>Ga0070686_100000769_pt1 | contig 18610 bp, 1 predicted proteins | sample KBSS23LmetaG_FD_65654 | JGI IMG/M metagenome (GOLD analysis project Ga0070686, IMG submission 65654) | Switchgrass rhizosphere microbial communities from Kellogg Biological Station, Michigan, USA - KBS S2-3L metaG | ecosystem: Host-associated > Plants > Roots > Rhizosphere ... | reverse complement strand
GAGCACCACCGACCACCCGGCCAGCAGCGTCATGAACAGCGTGGTCCCGTGCCGCCGCCCCAGCGCCTTGAGCCCGGCGGTGAGCTCGGCGTCCAACCGCACGGTGAAGCGCGCCCCCGCGTGGTCCATCTGCGCCGGCCGCGGGTGGTCGGTGGGCAGCTCCAGCAGCTCGGGGGCGCCGGAGAGCGTGCGCGTCCAGTACTCGGCCTGCTCGCGGAGGACGTCGCCCTCCACCCACTGCCGCTGCCACACCGCGTAGTCGGCATACTGCACGGGGAGCGCGGGGAGCGGGTCGGGCTCGCCGCGGCGGAAGGCCGCGTACAGGGTGGAGAGCTCGCTGAAGAACAGCCCCGTCGACCAGGCGTCGCTGACGATGTGATGCATGGTCACCAGCAGCACGTGGTCGTCGTCGGCCATCCGCACCAGCCGGCCGCGGATCAGCGGCCCGCGCTCCAGGTCGAAGGGGGTGCGCGCCTCGGCCACCATCAGCCGGCCCAGCTCGGCGTCGGCGCCCGGCTGGCCGCGCAGGTCGTGCTCCACCAGGTGGAACCCGGCACTGGCCGGCGCGATGCGCTGCTCGGGAACGCCGCCGCTCTCGCCGAACACCGTGCGCAACGCCTCGTGGCGCGCCACGATGGTGTCCAGCGCGCGCACCAGCGCCTCGCGGTCCAGCTCGCCGCGCAGCCGCTTGCGCCGGCGGATGTTGTAGGTGCTCCCCAGGTTTCCCAGCTGCTCCAGGAACCAGAGCCGCGCCTGCGCGAACGACAGCGGGACGGGGCCGTCACGGGGGGCGGGCTCGATGGGGGGCAGCTCGGCGCGCGCCGCCGTCTCCAGCTCGCGGGCCAGGTCGCGGAGCACGGGCCAGGTGAACAGCTGCCCCAGCTCGATCTCCACCTCCAGCACCTGCTGCACCCGCGAGATCACCTGCACCGCCAGCAGCGAGTGCCCGCCCAGCTCGAAGAAGTCGTCCCAGCGCCCCACCCGCTCCAGCCCCAGCACCTCGGCCCAGATCTCGGCCAGCGCCTGCTCGGTCTCGCCGGCGGGGGCCTCGTACTCCTGCGTGGCGTAGGCCTCGCCCTCGGGGGCCGGGAGCGCCTTGCGGTCGAGCTTGCCGTTGGGGGTGAGCGGCCACCGCTCCAGCCGCACGTAGGCCGCCGGCACCATGTAGGCCGGCAGCGTCTCGCCCAGGTGCGCGCGGAGCAGGTCGGCCCCGGCCGCCTCGTCGCCCAGCAGGTACGCCACCAGCCGCTTCTCGCCCGGCGCGTCCTCGCGGGCGAGGACCACGGCCTCGCGCACGCCCGGGTGCTCGGCGAGGCGCGCCTCGATCTCGCCCAGCTCGATGCGGAAGCCGCGCACCTTGACCTGGTGGTCGGTGCGGCCCAGGAACTCGAGCGTCCCCTCCGCCGTCCACCGCGCCCGGTCGCCGGTGCGGTACAGGCGCGCGCCCGCCGCGCCTCCTACGTGATCGGGAACGAAGCGCTCGGCCGTGAGCCCGGGGCGGCCCAGGTAGCCGCGCGCCACCCCGGCGCCGCCCACGTACAGCTCGCCCGCCACCCCCACCGGCACCGGCTCGCTCGAACCGTCCAGCAGGTAGGCGCCCAGGTCGGGGATCCGCTCGCCGATCGGGCTGGCGCCGGCACGGTCGGCCTCCGCCCGGTGCACGTCGTCCCACGCCAGCGGCCGGTAGGTCACGTGGACGGTGGTCTCGGTGATCCCATACATGTTGACCAGCCGGGGCGATTCGTCGCCGTTGCGCTCGAACCACGGCCGCAGCATGGCCACGTCCAGCGCCTCGCCCCCGAAGATCACCAGGCGCAGCGAGTGCGGCCGGCCATCCGCCACCGCGGCCTGGATGAACGGCTGGAAGGCGCTGGGGGTCTGGTTCAGCACCGTGACGCCCTCGTCGCACACCAGCCGGTGGAACGCCTCGGGGCTGCGGGTTACGTCGCCCGGCACCACCACCAGGCGCCCGCCGTGCAGGAGGGCGCCCCAGATCTCCCACACCGAGAAGTCGAAGGCGAAGGAGTGGAAGAGCGTCCACACGTCCCCCTCGCCGAAGCCGAACCAGCGGTCGGTGGCCGCGAACAGGCGCGCCACGTTGCGGTGCGGCACCAGCACGCCCTTGGGCCGGCCGGTGCTCCCCGAGGTGTAGATGACGTACGCCAGGTGCCCGGGGCGCACCCCGTCGCGCGGGGGATTCGTCTCCGGCCGGCCGGCCCACGGCGACGGGTCGTCCAGCTCCAGCACCGGCACACCGGCGGCGCCGACCCGGTCGCGCAGCGCCCGCTGCGTGAGCACCGCGGCCGGGGCGCTGTCGGCCAGCATGAAGGCCAGCCGCTCCTCGGGGTAGGCCGGGTCCAGCGGCACGTATCCCCCGCCCGCCTTGAGCACCGCCAGCACGGCCACCACCATCTCCAGGCCGCGCTCCACGCAGATCGCCACCCGCACGTCCGCGCCCACGCCCAGCGCGCGGAGGTGGTGCGCCAGGCGGTTGGCGCGCGCGTTCAGCTCGGCGTAGGCGAGCCGCTCCTCGCCGAACGTCACCGCGTCGGCACCCGGCGTGCGCTCCACCTGCCGCTCGAAGAGCTCGTGGATGCACCACTCCGACGGGAACGCCTCCGTGCGGTTCCACTCGCCCACCACCCGCGCGCGCTCCGGTGCGGGGAGGACGTTGATCCTCGCCACGTCGCGCTGGGGAGAGCGCTCCAGCGCCTCCACCAGCCCCTCCAGCGCGGTGTGCACGAACGCGCACACCCGGGCCGGGTCGAGGGCGTCGTCCAGCACCTGGGCCTTGAGGCGGAACCCGTCGCCCAGGTCGTCCACCGACAGCGACAGCGGGTAGTTGGTGCGCTCCTCGCCGCGCAGCAGCTTCATCCCGCCGCGCGCCGCGGGGGCCGCGGACGCGTCTGCCTGCGGCTTCCGCGCGCTGTGGCGGTAGTTGAGCAGCGAGGTGAAGAGCGGAGAGCGCGCCCCCACCCCGCTGCAGCGCTGCGCGAGCGCCAGCGAGGCGTGCTCGTGGCGCATCAGCCTGGCCAGCAGCGCGTGCGCCTGCCGCACGCTCTCCTCCGCGCCGACGCCGCCCAGCCGCAGGCGGATGGGGAGGGTGTTGATGAAGGGGCCCATCACCCGGTCGGAGCCCTCGCCCCCGTGCATGCGGCCGAAGAGGACGGTGCCGAACACCACGTCGTCGCGGGCCGACGCGCGCGCCACCACCTGCGCCCAGGCCACGTGGAACACGCTGGCCGCGCTCACCCCCAGCGCCCGCGTGCGCTCGCGCAGCCGGGCCGCGAGCCGGTCGTCCACCGGCAGCCGCGCCTCGGCCATCCCGGCGCCCTCGCCGCGCACCTCCAGCACCCCGAACGGCGCCGTGGGCTCGTCCACGTCGCCCAGGAGCCCGGTGAAGAACTCGCGGTGCTCCTCGCGGCTCACCCCCAGCCGCGTCTGCGCGACGTAGTTGCGGAACGGCAGGGGCTTCGGCAGCGTGTCGGCGCGGCCGGCCAGGTGCGCCGCGATCTCGCGCCACCACACCTCCACCGTGGTGTGGTCCATCACGAAGTGGTGGCGCAGGTAGTAGAACAGCCAGCGCCCGCCGGGCTCGTCGCGGGCCACATGCGCGCGGATCATCGGCGCCCGGCGCAGGTCAATCCGGTGGTGCCGCGGGTCGAAGCGGGCGTACAGCTGCTCGGCCGCGTCGCCGCCCGCCGGGTCCAGCTCCACCTCTTCCACCTGCAGCGGCGCCCGGCGCCACACCACCTGCACCGGCTCGCGCAGCCCTTCCCAGATCACGGCGGTGCGCAGGATGTCGTGCCGGTCCACCACGGCCTGCAGCGCGGCCAGGTACCGGTCCAGCCCGTCGCGGGTGTCGAAGCTGATCAGGAACCCGCTCAGGTAGGGGTCGCCCTCCTTCGCCATCAGGTGGTGGAAGAGGATCCCGTCCTGCAGCGGCGCCAGGGGATAGATGTCCTGGACGTTGGCCGCGCCGCCCTCCACGCCGGCGACCACCCGCTCGATCTCCTCCTGCGTCAGCTCCACCAGCGGGAGCATGTCGGGGGTGATGCGGAACCGCGGCGCGCGGGCCTCGCCGTCGACGCTCTCCACCACCGCCATCACGGCTTCCTTCTGGTCGCGCAGCTCGGCCAGGAGCGCGGCGTCGAGCCCCTCCGTCCTCCCCGACAGCACCAGCCTGTCGGCGTCCCTGCGCACCTGGACGCCCGCACCCGCCAGCCGGGCGATCAGCTCCTGGACCCTCATAGATAGATATCCTGGTTCGTGGAATCGGCCGCTTCGGGGTCGGGGATGCGGTTGTCGGGCACCTCCACCTCGCGCGAGTCGCGGCCCACCTCCGCCGCCAGCGCCGCCAGCGTGGGTGCCTCGAACAGCGCCTGCACCTCCACGTGCAGGTCGATCTCGCGCATGAGCGAGATGACCTGCACCGCCAGCAGCGAGTGCCCGCCCAGCTCGAAGAAGTTGTCCCAGCGGCCCACCCGCTCGATCCCCAGCACCTCGGCCCAGATCCCCGCGAGCGCGGCTTCCGTCTCGCCCAGCGGCGCCTCGTACCCCCGCGCCGCGAACGCGCCGCCCTCGGGTGCGGGGAGCGCCCCGCGGTCCACCTTGCCGCTGGGGGTGAGCGGGAGCTCGTCCATGCGCACGTAGGCCGCCGGCACCATGTATTCCGGCAGGCTTTCGCCGAGATGGGCGCGGAGCACGTCGGCCCCGGCGGTGTCGTCGCCCACCACGTAGGCGACCAGGCGCCGGTCGCCCGGCACGTCCTCGCGGGCCACGACCACGGCCTCGCGCACCCCGGGATGCCCGGCCAGCCGCGCCTCGATCTCGCCCGGCTCGATGCGGAAGCCGCGCACCTTGACCTGGTGGTCCATCCGGCCGGTGAAGTCGAGCCTCCCCTCCCCCGTCCAGCGCACCCGGTCGCCGGTGCGGTACAGGCGCGCGCCCGCCTCGCCCCCGAAGGGGTCGGGGACGAAGCGCTCGGCGGTGAGCCCCGGCCGGCCCAGGTAGCCGCGCGCCACCCCGGCCCCGCCCAGGTACAGCTCGCCGGGGACCCCCAGCGGGAGCGGTTCGAACCCGGCGTCCAGCACGTAGGCGCGCACGTTGGAGATGGGTCCGCCGATGTCCGGCTTCCGTCCAGCGTCGGAGCACTCCGCCGCGGTGCTCCAGATGGTGGCCTCCGTCGGGCCGTACAGGTTCCACAGCCGGCGGCCGCCGCCCCAGCGCGCGACCAGCTCCGCCGGAAGCGCCTCGCCGGCCACGGTGATCGTGCGCAACGCCGGGAGCTCCTCCAACGGGAGCGCGGCCAGCGCCGACGGGGGCAGCGTCACGGTGGTCACCGCGTGCTTCCGCAGCACGCCCAGCAGTCCGGGCCCCGGGAGAAGCTCCTCCCGGGGCGCGGTGCACAGCGCGGCGCCCGACGCGAGCGCCATGATCACCTCGAAAGCCGCCGCGTCGAAGCTGAGCGAGGCGAACTGCAGCACCCGGTCGCCCGGGCCCACGCCGAACGCCCGCTGTTGCGCGGCCGCCACGTTGCACAAGCCCCGGTGCGGCACCAGCACCCCCTTGGGGCGACCGGTGGAGCCCGAGGTGTAGATCACGTACGCCAAGTGTTCCGGCCGCAGAGGGTCGCGCTCCGGGTTCGTCTCCGGCTCGGCCGCCCACGGCGAGGGCACCGCGTCCAGCACCAGCACCGCGTCGTCCGCGAAGCGCTCCGCGAGAGACGCCTGCGTGAGCACGACCACCGGAGCGCTGTCGTCCAGCATCCAGCGGATGCGCTCGGCGGGGTAGGCCGGGTCGAGCGGAAGGTACGCTCCGCCGGCCTTGAGCACCGCGAGAAGGCCCACAAGCATCGCCGGACCCCGCTCCACGCACAACCCCACCCGCACGTCGGGGCCCACGCCCCGCGAGCGGAGGTGGTGCGCCAGCCGGTTGGCCCGCGCGTTCAGCTCGCCGTAGCTCACCCGCTCGTCGCCGAAGAGCACCGCGTCGGCACCGGGCGCGCGGTCCGCCTGCAGCTCAAAGAGCTGGTGGATGCACGACTCGCGCGGATAGTCGGCATCCGTCCGGTTCCACTCCTCCACCACCCGCGACTGCTCGCCGGGGGAGAGGAGGGCCAGCCGGTCCACCCGCCGGGCGTCGCCGGCCACCATCTCCTCCAGCACGCGCCGCAGGTAGCCCACGTGGCGCTCCACGCTCTCCCGATCGAACAGCGCGGTGGCGTACATGGCCACGCCGCGGATCCGCCCGTCGCGCTCCGCCAGCTCGAGCCCCAGGTCCGACAGCGCGGGCACGTGCGCCGCGCCGCCGCCCACGCGGCCCAGCTCCACCCCCGGAAGCGACAGCCCGCCCCCCTGGGGAAGGTTCTGCCAGGCGAACGTCACCTGGAAGAGCGGCCCATGCGACAGGCTGCGCACGGGATCCACCAGCTCCACCACCTGCTCGAAGGGGATGTCCTGGTGGGCCTGCGCGCCGAGCGTGCGCTCCTTCACCCGCCCCAGCAGCTCCGCCACCGTCGGTGACGCGGAGAGGTCCATCCGGAGCGCCAGCGTGTTCACGAAGAAGCCGATCAGCCCTTCGATCTCGCGGTGCCCGCGGTTGGCGGCGGGGGTGCCGATCACCACGTCTTCCTGCCCCGAGAGCCGGCTGAGCACCACCGACCACCCGGCCAGCAGCGTCATGAACAGCGTGGTCCCATGGCGCCGCGACAGCGCCTTGAGCCCCGCGGTCAGCGCCTCGTCCAGCTCCACCCCCAGCAGCGCCCCGGCGTGATCGATCCGCGCGGGCCGCGGGTGGTCGGTGGGCAGCTCCAGCAGCTGCGGCGCGTCGGCCAGCGTGCGGGCCCAGTAGTCGGCCTGCTCGCGGAGGACCTCGCCTTCCACCCAGCGCCGCTGCCACACGGCGTAGTCGGCGTACTGCACCGGCAGCGGGGGGAGATCGGCCTCCCGCCCCTCGCGATAGGCGGTGTAGAGCGCGGAAAGCTCGCCGAAGAACACCGAGCTCGACCAGGCGTCGCTCACGATGTGGTGCATGGTGACCAGGAGGACGTGGTCGTCCTCGGCCATGCGCACGAGCCGGCCGCGGATCAGCGGCCCGCGCTCCAGGTCGAAGGGGGCGCGCGCCTCCTCGGCCACCAGCCGGTCGAACCCGGCGTCGGCGTCGGCCCGCCCGCGCAGGTCGTGCTCGCGCAGGACGAAGCCGACCTCCGCGGGTGCGATGCGCTGCTCGGGAACGCCATCCACCTGCGCGAAGACGGTGCGCAGCGCCTCGTGGCGGGCCACCACCCCCTCCAGCGCGCGCCGCAGCGCCGCCCGGTCCAGCTCGCCTCGTAGCCGCCGGCGCTTGTGGATGTGGTAGGCGCTGCCCAGCTCGCCCAGCTGCTCCAGGATCCACAGCCGCTGCTGCGCCAGCGACAGCGGGATGCGGCCGTCGCGCGGCGCGGGCTCGATGGGCGGCAGCTCCGCGCGCGCGGCGGTCGCCAGCCCGCGCGCGAAGTCGGCCAGCACGGGGCGGGTGAACAGCTCGCCCAGCGGGATCTCCACCTCCAGCACCTGCCGCATGCGCGAGATCACCTGCACCGCCAGCAGCGAGTGCCCGCCCAGCTCGAAGAAGTTGTCGCGGCGGCCCACCCGCTCCAGCCCCAGCACCTCGGCCCAGATCTCGGCCAGCGCCTGTTCGGTCTCCCCCACCGGCGCCTCGTAGCCGCGGGCCGCGTGCGCGGCACCCTCGGGCGCGGGGAGCGCCGCGCGGTCGAGCTTGCCGTTGGGCGACAGCGGGAACTCGTCCATCCGCACATAGGCCGAGGGCACCATGTACGCCGGCAGCGTGCGCCCCAGCTGCGCCCGCAGCGTCTCCGGGTCCACCCCCTCGCCCACCCAGTACGCCGCCAGCCGCTTGTCGCCCGGCGTGTCCTCGCGGGCGACCACGACGGCCTCGCGCACGCCGGGGTGCTCGCGGAGCCGCGCCTCGATCTCGCCCAGCTCGATGCGGAAGCCGCGCACCTTGACCTGGAAGTCGATCCGGCCCAGGTACTCGATCCTCCCGTCCTCGCGCCACCGCCCCAGGTCGCCCGTCTGGTAGAGACGCCCCCCGGGCTCGCGGCCGAAGGGATCGGGGAGGAAGCGCTCCGCCGTCAGCTCGGGGCGCCCCAGGTAGCCGCGCGCCATCTGCACGCCGCCGATGTACAGCTCGCCCACCACCCCGGCCGGCACCGGCGCCCCGCTCGCGTCCAGGATGTAGACGCGCGTGTTGGGGTTCGGCCGCCCCAGCGGCACGGTCGTGTCTCCCTCCCTCACCCGTACCTGCCCCATCACCGCCTGCGACGCCTCGGACGGGCCGAACATGTTGAACAGCACGACCCCGGGCAGCACCTCCTCCAGCCGCCGCGCCAGCGCCGGCGGCAGCGCCTCGCCGCCGCACATCACCCGCCTCAGCCCGCTCCCCTCCACGCCGCCGTTCTCCAGCAGCAGCTGGAGCATGGAGGGGACGAAGAACGCCGCCCTGACGCCCTCCCGGCGGATCGTCGCCACCAGCCCGTCCAGGTCCTGGTGCGCCTGCGGGGGCGACAGCACCACGCGAGCGCCGGAGCTCAGCGGCCAGAGCAGCTCCCACACGGAGGCGTCGAAGCTGAACGAGCTGTTCTGCAGCATCGCGCCGTCGTCATCCACGCCCAGGCGATGCAGCCGCTGCATCCACACGAAGCGGTTCACCCCGCCCCGATGCTCCATCATCACGCCCTTCGGTCGACCGGTCGACCCGGAGGTGTAGATGACGTGCGTCAGGTGATCCGGCAGCAGCGCCCCGCGCGCCGGGTTCGTCGCGGGCCGATCGGACCACGATCCCGCGTCCGCGTCCAGCGCGATCGTAGCGGCGCCCAGCCCGTCGACCCGGTCGCGCAGCTCCGCCTGCGTCAGCACCACCACCGGCGCGCTGTTCTCCACCATGTAGCGCAGCCGCTCGGGCGGGTAGCCAGGATCCAGGGGGACGTACGCCCCGCCCGCCTTGAGCACGCCGAGGAGCCCCACCACCATCTCCAGGCTCCGCTCCGCGCAGATCCCCACGCGCACGTCGGGCCCGACGCCGAGGGAGCGGAGGTGGTGCGCCAGACGGTTCGCCCGCGCGTTCAGCTCCGCGTAGGTCAGGCTCTCGCCGCGGAACACCAGCGCGGTCGCGTCCGGCGCGTGCTCCACGCGGGACTCGAACAGCTCGTGCACGCACAGGTCCTGCGGGAAGTCGGCCTCGGTCCGGTTCCACTCGTCCACGACGCGCGAGCGCTCTTCGGCCGGGAGGACGTCGATGCTGCCCAGCGCGCGCCACGGCGCCGTCTCCAGCGCCTCCACCAACCCCTCGAGCGCGGTGTGCATCAGCGCGCACACCCGCGCGGCTTCCACCTGCGCCTTGACCTTGGCGGTGAGCCGCATGGCCTCGCCCAGGTCGTCCACCGTCATGGTGAGCGGGTAGTTGGAGCGCTCCTGGGTGTAGCGCTTCCGCGTTCCCGCGTCGGCCGACAGAGCCGCCGCGGGTGCGTCCGTGCCCTTCTTCTTCCCGCCGTGCCGGTAGTTGAGCAGCGTGGTGAACAGCGGCGCCGAGGCCTCCACCGCGCTGCACCGCTGGGCCAGCGCCAGCGAGGCGTGCTCGTGGCGCAGCAGCTTGGCCAGCAGCGCGTGCGTCTCGCGCACGCTCGCCTCCACCCCTTCCCCGCTCACGCGGATGCGGATCGGGAGGGTGTTGATGAACGGGCCCATCACCCGGTCGGTGCCCTCGCCGCCCTGCATGCGGCCGAAGAGCACGGTGCCGAACACCACGTCGCTTCGCCCCGAGACGCGGGCCAGCACCTGCGCCCAGGCCACGTGGCAGAGCGTGGCCGCGCCCACCCCCAGCGCCCGCGCCCGCTCGCGCAGCCGGGCGTCGAGCCGCTCGTCCACCCGCAGCCGCGCCTCCTCGATCCCCGAGCCGTCGCCCCGCACGTCCAGCAGCCCGAACGGCGCGGTGGGCTCGCTCACGTCGCCCAGCAGCGCGGTGAAGAACTGGCGGTGCTCGTCCTGGCTCACCCCCAGCCGCACCTGCGCCACGTAGTTGCGGAAGGGCAGCGGCGCCGGGAGCTGGCCGGCGCGCCCCTGCAGGTGCGCCTGGATCTCGCCGTTCAGCACGTCGGTGGCCGTGTGGTCGCTGGCCAGGTGGTGCCGCAGGAGGAGGAGCACCCAGCGCCCCCGGGCCGCGTCGTGCGCCACCTGGGCGCGCATCAGCGGCGCCTCGCGCACGTCGATGCGGTGGTGGCGCGGGTCGAAGCGGGCGTGCAGCTGCTCCTCGGCCTCGCCGCCCGCGGGGTCGAGCGCCACCTCTTCCACCCGTAGCGGCGCGCGCCGCCACACCACCTGCACCGGCTCGCGCAGCCCCTCCCACATCACCGCCGTGCGCAGCACGTCGTGCCGGTCGATCACCGCCTGCAGCGCGCCCAGGTAGCTCTCCAGCGCGTCGCGGCTGTCGAAGCCGTGGAGGAAGGCCAGCAGGTACGGGTCGCCCTCGGTGGCCATCAGGTGGTGGAAGAGGATCCCCTCCTGCAGCGGCGCCAGGGGATAGACGTCCTGCACGTTGGCCGCGCCGCCGGGCACGGCGGCGACGATGCGATCGATCTCGGCCTGGTCCAGCGAGACCAGGGGGAGCATCTCCGGCGTGACGCGAACGCACCCGGCAGGGATCCGGTTGGCCGGCACCTCCACCTCGGCCGACTCGCCGCCGACCTCCGCCGCCAGCGCGGCGAGCGTAGGCGCGGTGAACAGCGCCCGCACCTCGGCGTGCAGGCCGCGCCCGCGCATGCGCGCGACCGCCTGCACCACCAGGAGCGAATGCCCGCCCAGCTCGAAGAAGTTGTCCCAGCGCCCCACCCGCTCCACCCCCAGCACCTCCGACCAGATGGCGGCCAGCGTCTCCTCCACCTCGCCCGCCGGCGCCTCGTAGCCGCGGCGCGCATAGGCGTCGCCCTCGGGCGCGGGGAGCGCCTTGCGGTCGAGCTTGCCGTTGGCGGCCAGCGGCAGCCGCTCCAGCCGCACGTAGGCGGCCGGCACCATGTAGGCCGGCAGCGTCTCGCCCAGGTACGCCTGGAGGACGTCGGCCGCGGCGGTGTCGTCGCCCACCACGTAGGCCACCAGGCGCGTGTCGCCCGGCGTGTCTTCGCGGGCCAGCACCACCGCCTCGCGCACCCCGGGGTGCTCGGTGAGCCGCGCCTCGATCTCGCCGGTCTCGATGCGGTAGCCGCGGATCTTCACCTGGAAATCCATCCGCCCCAGGAACTCGATGTTCCCGTCGGCCAGGAAGCGCGCCCGGTCACCCGTGCGGTACAGCCGCGCCCCGGCGGCCGCCGCGAACGGGTCGGGGACGAACTTCTCGGCGGTGAGCGCCGGCCGCCCCAGGTAGCCGCGCGCCACCCCCACCCCGCCGATGAACAGCTCGCCGCGCACCCCCGGCGGCACCGGCTGCAGGCGCGCGTCCAGCACGTACATGGTGATGTTGTGGATCGGCCGGCCGATGGAGACGCGCCCCTCGCGCCGGGCGTCCGGAGGGATCTCGTAGAGCGAGCAGCCCACCACCGTCTCGGTGGGCCCGTACTCGTTGAGCAGCCGCACCCCCGGCGCGTGGTCGCGCCAGAAGAGCGTGGGCTCGGCCAGCAGGTTGTCGGCGCCGATCACCAGCGTCCCCGCCGCCCGCGCCGCGTCCCGCGGCGAGAGCGCCTGGTTGAGCAGCGCCAGGTGGGTGGGGGTGATCTTGATCATGGCGAACCCCGGCTCGCGCCGGAGTGTGTCCGCCAGCGCCTCCACCCCCGGCCCCTCGGGAAGGAGCTCCACCCGCTCGCCCGCGAAGAGGGGGATGAAGTTGGCCAGCGTGAGGTCCACCGCCATGGACGAGAACACCGGCGCGCCGCGCCCCTCGGCCGCCCGGTACGCGCCGCGCCCCCAGTCGAAGTAGTTGGCGGGGCCGTAGTGGTGCATGGCCACCCCCTTGGGCCGCCCGGTCGATCCCGAGGTGTAGTAGACGTAGGCCAGGTTGTCGGGGCGCACCCCGCTCTCGGGCCGCCCGTCCGGCTCCGCCGCCAGCGCGGCGGCCATCAAATCGACCCACAGCGTCTCCGGCCGGTCGTCGGGGAGCCGGCCCCGCAGCCACGACTGCGTGAGCAGCAGCCGGGCGCCGCTGTCGCGCAGCATGTAGCCCAGCCGTTCGGCCGGGTGCGCGGGGTCCAGCGGCACGTAGGCCGCGCCGGCCTTGAGCACGCCGAAGAACGCGGCCATCAGCTCCGGCGCGCGCTCCATGCACAGCGACACCCGGTCCTCGGGCCCCACGCCCAGCCTGCGGAGGTGGTGCGCCAGCTGGTTGGCCCGGCGGTCCAGCTCCGCGTAGGTGAGCTGCCCGCCCGCGAAGACCACCGCGACCGCGTCGGGCGTGCGCGCCACCTGCTCCTCGAAGAGCTCGTGGATGCACAGCCCGGCCGGGTACGGCACCTCGGTCCGGTTCCACTCCTCCACCACCATGGCGCGCTCGTCGGGCGCCATCAGCGCCACCGCGTCCACGCGCGCGCCGTCGTCCGCCGCCATCTCCTCCAGCATGCGGCGGAGGTAGCCGGCGTAGCGCTCCACGGTGTCCCGCTCGAAGAGCGCGGTGGCGTAGGTCACGCCCCCCACGATGCGGTCTCCCGCCTCGCGCAGCGTGAGCGACAGGTCGTACTTGGCGTCCACCGCCTGCGCCGCCGCGCCCACGGGCCCCACCTCCAGCCCGGGAAGCGAAAGCGCCTCGCCCGGCGGCGTGTTCTGCCAGGTGAACAGCACCTGGAAGAGGGGCGTGCGCGACAGGCTGCGCGCCGGGTCGGCCAGCTCCACCACCTGCTCGAAGGGGATGTCCTGGTGGGCCTGGGCCGCGAGCGTCCGCTGCTTCACCCGCCCCAGCAGCTCCGCGACGGTCGGCGAGCCGGACAGGTCCACGCGCAGGGCCAGGGTGTTCAGGAAGAAGCCGATCAGCCCCTCGATCTCGCGCCGCCCGCGCCCCGCCGCCGGCGTGCCCACCACCACGTCGTCCTGCCCCGAGAGCCGGGCGAGCACGGCGGCCCACCCGGCCAGCAGCGTCATGAACAGCGTGGCCCCGTGCCGCCGCGACAGCGCCTTGAGGCGCGCCGTGAGCGCCTCGTCCAGCACCACCTCCAGCCGCGCCCCCGCGGGGTCCAGCAGCGCGGGGCGCGGATGGTCGGCCGGGAGCGCCAGCAGCTCGGGGGCGCCCGCCAGCGTCTCGGTCCAGTACTCCGCCTGCTGCCGGAGGACGTCGCCCTCCACCCAGCGCCGCTGCCACACCGCGTAGTCGGCGTACTGCACGGGGAGCGCGGGAAGACCGGCGTCCCTCCCCTGGTGGTGCGCGGCGTAGAGCGCGGCCAGCTCGCGGGTGAGCACCCCCATCGACCAGCCGTCGGTGACGATGTGGTGCATCGTCAGCACCAGCACGTGGTCGTCCTCCGCCAGCCGCACGAGGAGGCCGCGGATGAGCGGCCCGCGCTCCAGGTCGAAGGGCGTCTCCGCCTCCGCGGCCAACAGCCGGCCCAGCTGGGCGTGGGCGTCGGCGCGCCCAGCCAGGTCGTGCTCGGCGAGGTGGAAGCCGGCGTCGGGCGGGGCGATGCGCTGCTCGGGCGCGCCGTTCACCTGCGCGAAGACGGTGCGCAGCGCCTCGTGGCGGGCGACCAGGCCGTCCAGCGCGCGCCCGAGCGCCGCCCGGTCCAGCTCGCCGCGCAGGCGCCGGCCCGTGCGCATGTGGTACGCGCTGCCCAGCCCGCCCAGCTGCTCCAGGAACCAGAGCCGCTGCTGGGCAAAGGAGAGCGGAATACGACCCTCGCGGGGCACCGGCACCACCGGCGGCAGCTCGGCCCGCGCGGCCGTCTCCAGCCCGCGCGCGAATTCGGCCAGCACGGGCCGGGTGAAGAGGCTCCCCAGCGCCACCTCGACCGCCAGCGCCTGCCGCACGCGCGAGATCACCTGCACCGCCAGCAGCGAGTGCCCGCCCAGCTCGAAGAAGTTGTCGTGCCGGCCCACCCGCTCCACGTGCAGCACCTCGGCCCAGATCCCGGCCAGCGCGGCTTCGGTCTCGTCCACCGGCGCCTCGTACTCGCGCACCGCGAACGCGTCGCCCTCGGGCGCGGGGAGCGCATTGCGGTCGAGCTTGCCGTTGTGCAGCAGCGGGAGACGATCCATCCGCACGAAGGCCGCCGGCACCATGTGCTCGGGGAGGGTGGCGCCCAGGTGCGCGCGGAGGACGTCGGCCGTGGCCTGTTCGTCGCCCACCACGTACGCCACCAGCCGCTTCTCGCCCGTGTCTTCCCGCGCCACCACCGCCGCGTCGCGCACTCCGGCGTGCTCCACCAGCCGCGCCTCGATCTCGCCCGGCTCGATGCGGTAGCCGCGCACCTTGACCTGCTGGTCGGTGCGCCCCAGGAACTCCAGCGTGCCCGCGGCCAGCCACCGCACCAGATCGCCCGTGCGGTACAGCCGGCCCCCCGGCTCGCCGCCGAAGGGGTCGGCCACGAAGCGCTCGGCCGTCTGCTCCGGCGCGCCCAGGTAGCCGCGCGCCACCTGCGCGCCGCCGATGCACAGCTCGCCCGCCACCCCCACCGGCACCGGCTCGCCGCGCTCGTCCAGCACGTAGGCGCGGGTGTTGGCCACCGGGCGGCCCATGGACACGCGCCCGTTGGGCTCGCCCGGCCGGCTGGGCCCGCCGGTGACCGCCACCGTGGTCTCGGTCGGCCCGTACATGTGGTACAGCGTGGCGTTGGGAAGACGCGCGTAGAAGCGCTCCACCAGCGCGGGGGTGAGGGCGTCGCCGCCCGAGAGGACCCGCGCGAGGTCGGCGCACGCCGCCACCTCGGGGTGCCCCAGGAACACCGGCAGCGTGGACGCGGCGACGCTGGCCGTGGTGATCCGCTCGCGGGCGATGGTCTCGATCACGTAGGCGATGTCGCGGTGCCCGCCGGGCCTGGGCAGCACCACCCGCCCGCCCGCCGCCAGCGGCCAGAACAGCTCGCGCACCGACACGTCGAAGCTGTAGGGGATGTTCTGCAGCACCACGTCGCCCGCGCCCAGCTTCCACATCTCCTGGCTGGCCGCCAGCAGCCCCGCCACCGAGCGGTGCGTGTTCATCACCCCCTTGGGCCGGCCGGTGCTGCCCGAGGTGTAGATCACGTAGGCCAGGTGCGCCGACGTGAGCACGCCACGCTCCAGGTTCGCCTCCGACTCGGATGACCATGCCGGGGTGGCCGCGTCCAGCTCCAGCACCGGCACGCCCGCGCCCGCGACCCGGTCGCGCAGCTCCGTCTGCACCAGCACCGCAGCCGGCGCGCTGTCGGCCAGCATGTACGCCAGCCGCTCCGCGGGGAGGCCCGGGTCAAGCGGCACATAGGCGCCACCCGCCTTGAGCACGGCGAGCAGGCCCACGACCATCTCCACGCTGCGGTCCACGCACAGCGCCACGCGCGCGTCGGGGCCCACGCCCAGCCCGCGGAGGTGGTGCGCAAGGCGGTTGGACCGCCGGTTCAGCTCCGCGTAGGTGACGTGCTCGCCCTCGAAGATCACCGCGGTCGCCTCGGGCGTGCGCTCCACCTGCGCTTCGATGAGCTCGTGGATGCACGATTCGCCCGGGTAGTCGGCCTCGGTCCGGTTCCACTCCTCCACCACGCGCCGGCGCTCGCCCGCCGGCATCAGCGCCAGCCGCTCCACGCGCTGGCCGTCGTCGGCCACCATCTCCTCCAGCACGCGGCGAAGGTAGCCCACGTAGCGCTCGACGGTCGCCCGCTCGAAGAGCGAGGTGGCGTAGGTCACGCTTCCCGCGATCCGGTCGCCCTCCCAGAGCGCCAGCGCCAGGTCGAACTTGGCCGTGGTGGCCAGGGGCCCTTCCTCCACCCCGTCCACCGCGAGCCCCGGCAGCGACAGCCCTTCGCCCCCGGCTGCGCCCTGCCACACGAACAGCACCTGGAAGAGCGGGTTGTGCGCCAGGCTGCGCACGGGGTCGACCCGCTCCACCACCTGCTCGAAGGGGATGTCCTGGTTGCGTTGCGCCTCGGCCGTGCGCTCCCTCACCCGCCCCAGCAGCTCGGCCACGGTGGGCGAGCCCGACAGGTCCATCCGCAGCGCCAGGGTGTTGACGAAGAAGCCGATCAGCCCCTCGATCTCCCGGCGCCCGCGCCCCGCCGTGGGGGTGCCGATCACCACGTCGTCCTGCCCCGAGAGCCGGCCGAGCACCACGGCCCACCCCGCCAGCAGCGTCATGAACAGCGTGGTGCCGTGCCGCCGCGACAGCGCCCGGAGCCCCGCGGTCAGCGTCTCGTCCAGTTCCAGCCGCAGCTGTGCCCCCGCGTGGTCCTGCTCGGCCGGGCGCGGCCGGTCGGTGGCCACCTCGAACAGCTCCGGCGCGCCCGCCAGCGTCCGCGTCCAGTAGTCCGCCTGCTGCTGCAGGACCTCGCCCTCCACCCAGCGCCGCTGCCAAACCGCATAGTCGGCATACTGGACGGGAAGCACGGGGAGCTCCACCTCCCTCCCCTCGCGGTAGCCGGCGTAGAGGGCGGAGAGCTCCTTGAAGAGCACGCCGCTCGACCAGCCGTCGCCCACGATGTGGTGCATGGTGATCAGCAGCACGTGGTCGTCCGCCGCCAGGCGGATCAGCCGGCCGCGCACCAGCGGCCCGCGCTCCAGGTCGAAGGGCTCGCGCACCTCCTCCACCATCAGCCGCTCGAGCTCGGCGTGCGCGTCGGGCCGGCCCTCCAGGTCGTGGTCGACGAGCAGGAACCCCACGTCGGGCGGGGCGATCCGCTGCTCGGGAACGCCGCCGGTCTCGGTGAACGTGGTGCGCAGCGCCTCGTGGCGGGCGACGACGCCGTCCAGCGCGCGCGACAGCGCCGCCCGGTCGAGCTCGCCGCGCAGGCGCAGGCGCTTGGGGATGTGGTAGGTGCTGCCCAGCTCGCCCAGCTGCTCCAGGAACCACAGCCGCTGCTGCGCGAACGACAGCGGGAGCCGGCCGTCGCGGGCGGCGGGCTCGATCGGCGGGAGCTCGGGCTTCTTGCGCTCGAGGTCGCGAGCCCGGGCCATCTTCAGGAGCTCGAGGCGCTCGGCCGGCGTCAGGTCGGTCAGCTTCAAGGTGGAGCTCATCACTTGCACATTCCGGGAATTCGGGCGAGCCGACGGAGCCTGGCTCTCGTGGCGAAAGACGGAGCCGCTGGACCGTGTGCGCGCAGGGCACCCACGCCTGAACCGCGGGCCTGGCTTCGCGTGGCCACGTCGGCGGAAGCGGTCGGCCGGCACACCTGCCCGCGCAAGCCGTCATCGCGCACATCGCGGTGCGGCGCGGAAAACACCCGCTCGCACCGATCCATACGGAGCGGTGCGTGGCGCCACGAAGCCGCGGGAACGGGCGGGGCCCCGCACGGGGGCGTGGCGGCCGCGGCCATCATCCGGCGGTGGAGTCGCGGAGCAGGGCCGCCAGCTGCGCCATCTCCTCGGGGTCGAACTGGGCCAGCTGCGCGTCCACGATCTCCTGGGCGAGGTCCTTGAGCACGGGGCGGCTGAACAGCTCGCCCAGCGCCACGTCCACCTCCAGGAGGTCGCGCACCCGCGAGACCACGCGCACCGCCAGGAGCGAGTGCCCGCCCAAGCGGAAGAAGTCGTCCCTGCGGCCTACGCGCTCAAGCCCCAGCACCTCGGCCCAGATCCCGGCCAGCGCGGCTTCCGTTTCGCCCACCGGCGCCTCGTACGCCTCCGAGGCGTAGGCGTCGCCCTCGGGCGCGGGAAGGGCGCCGCGGTCCAGCTTGCCGTTGGGGGTGAGCGGGAGGCGCTCCAGCCGCACGTAGGCAGCGGGCACCATGTAGTCGGGAAGCCGCTCGCCCAGGTGGGTCCGCAGCGACTCCACCTCCACCGCCCCGTTCACGCCCACGTAGTAGGCCACCAGCCGCTTGTCGCCCGGCGCATCCTCGCGGATCAGCACCACGGCCTCGCGCACGGCCGCGTGCTCCACCAGCCGCGCCTCCACCTCGCCCGGCTCGATGCGGAAGCCGCGCACCTTGGCCTGGAAGTCGGTGCGCCCCAGGAACTCGATCGTCCCGTCCGCAAGCCACCGCGCCAGGTCCCCCGTGCGGTACAGCCGCGCTCCCGGCTCTCGGCTGAAGGGATCGGCCACGAAGCGCTCCGCCGTCTGCTCCGGCCGGTCCAGGTAGCCGCGCCCCACCCCCACGCCGCCGATGTACAGCTCCCCAGCCACGCCCACCGGCACCGGCTCGCCCCGCGCGTCCAGCACGTAGACGCGCGTGTTCGCCACCGGCCGGCCGATCGGCACGGGGCTCCCCCCGCGCACGTCGTCCCCGACGGGCATGGTGACGGATGCGGCAGCTTCCGTCGGTCCATAACGGTTGTGCAGTGACACCCACGGCAGCCGCTCGCGGAAGCGCCGCGCCAGCGTGGGCGACAGCGCCTCGCCCCCGCATGGCGCGCGGTGCAGGTACGTGCAGCGCTCCACCTCCGGGTGCTCCAGGAACAGCTGCAGCATGGAGGGGACGAAGTTGACGATGTTGATCCGCTCGTTCTGGATCGCGTCCACCAGG
>Ga0070686_100000768_pt1 | contig 18618 bp, 13 predicted proteins | sample KBSS23LmetaG_FD_65654 | JGI IMG/M metagenome (GOLD analysis project Ga0070686, IMG submission 65654) | Switchgrass rhizosphere microbial communities from Kellogg Biological Station, Michigan, USA - KBS S2-3L metaG | ecosystem: Host-associated > Plants > Roots > Rhizosphere ... | reverse complement strand
CGCATGGTATCCGGTCACGGACGGCTACGGATTCTCGCTCGTGATTCGCAACGATCGCGCCGCCTTTTCCACCTGGGATTCGAAGGAAAGCTGGCGCGCGAGCGCGAATCTTGGCGGCTCGCCCGGCCAGGACGATCCCGCTGTGTCGCGTCCTCCGTTTATGTGAACGAAATTCTGACCCACACCGACGCCCCCGCGCTGGACGCGATCGAATTGTTCAATCCGAACGGGAGCGACGTGAACATTGGCGATTGGTTTCTGAGCGACGATCCCGGCCACGCGCGCAAATATCAAATCCCAGTCGGCACGATCATCGCGGCCGGCGGTTATAAAGTTTTTACCGAAAACGATTTCAACAAGGATCCCCTTGCGACGAACAGTTTTGCTTTGAGTTCCAGCGGGGATGAAATCTATTTATTCTCGGCGGATTCGGCGGGGAATTTGACCGGCTTCAGCGATGGATTCGATTACGCGGCCGGCGCGAATGGTGTGACGTTCGGTCGCTACGTCACGAGCGACGGCAAGATTCATCATCCCGCGCAAAAGCTCGCAACGCTCGGGAGCGCCAATGCGGGCCCATCGGTCGGTCCGATCGTGATCAACGAAATTCGTTATGCGCCGGGCACGAACGAAGTGGAATTCGTCGAATTGAAAAACATCACCGCGCAGCCGGTCAATCTCTTCGATCCAGACCATCCGACCAATACGTGGCGCATCAATGGATTGGATTTTAGTTTTCCGACCAACGTCACGCTGGCCGCCAATGGGCTATTGGTGATCGCCCAAACCGATCCCGCGCGTTTCCGCGCGTCGAACAACGTGCCTACGAGCGCGCAAATTTTCGGCCCTTATTTTGGCGAGTTGCAGGATAACGGCGAGAATCTGCAAATCCTGCGGCCCGACGCGCCGAAGTTGGAAACTGACGGCTCAACGACCGTTCCGATGATCGTGGTCGATGAAGTGCGTTACAACAACAACGCGCCGTGGCCGACCAACGCGATTGGCGCCGGGGTTTCGCTCGAACGCATTTACGCATCGCAGTATGGAGACGATCCGATCAATTGGAGGGCCGCGCTCGCCGGCCCGTCGCCGGGTCTCGACAACAACGGCAATCGTCCGCCCGTGATTCAGCCGGGCGCAGATCAGTCGCTGATTGCGACGCGTTTTCCATTCAACGTTTCGATTTCAGCCACGGTGGTTGACGATGGGCAGCCGGCCGATCCCGGAAAACTGACGCTGCATTGGGCGCAAGTCAGCGGGCCTTATCCGGCGACGTTTTCCAACGCCAGCGCGGCCAGCACAACTGTGGCGATTCCAGCGGTCGGAACGTATGTTTTCAGCTTGAGCGCGTCCGATGGTTTGTTGCAAACGAGCGCGAACCTCACCGTCAATCTCGCGCGCCCGCCTGTGAATGACCTGGTGGCGTTTGGTTCAACCTGGAGCTACTTCGATGGCGGTCTCGATTTAGGAGGAGCCTGGACATCGGTCGATTTCGATGCCAGCGGATGGGCGACTGGAAACGGCCAGTTTGGTTATGGCGATGGCGATGAGGTGACGATCGTGGGTTACGGCGGTGACCCGAACACCAAATACATCACGACTTATTTCCGCCGAAATTTCAACGTGAAGGACGCGAAAGCGTTCAGCTCCCTGGCTCTAAAATACGTGCGCGACGATGGCATGGTGGTTTACATCAATGGCAACGAAGTGTTCCGCGACGCAAACATGCCGGCGGGTCCGATTGCGTACAATACTCCGGCGTTGACCGCGATTAGCGGCACGGATGAATCGCTCATCAACGAAGCACAGCTCGATCCCGCGGTGTTGGTCAACGGTTCGAATCTGATCGCGGTTGAAATTCATCAATCCGGCGCCACCAGCAGCGATATCAGTTTTGATTTGCAACTCACCGCGACAGCCGGCGGCGCGAACCAGGCGCCCGTGGTGGATGCCGGGCCCGACCTGCAGATTGGCGCGGGCGATTGGTTGACGATCAACGGCTCGGTGTCGGATGACGGATTGCCGGTGAGTCCTGGAATTCCGACCGTGAGCTGGGTGGCGGAAACGAATCCCGGTTCGGTCACGTTCAGTTCGAAAACGACCGCGAACACGGCGGTGAATTTTGACGCGGGGGGAATTTACACCCTGGCGCTCAGCGCGAGCGATGGAACTTTTTCCTCAACGGATCGTATGGTGGTGACGGTGACCGCGGCCGATGCCTGGGTGACGTGGCGCAACCAGATGTTCACGCCCGCCGAGCTCGCCGATCCCTCGATCAGCGGCAGCGGCGCCGATCCGGATGGCGATGGCATGACCAATCGCGAGGAATTTATTTGCGGCACCGATCCGAAATCCGCGGCGAGCGCGCTGCGCCTTTCGTTCACGCTCGATGCCGGTCCGGCCCTGCAATTCCAAGGCAAAGCGGGTCGCGCCTACATACTCTATTTTCGCGCAGCGTTCGATGGCGCGGCCTGGGGCGAAGTTGGGAATTATCCCGCCGAAGCGAACGACCGCGTTATTCAAGTCTCGAATCCGCAGCCGGGATTTTACCGGCTCGCCGTTCCGCAGTAGGCGTTACTCGATGGCGGGCGCGACCCACGCGATTGCGCGGCGGACGAGCGCGCCGAAAACCGGATCGTCGAACGTCCAGGTGTAATGTCCGGGGATGCTGACGAAGACGCGTCCCTTATTGCGTTGAAATGTCCAAATGAGCGGACGGGCCTGCGCTTCTATTTCTCCCGTGGCGAGAACCTGCACGCGATTCGTATCTCCGATCAAGGGCCAATACGGTTCGTCCAGAAGCGGCATTTCGATTCGCTTCAGCGCCAGCGGATGATTCGTCGGCGCGACGAATTTCAATTGAAATGGCGTGTGCAAATACTTGCTGATGTTTGGCTGCGCGGAGAGGCCAATGCGCTCGGCGAGTTTCTCGGGTTCCTTGTCCGCGATGCACGCTGCGTGAAACATCACAATGCCGCCGCCCCGATTCTGGAACGCGTCCAATTGCGCCAGGCGCGTGTCGGACCAGTCGTGATTCCAAAAATAAAACACCATCACGTCCGCCGTGTTCCATTGCTCATCGCTCGGCCAATCGAACGCGGTGTCGGCGTTCAGGAGAGCGCACCATTTTTTTTGCCAAGCGGGGTAGTCGTGCTGCCCGGGACCGTGATCCTGTTTCGAGGCGACGAGGACGGTTTTCGGCGCCCGCGCGGGCGCCTGAACGGGAGCCAAATACTTTTCGACATCGGCTGCAGTTCGGCTGGGAGGCGCGCTCACGAGAAAAGTCAGGAGGCTCCGCACGTCGTGATCGGAGAGACCTTGCAAAAGGCCCGCGGGCATGAGCGAAACAGAACTGACGCGCAGCCCCGAGATTTCGTCGTGTTTGAAAATTCGTTCTTTGCCATCGATGCCGAGGAAGCGAAGTCCTTCGGTATTTTGCGCGCGCACGAAGCCGCTCGGTTCGTCGCCGTTTTTGAGCACGACGTTGTAGGCGACGTAATCGGGATTGATCGCAGCGCTTGGGTCTTGAATGTCGCGCAAAACCGCGGCGGGATCGCGATGCGAAAGATTGCTGAGGTCGGGCCCAACCGTCGCGCCTTCGCCGCGAAGGCGATGACACGTCGAACATTTGCGGTCGGCGCTAAAAAAGATTTCGCGCCCGCGTTCGAAATCGCCCCCGGTGATTTGCGTTTCCTTTTCGGGTTGCGGCAGCGGCGGTTTGCGCAAGGGCGCCCACAGCAAAAGAAATGCGTCGAGGGGCAATTGGCGCGGGGTGGGATCGATTTCGTTTTTGTAGGAAAATTTCAAGGGCCGCGTGATCGGCGTCTTGATCGAAACGGCAAAAAGCTGGCGACCATCGGTCTCGCGGTGCGTTGTGGAATTTTCCACATCGGCTTCGATGCGTGGATTCACCCCCGGCAAATCGACGTAGCTGCGGAACGTCAAAACGCCGTCGCGCTTCATCAATTCGGCCAGCTTGGCGTGTTCCGCCGAAAGTCCCGCAAACGCCTCGTTCACCGCCGGGTCGAAATGAGGAAGCCATCCGCGCCACTTGATCGTTTTGTCCGGAGCCGTCCACGCCGCTTCCGTGCCGCTGAGGTTGTAGGCGAGGTCGTAGCCAGGAATGCGCAGGGCATAACGAACGCTTTGCGAATGGGGATCGGTCGTGAGTTTTAGGATGCGGCCATTTTCCGCCAGCGTCGCCGCGTGCACGCGCAATTTTCCGCGCGGCGTCGATTCCTGATACGAAACGACTTTGTAGGGCGGCTTCAGTTTTTCGAGCTGATCGGCCGCGGCGACATAATCGCCAAATTCGATCGACATTTCGGCCACGTGATTGGTGATCGACGAATCGATGGGTTTGTCGAACGCGACGGTGACTTCCAACAAGTCGGACGGCCAAATGGCGACCGCTTGGGGCGCTTTCGGATCGGTGTAGGAAATTTTGTAAATCTTGCCCATGCCCTGTGGACCAGTTCCCCAATCAGGTTCGCCGCTGTGGCACGATACATACAAATCGCCCTTCGGCGAAATCGCGACATCGGTCGTCAACATCGTGAGGCGCGCGATCAGAAATTCGCGTCCGATATAGCCGGCGGGAGTCTTGACCAAATGCACACGCCAGATTTTTCCGCGCGACTCCCCGGCGACAAAGGCATCGCCTTCCCACCACTTTGGGCCGAACAGTTTTTGTTTCGCGCTCGGCTCATTGAAAACAAATCCACAGCTCGATTGATGTTGCGGACCGAACGCAACGATGGGCGGTTCACTGATTAGATCCGGCAGGTATTTGTCATCGCGCGGCGGAAAGCCGTAATTGCGGCCCGGAATGATCAAATTGAATTCGTCGAGCGGATTGCCGTTGGGACACCAGGTTTCGCCTTCCTGATCGGTGTTGAACAGATCGCCGTTACGATTAAACGCGAGCGCGTAGGGAACGCGAATTCCGGTCGCAATCGTTTCGAGCGCTTTGGTGGTGGCGTTCAGTTTTTGAATCGTGCCGCGCGGGCCATTGCGCTCGTAGTGCGAAACGCCGTCTTTCACGCGATATGGATTCGAGTAATCGGCCACGAGCAGGCCGAAGTATAAATTCCCGGCGCTGTCGAGCGTGACCGCCGTCGCATCCACGCCGCCCGAACCGACGTCGGTCGCCGGCCATCCGCTCGCCACGATTTCTTCGACATCCGCCTGGCCGTCGCCATTCGTGTCGCGCAACAGCGAAACTTTGCCGTGGCTCGAAACGTAAAGTCCATTCGTGCCCCAGACCATTCCGACCGGCACGCTCAATGTCGATTTGTCCCAGAACAACGTGTCGGAATCTTCGAGGCCATCGCCATTCGTGTCCCGCAACAAATGAATGCGGCCATCGTAACCAAGCGCGGTGAGGACGCCGTCGTCGCGAAAGCGCAGGTTGTTAATGTTCGAAATTTTGACCGGCAATTCGGTGACCGTAAAACCCGGCTCAAGCATCGTGACGTCCGCGCGCGCATTAAGAAGGGACATCACAACGACGAACGTTCGAAGAATGACCATGATTCGGGGGCTCATAAATAGTAATCAAGAACCGCTTGCGCGCGCCTGCCGCCATTTATCCAGACCGACCGCGAGGATGATGACGATGCCGATGATGATTTCCTGCATGTAATTCGGCCAATCGCTTTGGATCGAGCCGCTGCGCAAAACGGCCATCGTGAGCGCGCCGATCATCGATCCCAAAATGCTGCCGGTCCCGCCGTTCAAGCTCGCGCCGCCAATGACGACGGCGGCAATGATGTCGAGTTCGATTCCGATGGCAGTGCTCGGATCGCCCTGGCGAAGGCGCGAAAACTGCATCATGCCCGCGAGGCCGAAGAGCGTTCCGGCAAACGCGTAAATCGCCATCTTGTTGAGGCGCGTGCGAATGCCGCACAAGCGCGCCGTGGCTTCGTTCGATCCAATCGCAAAAATGTAACGTCCGAAAACCGTGCGCTGCATCACGATCGCCATGATGATCGCGAGATTCACCGCCACCGCGATGCCGGGCGAAACGAACCATCCGCTCGGATCCGGATCGGCCATCAGCAAACCGACTTTGGGAAGATTCTCGGCGGACAAATTCACCGTTTGATTGTTCGCCAATTTTTTGGCAAGCCCGCGCGCAATGCCCAGCATCCCGAGCGTGACAATGAACGGCGTCATTTGGAATCCGGCGATGATGGCTCCGTTGATCAAGCCAATGATCCCGCCGACGAAAATGCATATCGCGATCACTTGCGGCACCGTCCAACCCTGGTTCATCAACACCGCGCCAACCACACTCGTCAGAGCGATGGCAGAGCCGACGCTGAGATCGATGCCGCTGCTGACGATGATCATCGTCATCCCGAGCGCGCCGATGGCGACGATGACCGTTTGGGTCAGAATCGTTTTGAAATTGTAGAGTGAAAAAAACGTCTCGCGCGAATCGGGCTTCATCACCACCGCGAAAAGAACCAGCACGAACGCCAAAATCAAAAACGGCCCACACGCGCGAATGATTTTCGAGACGTTTGATTTCGCGAGAGCCATTACGATGCTTCCTCCGTTTGGCCAATGGCGGCGGCGATAATCGAGTGCTCGGTCCAATCCGCCACCGGACGGGAGGCGACGATTTGTCCACGGCACATGACCGCGATCGTGTCGCAGATGCCGAGCAACTCGGGCAAATAGGAACTGACAAAAACGATGGCTTTGCCCATGGCCGCGAGTTCGCCGATGAGTTGATAGATTTGCGATTTGCTGGCGACATCGATCCCGCGTGTCGGTTCGTCGAGCAACAGAATATCCGTCTCGTGATGGAGCAATCGCCCAATCGCGACCTTCTGTTGGTTGCCGCCGGAGAGACTGCCGATCGATTGCGTCGGACTTTGCGCGCGCACATCGAGTCGCTTCATCCACGACAGCGTCAATTCGTTTTGGCGCTGCGAGCGAACCAGGCCCGCCGTCGAGCAGGGGCGCAATTTCGAGAGCGTCAAATTATCCGCGAGACTACGATTGAGCATCAATCCTTCCTCCTTGCGATTTTCGCTCAGGAGACCGACCCCTTGCGCAAGCCGCAGGGCAGGGGAGGAGCGTCCGCCCGCGCCCTGGCGAATTTTCACCTCGCCGCCAACGGTTGGGTCCAAACCAAAGAGCGCGCGCAACGATTCCGTGCGGCCGGCGCCGACCAGGCCAGCGAGGCCGAGAATTTCCCCGCGGCGCACCGTGAAATCGACTGACTTTGGCTTGCGCTTTCCCGCCAGCCCGCGCACTTCCAGGATCGGTTCGGCCATCGCGTGCGGCACGCGCGGATAGGCATCTTTGATGTCGCGCCCGACCATCAAGCGAATGATTTGCGGCAACGCGCTCGAACTCATCGCGCCCGTGCCGACCGTTTCGCCGTCGCGCAAAACGGTGTAACGCGAGGCGAGTCGCGAACATTCTTCGAGGAAGTGGCTGATGTAAATAATGCTCACGCCACGATCGCGCAGGCGTTCGATGGCGGCGAACAGATTTTCCGTGTCGACCTGCGTCAAGCTGCTCGTCGGTTCGTCCATGATGAGAACCTTCGGCGCGCTCAACAGGGCGCGCGCGATCTCAACCATCTGCTGTTCTGCGATCGAAAGACGATTGACCGGCGTGTCGAGCGGCAAATCCGCCCGATTCAATTGCCCCAGCGCTTCAAGCGCGCGCCGCCGACGTTCCGCGCGATCGACGAATCCAAGCCGAGTCGGTTCGGCGCCCAGCGAAATATTTTCTTCCACCGACAGATGCGGCGCGAGGATCAGTTCCTGGTAAATCATCGCGATCCCGCAACGCCGCGCGTGCAACGGATTCCCTGGAGTGTAAGGCTGCCCATCGAGAAACATTTCGCCGCTGTCGGGTGTGAGCGCGCCACTGAGGGCCTTCATCAACGTGCTTTTGCCGGCGCCGTTTTCGCCGATCAACGCGTGCACTTCGCCGGGGCCAACCGCGAGCGAAACGCCCCGCAAGGCATGGACCCCCTCAAAGCTCTTGCGCAGATCGACAATTCGCAGCCGGTCCGGGCTCATTCGCGCCCGAGATATTTTTCGACCGGCGGATAAAGCAGGTCCTTCATGTCGGGCTGTTCCATATTTTCTTTGGTCACAACAACGACGCCGGTATCGATGCGTTTCTCGACTTTCTTTTTGTCGAGATGTTGCACGACCGTCATCACGCCGAGATAACCCATGCGCACCGGATTCTGAATGACCAAGCCCTGGATATCGCCGCGTTGCAATCCATCGATCAACTGCTGCCCCGCGTCGAAGCCAACCAGCTTCACCGTGCCGTTCTTTTTGATATCGCGCAGAGCCATCATCATGCCAACGGTGCTCGATTCGTTCGGGACAAAAATTCCATCGACATCCTTGCCAAAGCGCGTCAGCAAATTTTGCGACGCCTGATAAGCGAGATCGCGCGTGGCGCCGGCGTATTGATCGGACGAAATCAACGTGATGCCCGGATGCTTTTTGATCGCGTCGAGAAAGCCGGATTCGCGTTCCTCGGTGCTCGCGGAACCGACCTGGTACCGCAGCAATATCACTTTGCCTTTGCCCTTCAACAATTCAGCGAGACGTTCGCCCGCGAGCTGGCCGCCTTTAAAATTATCGGTCGAAATGTAGCTGACGATGCGATCGGTTTTGAGGCCGGAATCAATCACCACCAGCGGAATCTTCATGTTTGCGGCGGATTCAACCGGGGCCACCAGCGCGGTCGAATCGAGCGGCGCGAGCACGATGCCATCGACCTTGCGATTCACGAAACTTTCGACCACCTGGATCTGTTGATCGCGATCGTCTTCGCGCAACGGCCCCTTCCAAATCACTTCGACTTTAATGCCCTGGCCTTCGAGTTCCTTTTGGGCTTTGACCGCGCCGGTGTGGATCGCTTTCCAGAATTCGTGCGTGGTCCCTTTGGGAATCACCGCGATCTTCAGATTTTTCGTCGCGGCAAAATGGGAAACGGCCAGGCATGCCAAAAAGGCGAAGCCCAGCAGCTTTCGAAGTGGTTTCATCGCCATGAGCGTACAAAAGCGCGCCGGCGATTTCAAATGGGAAAAGCGCAACGCGCGCGATTACTTTTTGCGCCGAACGAGTTCGCCGCCGACCGCGCCGCTGAGCAAAAGGAATCCGAGATAAATCGAGGAGGCTTCGGGAACGAGGGCGAATTGCGGCGGGCTCTGAATATTCTCCCAGCGCGGCTCGAGGTCCACAATTTTTTCCGTGCCGCCCGGCAGGCCGTTGACGTTCGCGCCGGAATAGAGATTCGGACCGCCGCCCGCGCCGACCGATTTGGCGAATTGCTCGATGTTCAAACCGCTCGCCGAATAAAGCGTCACTTTAACATCGTCGCCCGATTTGAAATCGCCGGTCGCGCCGCCGTAAAAGCTGAAGTTCCAGCGAATGCCATCCTTGCCGGCATTGAACATCGTCGAATTTTGTGTCGCGGTCGAATAAATCGGGGCCGTTGTGCCGGTCGCTTCCATGCCAGTCACCTGGAGCGTGGAAATCGAGCCATTGAAATTAAACCACCAATTATTAATGTAGCCGTCGTAAATATTGTTGACCTGGAGGTCCAACGAAACCGTGTTGGGGTCCACTTGCAGAAACGTCGCTACCGCCCAGGGAATCGGGCCATCCATGGAGGTGCCGCTGAAACGATGATCCAATTCGTAGATCAACGCCATCGCGCCCTTGCTTGACGGGGAACACAGCAGGATAGCCGCGCCAAGAATGACACTGGCCAGGGCCCTTCGGAGGACCGCCAAAGTTTTGATTTTCATCTTAAACTGTTACTCAATTTTTTTATTTTTCCCTCGTGAATTGCGCAATTCACGCACCCCGGCTGAACGTTATGCGCCCAGCACACAGGAAGCTATAGGGGAAAACCTGACGCGCCGCAAGTTATTTTGCGGGCTTTTCGGCCACCTTCTGAGGCGGCGCGCCTTGCCCAAGACTCTGATAATAACGGCTGACCAACTCGGCGTAACGTCCGGGAACCGGGTCACGGTCGAGAGGCGCCACCTGGCTGGCATCCCGGCGCGCGAGTTCTTCAGCGACACGCTGGCGAACTTCGACCAGCGGTTTTAGGACTTCTTTTTCCAGCAGATTCCAGTGCGGAGCCACACTATGGCGCAGGTATTCCGCGCGCATGTTGCGAGCGCGATCCAGAACGCCGGAAAGCTCATTGCGCAGGTCCGGGTCATCGATCATTTCCTGGACATCGCGCATTTGATCAGCCCATTGCCGGAAATTTTCGCCCGTAATTGGTCCGCGCTCGTTGCCGCTGGGGCCGGTTGGCTGACCGCCACGAGTCGCGCCCGCATTTTCACGAGCAACCCGATTGTAAAAGTTGTCGCGTTGATTGCCTTCGCCGCCTTGCTGGCCTTCACCTGGGTTTTGACCGGCCTGCTGTTGTTGTTGTTGTTGCTGTTCCTGTGGCGATTGTTGCTGGTCGCCACGTTGACCACGGTTTCCGCGTTGGCCTCGTTGGCCTTGTTGACCTTGACCTCTTTGGCCTTGTTGGCCCTGCTCGCCGGGTTGTTGACCTTGTCCTTGTTCGCCGGGCTGGCCGTTTTCAGACGGTTCGTTTTGAGCGACCTGTCTGGGCCGTTGGTTTTGACCTTGTCCCTGGGCATTGGCGATACGGTTCGTTCCCTGGCCTTGACCCTGACCGGCCTGAGCCAACTGGTTGGTTCCACGGCCTTGTCCCGCCTGCGCCACCTGGTTCGTGCCGCCCGCAGGTCCCCCGTTGATTGAGTTGGTTCCCGCCAGCGATCTGGATTCGTTTTGCACGCGCCGGGCCAGATCGTCGAGTTCGCGCGCGGCGGTGCGAAGAGCTTCCGCTTCGTCGCCAAGCAAACGATTCGCCGCTTCATCGACACCCTTGCGAAGCTGCTCGATATTTTTGCGCGCCTTGTCTTCGAGCTGCGACGCCTGCGGCACAAAACTGCGCCGCAAAAACTCGGAAGCCTGGTCCAGCGTCTTTTCCGTGTCCGCCTGGTTCAACTGCCGAACCGTGTCGTAAAGCTTTTCCGCGAGCAAGGGCTCCGGCGTCTCGGCTTGTTCGCTGACCTTCTTCATCCGATCGACGATATTCGCGAAATTCGTTTTCTGCTGATTCAACTGCCGCGACAATTCCTCCTTGCCGCCCGAGTCGCCCAAGGTGCGTTGCTTCGGATTCTTGAGAGCCTCCAATTTCTCGGCAATTTCCTTTTCCTTGTCCGCGAGATCGCGCGCGTTGCGGCGCATGTCACGCATTTCGTCGTTGAACTGTTGCGCCGTCGCTTTGCGAAAATCCTCCGTCAATTTCTTCAGATCCTTCTCCGAACGCGCCCCCGCGCTGGCGGCCTGGCCCATCGATTTTTCGTCCATCTGCTGCGAAGCCTTTTGCGCTTCCGAACGCGCCTGCTCAAGCTGTTGCCGCGCCTCGGACATCTGCGACTGCGTTTGCGATTGCGCCATCTTCTGCTGCATCTCATCCATGTCCTGCACCAAATCCTGCTGCTCCTCGCGCAACCGTTTCAAACGCCGGCGCAACTCCTCCTTCTCCGCTTCCGTCTTCGCTTCCGTCAACGACGCCTGCAGTTCCTTCAACTTCTCGTTCACGTCATTTTGCCGCCGCGAAAGCTCCTTAAGACGGCTCAACGTTTGCAGCTGCTCCTGCTGTTCAGGCGATTTTTGCGCCGAAGCCTGGCTCTGCGTTTCGTACCGATTCTTTTCCTCTTCGAGATCCAATTCGTTCAACTGCCGTTGCGCGCGTTGTTGCGCCCCGCCGCCGCCACCGCCTTGTTTCCCGCGTTGCCGGCTCACCTGGTATTCTCGCGCCTGCAAACGCAGCAACGATTGATACGCCGCGCGCTCGGAGCTCAACGCCTTCGGCAATGGCGCCGCTGAATTCTTCGCCAGTGAATCGCTCAATTCGTCCGCCGCCTTTTGCATTTCCGACGCCGCTCCTTCCGCCATCGCTTTCATGCGCGGATCGTTGATTTTCTCGATCATCTTCTCCGCCTGATCGTGCGCCTTTTCCTGGCTTTCATGAACGACGCCCACGTCTTTTTTAAAATTCGCCGAAGGTTTCGCTTTCGTTTCCGTGCGCTGCAATTTCCAGGTCGCGTTGATGATTTCCTTTTGCAATTCCGCCAGCTTCTCGCCGGGCGATTGCTGGCCGCCCTGTTGCCCGCCTTCCTGCTGCTGTTGCTGTTGGTCGCCGCCGTTGCCCTTGCGGAAAATTTCTTCGAACGGCCGCACCTCCGCGAAATACATATCGCTTTCCGAGCGGCGCAATTCTCCGTCCGGCCCGCGATCTTCAGCCCACGCGAAATAAGAAATCAATTGATCAGGCTCGGCGCCGAGCTCTTCGATCCGCAACAAATGCGCCATCGCCTTCTTTTCATTCGCATTCGCCTGGTCGCCCAGCTTGACGAACTTCGCATCGCCGCCGCCAATCGAATACGCGAGCCCGTAAGAACCCATCCCAAAATCGTCGCGCGCCTCCGCTTGCAACGAAACTTCCTCAATCGCCGAAACGCGCTGATCGCCGCGTGGGAAGATAATTTTCATATCCGGCGGCTTGTTCGGCATCGCTTCGAGCGCAAATTCCTGCGGCGCTTTATTCGTGCGGCCCGCGTCATCCTTCAACGCCAGCGCCAGCTTCACGCTTTCGTTCAGGGGAATCTTCGCGTGATACACGTTCGGAAATTTCTCATCCTTCGTGAGCGCAATTTTTTCTCCCGCCTTCGTCACCAGCGACGCATTGCGCACCGGCTTGTTCAATTCCAACCGATAATCGATCACCGTTCCCTCGACGGCGTTGACCCGATGCGTGTCGTCAATTTGCTTATCGGTCAGACCGGTAAATTTCGGGAAAGTCAGATGCGCATCCGCCTTGCGCAATGTCGGATATTCGAAAACGCTGACCTTATATTCCGGCGTTTTTTTGCCGTTTCGATATTCGACCTGATACGAAAAATCCTCCTGCACCTCCGGAAAACTCGCGCCAAAAACAGGATCGGCCAGCGCGCGATCCATCGGCATGTTGCGCACCGGTCCGGCCTTGGGAATCACCAGCAAACGCACTTCAGGCGGCGCCGGCTCCGGGAACTTCGCCATGATCGCCAGCGCTGTTCCCTTTTCCACCTCCGTCGTCCCTGGCGTGACCGTTATCCCGCCCAGCAGCGCCGTCAAAAACTTCCCACGCGGCCCCAGCGAAGCCGTCAAAAAAAGCGCCAACACAAACACCGCCACACTTCCCGCATGCGCCACCGCCTTCTTGAAAACCCGTTCCGCAAACTGCTGGCCCCACGGCGAACGCCGATTCGCTTCCAGAGCCTCGACCACGACCCGTTCCTGCAAAAACGTCAGCCCTTCCGGACCCGCCTTTTGCTGCTCCTCATACGCTGCGAGCAACAACGAATTCAAACGCGCATCCCCCGCTTCCACTTCCCGCGCGATATCCAGCAAACTAAATTCCAGCCGATTCGTCGAAGCGCGCACCACGAACCAAGCAACTACGCCCAGGCCGATCATCATCGGCATAAAAAACGGCGCTTCCCAACCGAACGCGCGCGCGCCCAATAAATAAAGGATTAAACCCGCGGCCAGCGCGAGCCAGACCCGCGCCATTTTTTGCAAAAAGAGAGCCCGCCGACGATCCGAAGAAATCTTTTGTAAAGCCGCGGCGAGGGAGTTGGGGTTCATGCGGAAGTATTCACGTTATCCGCCCGTATTACTGTCACGCCTCACCCCTTTTGGCAAGGGAAGTTGGCGTCGTATTTTGGCGCGAATGCATTTAATTCGCGGCCCTTGGAGGCGGTCGGTCAGCGGCCCCTGGGATCGACAAGAAACTTAACCGATCGAAAATTTGGTTTTGCCGGTCATTTTGGTTGCGGCGGGGTGGAGAGACGCGCTCCAGCTCTTTAAGCAAAAGGGCGTTGCCACATTTTGGCAAGGGGAGTATTGCCTAATTGCATGCTGCAACTTCGAGCCGCTTTGTTCGGACTTTTTCTCGCCACGGGATTCGGTCTATGCGCTCAGAATAATTCTAACCCGGCTCCGCCCACGCGCATCGATCCTTTGATCGAGAAGGTCGTGGGGTCTGTTTCCCAGGAAAGGATTTCCGCGATAATGCGGCGGCTGGAAAGTTTCGAAACGCGGAATACGCTTTCGGATGCGACGCAAACCAATCGCGGGATTGGAGCGGCGCGGCAATGGATTTTCGACGAGTTCAAAAGTTACTCGCCGCGGCTGGACGTGAAGTTCGACAGTTATCAAATTCCGAAGGATACGAATCGCGTTTGGAGGGATGTCGATTTGCGGAATGTGGTGGCGATTCTGCCCGGGGTGATGAAGGAAGCTTCGAATCGTTGGATCGTGGTCAGTGGTCATTACGATTCGCTGAATTTGAAAACGCCCGATGACCTCAAGGGCCAGCGGGAAAAAATCGCCGAGCTGTTCGCGCCCGGCGTGAGCGACGATGCGAGCGGAACCGCCTGTGCGATGGAATGCGCGCGGGTGTTGAGCCAGTTCGAGTTCGACGCGACGCTGGTTTTCGTGGCGTTTGCCGGGGAAGAACAGGGGTTGATCGGCGCGCATGCGATGGCGCGCCGGATGAAAGCGGAGCATCAGGAAATCCAGGCCGTCCTCAACAACGACATCATTGGCAACGAGGTGAGCGGCAATGGTTCGAGCGATAATCGGCGCGTGCTTTTGTTTTCCGAAGATCCGAACGATTCGAGTTCGCGGCAGCTCGCACGCTTCGTTCGGGCGATTGCGATTCGTTACTTTCCCGAGATGAACGTCGATCTGATTTTCCGGCAGGATCGCTTCGGGCGCGGGGGCGATCACATCGCTTTTAACCAGGAGGGATATCCAGCGGTGCGCTTCACGACCGCGAGCGAATTTTTCGCCAACCAACATTCCCCCACGGACACCTTCACAAATGCGTCGCCCGCCTACGCGACGAAAGTGACCCGCATCAACGCGGCCGCCGCCGCGGCGCTGGCGCTGGCGCCGCGCGCGCCGGTCAGCACAAATCGTTCGTCTCTCACGCGAGGGGCGGGTTACGATGCGGTTCTCCGCTGGCAGCAAACGAATTCCGAGCCAGATATCGCCGGTTTCATGGTCGTGATGCGTTCCACGACGGCGCCGGATTGGGAGCGTGAAATCTGGGTTGGCGACGTCCATGAATTTACCTTGAAGAACACGCCCATCGACCAACTTGTCTTCGGCGTTAAAGCCGTGGATCGCAATGGCCACGAAAGTCCGGCGTCCGCTTTCTTGACCCAACGGTATGTCATTCAAAGAGCGGCGGGTCCGGTTGCTCCGAAGGAATGACTCAATCGAATTATGGAGAAATTAACGCAAAGCAATTGAAGATTTTGAAATCGTCCGGATTCGAAGTAATCAGGCGTTTGCAGCCAGCCAAGTAAAAAGTGGCCGCCAGTTGCGTATCCAAAATCCGTTTCCGACCAAGGTTATGCTGTCGCATCCACTGGTTGGATTGTGGGACCAAAGTGTCAGTCGGCATCAACTGCTTCACCCCGGGATTGCCGATAAATGCGTCGATCCAATCGAGCGCCGCCGACATTGTGAGTGGATTTAAGAAACGGCGGGAATCCGTAATCACGTGCAGAAATTCAGCCACAATTTGCGGAGGGACAAGAAGGTCTTCTCCTGCATTGATCTCCTTTTGCACCAAATCAGCCGTGCCGACATGTTTTGGATCGCTAACATCGGCGAGGTGAATCAAAATGTTCGTATCCAGGCCAGTCATCCTCGATCAAACATTTCTTCGGCGAGTTCAGACCTGGATGGCAGGGGACCTTTCGCGCCCAGGGAGAAAGTCGGATACTTTAACGCCGTTTTGATGCGCGATGAATTCTTTTGGGGCGTTAGGGCAACGATCTGTGCGACGGGCATGTCCGCCTCCATTAGCAAGACCTCGTTCCCAAGCTTCGCGCTTCGAACTAACTCGCGAGTGCGAGGATCCAATTCGTCCAGGCTCGTGGCCGTTGTCATAGCAATAATCTATCGTTCCAATGGACGAAGTCGAGCCAGATTCAAACTCTCAAAAATGAGTTGCTCCAATTTTTAATTTAAAATTGTCCTGCGTATGTCCGCTCGTTCGTTGTGTTGGTGAGGGCCGATAAGGTTTCGGTCCCAAATAAACGAAAGAGTGGAGGAAATATGAAGATGATCGGAACAGTTTGCGCGGCGGCTTTGGCGATGGTGACGGCGTTGGCGGGCGATGCGCCCGCGAAGGCGCCGGCGGGTTCGCCAGAATTCGAGAAGTTGAAATCGCTGGTCGGGTCGTGGCAGGGGAAGGTGGACATGGGGAACGGCCTTGTGGATATGACGGCGGTTTATCGGTTGCTGGCGGGCGGCACGGTTTTGGAGGAGCGCGTTTTTGCGGGCACGCCGAACGAAATGATCACGATGTTTTACGACAAGGAAGGCAAGCTCGCGTTGACGCATTATTGCGTGATGGGGAATCGTCCGGGCATGACCCTCAAGACGTCAGACGACAAAACGTTCAAGTTCGCGTTCGACGAAAGCTGCGGAATTAATCCGGCGAAGGAATCGCACATGCACTCGCTGACGTTGCGCCTGGATGATGCGGACACAATGACGGCGACCTGCAAGGCGATCATGGACGGCAAGGAACTTCCCGAGAAGCCGACCACGATGAAGCGGATTGCGCAGAAATAACTCCGCGCGCGGAGCGTTTTGTTTTGTTGCAATTTCGCGCGGGATGCGGATTGTCCTGCGCGTGTTTGCCGCGTTCTTAGCCACGATGCTGTTCTCGGTGTCGGCCGTGGCCGCGAATCGAACTTCGCGGATTCTCGGCGGCACCGAGGCTAATTTTTGGCGCATCCTGCTCGCCACGCTTTTTCTGGCGATTCTCGCGAATGTTTCCGGGCACGGTTTGCAAGGGCCCGCGCTCGGAATTTTCTTCATCAGCGGACTGGTGGGATTCGGCATCGGCGACCTGGCTCTTTACCAGGCGTTTCCGCGATTGGGCGCGCGGCTTCCGATCATGCTGGTGCATTGCCTGGCCGCGCCGATGGCAGCGGTGATCGAACGTCTTTGGCTGCACACGCGCATCTCAGGCGTGGAAGCGGCGTTCGGCGCGATTATTCTTTGTGGAGTTTGCCTCGCTCTCGCGCCGAGCGAACATTTGCATCTGCCCCGTCGCACGCTCACCATCGGGGTCGCCATGGGAATTATCGCCGCGATTGGCCAGGCGGTCGGCGCCGTCTTGAGTCGCAAAGGCTATGATTTTTCACGTTCGTCGGGTTTCCAGATGGATGGCATCACGGCGGCGTATCAACGGATTTGGGGTGGCCTGCTTGTTGCGTCGCTGAGCATGCTCTGGGTGAAAATCCGCCATGCCGAAGCGGCCGCCGCGCGTAAGAAAAATTGGAAGGAAATTCTGCCCTTTCTGCTGGTGAACGTAACCGCGGGCCCTTCGATCGGGGTGGCCTGTTTTCAATGGGCGCTCGGTTCGGCGCCCACGGCCATCGTGTTGCCCATCGTCGCGTTGACGCCACTCGCGGTTATTCCAGTCGCGCGCGTCGTCGAAAATGAACGCCCATCGCGGCGATCGATTATTGGAGGAGTGATTGCGGTCGCGGGGGTAATTGGGCTTACATGGGCGCGACTCAAATGAGCAAGAAGAGCGCAAAAATCGCCGCGATGATCGAGAGCTTCCAGGGGCGCGAACTGGACGCGCATTATCTCGGGTACTTCGCGTGCTTCAACGACGGTCTTTACTACGAGGCGCACGATGTCCTTGAAGAATTGTGGCTCGCGGGTCGGGGCGGCCCAACGGATCACTTTTTCAAAGGGCTGATCCAACTCGCGGGCGCGTTTGTGCATTTGCAAAAAAATCGGCTCGGCCCCGCCAACGCGCTTTTTAATCTCGCCAAAAACAATCTCCAAAAATATCCGGCGCGCTACGAACATCTGGAGGTGACGGAAGCGCTCGATTTGATTCGCGTTTGGCAGGAGCGATTGCTGGCGGCGCCGACGGAGAATCCATTGCCAAAGAATATTCCACCGAAGCTGGCGCCGAATCCGGAGTTCGAAATCTCCACCGATAAAGCGCGGCTCGATCTGGCGGTGATTCACGATTTTCTCGCGCACTCGTATTGGGCGAAAGATATTCCGCGCGACCTGGTGGAGCGTTCGATCGAAAACTCGCTTTGCTTTGGCGCCTATCGCGCGGGAAAACAAATCGGTTTTGCGCGGGTCATTTCGGATTTCGCCACGTTCGCTTACCTGGCGGATGTTTTTGTCGTGCCGGCGGAACGCGGTAAAGGAGTTTCAAAACTTCTTGTGCAAACGATTTTGCGCCATCAAAAATTGCAGGGACTGCGGCGATTTATGCTTGTGACATTGGATGCCCAGGGACTTTACGCGCAGTTCGGTTTCGAGCCGATCACGCATGCGGAACGTTACATGACTATTTTGCGCCCGAATCTTTACCAGCCCCAGGCGTGACTTCGCCCAGGCGGCGCAGCAAGGCGGGAAGTTCGAAGTAGTTTTCTTTGCTGATGCACGCGATGGCGCCGGCTTCGCGCGCAATTTTTTCGAAATC
>Ga0070686_100000759_pt1 | contig 18689 bp, 31 predicted proteins | sample KBSS23LmetaG_FD_65654 | JGI IMG/M metagenome (GOLD analysis project Ga0070686, IMG submission 65654) | Switchgrass rhizosphere microbial communities from Kellogg Biological Station, Michigan, USA - KBS S2-3L metaG | ecosystem: Host-associated > Plants > Roots > Rhizosphere ... | reverse complement strand
CCGTCATCTCCATCAATCTCGACGGCTACGTGATGAGCTGGAATACAGGGGCGGAAAAGATGCTGGGATACTCGGTGGAAGAGGCGCTTGGCAAACATATCTCGTTCATCTACCCGGCGGAAGACCGTGAGTTCCTAGAGCGTGAGGTCATCGCCCCTGTGAAGGCCAAAGGAACCCACCAGATCGAGGTTCGCAGGAGAACTAAGTCCGGTGCACTGCGTTTTGCCCAGCTGTCTCTCACGTTGCTGAGGGATGACACAGATGCTCCAATCGGCATCATCGGGTATTCGATGGACATTACCGATCGGAAGCGCGTGCAAGAGGCACTGCTCAATTCTCGCAACCAACTCGCGGCGCTCGCCGTTCGCCTCGAATCGGTGCGAGAAGAGGAGCGAACGAGAATCGCGCTGGAAGTGCATGACGTGTTGGGGCAGGCCTTGACGGGATTGAAACTTGATGTGGCATGGGTCCGCAAGCGGATTTCAGAATCGATCGAACCGGCCCAACGTGCCGCGGTGCTGACAAGACTGGTTTCGGCGCTGAAACTCCTTGACTCGACCATTCAATCGGTGCGTGATATCGCCACGACCTTACGGCCCGGCGTCTTGGACGAACTCGGCTTGGAGGCTGCGGTCGAATGGCAAGCGCGAGAATTTCAACATCGAACCGGGATTTCATGTGAAACAACCATCTGGCCTCACAAGCTGGTGTTGGGACCTGAGCAATCAACCGCGCTGTTCCGTATCCTCCAAGAGGTCTTGACCAACGTGGCGCGGCACGCACAAGCCACCAAGGTCCACATCAGACTGGATCAATCTGGTGAGCATGTGTCCTTGCAAGTCGAAGACAACGGCAGAGGTATCACCGGTGTGGAGCAGTCCGGACCGAAAGCATTCGGCCTGCTGGGAATGCGCCTCCGCGCCCAACAGCAGGGCGGCGCGTTCGACATTCAGGGCACGTCGGGAACTGGAACAACGGTCACCGTCCAGATCCCACTGTATCGGACAACTGATGATTAGCATTCTCCTTGCAGACGATCACCCGTACCTGCGCCGCGGCCTGGTCCAGATCCTCATCGACGAATTCCCCGGGGCCATGATTGGCGAAGCCTCGAATGCCTCGGAACTTCTTGAGCAGGCTCAGAAACAGCGGTGGGACGTGGTCGTGCTGGATCTGAATATGCCCGGGCGTGGCGGGCTGGAGGCCCTACACGAACTGAAAGTCCTCTGCCCGAGCCTTCCCGTGTTGGTGTTGAGCATGCATCCCGAGGACCAGTTTGCTGTACGGGTGCTGCGTGCCGGGGGGGCCGGGTACCTGACGAAGGAAAGCGCTCCGCAGGAATTAGTTCATGCCATCAAGGCCATCTGGAAGGGAGGAAAATACATTACGCCCAAAGCGGCTGAACTTCTCGCGGCACACGTGTATCAACACGGCGACAGCGAACAACCGCTTCACCTTTCCTTGTCTGACCGTGAGTACCAGGTGTTCGGCTTGATCGCCGCAGGGCGCACAATTACTGACATCTCCGATCAACTCTCCCTCAGCGTCAAAACGATCAGCACCTATCGTTCCCGCATTCTGACAAAGCTCAATCTCAAAACGAATGCGGACTTGGCGCGCTATGCTGTTCAGCACCGCATCGTTGAATGACCACACCAGCGGTTCTCCCATGTGACGTTCCAGCATTGTTCCCTCCCCACCGCTAGAGACATTCTGCTTTCCTTGCGTGCCCTCTCCGTTCTCTGCCAGACAGTTCCTACAGACGGCAACGGTCAATTCCCACACACGCGAGCGACGTAATCTTATCCTCCTCAATGAAGTAATGGTGTTTACTTCATATTACAGGCCATTGGAGAGAATGGCCTCCTGCACGTTGTGATGGGCCGACAGCATAGGCATCCGCAGTTCATAGGGCCGAAGCTTCCTGATGAGAATGGAGGACTGGAAATGAGTTGTCAGCGCTGCGGAGGAGTGTTGGCTGCCGAGCTTGCGAATGCGATGGTCGAATTGGTCTGTGGAAGGTTTGTGATCGAGGGCCGACACTGTCATTGCGACGATGACGAAGGTCCGGTGCGGACGAATCTACCGCGGGAGGGAAGCGTGGCTCTCGCTGGGGAGTCGCCTGAAATCACTTCATCGGAGGGGGGACACGATGATTGGCTCCGGAAAATGCGTGTTGGTGGTCAACGAGATGGAGTCGATGCGACTGTTCCTCGCTGAAATGCTCGGGCAGCAGGGATTTGCTGTGGTGCAGGCGTGTGATGGTGTTCAGGCGTTATCTGAAATGCAGCAGCGTCATGTTGATGTGGTGGTCACTGACTATCAATTGCCTCGCCTCACTGGGCTCGATCTCCTCCGACAATCTCAAAGGGCCTGGCCCGAGATACCGGTTATTTTCTTCTCGGATTTAGAGTGGGAGAAGAACGACCTGACAGAGGCCCGAGGAGCCTTTGCCTGGGTCCATCAGTCATCTGATCCCGAGGTTATTTTGAGTATCCTGGCCCTGGCTGTGGAGCAAGGCGTGGAGTGGGAACCCCATCGCACGATGGAGTGGATTGGTGCATAGGAACGTCGGTGCGTAAAAAAAGGAGAAACAGATCATGGCCACTGGAAATGCGGATGCAGACGAGGCCGTTTTAAACATGCTTCAACGATATGAGGTGCTTATGATGGAAGACCTCATCACCGGGCGACCAGATTTTAGCTGGTCACAACTGTTTCTCGCCGTCGACCGGCTGAGCCGAAAGAACCTGATCGCGCTCCGTCGAATAGGTCTGAGCTATCAACTCCTCTCGACGAACCAAGAGTGGATCCACGATCAAGCGCACCAGCATGAAGAACCGGTTTTTCATCATTGATATGAGTCAGACATATCCGAAATGGTGTTTGGATTCTTATGGTGCATGGAGCGATTAAACCAACGGGCCTGGGCAGAAAGGATGGGAGCCGTCATGATATTCGGCATCATCGTGTCCGCAGTCGTGGTCAATGTAACATCAGCTCCCTGATGGCCCTCTTCGTATCCGGAGTTGACTCATGATGCATCACTACACGCCTGATTTTTGAAATCCGGTCGGCGCTACGGTTTGCATAACCAAGTATCTCTATCATTGCTCACACATTGTAGGGAACGCCCTATCAAATCGACCACAGACCTCACTCCCTTTCGTCCTTCCTTTCCATTCCTCCCTCGCCGAACCCTGGGCAGGCACGTAGGGGATATCCTACACCAAGACCGCTGAACATCTGACATCGGGATTGGGCAGTATCTGATTGGACGTCATGCCGATGTTCTGTGTAATGCCGCTCTACAATCAGAAGCGGGAAGACTTTTGCCTGGCATCGAGTCCCTCCGGATGAACCTGACGACGGCGCAAGCGTACACGATGGAAGCTGTGCAAATGGGCGCCCATAAAGAAAGACGCGCGAGTCGAATCCTGCAACCATTGTTCGGCACAAGGATATGAACGGCAAACACCAGGAGGGAGCGATATGTCGTGTGAGCGGTGCGGGGGATTGATGGTCATCGAAACTATTTGTGAACTGATGGAGATAGGGTCCCGCAGTGGGATCGATACGACACGGTGCCTGAACTGTGGAAACTTTGAGGACACGATCATTCGTATCAACAGAGGTATTTCCCGTGTGCCAAGACAACCTGACCCACACACAGTGGGAACTAGAAGACAGAGCGCTGTTCAGCCACCTGTGTTGGAGCAAGCCATACAAACGGACGGTGTCATCCAGAAGTACCTACGCGGTCGTGCCCCTCGTCTTCCTGTAGGAGCCCCATCCGCCGAAACACGGACGCTTGAACCTGCACGGATTGAACTTGAACATCCCCCGTAGCCCACTATGGGGTTCACCCCTGCTCTCGAAGGCTTGGGTCTCTCAGTTGCCGGGTTGTGATCCAATAGATAGCGAGGCGCCGACAAGGCTCCCAGGAAGTTCGCCTCATGGCCAGAGGGACACCCAGCAGACCGGAAACTGTTAATAGACTTGGTATGAGAGAGGGATACCTTATGAACGGATATGGGAAACGGATACTCGTCGTTAACGAAGATGCTGATCGTCGAGCCCTCTTGGAGGCCCAGTTGGAGCAAGAAGGGTATGCCGTGCAAACGGCCTGTGATGGTGTAGCGGGGCAGATGAGATGCGGAAACGACACTTTGAAGCCGTCATTGCGGATGGTCGCCTGTCAGAATTCTGCGGCCACAAGCTCGCTGCATATTGCAGAATCTCGTGGCCTGACACTCCCGTCATTCTCCTTTCCGGAGATCTCATCTACGTGACGGACCACGCGGATGCAGTTGCCGCGGCAGCCGGTCTGCGTAGACCTTATGAAGTGGTGATGCTGCTGAGCGTGCTGCGCGCAATCACTCAACCGGCTTCGACCAAGCAGAGCACCTTATCCAGGGCCTAATCGACCTGACGATAGTAGCCTGGCGGGCCACCCTCCCAATTTTTTGCCATCGCTAGAGCGAATTTCCAACGGTGATTATGGATCTACAAGAGGTCAGTCGGTCCCTAGGATTGACAGGCTGCCGTATGAGTCGTAAGTTGATTGGTCTTGGGAATGAGGGGAATGATCACAAGAACTGAGCACATGGGACTGGTCTTTGGCAGCCTCCTCATGACACTCGGCTGCTCGATGGCGCCAACGCCCGCAACGAACCCCGATGTCGTGCGGCAACATGCCGACAAGGCCTTCCAGCAGCTGACGGCGCAGGAGGATTCGCAGCGATCAGGCGACTTCCAATCCTTCCCTCAAGCCTCGACTCCTGGGGACACCACAGCCAACCCCGCACCGTCCGCAGAAAAGGGAATGCAGATTCCGTTTGCCGAGATTGGCCCATCCGACGGCGAGTACATCCGAGCCACCGGCTACGGCAATCTCGCGAGGGGGCTCTACCTCTGTCAACATTCGGCTGATCTGGCTGCGCGTGTCGAGCTCTCCAAACTGGTTCATGTGAAGGTGACAGAACGATCGACTGACCGTATCCGCGAACGGACGGGAAAAGAGGCGGAGCAGGATATCGAAGTCGTCCGAGAAGGGCTGGTAGACGAAGTGTTGAGCGAAGTGCGAATCGTAGACCGCAAAGTGGACAAGGAGGCCGCCACCTGTTCAAGCATCGCCATGATTCCCAAACGGAATCTCTTTCCAACGCCGGCCGGGTCTGATGCCAAAACCTCCGGACCCCAGTAAGCAAACAGCGATGGTCACATATGCTAGCCCGCATTATTCATGACGGTTCGTCGCGAAATCGTGCAGTAGCCAGGCGAGACAGGCGCACGGAGCCGCTAGGGAGGGAAGCATACTTGAAATAGTATGTTGACCGACCGAACGGCGAGCCCGCCTGCCTGGACGCCGGGTCGACCGCGTCCAGGCTTGTCGAAGCAGCGAATCCGCGATTGCAGCAGAAGCGCTCATGAATAATGCGGGCTAACGACCGTGATGTCCACCACCGAACGAACCACCTCGGCCAGAATACCCCTCTCTTCCGCCAAAGTGTTGAGGATTCATCTGCTGGGTTGAGTATGGCGCGCGAAGCACCGGAGGGTTAGGTTGCGCGAAATGGGGCGGATGAACCTGCTCCAGCGTCGGGGGCAGAGGGGTGGAGAAATGCTGTGGCGCCGGCGTGGTCGAAGGACTCACCTCATGCATACCGGGAACAGGGAACCTCGATCCTAGCGGTTGGCTCTGATGGGGCGAGGGAGCGAGATGTTGTGGAGCCGGCGGCGGCACGAGCAGGGAAGCACGCGGCGGCAACGGCGGTGAGAGTCCTGGCACCGGCGCTGAAGGCACGGTACCAGCCTGTGCCGTGACAGTCTGTTGCAATACTCGAAGATGACGATTTTGTGGATGGAGCTGTCGTGCTTGGAGCAGCAGCCCATGAACTTGCTGTACGCCGATCCACGGATAGGGGTAGATGATCGGCCTCACATAGACCCAATCGGTCCAGGCTTGGGAAATGAGGGCGTTGGTTTGCAGCTGGTTTAACAGGTCCTGGCGTTGCTGATTGAGCGTCTGAACCTGATCGGGCGACACCGCGGTGGTTAACGCCTGATTGATGGCATCGAGCTGTTGGTGCAACTGGTCCACTTCGGTTCGAAGCGCCACTAGTTCATTTTTAGCGCTCTCGTTTTCTCGAAGCGCAGTGATCGCCTGAGAGACTTCATTGGGATCCACTTGGGCCGTGAGATCTGCATGGATCACCACTGTCTCTCCCTCAAGTCGTGTGCTGATCTCCTGATTCAACACCATAACGACTCCGGCAGTATAGGTCCGGATCTCATCCCGAGTAACGTCCAAATTTTTGACTTCGGTTACGCTCTCGAGGTAGGTGGCAACCTGCTCCAGCGCCTGTCTCTTTGCCGCTTCAATAGCCAATCGGACGGCGTCGGCTCGGGTGTCGTGATCGCCCATACGATACTCGCCGCTCGCGGTGACGACCCGGACGGCCGCCAGAGGAGTGCTTGGCACTCCAGCCTCAACGAGTGAGGAGGTGTCGGAGTCGAGGGGGAGGACTCGGTTGCGATATTTTTCCGGGATCGAGTCCAGTTCGGTGGTGAAATTCGGGGTGCCTGAGTCGTCTCTATACGTATAGATCTGACTGGCGGCAAAACTGTGAGCCACAGCAAACACGAACGAAAGCATGAGCATCTGGCCGAAGACCAGCATGAATGTGCCTCACAACATGCTCTTAATTGTACCATAGCGATGGCCAGTTTCCCGTGTAACCTAGCTCGCTTAATCGGGTCCAAGTTCTATCTAAGAGCCTGATACCGCTGATCAGTGTGCGTAACCTTTCCCGATTGATGAGAGGGGGAGGCAGCATCACCGCGAGGTTGGTCTCAAGAACACCTCCTTGCATGAAGTATGTTCTTAGTGTTGTGCCCGCTTAAGTAGGCAGAGAGAATCCGTCGGAAAGGATCCGTGAAACACAGTGAACCTTGTTCGAAACAATCATGACGGAGGCGGAGGGCAACTTCGTCACAGAGTAGCAAGCGGGCTCTACCAGATATCCCATTGGAAGTGGATCCTTAGAAGCTCTCTTGCGAATCACCGATCTGGCAGAGGAATTTCAGCGTCGCTGGTGTTCCCAACGGGACTCGACAGACCACGGAGCGGCCACTGAGCTTCACGATTGACCTGCTGCTGGTGGTGGCCGCATAACCACACGCTGCTCTTCCCAACCGCCGCAATCACATCACACAGAAGCGCAAGATCGCCGGACAACGAACGCTCTACATCTCCGTCCATGATGACGACCGGCCAGCAGAAATCTTCCTGCATCTCAAAGGTCCAGACTGCTTCTCTGAGTTGATTGGGCTCTACCACGTGGTTGCCCGTCTGATGAGTCTCGCCCTGCAGTACGGTGCAGCCTATCTTCTAGACGCCTGGTCACGTTGCGTGAGCCATAACCCCGGAAGGCCCACAACGAATCCTTCCGGATTTCCCCCATGTCAAATCACGCGGCCTTAGAGATCGGGGACTCTTTCACCGGTCTACTTTCTGGAAATACGTTAGCTTCCCCCTGCTCCCCTCCCCAGATCCGGCACATCAGCGCAGTCACAAGCACACCGAAACCGAGCAGCACGCTGGAAACGACCAGTATGAACAGGATGTAGAGCAAGGGATCTCCCCTTAGGCGGCCCGTGCTTAGTCATCTTGCCAAGGAGCGGCAGAAACGGTAAGTCTGTTGAGGGAAGCATACCACAAAAAAATCTACTTGAGGTAAAGCCCGCGACATCTATGGTGATGACAATTAGCTTAAAGCCTGAGGCCAAAGGTGTCCCCCTTCAAAGACCTACCTTCGAAAAACGGTGTCTGGACTTCCTCGTCCGGGACATTGTGACTCATCATCCACCACGAGTGTTTCGATGCCATACTCCTCGCCCCACACCCATCAAACGACGCCCGCGGCCACCTACAGAGTCTCCTGAGTCGGCAAGTTCACCGTGAGGGGGGCAGACTTCCCCGATCCGTAACGGCAGATTGCCAGAGACGCGCCAGCCCGTGAGGGAGACATTCCAGATGGTGCCATCGCCCTCAAAGTCCCCGCATTGATAGGTGACGGGACAACACACCGGAAAACGACGGAAAGGGTAAATGAAGAAGGGCATGGGGGTCTCGCAGGGATGCGTATTGTAGGAGGGTGGCGAGTGAAGGTGTACGGGCTAGGCGCGGCTGCCTTTCGGGGTCATGCCAAGGGCTTTTCGTTCCTCTTCGGCCAGTGTGGCATTCACCTGAGGTACCCGCTCCTCGATTTGAAGGGCGAGCGCGTGCCCACGCCGACTGAGCTGCACACACACAACACGGCGATCCTCGACCGAGTAACGTTTGGTCACCCACCGCTTCCGCACCAGGTCATTCAACACGTCACTCACTGTCGGCACCCTCACGACTAGCGCGTCTGCGGCGTCCGTCACCTTAGCCTCTGGATGATTACGTAGAAACAGGAGCACGCCGGCTTGGAGCGGCGTCACGCGAAGGGGCTCCAGGCTTCGTCTGAACTGACCGTGCAATTGCAGCACACGCTCCAGGGTCGTCAGATTCTCATGACCGTTCTTCACTGCTCGCTCTATTGTCATGGGTAACATTCTCCGTTACTTTCTAGATAAGTAGGGTCGTCTTTATCACAAAAAGCCCGGTTCCTTTCGGAGCCGAGCCGTTTACTTCAGATTCCGCCATGGTCGCACTGCATGCACACGGAGGCGAGTGTACCTGCACAGGGCTTCCATAGCGGTTTCTAAACCAACGCCACGCTACTACACGCCTGGCGTCGGGCTACCTCTCCAGCCTTCCACTTTAGCCCTCGTCATCACGGCCTCTGCGCGGTCGTTCCCCGCAGTCTACCCGCTCAGACTTGATTGCATCCCCTTCTCACTCGTTGCTGAACTGAATTCTGTATGCCGCGAGCCGAGTGAGATCTGATAGGTCGAGTAGCCCAGTTGGCGAAGGAACACCCGTCCGTCCCGCGACATGCAATCAACGGCGACGAATACTTCTCCCCAACTGAAATTGGAAAGCCCCGTGACGACCTCGTCAAAGCAGCATGGACCGCCCCGCAGCTTTTCAATAATTGCTTCTTCTATGGGTAGCATGGCGTCTGACCTCCGGTTGAAGTGAGGCGCTATCGCGGTTGCCCCATATTATGGGCAGGAATGCGCCGTTGGTAAGTAGGAGTTGCGCTAGTACTGGCGTAAGAAATGGCCTACGAAACCCGCCAAGAAGCGGGTCGGCAAATTATCCACGATGCTTTTGCTTGGGCTGTGCCGCCCAGTGTAAGACTGGACCTACATACACAGCCCCAAAGGTAGGTTAGAGTTTGGAGTGACCCCCTCGGTTGAGACACCAGAATTCGCACACTCGTGGTGGTCAGATGTTGGTCCCTTATGGGCACCGCCGTCTGCCGGCTGAAACAACTGTACGGTCGGGTCGTCGGATGGCCAGGTTCGCGCTCGACCCCACTCGCCTCTGCAAGGATTGCAGAGGCCAACGCTTGCCAAGAGCCTCGATCTGCAAATACTGCAGAGAACGCTCCAGGTGCTGCCACACAATCTGTCGTCCGCTGTCCGTCTCTGTCGGAAGTCTTTGGATGTTCGCCACCACTAGTCACTCAGTCGTTATGCGACACTATCCATGCACTGCTCTCGTGTTATGACACATCGTGGAGGCCATCTGTGACACAACGGTGTGGAGCGCTCATCCGAAAGCTTTGCCATGTCTAACGGGAAGCCCCGCGTGCTGATTCTGGGTGGGGGGTTCGGCGGCATGTATGCCGCGCTGGAATTCGAACGAGCGCTTGAGCAGGGAGCCGACTTGGAAGTCACCCTCGTCAACCGCGACAACTTTTTCCTCTTCACCCCGATGCTGCACGAGGTCGCGGCGAGCGATCTCGATATCACCAATATCGTCAGCCCGATCCGCAAGCTGTTGCGTCGGGTGACGTTCTTCCATGGCAACATCGAATCCATCGATCTCGTGCATCATCGAGTCGGCTTGTCGCATGGGCACGAGGAACATTGCCATTCGCTGTCGTACGACCACGTGGTGTTGGCCCTCGGGTCGACCACGAACTTCTTCAACGTCCCCGGCTTAGCCGAGCGCGCGCTCACGATGAAATCGCTGGATGACGCCATAGTTCTGCGCAACCGCCTGATTGCGAATCTGGAAGAGGCGGACTTTGAATGTGCGGCGCCCCTTCGCGCGCCCTTACTGAATTTTGTCGTGGCCGGGGGCGGGTTCGCCGGGGTCGAAACCATCGCCGCCATGAATGACTTTCTGCGGGAGGCGGTCCGGTTCTTTCCGCATCTGCGGGAAGACATGCTGCGGATCATCCTGGTCAATTCAGGAAAGGTTATTTTACCGGAACTCGGGGAGAAGCTCGGCACCTACGCGCAGCGAAAACTCATGGCGCAACAGGTGGAAATCCATTCGAACTGCAAAGTCACCGCCGTGACGGACCGCGACGTCACGCTCAGTGACGGGACGACGGTGACGACCAATACACTGGTCTGGACCGCCGGCATCTGCCCGAACGCCCTCTTGGACACACTGCCCTGCACGAAAACGCAGGGCCGGCTCCTCGTCAACGAGTCCTTGGAAGTTCGCGACTGGGGTGGTGTCTGGGCCTTGGGCGACTGTGCGTACGTGCCGGATCGCAAAACCGGGAAGTGCCATCCGCTGACCGCGCAACATGCGCTGCGCGAAGGGAGGGTGGCGGCGCAAAACATTCTGGCCACCATTTCCGGCTACCGGAAGAAGCCGTTCTTGTACACGACGATCGGGCGACTGGCCCCCATCGGGAAACGGACCGGCGTCGCGAACATTCTCGGCGTGAACTTTTCAGGCTTCATGGCCTGGTGGTTGTGGCGGACGATTTACTTGCTGAAACTGCCTCGATTTGAAAAGAAAGTCCTCGTAGCCTTGGACTGGACGCTTGATGTGCTTTTTTCGAAGGATCTTGTCCACTTCAGAACCGTTCGCCCCCCCACCCCGCCGCCGGCGGAAGAAGAATCCGAAAGCGAGCCAGTCCAGGTTAGTCAGAGTCGGTCGCAGGCCAGTGAGAGACGCGGACATTAGTCAAAGGAGGGAAGCAGATGAAACCACGAAGTTCGAACGCCTCGCCCATGAAGAAGCCAATCCTGTCTCATGAACCTGAGTCCATGCAGAAGTATTCGGATGAAATGAGGGAACGGATCGCACAGAAAGCCTATGAACTCTATGAAAAACGAGGGCGACAGGCGGAGCGCGACGTGGAAGACTGGCTTGAAGCAGAGGAACTGGTCCGCAAAGAGATGAATTAGGCTCTTGAAGGAAGTAATTGAGTGCACGACTTCAATCTCAGAGCAGCGCCCGCACTCTGGCCGACAGTCCTCGTATAGACCGCATCTGGTCGGGACGACCGCTTCTGGAAGTCGCCGCGCTGGCCAGCCACCGCGATATCAAGATGACGCTCCGCTATGCGCACCTCGCGCCCAGTCATCTCCGTGCGGGGATTCAGGCATTAGAGCAGCGGAATCGGTGTCTGGCAGGATCCGCGCTATCCACAGAACCGCGTGTCACACCGGTGTCACAGGATTTTGCGGGGATCGCGTAAGTGCTGGTGTCCCCAACGGGACTCGTGGGCTTTAGCATCGTTGAATTTCAAGGGATTGTGCAGGCGGCGTGACGCTGAGAGCTACGCAGGCTGAAGCCAAGCGCGCCAACGCAAAGAAATAAGCCTGCTCATTACCGATAGTTCCGCTTTCGCCATTCCCACGGCGGCACCGGGTGACGATCAGCCCACTAGCCTTTCCGCGCCTCTCGTGCTTCGTTCTCTAGCCTTTCTAGCACCGTATTTCCCGGCGCATACTTCCGATACCACCAACACCAGCCGTCTTTGACCAGCGTGTGATTGACGTGGGTCCCATCGGGCTGGAGCACATCGGCAAGTGTGCGCTTGTACTTGTCGTGGCCGCTTCGCGAGCGATGGAGACACCCGCTACGTCGAAGGCTCTGGATTGTTAAGGAGGCGATTCAGGGCGTCCCCCAGACGATGCAGCGAGAATTCTTTTTCGACGTACTCCGTTACCCCAAGTGCCCGGACTTGCTGCTCCGCCTCAGCAGTCCCCGCTCCCGTCAACACGATCACCGGCTTCTTAGAATCGAGACTGCGGATCTGTCGCAAGACCGCGAGCCCTGTCATCTCAGGCATTATTAGATCCAGAACAATGACATCGGGTCGTTCTCGGCGAAAGAGCTCCAGGCCCTTCGAGCCACTTTCCGCAAGTACCACGTCATAGCCCTTCCGACGGAGTAGCGTGTCGAGGAGGTTCCGGATGCCCTGCTCATCATCAATCACGAGAATCTTGGCCATGGTACCTCCCGGCAAAGAGTGCGAGGCGAGCCATACCCGCACGGTGCGGTCTCCGTCACCTGGCGAGACCGCCAGGTATACATTATCTAGGAACGTCTCTTGATACTGGGTGGGTCTCCAGCAAGAGGAATGCCATTGTTCTGCGCAGAATGTATTTTTCGGAAAGGTCTTGGCTATATGTTGAATTCTAGGGGTTCTAGTGAACAGTTGGTCGGCAGTACCGATGGAAGACTTGATGCCATTCCTAATCGGTTCAGATACATGGAGGGTTGATTTTGATTCAGTTAGGGCACCTGCGGTCACTCGGTTGGCGTTCCTGGAGATTTCAGCGCCTGAGAATGGTTCTCTAGCGAGCTACATACGGGTTCGATTTCATACGGGCAGGAGACTTAAGCGAGGCGGGGCGAAGTCATTGAGAATCTACGAACCCATGTCCTGGTCAACAACCGATCAGGGAGGGGAATGCACCACAGACCACCCAGGCTTTGTCAGCCTCACTGCGAGTGAAGTCCCATTTTGCCGACGAAGGAATTTGCCCCCCAGGAGATAACGATGGAAGGGACGAATCGAGAAGGACATGGGGCCTCTCAGGGAGGCGTATTGTAGAAGGGATGCTAAGGAGGCGCAAGGGCCGAGCAGGTCACGCCGGTGCACGGATCCTGCAGACGTGGGAGGATGCTTGAGGGGGTTGGTCGGGGTCAATCTTGAAAGGGAGTATGGGTGTTAGCGGGGAACCGAGTGACCGCAGGCAAGGCCGCGATAGTTGCCCGTCATATAGCCATCTTCGCTGCGTTCCAAATCGATTTTGCGATGCACACAGAGCGGGGAGTCCATTTGTTGGATCCACCTCACTTGTAATTCAGCTGCTTCAGCCTTTGTCATGTGCCCTCTTCAAGTTCTCTCGGCCATTTATGCAGACAGGTCGGATTTAGACAGGCCCACATTCGCAATTGCGGTAGCGTCATTTTGCGGCCAGAGAGCGTCCAGCTCATGAATGGTTTGGCATTCTGGCTGTGACATTTTGGGCAGGTCATTCCCCACTCTCGCGCACACTCAGATAGAGCAGAGCTAGGAAAGGTCCCAGCAGGAGGTCGAGTATTCTGCTGGTCTGCCAACTGCTCCATGCCGCGATCATCCTCGTCCATGATGGGGCCCTCCAGATTGATCATTGGTGCGGCATGTTGAGGCAGCGCCACCTCTTGCGCTGTCTTCTTTTGCACACTTCTAGAACTAATCAAGCGGGGAGGAAAACGGAGTGTATTGCAGCGTGGGTTTACCTGTAAGAGAGGAACGAGGTGTTTCTATTATGCGCCCCTACGGACACGCACAACCACCTCGTCCACAATCTCGGCCTTTAACGCAATTGGATCGACTCCAACGCCCAAAACGCAAGAACAAGAAGGGCAAATGAAGCTTACGCTCTTATAGGCTGGTGTGAATCATTCGAAAATCTCAATTGTTACAAAGCGAGCCTTCGCTATGGTTTTCTGGCATCCAGGGCATTTACCTGTATTGATCATGGCGATACTCCTTTGCGCTGACAGAAAGTATTCCCTTTCCCTTCGGTAGGAGGCCCTTCCGTTTCACGGTGATTATGCCGGTGGCTCCGAGTGAGAGGCCATGAAACGATCAAGGTCTTCTTTTGTGATCGCCCCATCAATCACAATTGTTTCACCAGCTGTGTCTGCCATTGGAGCCTCGGATCCATGCTGGGCGGCCCACGTAAACAACTTCGTCAAGTTCTCCCATGTCATTTCCATTGTTACTCCGGTGGTATCAGCGGTCCAGCCCATTCACCCTCCATCAGGTGATCACTCATGAACGTGACGGGTTCATCCAAGCTAGCAAAATCGACGATGTGATCCCACACCGCCCCACAATAAATCAGCCTGGGTGCGGCAGCAGGATCTTGGCGGTACCAATACCACCCCAACTTCGTCTGCTTCTCAGTCGTCCAGTTCAGGTCACTCATCGCGGTATCTCTATCGGTCCAGCCCATCGATGGCCGTTGAGATCGAACAAGGCGAAGTGTTCGCCGCTCGCCGTCAGCGGTTTGTTGCCATCGAGCCCCTGATGATACACACTCACGATACGCTCGTCGCTCCCGTCGAGTTCACTAAACCAGTACCAGCCCTCCACGGTCGGGGCCTGTGTCGTCCAAATCATTCTTCGGCCTCCTCCGACCACGTCAATGAGAGTTCATTCGCAAGGCTGGCTTAAGGATGTCTCGCGGATCCAGGCCACGAGTGAAATAGAGCGCGGCCAGGACCACGAACAAGAGGAGCCCATAGCTGACACATATTTCAGCATGTCCATCCTTCATCCGTTCCTCGACTTCCCCTGCTCAATCGAACCCGGTTCATCGGCCCACGCGCTCTCACGGCCCGGGAGAATACCCCCTAGTCTTTATCATTTCGGCGATCCGTGACCGCTGGGCCCGAGAGAATCGATAGCACATGATTCTGATCATTCACCTTCGCCTCAATTCGCTCACCCGGCTCGATATTTCTCGCCTGCAAGGTAGTTGCGTCGATATGCAACCGCACCTCTTTGCCGTCTTGCCCCTTGATGAAACAGTCATTGCCTTCAACGCGCAACACTTCGCCCGTGATCGTCTTGCCGCCTGTTGAGTCGCCGCCCTTCATCTCCTCGCGCACTTGTTTTTCACCCGCGTCCTGACCACCTTGCCTCCGGTCAGTTTGTTCCCCTTTCAGTTTGCTGTCTGTCTCCGAAGCCGCATTATCTGCCTGCCCGGCGGTGGACAGACCCAGGCACAGCAAGAACCCACACGACATAACACCGACGACTTTGGGAAGAGATACCGTGGGCGCCTCCTCGGTTAGATGTACAACACACATACTTGTAACTGTACGCACTCCGGGGTATTGCAATCTGAGCAATTGTGATCAGACCGCACGCTGTCTTCTCGACATACTGCAAAGAAGGATTTAGGTGACAGACCTTTGTCGGGAGCGGAGGGACGGAGAATAAATGCATTGCAACTCCCGCGACAGGTGGAGGCCATGCGTCGCCGTCTGTCCCATTTTTTCACAGGATCATCAATGAGGGGAACCACAGAAACGACTAAATCGGGAGGAGGATGCGAGATCCCGCGCCGGGAGTGGGGCGCCTTTTTCCTACAGTTCAGCCAAGATCACCAAGAATGGTTGGTCGACGTCGCGCCGCACGGCGAAGGCAGTAGCGCGTCGCAGGAAGGCCAGGGACTTCCATTTGAAGCCCTGACCCTTCATCTCGATCACACAGATGAAGTGTTGTCGATTATTATACGCCAGAACGACAGTACACAGGAACACGAGTACCAAAGTATTCCCCGTCCCCGCCGCGTGATGATCGAGAGGATGGGAGCAGACGTGAGATTACACATCGATTCGACCGAGGGATCCTCAACGATCATTCGGTTCCGCCGCGTCTCGACACCGGATTACGACGCTGCAACATTAAGCGGAATACCGGAGAGAAGCCCATGACTAATGGGCGGGAGTGAGGAAAGAGCCGGTCCGCGATGGACCGCTCACCTGTTCCTCTTCCTCCACTCCCACGGCGGCACGGGTTGCGGGTCGGCCCACAAGCCTTTCTTGGCCTCTCGTGCTTCGGTTTCTAGTCCTTCTAGCACCGTATCCCCTGGCGCATGCTTGCATACCACCAACATGCGCCAGCCTTGACCGAGTTCTTCACGCTCCTCACACACCGATATGCAATCCAGCACCAGACCATGCCCTTTGGATTTCTGGTCTTCTCGTTCGGTGATAAAGTGTGCTGCTTCGTGTTCGAGATTCAGGCGAAAGTTGCTCGCGCCTGGCGTGAAGTGATGCCCGATACTTACAGGAACAAGCAGCGAGGGGAGATACGGGATCTAGCGAGCCTGTGGCGGCTAGCCAGGAACAGGAAGCTCAAACAGGAAATGGGCGCCCGCCAGGTACATCTTGACTCGGGGACTTACTGGAATGGGGCGGATCCAACACACTTCCACCAGTTTGGTGCTCTGCTTTTATCTCGCTTCTGATGGCACCTGAATCTCAACCACCTGTTGTTTGTCCACTTTCTCAGGAAGCAAGAGCAGCATGCCCTTGACGCTCCTATTAATCGCATGCCCGTACCCCTCTGACAACGTCACAGCCTCGGCGCGTGCAAGCCTCGTCAGCTCGAAGGGGCAAACGACCTTGCAGGGTATACGCTCGCTATCTCTTCGCTCCTGGTGAGTTGGCATATCTATCTCCAGGGTTGTTATAGACCCTCACCCCGACGCGCTAAACGGGCTGCTCCAAGATCGGAAATCTTATCAAACCCTCTCCGCTTTCAGAGAGGGGGAACAGCACGATGGGCTACTACGCCGAGGCCACCAGGTCAATGGGCATACCACTCATAGTAGGCACAATCGCAAGTGGTGAAGGAGTTGCGAGTGCCTGGCGTAATCCTGAGTGGATAATCTTCATGGCAATCCCGGTGCGCGTGGTGGTGCTGGTTTTTTCAGAAAGGTGCTTACAATGCCTCTTGACGGTATGTTCTGACAATCCCATTTCGATAGCGATTTCCCTATTGGTCCAGCCTTTCAAGAGATGTTGCACGACCGTTGCTTCGCGTGCGGTCAACTGAAACTTCTCCGTTGCCTGGACGATGACATTGTCCTGCCACGCGCCGATCCCGACTTCGCTTATCACGATGAGGATTCGTGTTTCCGCGGTGGTCTCATCAATCAAGGCCGTGCCGCAAAGGAGCAAGGAGCTATGGAGAGTGTCCACGACCCGTCCGAGTTGAATCTGTTCCCAGTCCTTCGGATCGGTTCGGACTGTGAGGGTCTTCCGGATTTGATAGACGAGACTCGCGACGGCGGGCGGGAGCACCCCGTTTGCTGTTTTCCCGTCCTGGCAGCGAATGATTTGCTGGCACAGTTCCCCTGCCCGACGATCCTTATAGAGTAATCGCATGGAAGCCGTGAGCAGCATAATGCCGGGCCCCATGTGCCGGACCGCCAGGCTTTCCTTCCTGTCGATCGAGACATCATCTCTATCCTTGTCCACGAGGTCCTCCTTTCTCTTCCCCAGACCGCGCCAACAAGCCCGCTTTAGAGCCACCCACATGCACGTCTCACGTAGTCCATCCGATGATCTATCGATGTACAGGGAGGGTTGGGTGGAACACAAATTCGTCTTGTGGCTCTTCTGCTCACATGCGTAGTGAGGGTGTAGTTTCGTGGCTGGTATCGTCCAAGACGCTACTTGTCCTGCTAGTGAGCAAGGGTTGCGCCACGTTGTTTCTGCTATGGCGTTGTGCCTAGAATTATTTGTGGAGCCCGATACTTAGAGGTGTGCGGGAAGTACGCAAAGAACATCAAAGCGGGAGGCGGTTTGTATGCAGCGTAGGCGGAGGACTACATAAGTAGGGTTAGAAGAATTATTTGGCGCATATTTCCGATACCACCAGCACCAATCTTGCTTGACGAGTTCCTGATTGACGATAGTGCCCTCTGTTGGCCCAATGACTGTTCCGGCGGGACTTGCCTGCTTTCCGCGCAATAGGGCTTCGCTTATTTGCCGAAAGTTTAGCGACTCTATTTTTCCCGCCCCTTGTTCCCACCAAGCGTTTCCGGGTTGACAGGGGCATGTTTCTTCTTCTTTTCCAACGCCTCTTTTACCGAAGCAGATTGGCGGGGCGTAGCCGCCTCTTTTAGGATTTCCTCGATGATCTGTGTGGCGTCTGAATGCTTGCGTGGGTATGTCGGCATATCTCCTCCTAGATTAATCTCCCTTGCTGAGCCACACTATGGGGAGAAAACCGGCAGGGGTCTGTTCAAACTTGCTCAGGTGGCTGGAATGGATGATGCCGAAGATTGACTATCCTCCAAGCAAGATCAGCAGCAATACGAGACGCCAATCGTGGAGAACGCGATCCTGTCCAATACCGCCAACACAGTTTTAAGCTCCCTTGAGGAGGTTCACCCATGACCTGTGGCATTTACGTGAGAAAATCGACCGAGCAGACCGGCGTGAGCGAGAAGCAATTTCCGTGAGGCAGAACATAGATACTAGAAGGTGTGTTGTGCCCCACTTGAGATTCAGACAGACCGCTAGGTCGTCGGACAGAGCATGGCCCTCTGAACCTATTCATAACCCATCGTGGCAGAAGAGAGACTGGGCTCGTTCCACGGAGTTACGAATGAATTCGCCCAGCTGTTCGGTGAGAAGGAGACTCGAAAATAGTCTGATGCTGTGCAGAATTAATGGCTAGCAATTTTCAACATATTGCTCACGAAATTGGGCGAGGCACCAAAGTAACGGGTCGAACTCTTCTGTGTGAAAACATGCG
>Ga0070686_100000758_pt1 | contig 18714 bp, 20 predicted proteins | sample KBSS23LmetaG_FD_65654 | JGI IMG/M metagenome (GOLD analysis project Ga0070686, IMG submission 65654) | Switchgrass rhizosphere microbial communities from Kellogg Biological Station, Michigan, USA - KBS S2-3L metaG | ecosystem: Host-associated > Plants > Roots > Rhizosphere ... | reverse complement strand
CGGGCGGCAAGCTCGAGTACCTCCTGCATTGCCGCGCTTCGAGCGATAAAATGTTTCGACTCAATGTGACGCGCGATCCGGGCGCGCAGCACATCCAACTCTCGCTCACGGTTCTCGAGGCTGCGTTCGCGCTTGGCCAGTTCCTGCATCTGCTTACGAACCGCATTTCGCAGCCGCTCGACCTCGTGTCCCAGGTCGGCGCCATGGAAGTCGAGCCGCAGGACGTCGACCTCGCTGCCCCAGCTCGCGGCGTCTTTTCCGACGACCGAGCATACTTTCTCGCCCTGCCCCGCGCACGAGATCTCCTGAAAATAAATCTCGCGCTCGAAACATGCGCTCGCGAACCCGCTGGCATATCCAATCAAAGACCAGCAAACGGGGCGTTCAGCTATGCCGTAATGGAGGACATGCTGCTCGGCGACGTACGAGTCGTGATACTCCTTGTGGGCTTCGAAGCGACCGGTCTCTGCATCGAATTCGATGGACATAAGATCGACCCGTACGATGCCTTCCAGCGAGTGCAGGACTGTTCCCATACGAAAGGCCTCGACTGGGTCAGCGACAGCGGCGGATCGGTCGCGCAGACTCACAGCGTCGTGATAGCCATCGGCGAATCCGAAGCGAAGCATCAAGCGACGAGCCGTTTCGATGCCGAATGTGTCAATCAGCTCTTTTCGTAACAGTCCCGTCGCCGCCGCGCTCAGGATCACCACGCGCTGTTCATGGAGTCGAATGATCCCTTGGTCGGGGCGAAAGTCGAGCAGTTCGGCGAGTTGAAGCGGTTCGGTCACCGGTTCACGATACAGTGTCGAACCGCCCGCTTCAATGCCGATGTGGTCAGGCTCGGCGCACGCTGGCCGGCGAGTATCCGCGCCCACGGTAGCCGTTTCGACTGGCTGGCGCCTGTTCCTGACGGCCGGCGTTGATCGCGTTGGCCGAATGTCGAGCCTCTGATTCGAATGCGTGCAGCGCTCGATCAACAAAGAGTGCGTCACGGGCGTCGCAGTGGCGTGCGATCCTTGGCGCGGTCCCCGAGATCGTTGAGGATGTATAGCCTCGCATGAACCGGCTGCGCTGACCAGCATGCGGGGGGGATAGAAAAAGCCTGACACGCCGCGCGGATCTACCCGGCTGCCAGACACGCCAGTGCTAGCGCGACGTGCGCGACGCCGAAGTAGAGAATCGGCAGCTGGCTGGGCGGCAACTGCGAGCGCGGAATCGCCGGCATTCGGTCCGTGTCAGCGCGCCGTTGGCGAATGGGCAGTCCACGCGATGGCCTTCAGCACAAGCCAGGCGACACTCGCCTGCAGGGCGGCGTGCGCATACATAAGGAACCATCGCGCATCGAAACGCCGGTTGATCACACGGCCAAATGCAATCGACAAGGGCGGTGCGGGAGCGATAGCAGATATTACCGGCTGACAGTTGGTGTCCACAGACCCGCAGCCCAATATCCGATCATCGGGATCACGATGAGGCCTTCGCCGAACCCGAAGTGCGGGCGGTAAAAGCGTCGCACTTAAGAACAGGACGCCGAGAGTCAGAGACTCCAGATTCGGCATCGTCAGTCGGTCGGACGAGCGCGATTCGCGCCGATCGGCTTCATGGCATTCGTCCGCTACGAATGGATCGCCGTGCCGCCATTTCACGACCGATCTCTGCGATCTGCCTGGCGGAAAGCAACCGGGCCGCGGCAGGGAACAGCTCACGGTCCTCAAGATCGATGTGTCGACGATAGAGCGACTGGAGCGCCGCAAGGTGTCCTCGTAGCCTCGCGGTGTCTCCTCTTTCGAGGCCCCCGTCTGCCAGCCACCGCCGCATCAGTCCCTCGACTGCGTGATGGTGCCGTTCGCCAATGTCGTGATCACGCTCGAGCTGTTCGACTAGCCTGAGCGCCCGCTTCGCGGCTACGTCGTGCGCGTCACGCAGTCGAGGAAATAGGCTGTCTTCTTCATCCGCGGTGTGCCTCGGCGAGGCCGTCAAAAAATAGCTCAATGCCGCCTCGACTTCCGCACGCTGCGCGTGTGTCAACAATCCTCCCGGCGTCCGGCCGGTCACGGCAATGAGAACGCCGAGAAAATATTCGATGCGTCGATGGCAGTCGCTCAGTAGACCGAGCGGTTCGGTGAAGTTGTGATCCCGCCGTCGGCCAATCTGAATGGGCATGTCAACGTTGATTGTCGATCCAATGCGGACGGCGGTCTTTGCGTCAGCGCAATAAGCACGGCGGATGTCAACATGGCCGGTGATCCAGATCACCGACCGGTCCGACAGGCGTCGCTACACTGATCCATAGACGTGGGAGCAGCGGAATGAGTAGGGCACAGAGTGCGTGACTGAATGGAGCGACTATGCGACTGATCGGCTCGGCGTCAAGTGTGTTCGCGCTCGTACTGACATTTGTCATATCGGGTTCGGGGCAGGCGCCTGTGGCGCATGAGCGGCCGGGTACCACGGGTGATCGAAACTACGAAGAGGATCGCCGCGGCAAGAACCAAGATGGCCAGGCGATCTTTCGCTACGACACGTTCGGTGACGAACAGCTGTGGACGAATGTGCTGCGCATGCACGAACCTATTGCAACGGTAGACCCGGCGACTGCGCTTGCGGTCGGGCTGAAAGTTGACGTCGAGGCGCTTCCGCCAGCCGTCGTGGCGGCCCTTCGCGCGGGGCAGGTCGACTTGACGAGTCCGGCGGTGACCACGGAATTGCTTCGACTCAATGCGGTCGTCGGCGTGCAGGGCAAGGTCGACCAGATGGGTCAGCTTACCAGCGTTGGGGTGACCTGCGCGCTGTGCCATTCCACGGTCGACAACTCGTTCGCGCGGGGGATCGGCAAGCGGCTGGACGGATGGGCGAATCTCGACCTCAACGTCGGCGCAATCGTCGCCCTGTCGCCGGCACTGCCGGAAGCGCTCAAGGCCGAATTCCGAACATGGGGGCCGGGCAAATACGATCCGCGGCATCACGCATTCGATGGCACGAACCTGATCTCGCTGAACAGCCCGTCGCTGCCGATCGTGATCCCTTCGATCTACGGATTGAAAGGGGTCGGATTCGAAACGTTCACTGCCGACGGGCCGATCTCCTATTGGAACGCCTATGTTGGCGTTGGGCAGATGGGTGGACACGGCAACTTCATCGATCCGCGCATTGGTCTCTCAATAACGCAGACGCCAGACCTGGTCACGTCGAAGTTGCCAGCCCTGCTGGAGTACCAGCTGACGCTGCAAGCGCCGGAACCGCCGCGCGGAAGCTTTGACAAGGAGGCCGCGAAACGCGGGAAACACATCTTCCGCAATGAGGCGGGTTGCGCGACGTGCCACCAGGGATCGACCTATACCGATGTCCTCAGTGGGCCGAATAAAGCAGTGCCCTTCCTCCACGACGCGGCGGAGGTGGGAATGGATCCTGCCTATGCCGAAAGAACCGCGACCGGCAAGTACCGCACCACGCCGCTGCGCGGGTTATGGCAGCACGCGCCCTATTTTCATGATGGAAGCGCGCCGGATCTGCTGGCCGTCGTGAACCACTACGACCGGCTGTTTGCACTTCATCTCTCGGCGCGCCAAAAGGCGGACCTGGTCGAGTTCCTGAAAACGCTCTGACGGCGGAGTGTAGATGCAGCTCGATCACCGCGCATCGCCGAAAGCACTCGCGGCGGCGATCGCCGCTTCCGCGAGTGCTCGCAAGTGGCAGAATCGAGGGTTCTCGTGCGATCTGATGTGCGACACGGATCCCAACGAAGCGAATGCCGGCACAGCATCAAGGGAGCTAAACGACATGGCCCCTGAGTTTCTCACGTTATTCAAGACGAGCCAGATTGCATCGGGCATGGTCGTCTCGGCGGACGTACGAGGCCTTCGAGTCGCGGTCGCCAACATTGGGGGCACATATTACGCGTTTGACGACACCTGTACGCACGAGCAGTGCTCGCTTAGCGAACAAGGCGAGTTGGCCCACACGACTATCACGTGCACCTGTCACAACGCTGAGTTCGATATCCGGACAGGCAAGGTACTCGCGCCTCCGGCAGTCATCCCGCTCAAAGTGTTTCGGACGCGCATCGACGGCGACCTACTGCAGATCGAGATCTGATGGCCAAGGCGCATGTGATTGTCGGCGCAAGCCTCGCCGGAGCGACCGCCGCGATCACTCTTCGCGACGAGGGGGCCGACGGCCCGGTCATCATGATCGGCGCCGAACGCGAACCGCCATACGAACGGCCGACGCTGTCGAAGGCGTACCTCCGCGGTGATGCGCTCTTCGACAAGGCGCTGGTGCGACCGTCCGCGTTCTACCACGAACATGGGATCGAGATGATGCTCGGGACGCGGGTGTCGCACGTCGATCCGACACAACGTGTGGTGGAGCTCGAGGACCGGCGGCGAGTCCCCTTCGACACCCTCCTCGTCGCGACAGGCGCGCGGAACCGGATCGTCTCGACGCCAGGCGCGGATCTCGAAGGCATCTACAGCCTTCGCACGATCCATGATGCCGATCGAATCCGAGCCGAAATGACGCCCGGTCGCCGCGCCGTTGTCGTCGGGATGGGCTTCATCGGTTCGGAAGTGGCCGCATCTCTTCGGCAGGCCGGAGTGGATGTCGTCACGGTCGATCCGGGGAAAACCCCGCTGTTTCGTGTCCTCGGCGACACCGTCGGCGCTGCGCTCGCCGCCCTGCACCGAGCTCACGGGGTTCGCACGATCTTCGAGGATTCAGTCGCTGCTTTCGAGGGGGTACGGCGCGTGAGCCGAGTTGTCACGAAAGCCGGCCAGCGCCTCGAGTGCGACTTCGTCGTGGCTGGCGTCGGCGTCGAGCCAGAGGTCGACATGCTGACGGACAGCGGCATCCGGATCGATAACGGCGTCGTCGTCGACGAATATTGTCAGACGAACGTGAGCGGGGTATATGCGGCCGGAGACGTCGCCAATCACTATCAGCCGCTCTTCGGTCGGCACATCCGCGTCGAGCATTGGCAGAACGCCATCAAGCAGGGCGCCACTGCCGCGCGCAACATGCTTGGCCAACGCGTGCGCTACGACGAGATTCCCTGGTTCTGGTCGGATCAGTACGATGCGAACCTGCAGTATGCCGGATTCCATACCAAGTGGGACCAGCTGATCTTGCGCGGCCGCGTAGACTCGGGCAGCTTCCTCGCGTGCTACCTTAACGACGGCAGGATTGATGCCGCGGTTGGTTTCAACCGCGGCAGAGATGTGCGGCGCGCGATGACGCTGATCAAAGAGAGACGCTCAGTGAACCGCGAGGAGCTTGCCGACGAAAGCGTCGACCTGCGCTCAGTGTCCGTCTCGCCAGGACCGAGAGGTTCCTCGTGAATATCTCTCAGCTCGCTGGCCTTGCAGGCACGGGATTGGTGATCGTCGGCTACGTTCCCCAAATCTACCACTTGATCAAAGAGCGCTGCACTGTAGGACTCAGCCTGCCGGCATTCGCGGTCTGGTCATTGGCGTCGCTTCTTTTCCTGATCCATGCAGCGCTGATTCGAGACGTGGTGTTTATCGGCGTTCAGGTGGTCAATCTTGTCGCCGGCGGTGTCATTGTCGCCTTTTGCAAGAAGTACGATGGACAGGTGTGCCCGTATCACCTCCGAGCATTTTCGGCATCAGCACGTACAGGCACGTCGAAGGCGTCGCGGCTAGTCCAAGTCCGCCCGGAGCGCCCGGCGCTTGTTGGCGATCACACCGAGCAGTGAATCGAGCGAATTTACGAACGTCTCGATCCCAGCTTCTTCCAGCGTGTGGTTCACGTCCGCGAAATCGATCCCTCCGTCGCCGAGTGCTTTCATTACCTGTCTTGCTTCCGTCGCGTCATCTTCGCCCAGTGTCCGCGACACCTGGCCGTGATCCTCGAACAGCCGCAATGTGGCCGGCGGCACGGTCGTAATCGTGTACGGACCGATCAGAGAATCGACGTACAGCACGTCGGAGTACTCGGGATTCTTGGTACCGGTGCTGGCCCAGAGCAGTCGCTGCGGTTTGGCGCCCTTCGCTTCCAGGGCTCGCCAGCGATCGGTCCGTCCGATCTCCAGAAAGGTGGCATATGCGAGACGCGCGCTTGCTAGCGCGACGTTGCCTCGCAGAGCTGTCAGGGAGCCGCCATGTCGGCGAATGCGGTCATCGACCTCGGTATCGACGCGACTGACGAAGAACGACGCGACCGACGCGATTCTATCGATGGGCTGTCCCCGCTCCAAACGAGCCTCCAGGGCGCGGAGATATGCCTCCGCTACTGCTCGGTAGTGCTTGACCGAGAAGAGCAGCGTAATGTTGATGTTGATGCCCTCGAAGAGACACCGTTCGATTGCCGGCCAACCCTCGCGCGTCCCGGGAATCTTGATCATCACATTCGGCCGATTCAACGCCTTCCAGAGGCGACGCGCCTCGGCCACCGAGCCCTCAGTGTCGTGAGCCAACCGCGGTGAGACCTCAAGCGATACGAATCCGTCGCCCCCGGCCGTCGAATCAAAGACCGCGCGAAAGACGTCGGCGGCCTCCCCGACGTCTTCGATGGCGAGCGTCTCGAAGATGTCTCGATCGGTTCGCGCAGAACCCGCCAGCGCAGTCAAGTCCTGGTCATAGTCTGGCGTACCAGCAATGGCGTGTTCGAAGATCGTTGGATTCGATGTCATGCCGCGCAAGCCGTCAGCGATGAGCGTATGCAGCTCGCCGGATCGCGTCATTCTCCGACTGAGATAATCCAGCCAAACGCTTTGGCCCAGATCCAGCAGCCGGCGCATGCTCGTCATTGGGCCACACTGCACGCGTTCACGGACGTGTGACCGTTCCGGAGAAACCGGCGCATTGCGTGACCGTGGATCCGGATCGCTCGACGCCCCGCGGTCGCGACCACGCCGAGTTTCCTGAGACCGGCGATGGCGCGCGTGACGGTCTCACGGTGGACTCCCAGCATCTGCGCAAATGCCTCGTGGCTGAAACCGTGCGGCAGATCGAGCCAGTCGCCATCTCGCTCCGAGGCCGAGGCAAGAGCGAGCAGTTTGGCGCCGAGGCGGACGAGCACCGAATCGGAGACGAACGAATGAAACTCTCCATCGATGGTCGTCAGGCGGCTGCTCAATGCTCCGAGCAGTTCCACCAGCGTGTCTGGCCGACTTCGGATCTGGTCGATCACGCCACTCGCCGGCATCTCCAGCAAGTCTGAGTACTCAACGGCCGTCGCGAAAAACTGCTGCGCGGTCCCCACGAAGCAGCGTTCGCCGAAAATCTCTCCGGCGTGATAGAGGTGGACGATCACCTCATCACCGGCCGGAGACACATCGGTGAGCTTCACCAGCCCTTTCGCGACGAAGAACAGATTCCGAGCCGGCTGCCCGGGTTCGAAGACCCGACCGCCTGGACCGACGCGTCTCACCGGCCCGGTGAAGAGGGATCGAAGTCGTGTCGCTCGCTGTGGTGATGCGGCCAGTGTCACGGCTGAGGATTGCGCAAACTTCGATCCAGCGGATCTGGCCGACAGCAATGGGCTCGGCCCGACAAAGGATTTCATCTTGAGTGAGTCCGTTTCATTCTGAAATGCATTCCTCGCGTCCGGAGGATCACGCAATCATCTTTTCGCGGCTCAATAGGCTCAGCCCGCCGGCACTGTCGGCGGCTTCATTTGCGCACGCTTCTGTGAGGCGAGCCATCGTGAATGCTGCGATGGCCATGATGACGTCGCGGACCGCGATGTCGAAGTAACGGCCCGTCGTCGCTAGGTTTGCCGCAATTCCGACGAGCCAGATCGCCGCCACATACCCGCCCAACCGCGTGTAGCCGGCCAGAATGACCAAGCCCACGAGCGTCTCGATGCCCCCGATGACGTGCATGAACGACGACGGGCTGAGCGGCAAGATCTGTGCAGCGATCGGACTGAGGTAGGCGGGCCAATCGGCAAGCAGATTGAAGAACTTGTCGAGGCCGGCGAGCAATGCTGTCGCACCGATGCCGACGCGTAAGGACCACCAGGGTGTCGTCAAACGTCCGATGTTCATCAGAAATACCTCCTACCAATCAGAGCGCTGGGATCTTGGAAAGGTGACAGGCGGTGCCGTCTGCAACGAATCGGAGCACCGACAACTCTTATGAGTACGAAGTTGGTCGACACGGACGTTGCCTCGTCGCCTCTCGCGGGGCTGGCGGACACCGACATCATCCGGAAGATCCGTGACGGTGAAACCGTACTGTTCGAGGTGCTGATGCGACGACACAACCAACGCGTGTATCGCGTGGTCCGTGCCATCCTCGACGAGGAGGCGGACGTCGAGGATGTGATGCAGCAGGCGTACATCGACGCCTTCACTCACTTGCATCAGTTCAAGGCGCGAGCGCAATTCTCGACGTGGTTGATCCGCATAGCCCTCAACGAGGCCTTCGCCCAGCGTCGAAAGATTAAAGCGCCCGAATCAGTGGTGCGGATCGAGTTCGAGCTGGATGAGGATCGCCGAGGGTACGTGGACACACTCATCTCGCCGGAAGCCGATCCGGAGCGTCAGGCGTACGTCCAGGAGCTCCGCTCCATCGTGGAAGCCGCGGTGGACGCGCTGCCGGACACCTACCGCGCCGTGTTCATGCTCCGCGACATCGAAGGACTGAGCACCAGCGAAACTGGGCAAGGCCTGGGCCTCGGAGAAGAAGCCGTGAAAACCCGATTGCATCGAGCACGCGCGATGATCCGGCGCGCGGTCACGAAGCGAATCGGTCGCATTGCCGAGGCGTTTCAGTTTCACGGTACGCGATGCAACCGTGTCGTCGCGGCCGTTTTGACAAGGATTGTGTAGTGCTCATAAACGCTGCGGCGACGGGTGACCGCCACGATTGTCCACGGTGTCGTGGAGCGTGGATTCGGATCATCGTGCACGATCGTAAACAGCTTGTCCTGCGGTGTCTTCGGTGCGCCGAATGGTTCTCCGTCGCTCCCGCGCCGCAATTGAGATCAGTATGGACAAACAATTCTCCCACCTTCTCCAACTTAGCAGACGCGGCGCTGAGCGCAGGTTCGCCGCACTGTTGAACGAACTGACCTTTCTCTTCGCGTCATTCCCGCATCTCAGCGATGCGTTCGACGGAGACGACCTGCCGATATCGTTCATCATCAAGCGTGACGCACGCGACGCCAAGGCGATCGCCTCCCGCCGGCACCGATCCGCTCAGAAGGTGGTGACGGCCAGGATCACCAGGCGCCTCAATAACGACGGCACGATGCGTCGTCGCGGCGATTGACCAGATCGATCGATTCGCGAGTCGAGGGTTGCGACCGTGGGTGACGCACCGACGGTGTTCGCGCCGGGTTGGCCGGGAATCCCGGCTCGCTGGACATCGAGTGCCAAGACAGGCCTCGGTACGGCCGCCAGCCGAGACAGCCGCGTCTGGTTTACGTTGAGCCATGGCATTCTGAACGAAGTCTATTACCCGCGCGTCGATCACGCATGCACGCGCGATATGGGCTTCATCGTCACCGACGGCGAGTCGTACTTCTCGGAAGAAAAGCGTGACACTACCTCGCGAACGTCGATGGTGGCTCCAGGTGTCCCCGCGTACCTTATTGACAACATCGCACTCGACGGTCGGTATCGCATCGAAAAAGAAATACTCACGGATCCGTGGCGCGACGTCGTGCTGCAGCGCGTGCGTTTCGTACCAGCTCACGGACGGCTCGCTGACTTCCGTGTCTACGTGCTGCTGGCGCCGCACCTGGACAACCGTGGTAGTGGCAACACCGCGTGGGCCGACGAGTACAAGGGCGTGCCGATGTTGTTCGCCTCGCGCGAGAATTACGCGCTGGCGCTGGCTTCGTCCGCGCCGTGGCTCGCCCGATCCGTGGGCTTCGTGGGCTTCTCCGACGGCTGGCAGCAATTGCACGCGGACAAGCGCCTGAATCATCTCTATACGCGCGCAGAGAACGGCAACGTCGCGTTGACGGCCGAGATTGACCTTCAATCGTCGGATGGAACGTTCGTCGTGGCCCTCGGGTTCGGCCCCACGGCAATGGAGGCCGGGCAGCACGCGCTCATCAGCTTGCTCGAGGACTTCGCCGGAACCCGAAACGCGTACGTCCGAGGGTGGACGACGTGGCATGCGGAGCTCAAAGGCGGCGTTCCTCCCGAAGAACGAACGCCGCTGTACCACACCAGCGCCGCGGTGATGCGTGCGCACGAATCTAAGCGAGTGGAAGGCGGCATCATTGCCAGCCTATCGATTCCGTGGGGCTTCTCCAAACCGGACGACGATCTTGGCGGCTACCATCTGGTGTGGCCTCGCGACCTGGTCGAGACCGCGGGCGGCCTGATCGCCATCGGCGCCCACGAACAGGTCAGGCGCGTGCTCCGGTACCTGCAAGCCACGCAGGAAGCCGACGGCCATTGGTCGCAGAACATGTGGCTGGACGGCACACCGTACTGGCACGGCGTTCAGATGGACGAGACGGCTCTCCCCATTCTTCTGGTCGATCTCGCTTTCCGCCACGGCGTGCTCGACGTTGGCGGCCGAAACGCGTTATGGCCGATGGTGCGGCGAGCGGCTGCGTTTCTTGCGCGCAACGGGCCAGTGAGCCCGCAGGACCGCTGGGAAGAGGAGCCTGGATATGCGCCGTTCACTGTGGCGACCGAAATAGCCGCGTTACTGGTTGCAGCCGATCTTGCCGACGGAGGCCTGCACACAGCGGCAGCGGATTACCTCCGCGAAACTGCCGATACGTGGAATGCCAGCATCGAACGATGGCTGTATGTGTCGGACACCGAGCTGGCGCGACGGCACGGAGTCGATGGGTATTACGTGCGTGTCGCGGCGCCGGATCGCGCCGACGCCGCGTCGCCATGTCAAGGTTTCGTGCCGATCAAAAACCGACCGCCCGATCAGGCGACGGGACCTGCGGCGCTGATGGTCAGCCTGGACGCACTCGCATTCGTGCGCTTCGGGCTGCGGGCCGCGGACGACCCGAGAATCGTGGACACAGTGAAAGTCATCGATGGCACGCTGCGCGTGGATACGCCGCGTGGGTCGGTCTGGCACCGCTACCAAGGGGACAGCTACGGTGAGCACGCTGACGGTGCACCGTTCGACGGCAAGGGCATCGGTCGGGCCTGGCCGCTCTTGACGGGCGAGCGTGCCCATTACGAGCTCGACGCGGGCCGAGCCGACATCGCACAACGTTACGCTGAGGCGATGGAGACATTGGCCGGCAGCAGCGGTCTCCTACCCGAGCAGATCTGGGACAGTGCCGACATCCCTGGCCGGAACCTGTTCATCGGGCGTCCGTCCGGTTCTGCCATGCCGCTCGTATGGGCGCACGCCGAGTATGTCAAATTATGCCGGTCGCTTCGAGATCAAGAGATTTTCGACCGGCCGCCTCAAACGGTTAAACGTTATCTGATGGAACAAACGTCCTCGGTGATCACTACCTGGCGATTCAACAATAAGATTCGCTCGATGCCCAGTGGCAGAACCCTCCGAGTCGAGTTGCTGGCGCCGGCTGTTGTGCATTGGACGATCGATGGCTGGCGCACTGTACATGACACGCCGACACGCGATACGACGCTTGGCGTCTATCTCGTGGATCTCGAAACGATGGACTTGCGTATCGACGATAACGTGGAAATGACGTTCTACTGGCCAGCAGCGGATCGATGGGAGGGTACCAATTTCGTCATCTGCGTGGACTAAGCGGGACGATTCGTGGCCTTCCCGCACCTGTCAGGAGCGAGGAGGCCCGTCGCTGATCACGCGACAATAGCCGGTGAACTGGAGTCATCTCTGGTCCAATGATCCAACCCGCGGTGTCTCGTCCACAGTGCTGACAGCGAAGCCACATGCGACGGCTCGAACGTACCATCATGTCGTCATGGCCCAGAATCAGACAGCCCACGGAAAACACAATCTCCTCCTCGAGCGCGGTTCATCGGTTCTTGTGCTTGATCTCGCCCCGCATGCGTAGAGCCTCGCGAACCAACTGGTTCGAGTATCCCCATTCGTTGTCGTACCAACTCATGACCTTGATCAAGTCACCGTCGACGACTTGCGTCATGTTCAGGTCCACAACTGAGGCGCGAGGGTCTTCGACGATGTCTGATGAGACCACCGGATCCCTCGTCACGCCGAGAACACCGCGGTAGCGTTCGCTTTCAGACTCCGTGACGAAGGCCTGGTTCACCTCATCTACCGTCGTCGGCCGTGCTGCGACTGCCACGACATCCGCCAGCGAGCCGACGGCGACAGGCGCCCGGATCGCCGCGCCACTGAATCGGCCGCGATATTCAGGCAGCGCTTTCGTCGTCGCAATCGCCGCACCAGTGGAAGTGGGGACGAGGTTCGCTGCCCCGGCGCGGCCTCTGCGAGGATGTTTGTGTGAGGAATCCACGATGGCTTGACTGGCCGTGTAGGCGTGGACCGTCGTCATGATCGCCTTCTTGATTCCGATCCGTCGGCCGAGAATCTCCATCACCGGCGTAATACAGTTGGTGGTGCAGCTCGCACACGAAATAATGGTGGTCTCGCCGAGCGGTGTGTTCACTCCGTGGACGATCGTGTCGACATCCTCGTCATTCGACGGCGCCGAAAGGATGACGTACCGCGCGCCGGCACGGATGTGTGCGTCCAGACCAGCGCGGGTCGTGAACCTGCCGGTGCACTCGAATAGAATGTCGACGTTCAATGATTTCCAGGGCAGGCGCTCGGGGTCTCTCTCGCAGAGCAGCGTCAGCCGACGGCCTCCGATCAACAGGCTGGCGTCCGAGGTGACTTCGACCGTCTTGTCATAGCGGCCATAGACGGTGTCATATTTCAAAAGGTACGCGATGTCGTCGGCCTCGCCGATGTCGTTCGCCGCGACCAGATCCAGCCCCTTCGTGTCCATGAGGATCTTGAGAGTGGCACGGCCGATTCGGCCCAGTCCATTGATGGCGACCCTGGTCATGAATTCCTTTCACGTGCGCCGAAAACGCCAAGATGACGGACCAAGCGGTCGCGCTCGGTCCGCGCATCTAGATTGCTGTTACTCGGCGTGTGCCTTGTAATTCCTGCTCAGCGCGCAACCAGTCGTCGAGGTCGCGTCCGGGCTCACGGCCACGCGTCTCGAACAGTTCGTAGGCGCGAACAGCGATTGCATCCGGAGAGGCGGCCCCGACAATCTCGTTCGACGCCTCTCGAGGGTGCTCTGGCCCTGCTGACTCACTTGCCTGTGTTGCCATGATTGCTCCTGCGGTTTCATTAGACTCGTCGTTCATGAAGCGCTAGGCCAGGCAAGCAGGTCTGGCCTCCGACGGCGATTGACTCCTTACGGCGGCGAGCGTGACCTGCCACGGCGGACCTCCCGAGTCGACACTAACTCCTTGACCGTCGAAGATATGTGCCGATCGCTGTCGGTCTCAGGATTTGGCGTTCGGCGAGCGTCTTTAGAATGACGTCGCACGTACCGCTATCGAGTCCCCACAGGCGAGCGGCGTGCGGCACGGTGAGACTCAGCCTCGGCATTTCGCGGTACTCTGCCTCAGCACGCTGCAGCGGGTCGTGCAGTCGTCGTGCCGCGCGAGGATTGATTGTGCGGATCGTGTCTGTTGCGTCCACGAAGGTCGTCACGCAGTCTCCTCTCGTTGTTGAATGCTTCGTGATGTGTCAGCCCCGCCATTGTCGGACGTGGCAAGTCCGACGCCACCTCAAACCCATCCTCGTGCCCGACACGCCTGAACCACGCGGTCAACCGCAAGCAGATAGGCGGCGTCGCGCAGCGACAGGCCGCGGTGTTCGGCGATGTCGTGCACGGCGCTTAACGCCGACGCGAGACACGCGTCAAGCCTTTCGAACACCTGATCGCGGCGCCAGTAGTCATTGGTCGACCCCTGCACCTGTTCGAAGTAACTGCACGTGACGCCCCCCGCATTGGCCAGGACGTCGGGTACGACGAGAACGCCACGATCCTCGAGGGCGGCGTCAGCGCCCGGTGTCGTTGGCCCGTTGGCCCCTTCAGCTACTACCTTGACGCGGCCATGCACGCGCCCGACATTCGCATCGGTGATCTGATTCTCGAGCGCCGCAGGAATCAGGATGTCGACGTTCTGTTCGAGCCACGCCGACCCATCGAGCACGTCGTATCCCAATGCCGTCGCCTTGGCGCGATCAATGCCGCCGAATTCATCGGTGATGCCGACAAGCACGTCTGGATTCAGCCCACGCTTGCTGTGGAACGTGTGTGCGCGCCGCTCGCGTCGATCCCAGGCAGACACCGCGATCACGGTGCCTCCGAGCGCCACATACCTTCGAACCGCGTGCTGTGCGACTTTGCCGAAGCCCTGGACGCTGGCGAGTGTGTCTTCGGTACGAATTCCTATCTGCTGCAGGGCCTGCTGCAACGCCAGGACGACGCCGTACCCCGTTGCTTCAGTCCGGCCGAGTGAACCACCAAGCCCCAGCGGCTTGCCCGTCACACAACCCGGAGCCTTGACTCCAAAAATCACTTCGAATTCGTCCAGCATCCACGCCATGTGCTTGGCGGACGTCATCATGTCCGGCGCTGGAACGTCGATCGCAGGGCCGATCGCTCTCGCCATCTGCCGCACCCAACCGCGGCACAGTCGCTCCTGCTCACCATCGCTGAGCTCTCGCGGATCGCACACGATGCCGCCCTTGGCGCCTCCGAGTGGCAGGTCGACGACGGCCGTCTTCCACGTCATCGCCATCGCGAGCGCACGGACTTCGTCACTCGAGGCGGAGGGATGGAATCTGATGCCGCCCTTGAACGGACCGCGTGCGTCGTTGTGCTGTACGCGCAGCCCCCGGAACACACGGCGTGTGCCATCGTCCATCCGAATCGGTATGGCGAAGTGGTGCTCACGCAGCGGCGAGCGAAGTAATTCCCGCGTCGCGGTATCGAGCCGCAAGCGATCGGCGATGCGATCGAACTGCATCCGCGCGATCGCGAAGCTGTTGTCCTGGCTGACGGCCGGGTTGTCGTCATTCTTCGATCGAACCATGGTGTTGGCCTCGTGTCGGTGTGGTCCCATCGTCGATCCACAAAGCAGCCGCGCGGCGGCATCTGCCGCCTGCGCGGCCGACGACTCGGGCGGTCACCGCGCGGATGGCGGCGGCGGGACTGCATTCGAGTCTCACCGGAACATCAGGCAATCCGCGGACCGTGCGCGAATACACCGATCGTTCGAGATCAAGGCGATGGGATCGGTGAACACATTTCAGTTTGCGACGCGTATTGCATTTTGAAACGATGGGCAATTGCCCCGCAGTGTCGGTAACGGGGATGGAGCCGAGATTATTGGCCCGAATGTGGACGTCCCGCCGACTCGCCAGGAAGGTCGTGGGCGGATCGCGGATTGCGAATCGACGTGAATCAAGGCAACGACTGCCAGAGGGAACGCAGAAGATTCATGGTCGACAAGACGTGCGCGATCAAGGTAATCCTGCGACGGTCCGGCGTCGTCTTTGCGCGGGCAGCCGGAGACGACGTGTATTCCACGGTGGATGACGCAGCGACGCGCATTCGGTCCGCGGTGTCGCGGACCCTCAACCGACGTCGAGCACGCCGCCGTTAAGTCACCTCCACAACTCGGTAACCCAATGACATTGTTCGGGCGCCATCCCGGTAGATGTCCAGGAAGAACACAATGCTTGACCGTGAAATTGTCGTCACCGATTTTGACCAGACCCGACTCAGGAATCTGCTGGAGGGCGTCAGACGGTGGAATGCGCGAGATCGCACGCACGTCGACCATCTCGAAGCCGAATTGGATCGAGCCGACGTCGTTCTTCCCGCCGATGTGCCCTTCGACGTGGTCACGATGAACTCTGAAGTGGCCGTGCGCGATATCGACTCAGACGAAGAGATGACGTTCGCCGTTGTCTTTCCGTCGGACGCAGATGTCAATCGAAAGAGGATCTCGGTTCTCGCTCCAATCGGCACGGCGGTATTGGGCTACCGCGTCGGCGACACGATCGATTGGAAGGTGCCGGGACGCATCAGGCGCCTGAAGATCGAACGCGTGCTCTTTCAACCGGAGGCAGCGGGTCAATTCGATCGATGACAAGGGACTACTTCGGATCGACTCCAACGGTCCAACCGGGCGGATCGCTAGCAGGAAACGATTCGTACGATGCTTCGTCAACGATGTCCCACGCCTCGCGCGTCTCGACGACGTCTTGCGTGGAGACGATCTCTTGAGTAGAGATTGCCGGCCGCGCTGTGCCCTTCGTTTTCTCGGAGCGATCAAGCCGCCGCCGGTAGACCTTCTTCTTATCGCAAATGAGAAATCCGGTTTCCGCCAACATCGACAAGAGGAGCGCTGATCGATGTTCGCTCAGGCCCCAGAGGCGAGCCGCCTGTGGCAGCGTCAACGCCAGCCCTGGCATCTCGACATACTCCTTTCGAATACGCGCCACGTCGCTCGCCATCCGCCGATTCGGCGCCGCCCGGCGATCCACTGCATAGGCACGGGCCGATGCGGCCGTTGTTGTTGAGTTCATGTGATCTCCTTCTTCTCGGCACAGGGAGCCCGCAGTTCGGCGATCAGTTGCTCGATTGACACCCCATAAATGACGCAGATTTCCGCGAGAGTCTCGAACGGTGCGATGGCGCAGCCTACGCAATGCATCCCGTGGTCCAGCAAAACGCGCGCAGCGCGCGGTTCTCTGACGAGCAGCGCCGCAACCGTTTCGTCCGCGTAGCTCACATCAGGCACGAGAGTCACCCCGCTTCATAATCAAATCGTTGATCACCGGGGATCCAAAATCTTTGTGATGGCGCAAGGAGCGCGCGGAACGTCAGGCGTACTACGAAGCTGGCAGGTCTTCAGCGATAGCAACGAGGGCGTGCGGCTTCAGCAGAATGATGCGTTGACGGCCGCCGCCGAGGATGCCGCGGTCCTCCCAGGAACTCATGAGGCGACTCACCGTATACAACGTCGTCCCGGTCATCTCGGCGATGTCCTGACGGGACACTGGGAAGTCGATTTCGACACCCGCAGCGACCCGGCGCCCAGCGTCTCGAACCAGTCGGAGCAAGGCACGGGAGACACGACGTTCGACACGCTCCGTCATCAGCTGACGGTACCTGCGCTGCAGGTCGTGCAGACGCCCGGCGATGAAACGGACGGCGTTGATCGCGACCGTCGGGTTCGTTGCGACTACGTGCTGCATCGTGACGGAGGTCCATGCCAGCGCAATCGACGGCTCAACGGTCTCGGCGCTCACTGGATAAATTGGATCGCCGAACGCTCCAACCGCTCCGAATGCGTCTCCAGGGCCGATATGCGCGAGGACGACCTGGTGTCCCTCCGCCGTTAACTGGGTCAGCTTCACGCGACCGCTGGTGAGTACGAAAAACCGTTCGGCGTCATCGCCTTCGCTGAAGAAAAACGCGCCGGCCCGCATGGAGGTCAGATGCCCGAGTGCAATGATCGGCTTCAGGATATCTGGCTCAAGACCTTTGAACAACGGCACCGTAGCAAGCTGGCGGACGAGTTTTGTCGCGTCCTGAGGAACAGTCGTCGACTGGACATTCAACTCTGGCTCGTCGTGAGGGTGATTCGCCTTGGCGACGGGTTGAGGTCGGCGCACGAGTGTGGTCGCACGTCTCTTCAGGTTGTGACTCGGCATACCGAGGTTAGAGCGTCAGGTGTGCCAACTCGGTATCAGCGGGTGTGACAGCGGAGCGCGACGGCTGTGAAAGGCGGCATCACGTTCAAATCGAAACGCCCTCTTTCATTTTGAAATCACGCCGCCGGCGACCGAAGCTCCCTTGGTCGATGAACCGTCTTTACTCGGCGCGAGTGTCAGCCTCGGTGTGGAGTGCGATTTGCGTTGCAGTTCACCGACGCACTGGCCTTAGGCGGCCGGTGAGCGAGGCAGATCACCATGATGCTGGATCGCGACCTTTTCGAGTTCTTCGAGCACACTGCCGACGCGGCATTTACTGTCAGCGACAGCGGCGAAATCTGTTCATGGAATGGCAGTGCAGAAAGACTGTTCGGGTTTGCGCGGGGGGAGGCCATCGGCCGAACTTGCGCCGATTTATTCCAAGGCCGCGACGTACTGGGTACGCTGGTTTGTACCGACCATTGTCATTTACGCGATTGTGCGTCGCTCGGCACCTTAATGCCCGACTTCGATCTCGAGGTCACCGTGCACTCCGGCGGGCGAATGTGGGTGAACATCTCCACCATCGTGTATGAAGATTCGAAGACCGGGCGCCGGAGGATCGTGCATCTCGCGCGGAGTGTGGACGGGAGAAAGCGGACGGAAGCTCTTGTCCAAGGAGTGCTGGAGATGTCTCGTCAATTGGTCGCGAAATCTGACGAAGGCCAGCGGCCAGCGCCCGTAGCCCCTGTGTCCGAGCAGGAACTTCGCATTCTGTCGGGGTTCTCGGAGGGTCGGCGCGCCGGTGAGATTGCGCGCGAGTTGAGGATCACGCCGCAGACTCTGCGGAATCATCTCCATCGTATCAACCAGAAACTCGGGACCCATACGCGGATGGAAGCGGTCCTGCACGCGATTCGTCGCAATCTGATCACCGCCCCGGCCGCGATCGCCAGGCACCCGACTGCCGACGTGCCCGCTGTGGCATCAGGTGCGGCGGTTCCCCAGATGAAACTGCACGGTGACGGTGAGCACGAACGAGGTTGGCCGATCGTTCAGGCGTAGCGGCGCGTATCGCCATTGTTTCACCGCCTCAATCGCCGCTGCATCGAGCAGACCCACC
>Ga0070686_100000757_pt1 | contig 18716 bp, 16 predicted proteins | sample KBSS23LmetaG_FD_65654 | JGI IMG/M metagenome (GOLD analysis project Ga0070686, IMG submission 65654) | Switchgrass rhizosphere microbial communities from Kellogg Biological Station, Michigan, USA - KBS S2-3L metaG | ecosystem: Host-associated > Plants > Roots > Rhizosphere ... | reverse complement strand
GCCTCAAGGCGAAGCGCGAATCGGATCTCGAGGAGCACATCGTCGGCCAGGTCGTGACGCTCAACTGGTGGGAGCCGACGAAAGCGTGATCAGCAGCGGGCATTTGCGACCGCCTGTGAGTACATCGTCACCAACTCCATTTCCGCCAGCCGCATCGCCTTCAGCGTCATCGTCGTGCTGAGCCGCGCCGTGACGGCTGCCTGCGTCTTCGTCAACGTTTTGCGAAGGCCGCCGCTTTCGTCGGCTTGAACTGGTCGAACTTGGTCGTGTGGCGCGCGATGAAGTCATGGTCGATCGTGCCGTTCTCGATCAGCAGGTGGCAGATGCCGTTCAGCAGCGCGACGTTCGTCCCCGGCTTGAGCTGCAGGTGCAGGTCGCACCGGTGGTGACCGTGAGCGTGCGGCGAAGGCTCGATCACGATCAGCTTCGGACGACGCGGACCGCGCTTCGCAGCAAGCATCCGCATCGCTGGCCAGCACCTCGTTGAAGCGATCGACGACGAGCTGCATCGCGGCGTCCCACGACGCACGGACGAGTTGTCCGGATCGATTGCGAATCAACGGGTGCGTGGCGCGGCTCGGGTGGCGGTTGGCGTAGTGCTGGTTGAGCCCTTCGGTCCCAGGCGGCCGTGACTGACGGGTCTGAAGGCCCGCGCGACGTCATCGCGTCGGGGTCCGTAGCGCAGCCCTTCAGGGCTGCAGGTCACACGATCGCGCAGGCTTCTTCGAACGCCAGCCGCGGCTGGCGGGGGCGGAGGCGCGAGGGATCGCCGTAGCCGACGTTGCAGAGGAAGTTTGATTTCAGTTGGCCGCCGGCGAAGAACTCCTCGTCGACCTTGGCGTTGTCGAAGCCGGACATCGGTCCGCAGTCGAGGCCGAGCGCGCGCGCGGCGACGATGAAATATGCGCCCTGCAGACTGCTGTTGCGGAAGGCGGTCGACTGCGCGAGGTCCGGCGACGCGGCGAACGTCTCGCGGCTCTTCGGATTGTGCGGCGCGAGCGTCGGCTGCTTCTCGTAGAACTTCAGGTCGTAGGCGACGATCGCCGTCGCCGGCGCGGTCATTACCTTCTCGACGTTCCCCGGCGACAGCGCCGGGCGCAGCCGCTCCTTCGCGGCTGGCGATGTGACGAACACGATGCGCGCGGGACAGAGGTTGCCGCTGGTCGGGCCCCATTTCATCAGCTCGTAGATTTGGTGCAGCAGTTCGTCCGCGACCGGAAGGTCGAGCCATGCGGGATACGTGCGCGCGGCGCGAAAGAGCTGGTCGAGTGCGGCGTCGGACAGCGCCGGCGTCATGATGCCAGCGCCGGCTCGAGCCGCGGCGTGACGAACGTAGTGCGTCCGACGGTGAGGAACGACAGTCCGGCGATCGCGCACAGCGCGCCGGCAATCCAGAAAGCGGCGCTGTAGTCGCCCAGGCCAGTGCGGATGGCGCCGGCGCCGAAGGCAGCGAGCGACGCGCCCAGCTGATGGCTCGCGGCAATCCAGCCGTAGATCACGCCGGTGTTTTCGCGGCCAAAGGCGTCGCCGGTGAGCCGCACGGTCGGCGGCACCGTCGCCACCCAGTCGAGCCCATAGAAGATCGCGAACCAGCCGAGGCCGTGCGCGCCGGTCGTCAGCGTGAAGGGCAAGTACAGCAGCGACAGCCCGCGCAGCGTGTAGTACGCGAACAGCAGATGGCGGCTCGAGTAGCGGTCGGTGAGCCAGCCGGACGCGGTAGTGCCGGCGATGTCGAAGATGCCCATCATCGCCAGCAGCTGCGCCGAGCGGACCTGCGGGATCCCGTAATCGTGGCACGCGGCGATCAGGTGCGTGCCGATGAGGCCGTTAGTACTCGCGCCGCAGACGAAGAATGTGCCGGCCAGTACCCAGAATGCGCGCGACCGGACCGCGAGAGCAAGCGCCTCGAGCGGCGCGAGCGCGCGCGGCGGCTCGTGGCCCGGCAGCGGCGGGCGTTCGCCGTAGCGGCGGAGGCCGACATCCTGCGGACGATCGCGCATGAACAGCAGGACGATCGCGAACACCAGCGCGCAGGCGATAGCGACGAACACGCAGGCGGCGCGCCACCCGCGCGCGTCGACGAAGCGCGCGAGCAACGGCAGGAAGACGAGCTGGCCGGTCGCGTTCGCCGCCGACAGCGCGCCCATCACGAGCCCGCGGCGCTCCTCGAACCAGCGCGTCGCGATCACCGCGGCCAGCACCATCGAGGTGACCCCGGTGCCGCTGCCGACGAGTACGCCCCACAACAGCGTCAGCTGCCACTCGCTGCGCATCTGCGTGGTGAGCGACACCGCGGTCGCGACCAGCGCAAGCGAGGCGAGGATGACGCGACGTACGCCCCAGCGATCCATCACTGAGGCGGCGAACGGGCCGATCAGCCCGAACAGCGCGATGTTGACCGCCACGGCCGCCGAGATCGCCGTGCGGCTCCAGTGGAACTCGGTCTCGAGCGGGACGATCAGCACGCCGGGGGTGGCGCGAATGCCCGCGGTGACGAGGAGGACGACAAAGGTGACCGGCGCGATGATCCAGGCGTAATGGATCCGGCGACGCCGGGTCACGGCATCTGCAAGGTTCATATCGTGTCGCCTGCTCCGATAGTGCGACCGATCGCGTACGCTTTCGCGCCGCGAGTAAAGCCTTCGCGCTACTTCTGGTAGCCGATCGTGCGCTCGACCTGCTCGACGAGCGGCTGCGATTCGCTGACGATCGCCTCACGCTCCTTCTGCCCGACCGGCACGATCATCATCCCGTCGGGACCGGTGCGGTTGATGAACACCAGCCCGCCGCGCGCGCCGCCGATGTCGCCGTCGGTGAGGTTGGGGCCGTAGAACATCAGGTGCGGGTTCGACGCGGTGCGCGTGACGGCGCCGTGCTCGTCGATGCGGTAGCGCATCGGCGACAACATGTAGGCGATGCCGGCGCGCGACGGCGGGTGATACTCGCCGCGCGTGAAACGGTCGGCAACGACCGCCTCGATCTCCGCCGCCGACTTCCCTTCCAGCCGCAGCTTGGCATCGTCGACGTCGAGCGCCGCCAGCGCGCGCGTGCCTTCGGCGTCCCAGCACACCGGGAACAGGTCGCCGGCCCGTCGGCTGACGATGCAGGTGAAGGCGTTGGTGCCGGGCCTGGCGGTGGTGTAGCCGGTGGCGTCGAGCACCCAGACGGCGGCCTGCTCGCGCAGATGTTTCGGCGCGGCGCTGAGCGCCAGCTCGATTTCGAGGTCGCGCGGCAGCAGCGGATACTGCGGCGATTTCGCGAAGCGCGCGCGGTCGCCGTCCTTTGCTGCGTTGCCCGCCGCCGTCGGCGCGCCGGTGAACTGCCGCGCGTGCGCGAGCTCCGCCCTGCCCTGCTGATCGCCGCGCTCGCAGATTTTCAGCAGCTGCGCGTAATACGTGCGCGCCTTCGCGGCATCGCCGGCCGATTCGGCGGCGCGTCCGGCGCCGTAGACGGAGCGGAACCGGTTCGGCTCTTTCTTCAGGTTGGCCTCGAACTCTTTCAGCGCGTTCGCCGGCTGCTTCGCCTCGAGCAGCATCTCGCCGAGCAGCTCGCGGGCCGGCGCGATCGGGCCGGGCGTGATCGCCGACTTGTCAGTCGTGTCCTCGAGCGCCGCCGCGGCAGTGAGCGCGCGAAGGCCCTCGTCCTTTTTCCCCTCGGCCCACAGCACCCACGCCTGCGCAGCCTGTCGCTGGATGTCGAGCTGAGTCGTCCAGTAGGCGTCCTTCGCCTGCACTTCTTTCTCGTGCAGCGCGTTCAGCTGCTCGATGTCGGCCTTCGCCGCATCGGGCTTGCCCGAGCGCGCGGCGCCGAGTGCGCGCGCGAAATGGGTGATCGCCTCGACGAACGGCTGCGGGCTCGGATGCACCTGGAGCGCCGCTGCCTCGGACCACGCGCCGCGCTCAATGGCCCATCGCGCCGGGATCGCCGTCGCCGCCCAGCCGCCGGCAAGGTTGCCGGTCATCCCGGGCATGCCGGGCATCGCGTTGCCACCCGATGGTGCCGGACGCGCGACGATCTCGGCGATGCCGTCGAGTATCTTCTTCGCCTCGCGATCCTGCGCGGTCTGCAGGAACGCGTACATCTCGTAGTCCCACGCGTGCAGCGCCTCGCCGACGTCGTGGCGCGACATCGCGACGTCGTGGGAGCGGATGTTCGTGTCGATCGACTCCTGCCACGAACCGACCCGGGTGAACGTGTGCGCCGGCATGTGAAGGGCGTGCGGCGCGTCGGGCGCGAGGTTCGCGTACTTGCGCGCGTAGGGGAGCGCTTTCGGCGCGAGCGCCGGCACGTCGTAGCTGTGAATCAGGTAGTGCGTGACGCCCGGATGATCCGGTTCGAGCGTGTACAGCTTCTCGAGGATCGCGGCCGCCTTGAGCTGATTTGCGTAAGTCTTGTCGGTCGGCGGCGCGGTCTGATCGATGGCGAGCGCATAGAACGCTGCCGCTTCGTGGTCGTTCGGGTATTTGGTGTAGATACGTTCCATCGCCTTTTCATAGGCGGCCGTGCGGGCGCGATGATCGAGCGTCGCCGCATCCTTGTAGAGGAGCGCAACGGCCGCGATGTAGTCGCGCTCGCGGTCGGTCTTCGCGCCGATGGTCTGCGCCTTTTCGGCCGCGGCGAGGCCATCCTGCAGCACCTTCGGCTGACGCAGGCCGCCGAACGGATTGCCCCAGGTGCTCATCGCGATGCCCCACTGCGCGATGCCACACGACGGGTCGGCCTCCAGCACCTTCGTAAACCCGGCGATCGCGTCGGGGAATTCGAAGGAATGGAGGAGCGCCATCGCATGGTCGAATTCGCCGGCGGCCGCCGGCGCGCACGAGGTCTCGAAGTGGACCTTGCCGAGGCGCTCGCCGCCGGCGCGCGGCGGCTGCGCGGATGCGAGCGCTGTCACGAAGAGCGCTGTGACGAGGAGCATCAGAATCAGCGTCGACCGGCCGGCACGCATAACGTTCTCCCTTCGTTCTAACAACCCACGCACGCCACACCGATCACGGTCGGGCTAAAGCCGGACACTACCGGGAATTTCCAAATGTGTCGGCGGCGGCGTCGAGAATTTCCGCTGAAAGCTTCGGGTCGTCGACGGCGCGCGACAGCATCAGCGCGCCAACCATTCCGGACATCGTCGCCAGCGCCTGACGGCGGCGGGCGGCGGCCGAACGGCCGGTAATCAGCTGGCGCAGCGCCTCGACACGGTTCTGCAGACCTTCGGTAAACGCGCGGCGCACCGCGTCCGGCTGCCGCACGACGTCGCTGCCGAGCGCCGCAAAGAGGCATCCGGTACCGGGGTCGTCGCGATGCCGCGGCGTGAGGTAGCCGCGCACGACCTCTTTGAGCGAGGGATTTGGCTTGCCGGACAGCCGCTGCATCCAGCCCTGGCGGGTGGTGACGCGGCCGGTCATCTCGGCGGCGAGATCGTCTTTCGAGGCGAAGTGGCCGTAGAAGCCGCCGTGGGTCAGGCCGGCCTGCTTCATGATGTCGGCGACGCCGATGCCGTCGAAGCCGCGCTCGCGGAACAGCGTCCCGGCCGCCTCGAGAATCCGTTCGCGGTTCGCCGCCGCCTCCTCGCGTGACACTCGCACGTGACCCCCCTTGAGTAACTGGTCGGGTACTATACATGATGAGCATCATAAATGATAGATGACGGTCATCATCACGTGCGCAGGCCTTCAGGACTGCCGACGACGCGCGGCAGCCCTGAAGGGCTGCGCTACGGACGACGGACACCACCGAAATTGTGAGCGGGACCACGAGATTGCAATGAGCGCATGCGCCCACTGAGACGGCTCCGCCCAGTGGGCGCACGGCGCGCGACGCCGAAACGCAGGGGTTTTCGCGCCGCGTTCATGGTCGTTTTCTTGCTCGGACGGTAACGTCCGGACCATTTCGCTCCCCCACGGCAACGACGCGAAATCATGCGCACTAGATTTCCCAGCTGGTACCGGCGGCTCTCGCTTGCCCGCAAGTTCACGATCGCGACGCTGCTGACCAGCACGGTCACGCTCGTGATCGTCTGCGTGGTGCTGGCGGCGTTCGACTACTCCACATCGCGCGCGCGCACGACGCGAGAAGTCACCGTGCTCGCCGACGTCCTCGGCGCCGACGCCACCGCGCCGGTCGCCTTCACTGATTCCAAGGGGGCGGCCGACACCCTCGCCGCGCTCGCCGCCGACGCGCACATCGTGACCGGCCAGCTGTTCACGAAGGACGGCCGCCGCCTCGCGACCTACGTGCGCCGCGGCTGGCAGCGTGGCGCCGACCGCAGCGTCGCCGATCTCGCGCTCGGCGCCTTCTTCGACAACGAGACGCTTCGCGTCGTCCGGCCGGTCGTGCTCGACGGACAGCCGGCCGGCACGATTGTGCTCGAATCGGACCTGGCAGATCTCACCACCCGGCTCGAACGATTCGCGGTCATCGCGACGATCGTCGCGCTGGTCACCTTCGCGATCGCGCTCTGGTTGTCGCGCGTCGCCGCCGCGCTCGCCTACGCGCCGCTCGGCCACCTGATCGCGGCGACGCGTCTGGTGCGCGAGCGCAACCAGTACGACGTCCGCGCGCAGAAGACGACCGACGACGAGATCGGCGAGCTGATCGACAACTTCAACCAGATGCTGTCGGAGATCGACCGGCGCGACAGGCAGCTGCTGCTGCAGCAGCTCGATCTCGAGCACATGGTGGACAAACGGACCGCGGAGCTGCGCTCGACCAACGCCGAGCTGGTCGCGGCGCGCGACCGCGCGATGGACGCCAGCCGGGCGAAGAGCGAGTTCCTCGCCAACATGAGCCACGAAATCCGGACGCCGATGAACGGCATCATGGGCATGACCGATCTGCTGCTCGAAGGACCACTGACGCCCGACCAGCACGACGGCCTCACGACCGTGAAGGCCTCAGCCGAGTCGCTGCTGGCGATCCTCAACGACATCCTCGACTTCTCGAAGATCGAATCGCGGAAGCTCGAGCTCGAGGCGATCGCGTTCTCGCCGGCGCAGGCGGTCGCCGACGTGCTCAAGCCGCTCGCCGTCCGTGCCCACCAGAAGTCGCTGGAGCTGCTCTGCGACGTCGAGTCGTCCGTGCCCGAGGCGCTGACCGGCGATCCGGGACGCTTCAAGCAGATCGTCACCAACCTGGTTGGCAACGCGATCAAGTTCACCGACGAAGGCCACGTGCTGGTCACGGTCCGCGAGACGCGGCGCGACGGCGGCAAGAGCTGCCTGCACATCTCGGTCGCCGACACCGGCATCGGCATCGCGGAGGAGAAGCAGCGCGCCATCTTCGAAGCGTTCAGCCAGGCCGACGGATCGACGACGCGGCGCTTCGGCGGGACCGGCCTCGGCCTCACGATTTCGACCACGCTCGTCGAGCTGATGGGCGGGCGGCTCTGGGTGGAGAGCGAACCAGGCGCGGGGAGCACGTTCCACTTCACGGTGGAGCTCGACGTGGCGCAACTCGCTGATCACGAGGCGGCGCCGAACCTCCCCGACATCTCCGTGCTCATCGTCGACGACAACCCGGTGAACCGCCGCATCCTGATCGAGCAGGTGCGCCGCTGGGGACTGCGGCCAGCGGCGGTGGAGAACGGCCGCGCCGCCGTCGACGCGCTCGACACGGCGGCGCGCGATCGCCAGCCGTTCGGGCTCGTGCTGCTCGACGCGAACATGCCCGAGTTCGACGGCTTCGACGTCGCCGCGGAAATCGCGCGGCGGCCCGAGCTGGCGCGGCCGACGGTGATGATGCTCACCTCGTCCGGCAAGTACGGCGACCATCACCGCTGCCGCGAGCTCGGGATCGCGGCGTATCTCACCAAGCCGGTGCACGGGCGCGATCTGTTCGTCGCGATCGGCCGCGCGCTCGACGCCCGTCCGGCGCCGGCCGCTGCGGCGCACGCGCCGAAAGCCGTCGGCGCGAACCGCGCGGTGGTACGGCATCGCGTGCTCCTCGTCGAAGACAACGTCGTCAACCAGCGCGTCGCGATTGGCCTGCTCAAGCGCCGCGGGCACGAGGTGGTCGCTGTCGACAACGGCCGTGAGGCGCTCGACGCGCTCGAGAAGAGCGCATTCGACGTCGTCCTGATGGACCTGCAGATGCCGGTGATGAGTGGCCTCGACGCGACGACGTTGATTCGCGAACGCGAACGCACAAGCGGCGGGCACGTGCCGATCATCGCGATGACGGCGCACGCCATGGCCGGCGACCGGGAGCGGTGCCTGGCGTCGGGCATGGACGGTTACCTGTCGAAGCCGGTCGATCCGCAGCTGCTCTACGCAGCGGTCGAACAGCAGCCGGCGACGGCGCCGGCCGCAAGCTTCGACGGTCCGGCTAAAGCCGGACACTACGGGACCGCAGAACCGGCAAAGGTCATGTTCGACATGGACGGTCTGCTGGCGCGCGTCGGCGGCGACCGCAAGCTGATGGCCGAGATCGTCCGGCTGTTTCTCGAGGACTATCCCGGCCGGCTCGCAAACATCGCGGCGGCAATCGAGGCCAGGGACGCGAACGCGCTGCGCGTCGCTGCGCACGCGCTGAAAGGCGCCGCCGGCAACCTCGGCGCCGTGGTCGTGTACGAGGAAGCGAGCGCGCTGGAGCAGATCGGCGCCGACGGCCATCTCGACGCGGCGCGCGGTGTGTGGGAACGATTGCGGTCCGACGTCGACGCGTTCGTCGCGGCAGTCAGGCCGTTCGATCGCCGCGCGATCGCGACGGCGTCACGCCTGTCGGCGTAGCGCAGCCCTTCAGGACTGCCACGACGGCAGGCCTACGAGTGCGTTTCAAAATGCCGCGCGGCCTACCGTGGCGCAGGCCTTCAGGCCTGCCCACGGCCGCGCGGGCAGCCCTGACGGGCTGCGCTACGGTGATTTTGAGACGCGCTCTAAACTAAAAAGCCTGCGCTACGTGACCGGGCCGGCGGCCCTACGTCCGGCGCTACTGGAAGAAGAATTCGGGGTCCTGGCGCGAGCGGCGCTGGACGAGCGGGCGCGGCGTCGGCGTGTGGACGAAGAACGTCGTGTTGCACGCGGCGCAGCGATACCGCGGATCGCCAGGTCCGCTGACGATCCCGCGCACCTGCTGCTGGCCGCACCACGGGCACGACTCGGGGTGCGGCGACGCCGCCGTCCATTCACCACTCTCGTTCGCCGGCTCGCTGTTTCGCAGGAACTTCATCGCTTCCCCTCGAGTTATACGACCCGCTGCAGTGTGAGGACCCGCTCCGCGGTGCTCTCGACGCGCTCGCGAACGATCCGATTCAACGACTCCATCAACCGGCTCGGGATCAGGCTCGGCAGGAGCTTCGCCGGCACCGAAATCGACAGCCGGTGACGCACGTCGAGCCCGGCGACGCAGACGTCCCAGCGTCCGCCGATGTGCGACGGCTTCACGGCGATGTGCCACACGCCAGGCAGCGCCAGCTCCTCGAACGCCTCGCGCACCGCCTCTTCCACCTCTATGACCACATGAACTTCGTCAATGCCCTCGACTGTTACCGAGAACCGATCGCTCACGTGCCCCTCCTCACCAAACAGCAACATCGAACACCTACACCGCGACCTGCGTGGCGCGCGCGGCGCGCATCTGCGCGGCGCGAAGCGCGCGGCGCATCGCCTGAAGCACCGGCAGCACGAGATCCGGCGAGCTGACGAGCTCGACGAGCGGGACTTCGCAGCCGTGCTGTCCTCCGGGCAGCCGCTCGCGCAGCACCGCGATGTCGCGCGCCGAGGCGACGATGAGTGCCGGCCGCAGCGCCGGGAAAAGATCGAGCGCCGGTCCGGCGCCGGCGCACGGCACCACCGCGAACTTCCGCTCGAGCAGGAACGCCTCCCAGAACAGGAGGTGTTCGGGGTCGCGCGTCACCAGGAAGATCAGCGGCCCATAGCCAGGCTGATCGCCGGGACGGCGGCCGCCGCGCGGCTGCGCGCGGCGATCAGGTCCTTGTCGTCGTTCTTTATCGCCCATGGCTCTATGCCCTCTCGCTCCGCGCCAAAGAATGGCGCCCCGCCGAATTACGCGAACGCCGTCCCGCCTTGTCGCGGTACATCCGCTCGTCGCCCGCCGCCAGCAGTTCTTCGAAGGTGGTGCCGTCCTCAGGGAAGCGGGCTGCACCGGCGCTAATCGACAGCGACACACGCACGCCCTGCCGCGGCTCGAACGGGAACGCCGCCACCGCGCTCTGCAAGTCGGCGACGCGGCGCGCCTCGTTTTCGGGCAGGCAATCCCAGAGCACGACGATGAACTCGTCGCCGGCGAAGCGCGCGCACAGATCGTTCTGCCGCACCGTCGATTTGAGGACGTTGCCGACGGCGCGCAGCGCGCGGTCGCCGGCGTCGTGACCGTAGGTGTCGTTGATTTCCTTCAGCCGATCGAGGTCGAGGACGACGACGCTGCCGCGCGTGCCGCCGCGGAGCGCGCGCGCCAGGCCGGCCTCGAGCTGACGATCCAGCGAGCGGCGGTTCGGCATCCCGGTGAGCGGATCGGTGTGCGACTCGTGCTCGGTCTGCTCGAAGCGCGTCGAGTTGAAGATCACCGCGGCGGCCTGCTCGCTGACGCGGCCCAGCACGCGGCGGTGCTCGTCGGAGAAGCTGCCGGCCGCGGTCTGATAGATGACCAGCCCGCCGATCAGGCGGCCGTCGAACACGAGGCGGCAGGCCAGCGACGCGGCGAGATCTTCGCCGCGCGGTCCGCGGCCATCGGCGCACGCCGGCAGCCGCAGCGCGAGATCGCTCCACGACTTCGGCGCCCACTTGAACAGCGCCTCCGTGCCCGGGCCGTGGGCATACCGGCACACAAACCCCTGCTCATCGTCGCCAAGGAACAGCGCGCAGGTGGTGAACGGGACGATGCGGCTGACTTTCTCCTGGATCAGCGCCATCGCGTCGGCGACGCCAAGGCTCGAGCCGAGCGCCTGCGCGATTTCGTAGAGCGTCTGCTCCTCGCGGTGCGCGCCGGCGATGTCGCGCAGCGCCAGCGGTTCGGAATCGGTCCACTCGGTGCCGGCGTCAACCGGCGCGACGACCGCCGGCGCTTCGGTCTTGAGCCGCGCGATGAACAGATCGACCAGCTCGGGATCGAACGCGGTACCGGAGAACTCCTGCAGCACGGCGAGCGCTTCGGCGTAGGTCCGCGCCGGCCGGTACGGCCGGTCGGCCTGCAGCGTGCTGAACGAATCGGCGATCGCGAGGATGCGCGCGCCGACCGGAATCTCCTCGCCGGCGATGCCCGCGGGATAGCCGAGGCCGTCCCACCGCTCGTGGTGGCACAGCACCAGTTCGGCGACCGGCGCGCCAAACGGCACGCCACGCAGAATGTCGGCGCCGACGCGCGGGTGAATCTTCACGCGCTCGAATTCCTCCGGCGTGAGCGCGTCGGCCTTGGCGAGGATGTGTTCCGGCACCGCCATGTTGCCGATGTCGTGCAGCAGCGCCGCGGCGCGCACCGCCTGGACGTCGGCGTCGCTCAAGCCGAAGGCCTCGGCGAGCATCGCGGCGTAATGCTGAATCGATCGGATGTGCTCCGGCGTGCAGCCCGCTTTGGCTTCGATGGCCAGCGCCAGCGCTTCGGTGGTCGCCAGCTGCACTTCCATCGCGCGCTGCGTCTGCTCCTGCTCTTCGCGCAGGCGCGAGACGACGCTGTGATAGCTGCGAAAGACGAGGTAGAGCGGAATCGCGAGGAGCGCGAGCCAGCCGAACCAGCCGCGCTCGGAGGCGGTGGTCGCGAACGCCGCGAGCGCCGCGCCGACGATGTAGCTCGGTGCGCTCCACAGGAAATTGCGGTGCCAGATGGCAATCACCGGCTGCCGCGTCGAGAGCGCGATGGCGCCGGCGACGAGCGACGAGTTGACGAAGAAATACAGCGGCGCGGCGATCGCGGCGGCGCGCAACAACGACGCGGCGGTGCCATCGACGACGATCAGGCTCACCGGCAAACCGGCGCAGGCCACGGTGACGGTGAGCGACGCGATGCTGAACACGACCCGGTAGAGCGGATTGCGTCCGTTCAGGTTCACGCGCAGCGTGCACTGCGCCCACGCGCTCACGGTGGCAATGCAGACCGTCGCCGCGGGGCCAAGCGCGAACAGCGCCCAGAAATTCACCGCGTGCGACAGCGACAGGTTCGACTGGCTGCGGCCGAGCGGCAGATCGATCTTCGCGGCCGACGTCGCCACGGCAAGCCCGAGCAGGACGAGGAACAGCCACGGGTGCGGCAGCCGCAGGAACGCCACCGCGACGCTGAAGCATGCGGCGCCCGCGACCACGACGGCGGTCACGTACGCGCGCGCCGCCGGCGGCAGCGTGCGAAGCGTCGGCACTGGTGCGGCGGCGGTCATCGCGCAGCTCCGACGAGTACGAGCGCGCGGCTGACCGGCGGTCGCATCGATTTCGCAGGCCGATAGGTGGCCGGCGCAACGGGACGGATCTGCCAGACTACCTGCAGAAACGCGTCGGTCATCTCGGGGTCGAACATCGAGCCGCGGCGTTCGTGGATCATCGCGACCGCGGAGTCGTGGCTGAGCGCGCGGCGATACGGACGATGCGAGGTGAGCGCGTCGTAGCAGTCGGCGATCGAGAGGACGCGCGCGCCAACCGGGATGTCCGCGGACGAACGGCCGTCGGGATAGCCCGAGCCGTCCCAGTTCTCGTGGTGATGCCGAACCAGCGAGGAGAGCGGCCCTGGAAACGCCACCTCCGCCAGCAGGTCGGCGCCGATCACCGCGTGCTGCTTGACGCGGTCGTATTCGTCAGGCGTCAGCGGTCCGGGCTTATAGAGAAGACTGTCGGGGATTGCCAGCTTGCCGATGTCGTGGAGCAGCGCCGCCGCTTCGATTGCGTGCAAAACCTGCTGGTCGACGATGCGGGCTTGACGCGCGAGGGCGAGCGCATAGCGCCGAACACGATCAGCGTGTTCCCAGGTCGCCAGATCCCTCGCGGCCATCGCGTTTGCGAGGGCGGCCAAAAAGGGCTTTCTGAGACTTGGACTGACAACAGACGACATTACAGTCACGCCGAAGCCCGGCTGCAACTGTAGTGCCCAGTGGTTGAGCTGCGATGGCCAGTATGAGAATCAGTGGTGAGTACCGATCAGAATCTCTCTCGCCTTCAATCAGTTACCGGTGAGAGTCACCGCGTCGCGCGGGCCGCGCGCGCGGTCCCCGTTTCGGCGCGAAGGGCCGATTTAGTGTGCCGTTTCAAACCACGATGGACACATCGGGAATCAAAACGGAGCACGAGAGCGCGGCTCGCCCTCTCAACCCAGTTATTTTCTGAGGCCGAATAGCGGACGGAGGCTCGTGCCCAGGACGTTGCCGAGGAACGCAGACGGGAACCAGACCCAGCCGTGCACGCTGCCCGACGCGATGCCGCTGAAGTACGCGCCGATGTTGCAGCCGTATGCGATGCGGGCGCCGTAGCCGAGCATCAGGCCGCCGACGATGGCAGCGGCAAGCGAGCGCAACGGGACGCGCCATGCAGGCGCGAAGCGTCCGGCCGCCGACGCGGCGCCGAGCGCACCGAGCATGATGCCGGCGTTCATCACCGACGTGACGTCGGTCAGGACGCTGGCCTTGAGCGCCGCGGCCTGTGCCGGCGCGGCCCAGTACGGCCAGTGCGCGACGTCGATGCCGAGCGCCATCGCGATCTTCGCGCCCCACAGCGCGAACGCGCCGGTCACGCCCCATGGCCTTCCCGAGATCGCGAGCGTGGCGATGTTGACGAGCGCGAGCGCCGCGCCGCCGGCGACGAGCGGCCACGGTCCCTGCAGCGCGCGCCGCCAGCCGCGCTGCCGCGCCGCGGTCTCATCGAGCTGCCCGTACCGCCGCCGCTCGAGAACCACCGTGACGATCGTGAGCAGCGCGAACGCCGCCAGGCTGACCGCAAGCCCCGGCACCGCGCCGATCATCGCGATCAGCGACAGCGGCTTGGTCGCCGGCAACGCCGACCACCACGGCATGTGCGCGGTACCGATCACCGAGCCGGCGATGAACGCGGCGAGCGTCGCGAGCATGCGCGTATTGCCGCCGCCGGCCGAGTACAGAGTGCCTGACGCGCAGCCGCCGCCAAGCTGCATCCCGACTCCGAAGAGGAACGCGCCGACGATCACCGAGAGGCCGACCGGCGACACCGAACCGCGGAGCGTCTGGCCGAAGGCGTGGCCGTTGGCAAGCAGCGGAAAGAACACGGCGCAGGTGAGCGCGAGCATCAACATCTGCGCGCGTATGCCGCTGCCGCGCCGGTCGGTGATGAACGTCCGCCACGATGCGGTGAACCCGAACGCGGCGTGGTACAGCGCCACGCCGGCGACCGCGCCCACGAGAAACAACAGCGACTGCCGTCCGCTGACGGCAGCATTCAGGTAGACCGCGCCGGCGGCGATCGCGGCCAGCGCAGTGCTCCCCGGTGCGGGGTTGAACACCGGACGCTCGGCGGCGACGGTCCGGTCGAGAGTGGTCGTGATCGCCATAGCCCAGCCATCGTAGCGTAACTTTTCAGCCAGGCGGCCGTTTATATACTCAGCGAGCGATGACCGACGCGGATGAGCGGCGGATGGTCGAAGCGGCGCAGCGCGATCCGTCGCGGTTCGGCGATCTCTACGAGCGCCATTTCAACCGCGTCTACGCCTTCGTCGTGCGGCGGGTACGCGATCGCGACGTCGCCGAGGACGTCACGTCCGACGTCTTCCACAAGGCGCTGGCGGCGCTGCCGCAGTACGAGATGCGCGGGGTCCCGTTCGGCGCGTGGCTGATCCGGATCGCCGCCAACGCGCTCCACGACCGCGCCAGGCGACCGGGCGACGAGCCGCTCGTCGGCGATGTCGGCGGGTCGGAACCGGCGATCGACGACGACCTCGACGAGATCGAGCGGCTGGCCACTGTGTTCCGCTTCGTCGACCAACTGCCGACCGATCAGCGCGCCGTGATCGTCGAGCGCTACGTCGAGGAGCGCAGCATCCGCGAAGTGGCGGCGCGGTTGAAGAAGACCGAGGGGGCCGTCAAGCAACTGCAGTTGCGGGCGCTTCAGACGCTGCGATCGCGAATGGAGGCGGCCCGTGCCTGAATACACACGCATGGACTGGCTCGAACGCGCGCTCGGCGATCTTCCGCGCGCGGGGTTCAAGGCACGGTTGAAACAGGCACTCGAAAGGAGAGCGGCAATGACGACGTCGACGCTCGACACGGGCACACGGGTTCGGCAGGATGCGACGGCGCGACTGCGCGTCAGCAACGCCGCGGCCGCGATCGAGTTCTACAGCCGCGCGTTTGGCGCGCGCGAGGTGATGCGCTTCGCCGCCGGCGGCACCATCCCGCACGCCGAGCTGTTGATTGGCGCGACGGTGATCTACGTCGCCGACGAGGCGCCGGAGTACGGCTACCCGAGCGCCGAGCGGCTCGGCGGATCGCCTGTCGGCATGCAGCTGCTCGTCGACGACGCCGATGCGGCGGTCGAGCGCGCGGTATCGGCGGGCGCGCGGCTGGTGGGGCCGGTCGAGGACCAGTTTTACGGCGAGCGTTCCGGACGCGTCGCCGATCCGTTCGGCTACACCTGGACGATCGCCGCGCGCAAAGAAGATCTCACCGTCGAGCAGATGTACAAACGGTTTGCCTCGTTGGGTCCGCCGCCGGGAGCGTCGCCGCGGACGGCAGTTCGCGAAGGCTTCCCGACCGTCACGCCCTACATCGTCGTCCACGACGTGCCGGCGCTGATCGACTTCGCGGCGCGCGCGTTCGGCGCGACCGAGCATGGCCGCACGACCGGAGCCGGCGGCGGCATGCATGCGGAGGTGTCGATCGGCGATTCGAAACTGATGATCGGCGGCGGCTCGCCGCAGCACTCGTGGCGCGGCGAACAGATGCCGGCCGTGTTCCACATGTACGTGCCCGACGTGGACGATGTCTTCGCGCGGGCCGTGCAGGCCGGGGCTGAAGCGGTCCAGCAGCCGGCGGACATGGAGTACGGCGAGCGCAGCGGCGGCGTGAAGGACCCGGCCGGCAACACGTGGTACATCGCGACCGCGAAAGGCGATCGCTACATTCCGGAAGGGCTGCACACGGTGACGGTCTACCTGCACCCGCGGCGCGCCGATCCGCTGATCACGTTCCTGAAGCGCGCGTTCGACGCGCAGGAAGTCGCCAGATACGCCTCGCCGGACGGCGTCATCCAGCACGCGTCGGTGCGCATCGGCGATTCAGCGATCGAAATGGGCGAAGCGCACGGACCGTATCAGCCGACGCCGACGCGCTTCTATCTCTACCTGCCGAACGTCGACGCCGCGTATCAGCGCGCCATGAACGCGGGCGCGACCTCGATCATGGCGCCGAAGGATCAACCGCAGGGCGAGCGGGTGGCTGGCGTGAAGGACGCGTTCGGCAACCAGTGGTTCATGGCCCGACCGCTCGACAGCCGCAGCTGAGGTCGGGGCAGTAAACGCGGCGCGGTATCCGCCCGTCTAACCGGCCGGAGGATACGTATGCCACGCGCCGCTTTTGCCGCTGCTCTCCTGGCCGTCGTCTGCACCGTCGCGGTCTCGGCTCAGTCGCGGAATCGGGCCCGATCCGGCGGCAACGGCTGCGACGACTTCTACAACTCTGATCGTCCGTCCTACTGCGAAGTCCGAGAGGAGACGATCGCGACCGGCGCCGTCAACCCGCTCGACGTCGACGCGGGGCAGAACGGCGGCATCCGCGTCCGCGGCTGGGACCGCCCCGAGGTCCACATGCGCGCGCGCGTCACCGCGTCCGCCGACACCGACGCCGAGGCGCGGCAGCTCGTCGCCGGCATCCGCATCGTCACCGGCGGCGGCAGCATCCACGCCGAAGGGCCGGCGAGCCGCGGCGAGGGCGGCTGGGCGGTCAGCTTCGAGCTCGACGTGCCGCGCACGGCGATCCTCACGCTGCATACGCGCAACGGCGGGATCTCGATTGCCGAGTTCCAGGGCACGGCCAAGTTCACGGCGGTGAACGGCGGCGTGTCGCTCAGCGACATCGGCGGCGACATTCGTGGGTCGACGACCAATGGCGGCGTCAAAGTCGATCTGAGCGGCGACCGGTGGGACGGCGCCGGCCTCGACGTCGAGACCACCAACGGCGGCATCCAGCTGGCGGTGCCGGAGCAGTACTCCGCCGCGCTCGACACGGCGACCACGCACGGCCGCGTCAGCATCGACTTCCCGGTGGTGGTGAACGGACGCATCAACAACCACATCGAAACGACGCTGGGCGCCGGTGGCGCGAAGATCCGTGCGGTGACGATGAACGGCGGCGTGCACATCCGGCGCAAGTAAGCCGGCTAGCCTCGCGAACTCGTCCGCAACCGCCGAGACCGCAAGGGCCGGAACTGACGCGCGCGACAGTGGCCGGCTGCGCGGCCCGCATAGCGGGCCGTCGCGCGCCGTTCCTCGTGTCCTCGCGCCTTCGTGGCTTGTGGCTTGAGGCTTGAGGCTTGCGGCTCCGTGGCTTGAGGCTTGAGGCTTGCCGCTTGCGGCTCCGTGGCTTGAGGCTTGAGGCTTGCCGCTTGCGGCTCCGTGGCTTGAGGCTTCGTGGCGTGTGGCTTGCGGCTTGAGGCTTGAGGCTTCCGAGATTCACCCCGTGCGATACTCGGGAAATGCGAGCGCGGATCGCTTGCGCGGCGCTTCTCCTGGTCCTGACGGCGGCCGCCGCGCTCGCGCAATTCGGGTTCGCGCGCGGACCGTTTCGCGAATACCCGACGATTCCTTACGACGGCCGCTTCACGTTCGTCCGCATCAAATACACGACGGCGCCCGGCGGCTACTGGTACGGCGGCTGGCCGGCGTGGGGACACGGGTATCCGTTGTCCGAGCAGAACCTGATGCGGATCATGAACGAGGTCAGCTTCCTCAATCCGCATGTCGAGGACATCAACGCGCTGACGCTCGACGATCCCGATCTCTTCCAGTATCCGATCGCCTACATCATCGAGCCCGACTGGTGGGCGATGACCGATAGCGAGGCGGCCGCGCTGCGCGCCTATGTGCAGAAGGGCGGCTTCGTGATCGTCGACGACTTCAAGCCGCGGCGCTTCCGCGGCGGGTTCGGCGGCGACGGCGGCTATGGCTACGGCAGCGGCTGGGACGTCTTCGAGGCGGCGATGCGGCGGGCGTTTCCCGAGGGGCAGTTCTTCGATCTCGAGGCGACGCACCCGATCTTCCACTCGTTCTTCGAGATCGACCGTCTCGACATCATCCCGCAGGCCTACATCGCCGGCCGGCCGATTTTCCGGGCGATGTTCGAGGACAACGATCCGCAGAAGCGCGTGCAGATGATCGTCAACTACAACACCGACGTCTCGCAGTTCTGGGAATGGTCAGGAACCGGCCTGCGTCCGATCGACGACACCAACGAAGCCTACAAGCTCGGCGTGAACTACATCGTCTACGGCCTCACCCACTGACTCCCGACTGGCCACACAGCGCGGCCGGAACCACGAAGGCACGATGCCACGAAGACGTTTTTTACACCGTTGATCTTCGCGGCTTGGCGAACAGAGTCCGGCTGAAGCGGGACACTACCGAAAGTCACATTCGCTGGCCACACAGCGCGGCCGGAATCACGAAGACACGACGACACGAAGACGCACGAAGACGTTTTTTAGACTAGTCCGGCTGAAGCCGGACACTACGGGAGGCCACGTTGCCGCGATAGGGAGACGCCGCGAACCAGAACCGCGAACAGAACCCCGAACCTCGAACCTCGAACCTCGAACCCCGAACCCCGA
>Ga0070686_100000755_pt1 | contig 18751 bp, 16 predicted proteins | sample KBSS23LmetaG_FD_65654 | JGI IMG/M metagenome (GOLD analysis project Ga0070686, IMG submission 65654) | Switchgrass rhizosphere microbial communities from Kellogg Biological Station, Michigan, USA - KBS S2-3L metaG | ecosystem: Host-associated > Plants > Roots > Rhizosphere ... | reverse complement strand
CAGCGCACCAGCGAGCTCGGGCTTCGCATGGCGCTCGGCGCACAACCGAGGGAAATCGTGGCGCTCACCTTGGCGTCCGGCCTGCGATTGACGCTCGCCGGTATCGCCATCGGCTGGCTTTCCTCGATCGCGCTGGCGCGGGTGATCGCGTCGATGCTGTTCGCAACCAGCGCTCACGACCCGCTGATTTTCGCGGCGGTCCCGCTGCTGCTGCTCGTGGTCGCCGCCCTGGCGTCGATGGCCCCGGCGGTTCGCGCCGCGCGTGTGGATCCGGTGGTCGCGCTCCGGACTGAATAGCGTCACCGCGACGCGGTCGTGCCGGGCACTCGTTCCATCCCTCGGGCGGTGACGACAGGCAGCGCCGCGGGAGCGGTCAGAAATTCGATCAGCTCACGTACGCCCGCGGCCTGCGCGGTCTTCGCGCTGACGCCGGCCACCATGACGATGTAGGTCTGCATGTCGGCGGGAAACGCACCGGCCAGCTCGACACCGGCGAGCGGCAGGATCTCGCTGATCGGGAGCACACCGAGTTCGGCGCTGCCGTTGCGCAGTGCATCGCCGACTTCGTCGCGGGTCGCCGTCAAGCGGGTTTTCGGCTGGAGCGCGTCGGTCATGCCGAGACGCTTGATGAGCGCGGCGAACGCAACGCCGCTGGCCCCTTCCTTCACATAGGCGATTGATTTCGCGTCGCGAAGAGCCCGCGTGAACGCCTCGTTCGTCGCGATGTCTGGTTTGCGTGCGCCGGCGCGAACCGCAAGCCCCAGACCGGCGCGGGCCAGCGGCGTGCGCGATCCGGCGGCGACTTTACCCGATTTGATCAGATCGTCGATCGCGGCCGGGGTCAGGATCGCCAGATCGAAGGGCTGACCACTCTCGATGTGCTGCCGAAGCGTCGCGGCGAGGTCGTAGGTCACCGCGAGCTTGTGGTGCTTCGCCTTCTCGAATCGAGGAGCGAGGTCCTCCATGACCGCCTGGAAGCCGTTCGAGGACAGGACGGTGAGCGGCGCAGCGGCGGCAGCCGCGGGCTGCTTCGCCTGGGCGGCGGCTGACGGAGAACTCGGGTGCGCGGCACCGAAGGCCAACAGGGCAACCGTCGCGGCGATGAACGGGCGCATCAGTCCTCGCTTTCTGTCCTGTGACGCGGTCGCGGTCATTACATCTCCGAAGCGCCGTACGAGGCAAGCGGCTGAGCTCATCCGCTGTACAAATCGCAGGATTTCAGCGATGATTTCCGCCGCCGACCCTACAGCGAAAGCTGTAAGTGGCCGACAAACGTGTCAGCGAACTTCTGCGCAGCCGCGTGAGAAGTAACGTTTTCCCTGAGCATTTTGCGTCGACAGACGATCACGGAACCGGCATCAACGTTGCCCTTGTGTGACGCCGGCCGCCTCGCCCTGAACGGCTCTTGGGTGCTCAGCTTCTGAGGAGAAACCGTGTTGTCTTCCTTCCTGTCCCGCTTCTCGCACGACCTGGCGATCGACCTTGGCACCGCGAACACCTGCGTCTACGCGCGCGGCAAGGGCATCGTGGTGTCGGAGCCGTCGATCGTCGCGCTGAACAAGGTCAATGGCCGCATCGAGGCGGTCGGGTCCGAAGCCAAGGAGATGCTCGGACGCACGCCGGGCAACATCACCGCCATCAAGCCGATGAAGGACGGCGTCATCGCCGACTTCGAGGCGGCCGAGAAGATGCTCACCCACTTCATCCGCAAGGCGCACAAGCGCAGCGGCTGGCTCCGCCCGCGCGTCGTCATCGGCGTGCCGTCGGAAATCACCCAGGTCGAGCGCCGCGCGGTGAAGGACAGCGCGATGCGCGCCAAGGCGAGTGAAGTGCACCTGATCGAGGAAGCGATGGCGGCGGCGATCGGCGCCGGCATGCCGATCACCGAAGCGTCGGGCAACATGGTGGTCGACATCGGCGGCGGCACCACCGACATCGCGGTCATCTCGCTCGCCGGCGTGGTGTACGGCAAGTCGGTCCGCGTCGCCGGCAACGAGCTCGACGACTCGATCATCCAGCACGCGCGCAAGGTTCACAACCTGCTGATCGGCGAGCGCACCGCCGAGCAGATCAAGATCGAGATCGGATCGGCGTACCCGCTCGAGCACAAGATGTCGATGGAAGTGAAAGGCCGCCACATCACCGAAGGCCGGCCGAAGACGGTGACGATGGACGACGAGGAAATCCGCAAGGCGCTGCAGGAGCCGGTGCGGGCGATCGTCCAGGCGGTGCACGACGCGCTCGAGCGCATTCCGCCAGAGCTGTCGGCCGACATCTTCGACCGCGGGATCATCCTCACCGGCGGCGGCGCGCTGCTCAAGAACCTCGACCGCCGTCTCCGCGAGGAGACCGGCCTGCCGGTGCAGCTCGCCGAAGACCCGCTGTCGTCGGTCGTGCTCGGCGCCGGCAAGATGCTGTCGGACTTCAACCTCCTTCGCCGCATTTCGCTCGATTAGTTGGCCGCGCGTCGAAACGCCGCGAAGGCGCGACGACACGAAGATCAGTTGTGATTTTCGTGTCCTCGTGCCTTCGTGTCTTCGTGGCGGCACCGCGTCTGGCGATACAATTTCGCTGTGCCGCGGAACGCCGAAGTCATCCGCCAGTGGACGATCCTCCGCGAGATCGAGCAGGCGCGCGCGTCGGGCGCGACGATTGACGATCTCGCGCAGCTCTGCGACGTCACCACGCGGACGATTCGCCGTGATCTCGAGGCGCTGCAGGCGGCCGGCTTCCCGCTCTACGACGATCGATCGAGCGACGACGGCAAGACGCGCTGGCGGGTGAACGGCCAGGCGTTCAAGGGCCTGTCCGCCGGCCTGACGATGGCGGAGCTGTGCGCGCTGTATTTCAGCCGCACCCTGGTCGAGTCGCTCGCCGGCACGCCGTTCCGCAGCGATGTCGAGAGCGCCTTCGAGAAGCTGACCTCGGCGCTGACGCCGCACATGCGCCAGTTCGTCGATCAACTGCCCCGCGTCATCGCCACGAAACCCGACCCGATGCGCCGCCAGGACGATCCGCGCCAGCAGGCGATCGTCGCGCGGGCGCTCGAAGCCACCGTCCATCAGCGGCAGGCGAACCTCACCTACTATTCGAAGTCGAGCGATCGCACCAAGTCGTATCTCGTGCACCCCTACCGCCTCGCCTACGCGCAGGGCGGCATGTATCTCCTCGCCTACGTGCCCGAGTACAGCGAGGTGCGCACGTTCGCGGCCGAGCGGATTCAGTCGATCACGCTGCTCGAGGAGCGCTTCACGCCGATCGAGGAGCTGCCCGACGCGGCCTTCCCGCACTCGCTCGGCGTCCATTCCGGACCGCCCGAGCGCGTCGAAGTCGAGTTCGAGCCGGTCGTCGCCGACTACCTGCGCGCGCGCGTGTGGCATCCGTCGCAGCAGCTGCGCGAGACCGACGCGGGCGGCGTCGTCGTGACGCTGAACGTCTGCCTCGATCGCGCGCTTCACAGCTGGATCCTCAGCTTCGGCCCGTTCGCGCGCGTCGTCGCGCCGGAGTCGCTGGCGCGCGACATCGCCGGGCAACTCTCCGAAGCCACAGCGAGGTACACCTCATGATGAAGCCTTCGTTTCTTCGCGGTTGCGGCGCGGTTGTGTGCGGCTTGCTGACGATGACCTCGACGTCCTTTGCGGCGACCAAGGCGATCCGCGCCGGCAAAGTGGTGGACGCGTCCGGAAAAACGATCGCCAACGCAGTCATCGTCGTCGAGAACGACCGGATCGTGTCCGTTGGGAGCGCCGCTCCGCCGACGGGCGCCGAGGTGATCGATCTGTCGCGGTTCACGATCGTGCCCGGGCTGATCGATGCGCACACGCACATGACGTACTTCTGGGATCGCACCCCGGGAACCCGGCCGCTCGGCCAGCCGCGGCGGCCCGCGGGCGTTACCACCGTGCTCGCGGCCGAGAACGCGCGGCTCACTCTCGACACGGGCGTGACGACGGTCCGCGACCTTGGCGCGTCGAACGAGGTCGACTACGCCATGCGCGACCTGATCAACATGGGCAAGATGACCGGCCCGCGGATGTTCGTCGCCGGCCAGGGGCTGTCTGCGGCGCGCGATCGCACCGGGCCGGTGCCGGACATGTATCGCCAGCAGGCCGAAGCGCGCATTGCCGCCGGCTCCGACTGGGTCAAGGTATACGGATCGCGCGGCAGCTACCAAAGCGTCGACACCACACAGACGCTCACCTACGACGAGATGAAGGCCATCGTCGACGCGGCCCACGCGGGACATCGTCCGGTCGCCATCCATTCGTACGGGCCGTCCGGGGTCAAGGACGCCGTTCGCGCCGGCGCCGATTCAGTGGAACACGGCATCGACCTCGACGACGAGACGATCGCCGAGATGGCGAAGCGCGGGACGGTGTGGGTGCCGACGATCGATCACAACCGCTACTACGTCGAGGCCAAAGACGAGTTCGGGTTCGCCGCCGATACGATCCCGCCGCTGCGCGCCTACATCGAGAAGAATCTCGAGTCGACCCGGCGCGCGTTCAAAGCCGGCGTGAAGATCGCGATGGGCTCGGACGCCGTCTACACGATGTTCGGGCAGAACACGCGCGAGCTCGGCTGGTTCGTCAAGGCGGGGATGACGCCGGCGCAGGCGCTGGCCACTGCCACGACGATCCCGGCGGCGATGCTCGGTCACGAGCGCGACCTCGGTGCGGTTGCGCCCGGCTACTTCGCCGATCTGGTTGCGGTGGACGGCGATCCGCTCGCCGACATCAACGTCGTCATCGAAAAGGTGCGATGGGTGATGAAGGGGGGCGAGGTGGTCGTGGATCACGTCGGGTCTGGTAGGTCGGGCGGGTCGGGCAGGTCGGACGGAGCGGAAGCCTTTCAGGCGAGCGGCGCGCACGCGGATATCCAGCACGTCGTCGAACAATTTCTCCTCCACCTCGGCGATCACGACTGGGACAAGGTCGCCGCGGATTTCGCGCCGAAGGCGATCGTGATCGTGACGCGCGAGCGCAACGGTGAGTGGGCCAACAGCTACCAGACCGGCGACGAGTGGCTCGCCGCGTTGAAGCGCAACCCGAATCCGGTCACGTTCCGTGAGCCGATCACCAACGTGACCGTGACCGTCGACAGCGACCACCTCGCCTACCTGCGCGCCGACTTCCAGGTGATGCGCGACGGCAAGCCACAGTCGAAGGGCGTCGATCAGTTCACGCTGGTGCGCGAGGGAGGCGCCTGGAAACTCGCGGTCGTCGCGTACACCTCGATGCCCGTTCGGTGAGCTCCGGCGTCCGTAGCCTTCGGCGATATTTGCCGGCACTGAGTAGGCAGCCTTGCGAAGTTGTGAGCCGAGCTCGTGGCGTTCGAACTGCGACAACGATCGCAGCGTGAGCTGGTGAAGCTTGATGAACCGATCGTCGGCGTGCTGCCAGGCAACACGGGAGTGATGCGGGCGCGCCATAATGAAGTCGTGCTTCAACCTTTGTGCCTGTCGGCGGACGCCGTCCCGCCCTTCCCGCCCGTCCTGCCCTGATGCGTCTCCTCGCTATCGACATCGACGGCACGCTGCTCGACAGCCGCGGCCGCCTGCCCGACGCGCATCGCGATGCGCTGGTCGACGCGGTCGCGCACGGCGTCGAGATCGCGCTGGTCACCGGACGCAGCTTTCATTTCACCCAGCCGGTGGTCGCCCTGCTGCCGGTGCCGTTGACGCTGATCTGCAACAACGGCGCGGTGGTGAAATCGACCGGCGGCGAGACGCTGATGCGTCACGTGCTGTCGCGCGACGCGGCGCGGCAGGTGCTCGCCGAGACGCGGCATCTCGAGGACAGCGTCGCGATCGTCTTCGATCGCCCCGACGAGCGGCAGATTGTTTTCGAGCGGATGGACTGGTCGCATCCCAACCGCCGCGGCTACTACGAGAAGAACAAGGCCTACATCGCCGAGGCGCCGGTGCCGCTCGCCGACATGCTCACCGAGGATCCGATCCAGGTGATGTTCAACGGCAGCGTCGCGCCGATGCGGGCGCTGGCTGCGGCGCTGCGCGCGATGCCGATCGCCGGCCAGTTCACGGTGGCGATCACCGAGTACGAGGCGCGCGACTTCTCGCTGGTCGACATCAACGGCGCCGGCTGTTCCAAAGGCACGACGCTGGCGCGCTGGGTCGCGGCCCGCGGCTGGACGGCCGTCGACGTCGCCGCAATCGGCGACAACCTGAACGACGTCGAGATGCTCGACTTCGCCGGCACTGCGTTCGTGATGGGCAACGCCGCCGCCGCGCTCAAGGCGCGCGGCTATCGGCTGACCGGGACGCACGACGCCGGCGGACTGGCCGACGCGGTCCGCGCGTGTCTGGCGGTCGCGAAACCGGTGCGATGACGCCACGGCGACACGGTGTGTCACGGTAGCGCCGCAAAATGCGACGCGGATTCTCGAGACGTTGCATGCAATCGCGCGATCGCGAGTGTTTTGCGCGCAATTTGCGCGCGTACTGCTGTGGCGTACCGCTTGCTATCTTTCCCGGCGTCGGGGCCACGCCTGGGTGGAACGCCCGGCACCGCTGAATTCGACGCGCCCGGCTGGGAATGGGGGGGTTTCTAGAGCCCTGGCCTTCGGGCCGCGCGTGGGAGACATCGGGTGCCGCGAACCGTACCGGAAACGCGCCTCGACAGCCACAAGCCTCAAGCCTCGAGCCACACGCCACGGCCGCCGACAAATTAAACCGCAGTCGTGACGGATGGCTTGTGGCGCGAGGCTTGTGGCTTGTGGCCGGCTTGTGGCTTGTGGCTTGTGGCCGGCTTGTGGCTTGTGGCTTGTGGCTTGTGGCCGGCTTGTGGCTTGAGGCGTGAGGCTTGGGGCTAGTGACGTTCGCTCGACGTATTATTCCCTCCGTGCCACATCCGGAACGGACACCTCGATCCAGCCCGGCCGCAGCCGCCGGGCCGCCGCCAACGCCGAAAAAATCGATCACTCCGGGCGCGTGGGAAGAAGCGCGCGCGCTGATCTGGACCCATCGCAAGCGGCTGGTGCTCGGTCTCGGCCTGATGCTGATCAACCGGCTCTCCGGCTTCGTCCTGCCGACCACGACCAAGTACCTGATGGACGACGTCATCCAGCAGGGCCACTGGGACCTGCTCCCAAAGCTGGCGCTGGCCGCCGCCGCCGCGACGACCGTCGACGCCGCCACCGCGTTCGCCAACTCGCAGGTGCTCGGCGTGGCCGCCCAGCGCGCCATCACCGAGATGCGCAAGGACGTCGAGGCGCACGTGATGCGGCTGCCGATCCGCTACTTCGATTCGACCAAGACCGGGATCCTCATCTCGCGCATCATGACCGACGCGGAAGGGATCAGGAATCTCGTCGGCACCGGCCTCGTCCAGCTCACCGGCTCGCTGCTCACCGCGAGCATCGCGCTGGTCGTGCTGCTCTATCTGAACTGGAAGCTGACGATGGTGACCGTCGTCATCCTCGGCCTGTTCGGCGGCGGGATGGCGACGGCGTTCAAGCGGCTGCGGCCGCTGTTCCGCGAGCGCGGCCAGATCAACGCCGAGGTCACCGGCCGGCTCGCCGAGTCGCTCGGCGGCGTCCGCATCGTGAAGTCCTACGTCGCCGAAAAGCGCGAGGAGCTGGTGTTCGCGAAAGGCGCGCACAAGTTGTTCCGCAACGTCGCGCAGTCGCTCACCGGCGTCTCCGGCATCACCGCGTTCTCGTCGCTGGTGATTGGATCGACCGGCATCGCGATGATGCTGATCGGCGGCAACTCGATCCGCAGCGGCTCGATGACCATCGGCGACCTGGTCATGTATCTGTCGTTCACGGCGCTGATGACGATGCCGGTGATCCAGCTGGCGTCGATCGGCACGCAGATGAGCGAGGCGTTTGCCGGCCTGGATCGCATCCGCGAGATCCGCCGCATGGCGACCGAAGACCAGGAGGACGAGAGCCGCGCGCCGCTGCCCGACGTGCGCGGCGAGGTGGAGTTCGACGCCGTGACCTTCGAGTACAACGCCGGGGTGCCGGTGCTGAAGGACGTGTCGTTCAGGGCGCCGGCTGGATCGACGACGGCACTGGTCGGCTCGAGCGGCTCGGGCAAGAGCACGCTGATCAGCCTGGTGATGACCTTCAACCGCCCGCTCTCCGGGCGGGTGCTCGTCGACGGCCACGATTTGACGGAAATCAAGCTGCGCGACTACCGCGAGCACCTCGGCGTCGTGCTGCAGGACAACTTCCTCTTCGACGGGACGATCGCGGCGAACATCGCCTACGCCAAGCCGCACGCATCGCGCGAGGAAATCAAGGCGGTCAGCCGCATCGCCCACTGTGACGAGTTCATCGAGGGCTTCGAACAGGGCTACGACACCATCGTCGGCGAACGCGGCGTGCGGCTGTCAGGCGGACAGCGGCAGCGCGTCGCCATCGCCCGCGCCATCCTCGCCAACCCGCGCATCCTGATCCTCGACGAAGCCACGTCGAGCCTCGACAGCGAGAGCGAGGCAATGATCCAGGATGGCTTGAAGGCGCTGCGCGCGGGACGGACGACGTTCGTCATCGCACACCGGCTGTCGACGATCAGGAGCTCGGATCAGATCCTCGTGCTGGAGCACGGCGAGATCGTCGAGCGCGGCACGCACGATCAACTGCTGGCGGTGAACGGCCGCTATCGGCAGCTGTACGACAAGCAGTATCGGTTTGAAAAGGATCGGTTCATCAACCCCGGCGAGGACTTCACGCCGGAGCCGGAGAAGGTCACGGCGGCGGCGCGGATCAGCACGACGCTCTAGCGTTCCGGGTTCGGGGTTCGGGGTTCGGGGTTCGGGGTTCGGGGTTCTTGGTTCTAGGTTCTAGGTTCGGGGTTCTGGGTTCTTGGTTCTGGTTCGTGCTGAGTCTTTTCGTGCTGCGCTGGTTGCGTGCTTATCGTTCTCGGCGGTTTGCGCGCCGCGCTCTCCGTTAAGAAACCAGAACGCTCGCTGCAAACACAAACGCTCGCGGCCCGGCGAACCGGGCGCGCGAGCGACGCCTTCGAACTTCTCACTTCTAACCTCTGACTTCGGGCGTCAGAAGCGATCGCCGGCGCCGCTGGCGATGACGTTCACCTGCTGGCGCACCGCGGCGCGAGCCTGGCCGTCGGCCCCGTACAACTTCGCGCGGACTTCGTAGGTGCCGGGCGGCAGGCTGCGGAATTCAAATGACGTGGTTCGCGCCGACTTGTCGCCCTCGAGTTGGATTTCGCTGCTGCGATAGAAATCGGGCGACTCAGCGATGATCTCGATCGCCCGGTTGTCGGCGTCGGCCTCGATCGTCGTGCGAACGACAAGATTGGCCGGCGCGAACGCGATCGCCGGAGAAACTTTCATCGTCATCCGTTCGCCTGCACCGACCGGCAACGTGGTGGCTGCCATCACGATTCCGAGGAAACACGCCCGCAACATCATCGGCACCCACCATCGCAACTGTCATCGTCGCCTAATCGCCGGAAACCCCCGAACGCCGGCCCGTTGTTGCCGCCATGCGCGGCTGTCGTCGCAAGGTTGTGCAAGCGTCAGACCACAATCGGGATCGCACAAAACGCACGGGCTGAAGTACGCTGAGGCCACTGGAGGCAGAAACCCCGATGCGTCGCCGCGCGAGAGTTGCACTCGCTCTTCCATTTCTGGTCGTCGCTGCTACCACTCTGAACGCGCAGAAAGGCCTGACCGCACACGCCGACCCGCCGGCGGGCGGCCCGGCATGGCTCGACGCCTATCGCGCGCCGGCCAGCCGGCTGATCGGTGAGGCGGTCAGCAGCACTTTCGCCTGGGATCGCCTCGCCACCCTCACCGACACGATCGGCAATCGCCTGAGCGGCAGCCCGGCGCTCGATCGCGCGATTCAGTGGGCCGTGGCGGAGATGACCCGCGACGGCCTCGAGAACGTGCATACCGAACGCGTGATGGTGCCGAAATGGGTGCGCGGCGCCGAGAGCGCCGAGATTGTCGAGCCGGTGCGCCATCAGATCGTCATGCTCGGTCTCGGCGACAGCGTCGGGACACCCGCCGACGGCGTCCAGGGCGACGTGCTCGTCGTTCGCAGCTTCGAGGAGCTGGACGCGAAGGGATCGGCGGCGCGCGGCCGCATCGTGCTGTTCAACGTGCCCTTCACCAGCTACGGCGAAACGGTGCGCTTCCGCTCGATGGGGCCGTCGCGCGCGGCGCGCCACGGCGCCATTGCGATGCTGGTCCGCGCCGTCGGACCGAGCGGATTGCGTACGCCGCACACCGGCGCGCTGAACTACACGAGCGACGCTGCGAAGATTCCCGCCGCGGCGATCAGCACCGAGGATGCCGATCGCCTGCAACGCATGACCGATCGCGGCGGACGCGTGGTGGTGCGGCTGAAGATGGAGGCGCACTTCGACGCCGACGCGCCGTCGGCGAACGTCGTCGGCGAGATTCGCGGACGCGAGCGGCCCGACGAAATCGTCGTCGTCAGCGGTCACCTCGATTCGTGGGACGTCGGCGCCGGCGCGACCGATGACGGCGGCGGCTGTGTGGTGACCTGGGAAGCGCTGCGGCTGATGAAGAAGTTGAACCTGCGGCCGCGGCGGACCGTGCGCGTCGTGCTGTGGACCAACGAAGAAAACGGCGGACGCGGCGGCACCGCGTACCGCGATCAGCACCGCGCCGAGCTCGCCAAGCACGTGCTGATGCTCGAGTCCGACGGCGGCGTGTTCCGGCCGCAGGGGTTCGGTTTCACCGGCAGCGACGCGGCGCGCGAGACAGTGAAGACGATTGCGACGCTGCTGAGCGGCATTGCCGCCGATCAGATCAGTCCCGGGGGCGGCGGCGCCGACATCGGGCCGAGCATGCAGGAGGGGCACGTCCCCGGAATGTCGCTCGACGTCGACGGATCGAAGTACTTCCTCATCCACCACACGCCCGCCGATACCGTCGACAAGATCGATCCCGTTGAGATGGCGAAGTGTGCCGCCGCGGTCGCGGTGATGGCGTATGTCGTGGCCGATTTGCCGCAGCGTCTCGGTGAGTAGCCGGTATACTTTTGAGATGCACTTTTATTACCGTCGACCGCCGATCGGGTGCCGCCGCCGCGCCGCCGGCATGACCATCGTGCCGGCCCTCGTCGCGCTGCTCGTCGCCGCGGCGTGTTCGTCGACCTCGGCGCAGCAGACGCGCCGCCCGGCGCCGACCGAGGTGGTCGCGATCGTGGGATCGACCGAGATCACGCTCGCCGAAGTCGACGACAAGGCGCTCGAGCAGCCGGCGCCGGCCGGCGTCAAGCTGTCGCAGGCGCTGTACGACGCGCGCGAGGCCGCACTCGAGGACATCATCGCCAGCAAACTCTTCGACGCGGCGGCGAAGGCGCAGGGCGTGGACCGCGCCGCGCTGGTCGAGAAAGAAATCACCGCGAAGATCGCTCCGGTTTCCGACGCGGAGATCGCTGCCTGGTACCAGGCGAACCAGAACCGCGTCCAGGGCGCGTCGCTCGACCAGGTGCGGCAGCCGATCAAAAACTATCTCACCCAGGAACGGATGCAGGCGGTGCGCGAACAGTACCTCGACACGCTGCGCGCCAAGACCCCGGTCCGGACGATGCTCGAGCCGCCGCGCCAGAAAGTGGCGGCCGCGAACGGTCCCGCGAAGGGTTCGCCGAACGCGCCGATCGAGATGATCGAGTTCTCGGATTTCCAGTGCCCGTTCTGCCTGCGCGCCGATCCGACGGTCCAGCAGGTGCTGAAGACCTACGGCGACCGGATCCATTTCGTCTACCGCCACTACCCGCTGCCCAACCATCCCAACGCGCGTCCGGCCGCGGAGGCCGCGGCCTGCGCGAACGAGCAGGGGAAATTCTGGCCGTACCATGACCGGTTGTTTGCCAACCCGACCAAGCTGAGCGGAGCGGATCTGAAGCAGCACGCCGCCGAACTCGGCCTGAACACCGCGCAGTTCAACGCCTGCGTCGACTCGCACAAGTTCAAGTCCGACGTCGACGCCGACGTTCGCGACGGTGAGCAGGCCGGTGTGAACGGCACGCCGGCGTTCTTCATCAACGGCCGCACGATCAGCGGCGCACAACCCTACGACGTGTTCAAGAAGATCATCGACGAGGAACTCGCGGCGAAGAAGCGCTGAACGGCTGAGCGTCTCCGCAATCCGCAGTCCGCAATCCGCAGTCCGCAAACCGCATCGGTACGCCGCTTGCGAACCGACGCGGCATGCCTATCACTGAGCAACTGACGACGCAGCTCGACCGCCTCGCGTCCATCGACACAGGCCCGTTCCCCGTCATCAGCCTGTATCTCAACCTCCAGCCGAACGAGCACGGCCGCGATCAGTTCGAGCCGTTCCTGCGCAAAGACCTCGCCGACCGCGTTGCGACCTACGCGGCCAGCGGTCCGGAACGCGACAGCCTCGACCGCGACGCGGAGAGGATTCGCGAGTACGTCGGCACGGTCGACGCGTCGGTGAACGGGCTGGCGGTGTTTGCCTGCGGCGGCGCCGACCTGTTCGAGGCGGTGGCGCTGGCCGCCCCGATCGACGAGCACCGCCTGTACATCTCGGATCAGCCGCACCTCTATCCGCTCGCCCGGCTCGTCGATCAATATCCGCGCTACGCGGCGCTGGTCGCCGACACGCACTCGGCGCGCATCTTCGTCTTCGCCGCCAACACCGTCGAGCGCACCGAGCAGATCGAGGGCACCAAGACCAAGCACCACAAGCGCGGCGGCTGGTCACAGGCGCGCTACCAGCGCCACACCGAGAATTTCCACGTGCACCACGTGAAGGAAGTCGTCGATGCGCTGGCGCGGATCGTTCGTGAGGACGCGATCCCGACCGTGCTGGTCTCCGGCGACGATGTCGTGCGGCCGCTGCTGCGCGAGCACATGCCGAAGGAGATCGCCGACCGGGTCATCGAGACCGACAGCCTCGATATCCGCACGCCGCAGCACGAGGTGCTGGCGGCGACGCTGGCGACGCTGCGCGAGCAGGATGCGACGAGCGATCGCGAGCGCGTCGACGAACTGATCGGCGCCTACCGCGGCAATGGCCTCGCCTGCGTCGGTATCGAGCCGGTGAAGCGTGCGTTCGAGATGGGCCAGGTCGACGAACTGGTGATCGCCGCGTCGCCGCAGACGCTCGGCGGCCAACACAAGAGCGGTGAGGCGCAGGCCACTCAGGCCGCCGACGGCGGCGCGCAACCGGAACGCAGCCCCCAGGAGCGGGCCGCCGACGAGCTGATCGCGCAGGCGCACAACACCTCCGCGAAGATCAGGTTCATCGAGGACACGTCGCTCCTCGCCCCGGTTGGCGGCGTCGGCGCGTTTCTGCGTTTCAAGATCTGATACAAAACGGCCAGGCCTGAAGGCCTGCGCTACGAGGCCGCTGCCGTGCGCCGTAGCGCAGCCCTTCAGGGCTGCCCCACAACGGAACGGAGAGCGTCTCCATGAGCAGCAAGAACATCGTCAACCCCGATCACTACAAGATCGGCGGACGCGACAAAACGAACGAGCAGGTGCCGGCCGGCAAGCGGCCGGTCGAGAAGCACGACGAGAAGGCGCAGGAGCGGTGGCAGGAACGCGAGAAAGAAAAGAACAAACCGTAAGAGCTGTGATGTGATGAACGAGTGGGTCGGCCTCGAGGCCGGCCCACATCGGTGCTGAGCGCTCGACGGAACGACTTACTTCTTTTCCTTCGTGCCGGACGTGCCGACGGCCTTGTTGGCGTCCTGCGCCAGCTTCAAGTGCTCCTCCAGCGTCGGCAGCGTCTTCCCTGCCCATGCCTTCACATCGGGATCCTTGCCGGACGTCGATTCCTTCTTGAACTCGTTCACGTCGGTGCGATGGTCGGCGAGCATGTGCTGCATGTAAGCGCGATCGAACGCCGCGCCCGACAGCTTCGAGAAGCGATCGTAGGTCGCCTTGTCCTTGGCGTTGAGGTCGGTCGGCAGCGTGATGTTCTTCTGCTGCGCCAGCGACTTCAGCTCGTCGTTGGCCTTGCCGTGGTCCGTGACCATCCGCTGGCCGAACTTCTTGACGTCGTCGCTGGTCGCCTTGTCGGCGGCGAGCTGCCCGAGTTTCACCTCGGCCATGCCGCCTTCGGCGGCCTTGGTCACGAAGGTGTGATCCGCAGTCATCGCGTGGTCCGCGGTTTTGTCGGCCTTTTGCGGCGTCGGGGTTGGCGACTGCGTCGGCGTCGGCGGTTGAGCCGATGCCGACAGCGCCATCCCGAACACGACCGTTCCTGCCAATAGCGTGCGTAACATGAAATACCTCCTCCGAGTTTAGGAGAAAAAACTTCGCAAGCCGGGTGCCACGTTGCACGGTCCGGTTACGGGAAGGACGGTCCGGCTGAAGCCGGACACTACGAACGACGAACGACGCCCCGGCTGAGGCCGGACACTACGAACGTTGGCCGTAGTGTCCGGCTTCAGCCGGACCGTGATCAGCGAAGCAGCGACAGGCCGGTGATGACTGAGGCGGCGATTGAGAGCGCGGTGGCGGCGAGCAGGACGACGGCGACGATCATGTGGTCGCCGCGTTCACGGGTCATCGGGTTGAGAAACGCCGACGCCACGTAGCCGCCGGCGAAACCTCCGAGGTGCGCGTAGTTGTCGATCCCGGGAACGAGGAAGCCGAAGATGAGCGCCTGGATCATCATCGACGTCGCCGCCTGTTTCGCGCCGCTGCTCATTGTGCGGCCGTAATGATAGAGCGCGCCGATCAATCCGAAGGCCGGCGCTGACGCGCCGAGCGTCAGCCCGGCGGCGCGCAGGAACGGCAGGTCGGGGAAAAACGCGCCCGCCAGCGAACTGAGCGTGAAGCCGGCGATGCCGCCGACGACGTAGATGATCACGGTTCGCGCCGGGCCGAACAATTCGATCATCGCCGGGCCCATCTGCCAGACGAAATACATGTTGAAGGCGATGTGCAGCAACCCGGCGTGCAGCCATCCGGCGCTCAACACCGTCCACCAGCGGCCCAGCCCGAAGACCGGTCCGGCGCCGCTTGCGCCGAACACGATCAGCACCGCGGAGTTGGGCGACAGCGCCGACATCAGGCTGCCGCCACCGACCGAGGCGCCCGACATCAGCAGCGTGATCACCCACAGCGTCACGCAGACGCCGACCACCAGCTGCGAAAACGGAAAATCGGCGCCGAGCGCGCGCAGCATCGGGCCGAAACCCCACAGCCCCGGGTTGGACCGGCCGCACGTATAGCACCGGTCGTCGCGCACCCCGACCAGCGATCCGCACGAGGGGCACACCACCGATCCTGATGTTCGACGTTGAAAGGCCATGTCTTCTGCCGTGTGATTGTACCAGTCTACGGGCGGACGATCAGGCCGATGACGATGCCGAAGACGATGTGCGCGACGAGCGCGACGATGAACGAGTTGCGTCCGTAATTCAGCAGCAGGAATCCAGGCGGCTCGATCAGGGCGATGTCGTTCGCGGCGGTTTCCGCCGTGGCAATCCGCGGATGGACGACCGGCAGCAGCACGTTGACGAGCACGGTCCCGTCGAAGACCGCGTGCACGGTGCCGAGCAGCGCCCCGACAATCCAGCCGCTGCGGCCGGTGATGAGGAAGAACGCGGCATACGCCAGCGCGAACAGGATCCCGACGACGAAGTGAAAGACGTAGCCGTAGGCGCGCGCCTTGCGCCGGTTGTCGGACACCGTCGTCCCGAGCAGCAGCGCGAAATCCATCCGGGTGAGGCCGAACTGGCTGGCGCCGCGCATGATCGTCGTCATCACCAGCGTGGCGACGAAGCCGGCGGCGATCGCGGTCCCGATCATGATGCCCGCCGCTGCCGCCGGGCCGGCGACAGCGCGACGGCGGCGTCGATCAGCGCGAGGTGGACCAGCGCCTGGGGAAAGTTGCCGAGGAAGGCCCCGGTCTGCGGATCGATTTCCTCCGCGTACAGGCCAACGTCGTTGGCGCGCGCGATCAGCCGCTGCATCAACGCGCCCGCCTCGTCGGTCCGGCCGCAGCGCGCCAGCGCGCTCACCAGCCAGAACGAGCAGTTGAGGAAACATCCTTCGCCGCCGGGCACGCCGTCGGCGGCGTGATAGCGATAGACGACGTCGCCCTGGCGAAGCAGCCGGTTGACGGCGTCGATGGTGCCGGCGATCCGTTCGTCGCGGGCGTCGCCGAATTCGACCAGCGGCAGCATCAGCAGGCTCGCGTCGACGTCGGCGCTGCCGGCAGTCCGCGTGTAGCTGCGCAGGTCGTCGGACCAGCACTCGCGATCGACGTAGGCGCGGATCGCGTCCGCTTCGCGGCGCCAGCGCGCCGCGTGCCGCCGCGGCATCTCACCGGCTTCGGCGAGCCGCGCCGCGCGGTCGAGCGCGACCCAGCACATCACCTTCGAATGCGTGAAATGGAACGGGCCATTGCGGACTTCCCAGATCCCCGAGTCCGGCCGCCTCCAGATCGTGCAGATGTGATCGGCGACCCGCCCGAGCACGTCGCCCGTGTCGGCATCCAGTTGACGCTCGCCGCTGCTGTACAACCACGCCGTCTCGAACAGCGCGCCGTAGATGTCGTGCTGGTGCTGGGCGACGGCGCCGTTGCCGACCCGCACCGGCCGCGACCCCTTGTAGCCGTCGAGCGTCAACTCGCGCTCCGGCACGCCGGGGCCGCCGTCGAGCCGATACAACACGTCGACGATCGGTTCGGTGAGCGCCGTCGCCTGCATGAACCACCAGAACAGCGAGCGCGCCTCTTCGTAGCAGCCAAGGCGCAGCAGCGCGTCGATCATGAAGTTCGAATCGCGAATCCAGCAGAAGCGATAGTCCCAGTTCCGCTGCCCGCCGAGTTCCTCCGGCAGCGACGTCGTCGGCGCGGCGACCGAGGCGCCGGAGGGCGCAAAGATCATGAGCTTGAGCGCGAGCGCGCTGCGCAGCACGACGTCGGCCCATGGTCCCTCGTACTGACGCGACGCCGACCATTGCTGCCAGAACTCGATCGTCGCGCGAAGGCGCGATTCCACGGCGCCGCGCGCCGGTAGAATCAGCGGCTCGGCGTAGGCGGTCGTCATCGCCAGCAGACCGCGCTCTCCCTCGCTCAGCGTGAATGCCGCCTCGATCGCGCCGTCCCGCCAGGCCGGCGTGCCCGCGTTCCAGTTCGCCACCGCGATCGCCTCCGCGCCGGCAGTCGCCACCGGGATGCCGTACCGCCAGTGGCACTGCGGCGCCAGGCGGCCGTAATCGAACCGCGGCGCACAGCGCCAGCGCATCGGCACACGCCCGTCGAGCGCCTCGACAGCGCGGACGAGCTCGCGCATCGGCGGCAGCCGATCGTCGGGCAGCGCCATCGCATCGACGATGCGGACGCGGCCGGCGTCGGTCGTGAACGTCGTCTCGAGCACGTTCGTGCCGGGGAGGTAGCGGCGCGTCGCCGTGAACGGCAGCGCTGGCTGCAACTCGAAGGCGCCACCGTGCGCCGCATCGAGCATCGCGGCGAAGACGCTCGGCGAATCGAAGTTCGGCAGGCAGAGCCAGTCGATCGAACCGTCCCGCGCGACGAGCGCTGCCGTCCGCCCGTCGCCGATGAGCGCGTAGTCTTCGATGGGCGCGTAGCCGCCGGAGCGCACGTCCTACTGAGTATACCGACGCCCGTATAATCGACCGTCATGCCACACAGACGCGCTGCGTTCGCGATCGCGATGCTCCTCTCGTCGACGATGGCGGCCGCGCAGGACCGCACCGTCGAACTGCTGCAGAAGCTCACCGACGCCGCCGGCGCGCCCGGATTCGAGGAGCCGATCCGCAAGGTGATGCTCGAGGCCATCAAGCCGTTTGCGGCGTCGATCGCGTTCGACGGCCTGGGCTCGATCCTCGCGACCCAGGGCAGCAACGGTCCGCGGATCATGGTCGACGTCCACATGGACGAGCTCGGCGGCGTGATCCGCCGCGTGACGCCGCGCGGACTGCTGACCATGCAAATGCTCGGCGGCTGGCTCGACCAGGCGCTGGTCGATCAGCGGTGGACGATCATCGGCTCGAAGGGTCCGGTGCGCGCGGTCACCGGCATCCGCGACGTGCACGTCGTGCCGGCCGAGGAGCGCACCCGCGTCTACTCGCGCGACAGCCTGTTCCTCGACGTCGGCGCCGCGAACGAGGCTGACGTCGCGGCGCTCGGCATCGGGCCGGGTGCTCCGGTCGTGCCCGACGCGCCGTTCACGGTCCTGAACGGCACGCAGAACTATCTGGCGAAAGGCTGGGACGATCGCGTCGGCTGCGGCGTGGTCGTCGAAGCGATGCGGCGGCTCGCGACGGCCCCGCACCCGAACCAGATCGTGTGGGCCGTCACCACGCAGGAGGAGATCGGCTTGCGCGGCGCACACACCGCCGTCGAACTCGCCAAGCCGGAGCTGGCGATTGCGATCGAAGGCGGCATCACCGGCGACGTCTTTCCCGGCCGTCCCGAAGAGACGCAGGTGAAGCTGGGCGGCGGACCGGGCATCTTTCTGTACGACTCCTCCGCGCTGCCGAATCGCCGGCTGGTGAAATTCGTCCGCGACGCCGCGGCCGCGGCAAAGATTCCGCTGCAGCTCGATCTCGTGCAGGGTTACGGCGACGACTCGGCGGAGCTGCAGAAGGCGCTCGGCGGCGTGCCGACTGCCAACCTCGTCGTACCAGTGCGCTACACCCACTCGCACAACGGGATCATCAACCGCCGCGACTTCGATCAGATGGTCGACCTCGTGGTCGCCCTGCTGCAGAAGCTGGACGCCGGCGCGGTGAAACACCTCCGCGACTTCACGCCAGAACCCTGAATGTCGG
>Ga0070686_100000753_pt1 | contig 18785 bp, 12 predicted proteins | sample KBSS23LmetaG_FD_65654 | JGI IMG/M metagenome (GOLD analysis project Ga0070686, IMG submission 65654) | Switchgrass rhizosphere microbial communities from Kellogg Biological Station, Michigan, USA - KBS S2-3L metaG | ecosystem: Host-associated > Plants > Roots > Rhizosphere ... | reverse complement strand
GTCGAGGGCAAAGGCGGCGGAGAGGCGCGGCGTGACGTTGGTCCACGTGAAGACGTTGTCGATCGGCGTCGACGCCATCGCCGGCAGCACGGTGGCGAAACCAGATACTGCGTTCACCACCGCGGGTCCGAGCGACGAGGTCTGCCGGTCGAAGCGCACGCCGCCGGTGAGCGTCAGCCGATCGAGCGATACCGTGTCGGTGGCGAAGGCGTCGATGTAATGGCCAGTGGTGAACGAGTCGTAGTCGCGAGCGACCTGGACGAGCATGTTCGGGTAGCCCTGCCACGATGCCACCAGGTGACTCGCCGGCCACTGCTGCTGCGTATCTGCGGTCGTCGATCGCCAGCCGCCGCCGAACCGCACTTCGTGAACCCCGTGGAAGTAGCTGCCGTCGCCGCCGAAATAATGCTGTGGCCGGTGCGTCTGATGCTGGTAGTAGCTGTTGTGGGCGACGCCGCCATCGTCGATGTAGTAGTCCCTGAACGGAATCGTCGGCAGCAGCTCGAACCCGGCATCGACGTAGGCGCCGCGGATCGACGCGAACAGGTTTCGCTTCGCGAAGTTGCCCTCGCCCTTGAAGTACCGCGACGGTCCGCTCTGCTGCCAGGTCGTTTCGCGCGGCCGCATCGGACCGGCGTCGCGGCCGTCCTCGAGCTTCTCGTTGTAGTAATAGGTCCCGTTGACGCGCACCGATGGGTGCCACAGGGCTTCGGCCTTGATCGAGCGCGTCCCGAGCTCCGAGTCGTCCGGCGAACCGTCGAGCGCGAGCAGATCGCTGTGCACCCTGCCGAAGGCCCCCCAGATCCACACGCGGTCCTTCAATAGCGGACCGCCGAGATCGAAACCGAAATCGTGAAAGCTGTCGGTGCGGTTGCCGCCGCCGGCGCCGGCAGTGCCGAGCGACAGGGCGAGCGCGGGCGTCAGGTTGTCGCCCTGGAACCGGTCGCCGCCGAAGTAATAGCGCGCGCTGCCGTGCGGGAAGTTCTCGCCCTGCCGCAGTACCAAGTTCGTCTGCACGCCCGCTGTTGGACTCTGCGCGTCGGCACCGCCGGTGCGCACGGCCATCTCCTGCAGCGTGTCGACGTCGTAGTAGAACGGCGATGCGCCGACGGCGAGAGCGGGCCGGACGAGCGTGTCGCCGGCGTCGGTGATCGGGACGCCGTCGAGCGTCCAGGTGTTGTCGGTGCTCTGTGCACCCTTGGCGTTGTAGTTCGCCTGCCGCCCCAATTCCGATCCGCCGACGTTGACGCGATCGACGTACACCGACGGGACCGTCGGCAGCAGCGCCCACGGGTCGCGCGCGTTGGGCACGTTCTGGATCTCGTCGGCGGTGATGTTGGTCGTGATCGCGTCGCGGCGAAGGTCGGCAATCGGCGTCACGGCGACGACATCCACGGTTTCGGCGGCGCTGGCGACCTTGAGCCGGCCGTCGACGGCGGTGCTCGACCCGCTTTCGACGAGAACGGTCTTGCTGGTGTAGGGGGCGAAGCCGGCAAGCGTGAGCTTGACGGCATAGGTGCCAACGGCGAGGTTCAAGAAATGCGCCTGCCCGGTCGCGTCGGACGTCTGCGTGTGCGTTTCGGGACCGTCCACTTCGACCGCGACGCCCGGCAGCCGGGCGCCGCTGTCGTCTTCGACGGTGACGTCGATGCGTCCGGTGAACACCTGCGCGGCGGCGGGCGCGGCGACGGCGAGCACGGCCACGCAGGCCGCGGCGAATCTTCTAATCGGGCCGATCATGTCGAGCCATCATATCAGCGGCCCGACGCAGCCTTTTTGAGGTCCTCCTTCAACCGCGGGTTGACGCGAAAGCCGGCTTTCTCCGCGTTCTTGATCGATTGTTCCGCCTCTTTGAATCGTCCCGTCTGCATGTAGATGACGGCGAGGTTGTTGTGCGCTTCCCCGAGCTTCGGCTTGACGGCGATGGCGGCCTTCCATTCGGTTTCGGCCATTTGCGCGTTGCCGTTTCTGAAGTACGCGCTGCCGAGCGCGAGCGAGACCTCTGCCGGCGGCCGGAACTGGCCGACCGGTTCCTGCTGGATCCGTCGCAGCTCGTCGATGCGCGCCTCCAACTCGGTGATTTTCGTTTCGGGGTTGCCGTATTGTTTGGCCTGTCCGCCGCGAAGCAGGGAGATCGAGTTCTGCAGCTCCCTGATCTCGTCTTCGATCCGGCGATCGGTCGCCATCCGGTTTTCTTCACGCATGTCCATCAGCCTGCGGTAGGCCTCGCGGCAGCCAGTGAACGCCTGGATCGCGGACGCGTAACGCTTCAGCGCCATGTAGGACTGGCCGAGCCCGTAATGCGCGAGGGCCAGGAGCGAATCGAGCTCGATCGCCGCTGAAAACTCGGTCGCGGCCTTGTCGAACTGCTCCGCTCTCAGCAACTCCTGGCCGTTGCGATAGCGTTGCAGCGCCTGCGTGTGGTGAATTTCGTCGGCCGGCTGCGCGCCAGCAGGGATCGCGATCGCCGCTAACAGCAAGGAATTGATGATCCAGCACGTCATGCGTTTCATGGCGTCGCCCTCATTTCCCGACCATGATCGGTTCTTCGATATCCAGCGATCGTTGGGACAGCTCGTCGTGAATAGTCAGGTGCAGCGTGTGAGCGCCGGCCGCCGATGCCGGTAACGTGAGCGCGAGAACCACCGCCACCTGTCCTTGCGCGTTCGAGTTGAGCGGCCGCGGCGGCGACACCGCGATGTTGCGGCCATCGGCGGCGCGCAGGTTGTAGGCGAGCGTGACGCGCGCGAAGCCATCAGCCGGGCTTCGTGCGGCGCCAAAAATGTCGAACGCGCAGGAGACGCGTGAGCCCGCGTGGAATGTTCGCCGCGCGATCGGCACGGGCGTCGGCCGCCCGCTCACCGGCGCCTCGAATTGGTCGGTGACGATTGGCGTCGACACACGGAATCCGCCGGCATCCGGGATCGTGAAGTCATGCCGGACACTGCCGAGGAGGCCCGTGGCCCGCTCGCGCACGACGAGGCTCGCCGCGTAATGTCCCGGCGGCAGCGAGAACTCGCGCCGAATCGGCACACCGTTCCGTCGCGCCTGCTCCAGCACCGCGGGCGGCATCGAGATCTCGATCACGTGCTCGTCCCGCTCCACGCGGCCGCTGGCGGCATCCTGCACCACCACCCATGAATCGAGCAGGTCAGAGGCGTAGCCGTCCTTCGATTCGAGTCGAAGCGGCGCCGGATCGGCTTCGGCGACGAGCACCGTCCGGAGCGTGCCGTCAGGCTGCGACCCGAACGCGTAGCTGGCCAGCCGGAGTGGAATTCCCGGCACGCCGAACGGCGATTCCAGTGCGGTGCGCACGTTCGCGTCGAGTGTTGTCGACGAAGGACGCGGCGGGGTCTTATCGGACGCCGCGTAGTAGCCACCGCGAGCGAGGACCTCGGCTCCTGGCCTGCTCACCGTCACGTCGATCTTGCGGAACGCGCCGTCGCGCTTGCGATTGGCTGGCGTGTATCCGAGCAGATAGTACGATCGCGCGTCGGCGCCGATCCGCGCCAGGCCAGCGGCGAGGTTCGTGCCGGCAACCACTCGGCCGCCGGTGTTCAGGGCGATCGATCTCGCGCCGTCCGATTCGCGCGCGGCAAACGCCAGCGCCGTGGTCGCATCCCGCTCGTCGACGATGGCGCCGAACTCTGCGCTGCCGCCGGGCATCCCTGCTTTTCCGACCATCCCTTCCGGGCCACTCACGTCGACGAAATAGATCGCCGCGTTCGCGCTCCGCGCCGACTCGACGACGGCGCGAAAATCGGGCTGCGCGGCGTCCATGATGAAGCCTTCGGAGAAGAGGAGAAGCGTCTTGCGACCCGGCGCCTGAGTCAACGCCGCCGACATCCGTTCGAGCGTTCCGGCCGACGCGTGGAGACGCTGAATCGCCTCCTTGTATACCTGCTGCGCCTTGGTGCGGATGAGCGCGATCCCCGGCGATACGTCGAGGTCTTTCCGCGTTTGCGGATCGGTTGGGTACGCCTCAGGAATGATGTTGTTTTCGAAGTATCGGCGCGCCACCTGCGCAAGCGCCTGGGGATCGCGGCCGAGCGCGATGCCCATCGCTTCGTGGTCCCAGATCCGCGCCGCTGTCGTATCGGGCCGCCGATCGCCCTGAAGGCGGCCGACGAAGTCGATCAGGCGGGTGCGGTCCGCGGGAATCGCGCCGCTCAACCACGCACCGCCGGACGCCGGCGCGAGCATCAGGTGATCGCCGTCGCGCATCGTGTGCTCGATGAACTGGACCAGCGTGTCCCTGGCGCGCGGCGTCGCGAACTGCGACAGGTTGACATCGTCGAACACGACGAAGAACCAGCGTCCCGTTGTTTCGGCTGCGACAGGCGAGTTGGTCGACACACGTTGTTCCGTCGCGGCCGCGCCAGCCGATTGCAGGAGGTCTACGGCCTGGAAGGCGGCGATCGTCTGCGGCTGACCGTTCTCCTTCACGGTGAAGTCGCCTTCGGTCAACCCCTCGATCGGCCGTCCCTGTCGATCGACGACGACCGCGTCGACGGTGACGAGGTCGACGCGCGCCGGGAACACCGGCGCCGGCGGCTGCGGCGACTGCGCACCGACACCCGTCGCGGCGAGCGCGACGACGCTCGCGGCAAGCAAAAAGGGCGGGATTGCTCCCGCCCTCTTCACATCGTACCGTCGCAAATGGAGTGCAGCCACTCCGAGTCGATCCTACCAGTCGTAGCGAACGCCGAGACGAAGAGCGAGCGGCGCCTGAAACGACGGCGAGGAAGAGCCGCCGCCGTTGGTCGGGTATCCGAAGTTCGGGTTCAACGTACCGAACGCGGTCTCGTACCAGTTGTCGTAGTCCAGCGCCGCCTGCCGGTTGAACAGGTTGAACACGTCGGCGAGGATGGTGAAGCGCTGGCCGGAGAACGACGGCCGATAGTCGGCATGCAGATCGATCTGCGCGTCCATCGGCGCGCGCGACTTGAAGCCGTCCACGGTCTGGAATCCCGCGCCGCGGATGGTCATCGGGATCTCGCCAGGATTGTTGTAGACCGGGTTCGCGGCCAGCTGCGTCAGAGTCTTGCCGCTGCCGAGGGTGACCCCGATCCCGACGTTCACGTCGCGAACCATGTAGTTCGTGAACACCTTCATCTGGTGCGGCCGGTCGTTGGGAAGCTTGCCGGAGCCGAGCGTCGCGCCTTGATAGCGGATGTCGCCGATGAATCCGAATTCGGGCCCGCCGACCTGCGTGTAGGTCGGATCGTTGGTCGGGAAGTCATACAACGACGAGATCGCCGGATCGTTCTGTCCGTTGTCGGAGCGGAAGAACCCTTCGAAGTTGCCTCTCAACCGCGAGTAGCGATACGACGCAATCGCGCCCCACCGCCCGGTGAAGCGCTTGTTCAAAGTGACCTCGACGGCGTCGTAGTCGTGAACCGGATCCTCGAACGACACATTGGTCGCGCCGCAGCACTGGACGACCGTGGTGGTCGCGTTGGGATTGGTGATGAAATAGTCGACCGGCACGTCGGTCCCTTCGAAGTAGCCGGCGATCGGCAACTGGCCGATATCCTCGAGGATCTGCGGCATGTTGCGGCGGATGTAGCGGACGCCCAGGTTCGCGCCGTGGAACACTTCGAACTCCACACCGGCGAGGATTTCGTCGGTATACGCGCCGCCGGTACCGGGCTCGATAATCGCTGCCGCATCGCTCGTCCGCTGCAGGTGCGTCGTGGTCCTGTCGAGCGACACGCCATTGGGCACCGGCCGGGTCAGGGCGGCGTCGAAGTAGTCCTGCCGCGTGATCCCTGAGTCAGTGCCCATCGCGCGAACCGCGAGGTCGTTCGGCACCTTCGCGTAGAAGCGGCCCCACGACGCATACACCTTCGACGAACCGTTGCCGCTGACGTCGTAGGTCGCGCCGATGCGCGGCGCCCAGTTCTTGTCCCAGGTGTAATTGCAGCGCATCGGATCGCCGGTCCCGTCGTTCGCACCAGGACGCGAATCACCTTGATGGCACAGAACCGGGTAATTGTTGGCGCCGCCTGGCTCCGGTCCCTGGAGGTGCTGCCGGTCATATCGCACGCCCGGCGTGATCGTCAGCCGCCCCACCTGCCACTGATCCTGCAGGAACACGCTGGTGTAGAGCTGATCGGTTTCCGCCGGCTGCACGAGCAGGCCACGCGTCGCGCGGTAATAGGGCAGCCCGGTGTCACGGTCGGTACGGATCTGAACCGGACCGCCGGTCACCGTCGTCTGGCCGTTCGACAGCGGCAGTCCCGGACCGCTGTAGTTCGTGCCGCGGACGAAATTGATGGTCTGCACCTGAACGCCGTAGCGAATCTGATGCTGACCGCCGCCGCTGATGATGTTGGTCGATTTCATCGAGAACTGGCTGTTGCTCCCTTTGTTGTTCTCGAAGAACCCGATGCCACCGGTCCTACCCTGAGGCACCGTTCGAAGGTCGCTGAACTGGACCTCGTTGACCGTCGGGGTTTCGTTGAACTTCTGGCTCGCATGCGCGATCGCGCCTTCCACCAGCCACTTCGGCGTGATGATCCCGTCGTAGCGCAGCGTTTGATTGTGGCCGCCGTAGTCGAGCGTGCTGAACCCGCCCGAGATGTCCGAGGTGCCGGGCACGCCGGGATTGGCCACGCGGCGCAGGCCGGCCTGATTTTGCAGCCCGCTCAGGCCCTTCGACGGATCGCCGAACACCGACACGTCGAAGCGATGCATCGAGGTGGCCTGCGCGGTGATCTTGCCGGCGTAGCTCTGAATACGCCGATTGCGATCAACCTCGCCGACGCTGCGGTACGGAAATCCTTCCGGGGCGATGAAGGTGCGCGTCTGCCACTGCGGGTTGTAGGTGCCGTAGAAGAACACCCGGTTCGCGGCAATCGGACCGCCAATCGAGATACCCGCGTCGGACTGCGCCGTGCCGGTCGTGTTCACGGTGCCGTTCGGCGTCACGAGCTCTTTCCACCCGAGCTCGAGCTGACTCGGCCGCGTGTACCCGAAGCCGCTGCCCGAAAATTTATTGCTGCCGCTCTTCGTGACGACGTTGACGACGCCGCCCGTGCTCTCGCCGAACTCCGCCTCGAAGCCGGCGGTCTTCACCTGCGTCTCCTTCACGAAGTCGGAGGTGACGCCCATCCCGAGCGAGCCGAACGTGGAGTTGAACGCGCCGAACCCGCCGAATCCGGTGTCGGTGATGTTCACGCCGTCGACGATGTAGTTGTTTTCGAGGCCGCTGGCGCCCGCAATCGACGGGTTCGCGCGGCCGGCGCCCGAACTATCGCTGACGCCAGGGAGCACGTACAAGGCATCGGAGATGTTCCGGCCGATCGGCAGATGCTGCAACGTCGTCGGATCGAGCACGCCGCCAACCGTCGTCGTCCGCGTGTCGACGACTGGTGATGCACCCGTGACCTCGACGGTTTCGGAAACACCGCCGACCTGCATCTGCACTGGCAGATCGACCGTCTGGCCGAGACCGACGTTCACGTCCTTCCGCTCGACGGCCTTGAATCCCGACAGTTCACCGCGAACGGTGTACGTTCCCGGGACGAGGAACGGGACGTTGAATCGGCCGCTTTCGTCGGTCACGAATGACTTCGCCCCTTGCGGGCCGGTCACGGTCACCGTCACGCCGGGAACGCCGAGCCCTTGCTGGTCGGTCACGCGGCCTTGAATCGTTCCTGTAGTCGCTTGCGCCGTAACAGTCGCGGCAGTCGCTAATGACAATGCCAGCAACACCGCGAGATGCCGAAATCGCATTCGTGCCTCCTCGGGATTACCGATCATCCATCCTGTGCTTTGAACGCACGTTCAAAACGGTCCGTCTGGAACTTACGGGTTCATGATAGCGCCAGCGACAGGTGGCGAATCAGGACGACGTTCATATCCAGACGATGTCCGGTGGCCTGAATCCAATTTCATGAACGTAATTCCCATTGCTGAGATTAGTGATATTGGATTCGGAGAGGAAAACCGGTGTGAGGGCTCCCGCAAGGACGAAAAGCGGCGCCCGTATAATTCGGCGGGAATTCGATGCGTCTGCCGGCCGCGATTGCCGTTCTCCTGCTCGCCTCGATATCAATCGTCATGGTCGCGCAAACCGGCGCCAGCCGGTTCGCGCTCGTCACGGTGCTCGATCCGCGCGGGAAACCGGTCGTGGACGTCGGCGCCGACGATTTTGTCGTGCAAGAAGGCGGCGCCGCGCGCGAAGTACTGTCGGTCCGGCCGGCCGACTACCCCGTTGTCGTGATGCTCGACACCGGCATCGACGCGCGCGCCGACTTCGGGATGATGCGCAAGGCCGCCGAGCAGTTCATCGATCGCGTCGGCCCGCGGCCGCTCGCGATCGGCACGTTCGGCGGGACGCCGGTGATGATCGCCGGCTTCGAGGACGAGCGCAGCGTCGCCACCACTCGGCTCGAGGAACTCTCGCCGGCGACCAACACGCCGAGCGCGCTGCTGCAGGGCACGGCGCTAGCCGCGCAGACGATTCGCAGCAGCGGCGCACTGTTCGCGGCGCTGGTCGTGCTGTCGGCGGCGCCGCTCGACGGCAGCCAGGCCCCGCCCGACGACATGATCGCCGCCATCGTCGACAGCGGCGCGATCCTGCACATCGTCGCCAACCGCTCGGCGCAGTCGACGTCGGGCAGCTTCCGTCCCGCGGCGGCGCTGCGGGCGCTCGCCGAGCAGTCGCGCGGCGAGTACACGACGATCTACTCCGCTGCCTCCTACCAATCGGCGCTCGACCGTCTCGCCGAGCGGCTCACCACCGAAATGCTCGTCGAGTACCTGGTGCCGGTCGGCTCGAAGCCGAACGACGTGAAGCTGGGCATCCGCCTCGTCGGCGCCCGAGTACGCGGCCTGGGTGTCGCTCCGCGGTAACCGCGCTTCGCGCGGATTGGTCCGGCTGAAGCCGGACACTACGGGAGTCTATCTGCGGGAGACTATTTGCGGCTGCGGGCTTCGTCGATCAGGCGGTCAATGTTCGGATAGCCGGGCTGCAGCGCGCGCGCGGTCGTGAACTGTTTCAGCGCGTCGTCGTACTTTCCGGCCCGCGCGGCGATCACGCCCAGATAGACGTGCGGCCGCGCCGCCGCAGGATCGAGCGCAATCGCGGCGTTGAGCGCGTCGACCGCAGCAGGTGTCCGGCCGCGGGACATCTCGAGATAGCCGAGCACCGCCTGATCGCGGCCGTCGTCGTTGAACGTGCGCAGGCTCTCCGCCCATTCGTCCTGGGCGCGCCCCAGCGCCGCGCCGACGGCGCCGTCGAGGCGGATGATCCCGCGATCGAGCAGCGCCTCCGCGGCGCGTACGCGGACGACGCGGGCCGGATCGGCGAGCCGGGCGGCAATCACTGCGGTCGTGCGATCGTCGACGACCGCTGACAGCGACTGCACCGCCATCGCACGCACCGACGGCTCGGGATCGCTGGCGGCGCCAATCAGCGGATTGACGACGTCGGCGGCCGACGGCGTGTTCGCCGGCGATTGCTTGTCGCCGCGCGCCTTGGCGATCAGCTGACCGCTGAACTCGGCGGCGCTGGCGCGAATCAGCGAGCCGTGACTGCGATCAGCGGCGAGCCGCGCGATCTCCGGCAGCACCTTCACGTCGCCGGCGCCGGCGCGATAGATCGTGTCCGACACCACAACGATTGCCTTGCGCCGCTCGCCGTTGCGGTACCACGTGTCCATGATCGCCGCCGCCCACTCGGGCGCCTTGTCCTCGTGACAGGTGGTGCACGCGTTGGGGACGCCGTAGCGCGCCGTCATCTCCGGCACCGGCGCCTGAAACGTGTGATCGCGCCGGCGCGTGAACAGACGCCAGTTCACGTCGCTCATGTGGCATTCGACGCAGCGGCTGCCCTGCGAGGCCGGCGCATGATGCGTGTGCGCCGACCACGCATTTGACGAATCAGTGGTATCCGACCGGCCTGGCCTGCCCGACCCGCCGGACCTGCCAGACCCGGCGGCTCTCTCCGTCACGCCGGGCCGGACATGGCACTGCGTGCACAGCGTGTCGCTCTCACGCGTCCGCTTGCCATCCGCCGTCTCGACCGCCACCTTCAACATGTGCGCGTTCTCGGCGCCGTGCATCGTATGACAGCTGGTGCAGGTCGCCTCGCCGCGCTGAAAGCAGCCGGTGAGCGTCAGTGCCTGCGGCCGGTTGAAGCGGCTCGGCCGGCCGTCGGGCCAGAACTCGCCCTGCGGATCGTTCTCGGGAATCGGCTGGCTGATCAGGAACGGCAGCGCGTAATCCTCGTAGCGCTGGCCGGGCGAGAACCCGAAGAAGACGTTGTTCTTGTTGCCGTGACAGTAACCGCAGGCGTCGAAGTTCTGCCGCGCGTCCGCTTTAAGCGGCGCGAAGATTTTCAGCTGCTCGATCGTCGGCCGCGTCGGCGCGTGCAGCGGATCCTTGTCCCACTCCGTTGCCACGGCGACGTGCGCTGACGCCGGTCCGTGGCACGCCTCGCAGCCGATCCCCATCTCGGTCCAGGTCGTTGCGTAGGTCCGCGTCGCCGGGTTGTAGTTGCGCGCGAGATTGGTGGCGTGGCAGTTCACGCAGGTGATGTTCCAGATCTGCCGCAGGTCCTGCGTGGGATGATCGGGCACCGGCGCGATTTCCTTCCAGTCGATCCAGCGCTTTGCTTCGGTATGCCAGAACACCGGCAGCACGTAGATACGCCCGTCGGGCAGCTTGGAAAGGTAGCCCTGAAACCGGTGCGACCCGAGCGTGTAGTCGACCTGAAATTTCTCCGCCGGACGACCCTCGTGCGACACCGCAATCGCGTAACGGCCGTCATGCACCTCCATCGTGTAGGCGCGGCCGTTCTGCTCGAGGTGCGTGCCGGGCGAAAAGTCGCCTTCGACGCGCGCTTCGGCGATCGGCTTGGTCATCTGCAGGTGCAGCGCGCGGCGCCACGAGGTGAACTCGTCGGGGTGGCAGGTCTGGCAGGCGCTCGAGCCGACGTAGGTGCGGTCACCCTGAAAGGGTGCCCCTACCCCACCAGGTTGCGATGGGTACGACTGCGCGTAGGCGAACGCCGTCGCAAAGACGACGGCCGCAATCGCCAGGGCTGCGCGCGCGGGTGCTGTCATGGCGTGACGGTCATCGCTTCGTGACGCTCAACGTGATGTCGCCCTTGACCACGTCGGCCGACAGCAGCGGACTGCCGGTGCCGAGCGTCGATTCGCCGAACCGCGGCCCGAACTGATCCTTGATCGTCAGCGGGATCTCGGATGCGATCGCGCCGTTGAGCGTCACCGCGAGGATGCGTGCGTTCTCCGGAGGGCGCGCGAAGCGAACGCGCAGCGGGCCGTTGAACACACGCAGCCGCATCATCCCGTCGGTGCTCAGCTCGGAATCGCGAACGTCGATGCCGCCGAGGCCGCTCTCGAGGCGGATGCGGCCGGCGAGCCGATCGGCGTCGATGGCGCCGCGGCGCAGCTCGACGTCGCACGCGCGCGTGAGATTGGTCAGCTTGACGCTGCCCTCGAAGACGCGGACCGATCGGAGATCGGCATCGGCGGGAGCGGCAATCGTGATCGTCGCCTTGACGTCGGGGTTGCGGGCGTCGCGCTCCTGGACGACGGCGACGTGGATGCCGTCGGGGCCGCTGTCGATCGTCACCGGCAGGCGAGCCAGATCGTCACGCGCGGGAACGCGGCGCTCGACGTCGACGCGCAGATCGTTGCGCGCCGACCCGGTGATCACGACGTCGGCAACCGTCGCGTCGATGCGAATCGGGGCGTCGGCAGCCATCGGCAGGACGCGCGACGTGCGATCGGTAACCGGGCTGGCGCCGCGGGCCGGAGCGATCGTCGCCAGCAGCAGGCCGAGCGAGCAGGCGAACCACCGCATGCGCCGATTATAGAGTCCCATCAAAAAAAAGAGGCCGGGCGGCTGAACCGCCCGGCCGTCGAACTGGCGCTCGGCTAACGCCGTCGCGCTCCGCGAATCACCGTCCTACCAGATGAACCGGAAGCCGATCCGCGCGGTCCGCGGCGCGAGAATCGCCGTCGGCTGCTGGAACGCTGAACCGGTGCTGAAGCTGATCGTCTCGGCCGCGTACGAGTTGGCCACGTTGAACAGGTCGAAGAACGTGCGCACCTTCGTCGGACCGAGCGGGAAGGTCTTCTCCACGCGGACGTCGAAGACCGACAGGTTGTCCTGCGCGTAGGCGTTGTAGGCCGTCACGTAGGTCACGCTGTTGGTCAGGCTCGACGCGGTCGGGCCGCTGGCCGGACCGCCGTCCGCCGCGCTGAACGTGCAGGCGCACGATCCCGGAGCGGACGGCGTGAGCTGACGCGCGTAGTTGGCGCCCGCCTGGAAGCGGTACACCGGGCTGATCAGGATGCCGTACGGCGCGTTGTAAGTGGCGTTGGCCTTGAAGCTGAACGACCGGAAGTCGTAGTCACCCGGCGCGTTCGGCGTGTTCGGATAGCCGCGCGGGAAATCGTGCTGCCACGTGTAGCCGAGGCCCGCCGACACCGAGTAGTTGTGGCTCTGGCGCTTGTTGATCGCGAATTCGAGCGTCTTGTAGCGGCCGTCGTTCGGCGAATTGGTGACAACCTGGTTCGCCGGATACAGACAGGTCGGCGTCGGCGACGTGATCGTACTGTTGCAACCGCTGATCAGGTTGTTCGGGATGCCGTAGAAGGTCCGCAGCGCATCGTCGGCCGTACCAGCGACGCCGTCGTCGCCCGCGTCGTTCACCGTGAACGGCACGGTGTAGGCGCTGATCGGGCGGTTCGGCTGGAACGTGCCGGTCTGGTTGGTGACGTTGAGGTAGACGAAACCGACGCGCGCGCCCACGCCTTCGGTGATCTGCTGCTCGATGTAGGCCGTCGCCTGCGTCGACGAGGGCTGTTCGAGGTTCGGGTCGACGGTCACCGCACCGGCGAGCGCGTTCGCGGTAACGTTGCCTTCTTCACCGGGCTGATACTTCAGGTCGCCGTTGCGATCGGTCCACTGGTAGGTGATCGTCTTCTCGGCCTGGTTCGGGTTGGCGTCGGAGGCGAGGGTCACACCCGGGTTGAACTTGTAGATGCCCCAGTTCGCCTTCAGCACCGTCTTGCCGTTGCCAAGGAGGTCGTAGGTCGCGCCGAGCCGCGGCACCACACCGTTCCACTTCGCGTAGTGCGTTTCGGGGAACGTCGACGCCGGGATGCTGAGCCCGCTCGGGAAGGTGTAGGCGAGCTGCTGCTGGTCCGGCGTGAAGACGTCGTAGTGATCCCAGCGCACGCCGAGGTTCATGGTGAGGCGGCCGATTGCGTACTGATCGGTGATGAACGCGTCCACCGTGTTGACCTTGTTGATCGACAGCAGGTTGCCGTTCCAGCCGTCGCCGAGCGAACCGACGTGCGTCGCCGTCGGCGCCGCCATGATGACGCTGGTCGCGCTGCCGTTGCTGGCGATGTTCTGGCGGAGGTTGCCGCCGTAGCGCTGCAGATAACCCTGCCAGCCGGTCTCGAGCAGCATCTCGCCGCCGACCTTGAAGTTGTGCGAGCCGCCGAGCAGGCCGTCCTTGAAGTAGGTGATCGATCCGGTCGCCTGCTTGCGCTGACGATCGAGCTGCTCCTTCTGATCGGCGCCGGTGTAGAGCGACTGCTGCGCGTTGACCGTCTGGAAGATGTTGCTGTCGGTGTTGGCGATCAGCGGGAAGTAGTAGCCGAACACGCCGTATCGCGCTTCCGCGTACAGCTTGTTGCTCAGCGTGCCATTCCACTCACCCTTGTAGATCCAGCTGCCCGACAGCTGCGACAAGGTCGCGCCGAGGTCGTTGTAGTTGTTGGTGGCGGATGGCAGCCGGTTCGGCTGTTCTTTCTGGCCCCACTGGTAATAGCCGATCAACTTGTTGTTCTGGTTCAACTGGTAGGTCGTCTTGCCCGACGGATTCCAGAGCAGCGTGTCGAACAGCGTACCGGAGATGTCGCCGATGAAATTCGGCTGGCCGACGGAGGTCTTCTGATTGCGGTACGAGAAGTACCACCAGACCTTGTCCTTCTTGATCGGGCCGCCGACGTTGATGTTCGAGTCGCGGTACTTCTGCGTTTCGTTGCTGTGCAGCCGGATGCCGCCGGTGTTGGTCGGGCTGAAGGCGAACTTCGCCGGGAGATTGTTCTCGATGTTCTCGCCGATCATCGAGTTGTTCTCGTAGTCCTGGTAGATCTCGCCCTGGAACTTGTTGCCGCCCGACTTGCCGAGCATCTGGCTCTGCACGCCGGGGGTGGGCATTTCAGCCCCTTGACCAATAGTGCCGAGGAAGACCTCTTCGAACGAACCGTAGTCGACGTAGAACCCGGCGCCGCTCGTGCCTTCCGTCGTGTTGATGCCCTCGACGAGGACGCGGTTCTGGCCCGAGTATCCGTAGGCGGTGTAGCCGGTCTGCGTGCCGGCGCGGTTGCCGCCGACGTCGATGCGGCCCATGGTCACCGACGGCGTCACCGCGAGCAGCGACCAGAGGTCGCGCGAGTTGGGGATTTCCTGCAGCTGTTCGAGCTTGAAGTTCTGCTGCACGCGCGTGTTCGACGTGTCGATGACGGGCGAATCGCCAGTAACCGTGACCGTTTCCTGCAGCGATGCGACCGCGAGCTCGACGTTCACGGCGGCAGTGAAGCCCATCGAAATCTGGATATTTTCGCGCTTCAGGGTGTTGAACCCGGGAAGCTCGAACGTGACGGTGTAGGTGCCGGGGGGCAGCGCCGGGAACCGGTAATTGCCGCCGCCATCGGTGACAGCCGTCTGCACGCCCATCAGCGAGGGGCTCGCGACAGTAACGGTCACGCCTGGCAGCACCGCCTGGCTGGTGTCGGCCACCTTGCCGTTGATCGAACCTGTGGTGCTTGCGCCGCCGCCCTGTGCGAACGCATGTGTTGACGCGAGCAGGCACGCCGCCAGCACCGCGACAACCAGATGGAACCCTCGACGTTTCATGAACGCCCTCCTCCTCTTGCTCGTTTCAGCTGCGGATAGTGACCGGACGATATTCAGATATCGACAGTGGTGCGCCCTGTGACAGGCAAACGCCATGCTCGAACCGGAAGACGCCGAGGTTAGCATCGAAAAATAGTGTGTGCAACGCTTTACGGCCTGTTCGACACATGACAAACCGTGACATTCACGGGTGAATCCAAAAAAATGGGCCGACCAACTTCGGTTGTCCGAAGTCGGCCGACTCTCGTTTGCTCGTGGATGGGCACCCTGAAAGGATGCCTCTACGGATCGCGTTTCGCAGGTCGACCTTTCAGGGTCGACGGGCGGCAGGTCGACCCTTTCAGGGTCGACGTCCATATCAATGGCGCGACTGGACCTGCCGCAACGCCTCGTCGATCAGCCGCTCGTTGTCTTCCCTGGTGAGGTTCCGCTGGATGATCTTCGACGCGATCATCACCGACAGCTCCACCGCTTCATGCCGGATCTGCTGCAGCGCGCGGCTGGTCTCGAGCTGAATCTGCCGCTCGGCGTTCTTGACGATCAGGTCGGCCTCGGCGCGCGCCTTGTGGCGAATCTCTTCGCGCAGCCGGTCGCCGTCCGCCCGGCTCTGCGTGATGATCGCGTCGGCCTCCTGCCGCGAGCGCGCGACGATTTGCGCCGACTCGGTGTTCAGCCGCTCGAGCTCCTGCCGCGCCTGCTGGGCGTCGTCGAGCGATTTGCGGATCGCGTTCTGGCGCGTGTCGAGCGCCTCGAGCAGCGGCCGCCACGCGAACTTCGCGAGCAGCGCCAGCAGCACGAGGAAGGTGACGATCGTCCAGATGAAGAGCCCTGGATCGGTCTGGACTAACGGATTATCCATAGCGTTGTTCTCTCACTCGGCATGGCGCTCGCCTGAAAGGCTCGCGCTCCGAAACGCTCGCGCTCCAACGTCACTTCAGCAACACGATCAGCAGCGTGAACACCTCGGCGAGAATCGCGACGCCTTCCAGCAGGAAGAGCGGCAGGTTGACGGCGCCGGTGATCTGCGCGGCGGCGCTCGGCTGGCGCGCGATGCTCTCCGCGGCCGCCGACGCGAACCGGCCGATCCCCAGGGCGGCGCCGATCACGATCAGCCCCAGCCCGAGCGCGGCGCCGAAATAGTGCAGACTTCCTGTCATGCCTCTCTCCTCCGTTAGAAACTCTCAGTGATGGACGTGAATGGCCATGCCGATGAACACGGCCGTCAAGAGCGTGAAGACGTATGCCTGGACGAGGACGACGATGATTTCGAGCGCCGAGATGCCGACCGCGAGCGGCACCGAGACGAGCGCGCCGACGCCGATGCCGGCACTGGCTGCGCCGGCCATCTCGGTGAACAGGAAGACGAACGACAGGATCGCCAGGATCGCGATGTGGCCGCCGGTCATGTTCGCGGCAAGTCGCATCGTCAGCGCGAACGGCCGGACGATCATCCCCATCACCTCGATCGGGATCAGCAGGATGTAGATGGGCCACGCCAGGCCGTGCGGCACCAGGTTCATCCAGTGCTTCACGAAGCCGTGCGCCTTCGTGCCGGCGACGATGATTGCGCCGAAGGTGATCGTCGCCAGCGCCGCGGTGACGTTGAAGTTCGCGGTCGCGGTGGTGCCGCCGTGCAGCAACTGCTTTATGAACGAGTGCTCGGCGGTATGCAGCACGTAATAGTCGATCAGCCCGATGACATCGAAAATCGGAACCAGGCCGGCGGCGTTGGCGCAGAGGATGAACAGGAAGAAGGTGAGGATCAGCGGCGTCCAGGTGTTGACCCACTTCTTGCCGACGTTGGGCTGCGTGATGTCGTCGCGGATGAACTCGACGACCGCTTCGAGCGCGTTCATGAAGCCGGACGGGATCAGCCGGTCCTGCCGCAGATAGCGCCGCACGGCCCACGTCACCACGACGAAGACGAAGGCGGCGACCAGCCAGAGCATCAACACGTGCTTGGTCACTGAGAAATCGATCCCGGCGATGGTCGGCAGGTGGATCAGCGGTTCGCTGACGGGGCTGTTGGCAACGTGATGGATGATGGTCTCGCCGGCGTTGAATTTCTCCGCGTGACCTTCCGCCGCCGCCGCGCCGTGTTGTACCGCTTCTTGAACGAGCATCGTTTTCCGAAAATCAGTAGGGGCCTGGGGCCGCTCCTAGCCCCGAGCCCTAGCCCCGACTCCCACTGAACATCGAGCGCAGCGCCATCGCCTCTGCAAGGTGCAGCGCGATGAAGTAGCTGGCGAAGCTGACAACGAACGGAATCGGCGCCACGGCCAGGCCCTTGAGCACGGCCGCGACGTAGACACCGAAGAACACCATCTTGCCGACGAACGCGCCGATCATCACCGACGTCAGCGCCTCGGGATTACGGCGCCATGCGCGCACCGACGTCAGCCACGACACGGCCGCAACGCCGAGCGGCGCGAGCATGCCGAACAAGATCGCCATCCGCGCCCGCTGATCGACCAACGCCGCGATCGCGAGCCACGACAGCAGGCTCGCCGCAACCATCCACGCGACGACCTTCATCGCTTCCAGACGGTCCTCGCCAGCTCGTACATGCCGACAATGACGCCGAGCACCAGCCCGCCGACGAGAAACCACGGCGACATGCCGCTCCACCGATCGACGCCGTAGCCGATCAGGCCGAGCAGCATAATCGCGCCGATCAGCGTGTAGCCCGCGCCGGCGGCCGGCGCCGCCTGCTCGGCGCGGCGCTGAAACTCCGCCGTCGAGCGTCGTAGCCCCCCTCGGTCGTGGTCGTTGTCGGCCATTACAAACGGACCATTATCCTCGACGCTGGCCGCGCAGTATAGCGTACCTTGTGAAAAAGTTCACTCAATGTTTATCGCACAAAATGGCACGCGCGTCGGTCCAGCCTTTCAGGCCGAACGACGCGGGCACGCTGAAAGCGTACCCCCACGGGAGCGCGAGCGGGCCAATTAGCGGAGCGCGGCGTTGACGGCGGCGGCGCCGAGTGTCCGCGCCGATGCGTCGGCGACCTGGAAGAGCAGCCGTGGGTAGACCCCGAGCACGAGCGTCGCGGCCACCGCGACCGCCAATGCCGCCGCGAGCGCCGGCGTCGTCCTCGGCTCGGTGCCGATCGCGTCCTTCTTGAGGTACATGAAGACGACAATGCGGATGTAGTAGTAGAGCGAGATCGCGCTGTTGAGCACGCCAATCAGCGCCAGACCGTAATAGTGCGCGTCGATCGCCGCGCTGAACAACCAGAACTTGCCCATGAAGCCGGCCGTCGGCGGGATGCCGCCGAGCGACAGCATGAACAGCAGCATCGCGAACGCCGCGAACGGGTTGCGGAAGGCGAGGCCGCTGAAGTCCTTCAACTCGTCGCCGGCCGTATCGCCGCGGCGCAGCATGACGACGACGGCGAAGGCGCCGAGCTGCATGAACGCGTAAATCATCAGGTAGACCAGCGTCGCGGTGATGCCGCGCGAGGTGCCGGCGACGATCCCGATCAGCACGTAGCCGGCGTGGGCGATCGACGAGTAGGCCAGCATCCGCTTGACGTTGGTCTGGGTGACCGCGGCGACGTTGCCGACCGTCATCGTCACGATCGACAGCACCCAGAAGAGCAGCCGCCAGTCGGCGTTCATCGACGGCATGCCCTCGACGAAAATCCGGATCAGCATCGCGAACGACGCCGCCTTCGAACCAACCGACAGAAACGCGGTAACCGGCGTCGGCGATCCCTCGTAGACGTCGGGCGCCCACATGTGGAACGGCACGGCGGCGATCTTGAACCCGACCCCGGCGACCACCAGGATGACGGCGAGGACGAGCCGCGGATCGTGCGACATCGCGTCGAACGAGGTCGCCATCACGCGCAGGTTCGTCGTCCCCGACAG
>Ga0070686_100000751_pt1 | contig 18805 bp, 17 predicted proteins | sample KBSS23LmetaG_FD_65654 | JGI IMG/M metagenome (GOLD analysis project Ga0070686, IMG submission 65654) | Switchgrass rhizosphere microbial communities from Kellogg Biological Station, Michigan, USA - KBS S2-3L metaG | ecosystem: Host-associated > Plants > Roots > Rhizosphere ... | reverse complement strand
GATCTCGATCAGATGGCGCTCGGCTCGCTGACCAGCGTGCTCAGCAACACCCGCGTCAACACGTTCCGGGTCGCGCGGACGTGGGAGCACTGGTGGCATGGCAACTCCTGCTTCCGCGCCCAGGGTTCGCTGGCGCAGCCGGAAGGCTTTGCGAGGGGACAGGAAGCGGTCGGCGATCAGGCGCAGTGCCAGCCGCAGCTCAACTACCCGAGCTTCCTCGCCCAGGCGAGCACCGAGGCGCAGGGACCGTGGGATTCGAACTACATGCTCGAGGACACCTACTCGTGGTTCGTCCCCAACAAACATGGCGACCACGACTTCAAATTCGGGTTCCGCTACAACTTCACCGAGTTGCGCCGCGTCTCGCAGATCAACGAGAACGGCACCTTCTCCTTCAACAGCGACGCGGAGTTCGACCCGGCCAACCCGCGAACCTATCCGGAGCGCTTCCAGATTCGAACCGGCCCGTACAACGAATACATCAAGAACCATACCTACGAAGCCTTCGTGCAGGACAAGTGGCGGGTCGGGTCGAAGACGACGTTGAGCCTCGGCGTGCGCTACGACCTGGAGGTGATTCCGGTCGACGAAACCGGGAATCCGCTGTTCAGCAATCCGAACGCGTTCCCGGTCGACAAAAACAACGTCAGCCCGCGCATCGGGTTCACGCACTCGCTCGACGACAGCGGCAAGTCGCTCGTCCGCGGCGGCTACGGCATCTTCTACAACCGTTCGATCCTCGGGTTCGTCGACGACACGATCGAATTCGGCAAGTTCACGAGCTCGAACGTCGTCAGCTTCCCGACCAACGCGGTCGATCCGGGACCGAGCAGCGGCCGGTTCCCGACCGATCCGTACCTCCTCAGTTTTCCAAACGTGAATCGCGCGCTGCTCGATCAGACGTTCCCGCCCGGCACGGCGGTGAAGAACAACGGCGTGGTGGTCTTCGATTCGCCCGATCGCAAGCAGCCGTACGCCCACCAGTTCACGATCGGCTACGTGCGGGAGATCGCCGCCCAGCTGGCACTGCACGCCGACTACGTGCGGATGATGAACCGCGACATGTTCCTGTCGAAGAACATCAATCCCGCCGTGCGCGTCGATACGTCGCGGTCGGGCGCCTTGACGCGCGTGGACGCGTTCGGCATCCTCGGCGAACCGTATCTGCAGCAGGTGTGGCTGATCGAGAACACCGGCTGGTCCGACTACGACGCCCTCAATCTGGCGCTCGAGAAGCGCTACTCGCACAACTGGTCGGCTCGCCTCTCGTACTCGCTGTCGAAATCGCGGGGCACGGCGGAGAACCAGGCCGACCGCAATACCTACTCGTTCCTCACCGATCAAAACCTCGATCTGTTTACCGGTCCGAGCAGCGTCGATCGCCGGCACATTCTCTCGATTGGCGCCCGCGGCGAGATCCCGAAGAGCCACGGCGCCAACGTGTCGACGACCATTCGCTACATGAGCGGCGCGCCGTTCACGATCAACAACACCGCCGTCGACGTGAACCGCAACGGCGAGCTCGACGATCCGGTGCCCGCCGGCACCTACAGCGGGACGGCGCTCAACGCCATGCAGAACGTGCAGTTCTCGGGCGAGCGCAACGGCGCGCGTGGTCCCGCCTATTTCCAGACCGACGTGCGCGCGGGGTGGCATTTCCAGGTGCAGCAGCACAAGACCCTGGAGCTGTTCCTCGACATCTTCAACATCACCAACCGTGCGAACTTCGATCTGCCGATCGTCAGCAACCGCGATCAGCGTCTTCCGGCGACGTTCCTCGTGCTGACGAACTTGTATGGAGGAGGTGGCTTCCCGCGGCAGGCGCAGCTCGGCGTCAGGCTCGCGTTCTGAAGGACGCGACTGGAACCGTAACGAAACCCTGAGGCCGGCGATCCAGTCGTGGTCCGGCTGCAGCCGGACACGACGCCGGCCACGCACGGCAACCGACCCTGATAGAATCCCGCGCATCGGAGCGGTGCTCTCATGGTCGGGACGGAGTGGATCGTCGATGCCTACGGATGCTCGCCAGATCGCCTGCGCGATCTGGCAACGCTGCAGGCGCTGTTCTCGAGGTTGATGCGCGACCTCGATCTTCACGCCTGCGGCGACGGCCGCTGGCATCAGTTTCCGGACTCCGGCGGCATCACCGGGATGACCGTGCTGACGGAGTCCCATCTCGCGTGCCACTCGTTTCCCGAGTACGGCACGCTGTGCGTGAATCTCTTCTGCTGCCGGCCGCGGCCCGAGTGCGATTTCGTCGGCCTGCTGCGGTCGATCGTCGGCGCCCAGACCGTCAACGTCCGCCGCCTCGATCGGCCGTACGCGGCAGCGCCCGCAGCGTCCGCGTGGCGCTCCGCGCCCCAGGTCGTGCACGCGGATGAGTAGCCGTGCCGCAAATTGTCCGAACTGCGGCGCGCCGCTGGTCTATCGCTGGTCGAGCAGCGTGCAGACGGTCTGCGAGTACTGCCGCTCGATCGTCGTCCGCACCGACGTCGACGTGAAGAAGGTCGGCCAGGTGGCCGACCTGCCTGAAGACGCCTCGCCGATTCAGTTGTCGACCGAGGGCCGTTACGGCGACAAGGGATTCGTCGTCGCCGGCCGCATCCTCTATCAATACGAGCAGGGCGGCTGGAACGAATGGCGCATCGTGCTGGACGGCGGCGCCGACGGCTGGTTATCGGATGCGCAGAACGCGCTCGCCGTCTCCTTTCTCACCACCGGCCTCAGGATTCCGACGCTGGCGGAGGCCGCGCTCGGGCAATCGTTCGTCTGGAACAGCACGAGGTTCACCGTCGTCTCGCGGACGCTGGCGCACTACGCCGGCGTCGAAGGCGAGCTGCCGTTCGAATACTGGGACAAGACCGACGTCACCTTCATCGACCTGCGGTCCGAAGGCGCCGATTTCGCGACCATCGACTACAGCGATGAGGCGCCAGCGCTCTACATCGGCAGGGCGGTCGATTTCGACACGTTGCGGCTGCGGAACGTCCGCACGTTCGAGGGGTGGTGACGTGGCGGAAGCGCAGGGTCGCCGGCCGGTCAGCGTCCGCTCCATCAACTGTCCCAACTGCGGAGCCGCCACCGCTGTTCGCACTTTCGGCCATGCGGTCAACGTCGTATGCCAGAGCTGCGGCTCGATTCTCGACGCGACGAATCCCGGCGTCACCATCCTGCAGCGATACACCGAGGCCATCCGCGAGGAGCCGCTCATTCCCCTCGGCACGAGAGGCAAGCTGTTCGACATCGAGTGCGAGGTCGTCGGTTTCCAGGTTCGTCAGATCACGGTCGACGATGTCGCCTACCGATGGCGAGAGTACTTGCTGTTCAACCCGTATCGCGAGTTCCGGTACCTCACCGAGTACGCGGGGCACTGGAACGTCGTGTCGACGCTCAACGCGCTGCCGATCGGCCACCCGACGCCGGGGTCGTCGCCGCTGTGGTATGCCGGGCACAGATACCGGCACTTCCAGACGGCCGACGCGACGACGGTGTTCGTGCTCGGGGAGTTCCCGTGGCAGATCCGGGTCGGCGACACGACGGAGGGAAGCGATTACGTGGCGCCACCGTTGATGCTCTCGGCGGAGGTCGACGCCGACAAAGAGGTCACCTGGTCGCTGGGCCGGTATGTCAGCGGCGACGAAATCTGGAAGAGCCTGTCGCTCCCCGGCAGGCCGCCAAGAGCAGTCGGCGTCTTTGCGAACCAGCCTTCGCCGTTTCAGCGGGTGCAAGCGACGATGTGGCGGAATGCGGGGCTGCTCGTCATCCTCGCCGCGCTGCTCTGGATTGCGCACCTGGTCACCGCCCGCGGCACGCAGTCGTTTGCCGGGAACTTCGCCTTCGACCCGACGGCGGCGGCCGAGACCTCACTGGTGACGCCGGTGTTCGAGCTCGATGGCCGCCCGACCGCCGTCGAGATCGAGACGACGACGAGCCTCGACAACCAGTGGATGTTCGTCGGCTACGCGCTCGTCAACGACGACACCGGGCAGGCGTTCGAGGTCGGGCGCGACGTGTCGTATTACCACGGCGTCGAAGACGGCGAGTCGTGGACCGAAGGATCGCCGCGCGACAGCGTCGACCTGCCCAGCGTTCCACCGGGCCGTTATTTCCTGCGCATCGAGACCGAGGGCGAGCGCACCGCGCCGCCAATACGGTACCGCGTGCGCGTCCTGCGCGACGTGTCGACGTCGCTGTGGTTCCTGGTCGCGCTGGTACTGATCCTGGTGCCGCCGATTCTGGCGACGCGGCGGGCGTTCACCTTCGAGCGCCAGCGGTGGCAGGAAAGCGATCACGGGTAAGCGGAAGTTCGGTAGCGCAGCCCTTTTAGGGCTGCCCGCGCCGCCGATCGGCAGGCCTGAAGGCCTGCGCTACGTGAGGCCGCGCGCCATTGTGAACGGTGCTTGAGGACCAGCGATGATCACGAAGTTGTATCTGCTGTACGGGCTCGTGGTCGTCGGCCTGATGGGAACGGCGGAGTACCGCGGCTGGCGACTGACGTCATTCAACGAGGCGCGTACGGTGCCGAGGTCGGTGCGCGACAACCCGGGTTCGTACCGTCCGGTGTACGGCGGCTTCCGGCGCTTTACGGGAGGAAAATGATGGATATTGTTGCGAACATCCGGGCCGCGCTGGTCTTCGCGTTCATCGGCATCGCCGTGTTCGTCGGCGCGTTCCTGGTCATCGACAAGCTGACGCCGTACGATTTGTGGAAGGAGATCGTCGAGGAGAAGAACCTGGCGCTCGCCATTCTCGTCGGCGCGATGTCGATCGGGATCTGCATCATCATCGCTGCCGCCGTCCACTGAGCTGTCATTAAGCCTGTGTCGATCGCCCTGTTTCTCTCGATCCTGCTCGTCGCCGCGTGCGGGCTCGTCTACGAGCTGATCGCCGGCACCGTGGCGAGCTATCTGGTCGGCGACAGCGTCTTCCAGTTCTCGACGGTCATCGGCACGTACCTGTTCGCGATGGGGATCGGCAGCTTCCTGTCACGGTTCGTGCGCGGCAATCTGGCGCGGTTGTTCGTGCGGATCGAGCTGCTCATCGCCGTCGTCGGCGGGTTCTCGTCGAGCGCGCTGTTCATGGCGTTTGCGTTCACGCAGGGGTTCCAGCTGCTCCTCTACCTGATTGTGCTCGTCGTCGGCACGCTGGTTGGCCTGGAAATCCCGCTGCTGATGCGGCTGATCAAGGATCGCTATCAGTTTCGCGACGCCGTGTCGCACGTGCTGACGTTCGACTATCTCGGCGCGCTCTTCGCGTCCGTACTGTTTCCGCTGCTCCTCGTGCCGAAGCTGGGACTGATCCGCTCGGCGCTGTTCTTCGGCATCGTCAACGCCGCGGTCGCGCTGTGGAGCACGCGGCTCTTCGCCGAACAGATGGTGAGGCCGCGTCGTCTTCAGGCGGCGTGCGTCGCGGCGATTGTCCTGCTGTCGGCAGCGTTCGCCGGCGGCGCGCGGATCAACGCGTTCGCCGAGGACAATATTTACGCCGACGACATCATCCTCTCCCGCGATACGCCGTATCAGCACATCGTGCTGACGCGGTGGAAAGACGACGTGCGGCTGTTCCTGAACTCGCATCTGCAGTTCAGCTCGCGGGACGAGTATCGCTACCACGAGGCGCTCGTCCACCCGGGATTGGCCTCCGTCCCGGCACCGCGCCGGGTGCTGGTGCTCGGGGGCGGCGATGGACTCGCGGTCCGCGAAATTCTCAAGTACCCGGAGATCGAACGCATCGTGCTCGTCGATCTCGACCCGGAGATGACGCGGCTGTTCTCGGCGAACCCGCTCCTCACGCGATTGAACGATCGTTCGCTCGTCTCGCCAAAGGTGCAGGTCGTCAACGCCGACGCGTTCCTCTGGGTCGACGCGGCTTCCGACATCTTCGATTTCATCGTCGTCGATCTTCCGGATCCGACGAACTACTCGCTGGGCAAGCTGTACACCACGGTCTTCTTCTCTGCGCTCGGCCACCATCTGCGCGAGCGCGGCGCCTTCGTCGTGCAGAGCACGTCGCCGATGTTCGCGCGCAAGTCCTTCTGGTGCATCGACGAAACCATCAGGCAGGCGGGCTACCGGACGTTTCCGTACCACGCCTACGTGCCGTCGTTCGGCGAATGGGGGTTCGTGATGGCCAGCCGCGACGACTACACCCTGCCGACGACCTTGCCCGACGGCCTGCGATTTCTGTCGGCGCCGACACTCGCGCACCTGTTCGAATTCCCGTCGGACATGGCCCGGGTGTCCATGCCGGCCAACCACCTGAACGATCAGGTGCTGGTGCGCACGCTCGAATCGGAATGGCGCGAGATCAGCCGCTAGAGCGTTCACGTGTCGGTAGTGTCCGCCTTCAGGCGGGCCACGGATGTCCGGCTGAAGCCGGACACTACACAGCGACGCGACGCGAGTTCTGTTTCGCCTCAGCCGCAGCGCTCGTCGGCCTGTCGATCAAGGGAGATCGCCCGCTCGCCGGCGGGTTCGTCAACGACGATGTGGCAGCTGGCCACGCGCTGCGCAGTCGCGCTGCCGCCGGCGCCGCGACGACGACGGTCCGGATCCCGATCGTGATCGTCGGCGGCGGCATCGCCGGGTTGTCGGCGGCGTGGCGCCTGCAGAAACGCGGGTTCGATCGGTTCGTGCTGCTCGAACTGAGCGACCAGCCGGGCGGCAATTCGCGCTCCGGTCAGAACCAGACGACCGCCTATCCCTGGGGTGCGCACTACGTGCCGATTCCTGACCGGCGCGCGACGTTCGTGCGCGAGCTGTTCGCGGAGCTGGGCGTGCTGAAGGCGGATGGCACCTGGGATGAGCGCCACCTGTGTCTGGATCAGCAGGAACGGCTGTTCATCCACGGGCGATGGCAGGAAGGCATCGAGCCGGCGCTCGGGTTGACGGCTGGCGACCGCGAACAGTTTCAACGGTTCGGCGAGGTGACCGCGGCGCTGCGCGCGACGGGACGTTTCACGGTGCCGCTCGACAACGGACTCTCCAATGAGGACGAGCCGCTCGATCGCCTGTCGTTCGCGGCCTGGCTCGCGGAGCATGGTTTCGACTCGAAGCCGCTCCTCTGGTACGTGAACTACGCATGCCGTGACGACTACGGCGCGCGTGCGACTGACGTGTCGGCGTGGGCCGGGCTCCATTACTTTTCATCGCGCGACACCGACGAGAAAGGCCCGCTGACCTGGCCGGAGGGCAACGGCTGGATCGTCAAGCGACTGCTCGAGCGCGTCGGACGGTTCGTCCGCGCCGGACAGCCGGTGCGAGCGATCGTCCGCGACAAGTCTGCGTTCCGCGTTCGTGCCGGGAACACTGACTATGTGTGCGACGCGGTCGTGTTCGCGGCACCGACGTTCGTGGCGCCATACATCATCGACGGGCCGGCGCCGCTCAGCGGCTGTGAATATTCGCCATGGATGACCGCGAACCTCACGCTCGAGACGATTCCTGATCTCGATCGCGGCGAGCCGGCCTGGGACAACGTCATCATGAACTCGCCGGCGCTCGGCTACGTCGACGCGATGCATCAATCGCTGCGCTCGGTCGCCGGCAGGACGGTGTGGACCTTCTACTGGGCGCTCGCCGAGATGACGCCGTCGGCCGGCCGGGCCTTCCTGATCGCGAAAGACTGGGGCTACTGGAAGGAAGCGATCCTCACCGACCTGGAGCGGGTACACCCGCGCATCAGGTCATGCGTGTCGCGGCTCGACGTGATGCGGATCGGTCACGCGATGGTCCGTCCGACGGTTGGCGCGGTGTTCTCGGCGCAGCGACGGGCGCTGAAGCAGTCGCGCGATCGCCTCGTCTTCGCGCACTCGGATGTCAGCGGCCTGTCGCTGTTCGAGGAAGCGCAATTCCGCGGCGTGACCGCTGCCGATCGCGTGCTTCGGCTATTGTCCCCGTAGTGTCCGGCTTCAGCCGGACCGTGATCGACAACGGGCGGGTCAGTTCTTCGCCGACTCGTACACGATGAGCACGATGATGATCACAATGATCAGCAGGGCGATCTTGATCCAGCTCCACGGCCGATCGCCGGCGATCTTGCCGGTGACGCCGTTGGCCGCGACCTGGTAGACCGTCGCGCCGTAGGTGTAAGTGAGCAGCCACACCGGCACGAGGATGTGCTTGAACTTCTGATCGGCGAACGTCGCCTCGACTTCGAGATTGCGTTGCGTGTCGCCGGGGACCGCGGCCGAGCATAGCTGCCGGGTCTTGCCTTCCATGATCGCGCGCGAGCGTGTCGCCGCGTTGACGAGATCGATCTGATAGCGCTCGACGGTCCATCCGGCGAGATAGCCGGGATCGTACGGAATCAGCTGGCCGGTCGGAAACGGCTCGAGACGGCGGAGCAGCCCGGCGCCGACGCCGGTCGACGCGGCGACCAGCTCGTCGTCGAAGAAGTGATCGAGCTCGCCGGCCGCCGGCGTCCACTCGACGCGCTGCTCGCGCTTGCCGTTGACGGAGACGTAGTAGTAGCGCCCGGAGTCGGCCGTCCAGCGCGCGTGCACCTGCGCATCGAAGGTCCAGTAGGGCAGGTACACGCCGCGGATCGTGTCGGTGAGCGCGCGCCTGCTCAGATTGTTGGGCGCGAGCCACTGGCGCCCGTACCACGCGCGCAGCAGCTCGCGCGCCTTCGATTCCTGGATCGCGAAGGGCAGCAGCGACTCCGGGCTGAACGGCTCCTTCACCTGCTCATAGGGCACCAGCTGCGACGATCCGCAGAAGTCGCACCGCTGGCCGACGCGGCTCGGATCGAAGACGGAAATGGCCTGGCAGCTCTGACATTTCACCGACACTTTGTCGGCCTGCCAGCCGCGGCGGGCGTCGGGCACGTCGCGCAGCGCCGCGACCAGGTCGTGCTCGACGATGATGGTCTCGGCGCCGCGCTTCTGGAGCGTCGCCGGCGACTCGGTCCCGCAGAACGGGCACACCAGGGCCTGCTTCGCCGGGTTCCAGTGCGCGTCGGCGCCGCACGCGGGACAGGCAAACTTCTCGCGTGCGGTGACGTTCGAATCGGGCATCGCCTCGATGCGCTTACCGGCCGATCAGCCGAGGAACTCGCGGATCGCCGACGTTCTGATCCGCCACTGGCTGCCGATTTTCTTGCCCTTCAGATCGCCGGCTTCGAGGCTGGCGACGACGTCGGCCTCCGAGACGCCGAGCAGTTTCGCAGCGTCGGCGGGGCCGACCGTCTCCGGCATTGCTGCCGCCGCGGCGGTTGCCGCCGGTGGGGCCGCCGGCGGCGTGGCCTGCGCGGCGATGCCGCCCGGGGCGTTTATCATCTGCTGCGCGATCGACGCGCCGACTGCCAGCTCCGCGCCGAGACCGCCGACGCCGGATCCGCCCTGCGCCAGCCCCTGCGCCATCTGGTACTTGACGTAGTCGTTCAGGTTGCCGACCGCCGCCATGCTCGATCGCTTGTCGATGGCCGCTTCCACCTCCGGCGGCACCGACACGTTCTCGAGGATGAAGCTGGTCATCTCGAGGCCGTACTTCTCGCCGATCGCCGGGTTGATCAGCGGCAGCAGCGCCTCGCCGAGTTCCGAGTAGCGCGTCGCCACGTCGAGCGCCGGCACTTTCGAACTCGCCAGCGCGTCGCTGAAGACGCTGACCAGCCGCGACCGCATCGCGTCGGTGAACTCGTCCAGCCGGAAATGCTGATCGGTGCCGGCCACTTCTTTCAGGAACCGCGGCGGGTTGACGACGCGGAAGTCGTAGGTGCCGAAGGCGCGCATCCGGACGATGCCGAAGTCGGCGTCGCGCATCATCACCGGGTTCGACGTGCCCCACTTGTTGCCGGTGAACACCCGCGTGACGACATAGTAGACGTCGGCCTTGAACGGCGACTCGAAGCCGTATTTCCACCCCTGGAGCCGCGTCAGCACCGGGATGTTGTCGGTCGTCAGCGCGTGCTTGCCGGGCCCGAACGTGTCGCCGAACTGTCCGAGGTAGACGAACTGCGCCACCTGTGATTCACGAACGATCAGCTGCGCGCCTCGCTTGATTTCCTTGTCCTCGTCGGGGAAACGGAACGACAGCGTGTCGCGCGAGTCGTCGGTCCACTCGATGATCTCGATCAGCTGGCTCTTGATGAAATCCATCAGTCCCATGAGTTGTCTCCGTAGCCCGAGTGTACTGTACCAATCATTGTTTGAAGATGGCCTTGGGCATCAGCGCATGGACACCCTTGGTTCCATCGACGATTTGTGTCACCACCAGATCCATCGCCGCACTCGACAGCAGATACGCATCGTCGCGGTTCATCTTCTTCATCTCGACGATCCAGTCGAGCATCTCGCGGGTCGCAATCCGTGCGGCCTCGTCGAGATCCGGGTGCAATCCCATCGTCATGAAGTGTGTCGGCGTCTCGGCGCGAGGCTGCTTCAGCGGCTGGTTCTTGTGCACGATCACCTGGATCTCACCTTTGAGCGAGGTTTCAATCGCGGACAGGCAGACCTCGCCGTAACCCTGCGCCGCGTGGCCGTCGCCGACGGAGAGCAGCCCGCCGGGGACGAAGACCGGCAGATACAGCGTCGTCCCGCCCACCAGATCGCGGTTGTCCAGGTTGCCGCCGAAGACGTCTGGCGGCCCACTCGAAACGCGGCCCCTCGAGGGCGGCGGCGCGACGCCGATCACGCCCCAGAACGGCCGCAGCGGAACGACGACACCGGGCGCATACTCGGTCGTCTTGCGCGCGAGATCCAGCCAGAGCACTTTGTCTTTGCCGTTCGGAAACTGTTCCGGCAGCGCTCCGCGATTCGGCACGAAACCCTGCCCGGCAATGGGCAGGCGCAGGTCGATCGAGCGGATTCGGATCTCCAGCATGTCGCCGACAGCGGCGCCCCGGACGTATATCGGCCCGTTCAGGGTGTGATCGCCGCGTCCGCCCTCTTCGACGCCCGCGTACACGTCATACAACTCCGCAGGAATTTTCGCCTTCGGTACGCCGAGGCGCTCGAAGTAGCGTGGATTGCCGCTCGCCGTCTCCAGCCTGACGATGTCGCCGGAGTCGATCGTGAGCACCGGCTTCAGCGACGCGTCGAAGAAGCCGCGATGCACGGTCTGGGCGGAGGCTTTCAGGTCGTGAACCTTCGGCGCACTCTGCGCAAACAGGCTCGACGACCAGGCGATGAGCAATGCAAGACACAGTCGGAGAGACATGATGTGAACCTCCAGTCGAGAGGCGAGGTGGGGCCATTGTGCGTCAGCCGCGCCGCTTCTGTGAACCGGCCAGCGAAGAATGATAGAACTACCGCTTCGACGAGCCGAGGTCTTGATGCCCCAGGTAGAAACGAACACGTCCAACTTTGGTTTCGCCGGTCTCGACGAGGCGGCGAGCGGGCGCGAGCTCACCTACATCGCCGCGATCAGCGAGGCGCTTCGCGAGGAGATGCGGCGCGATCCGCGCGTGCTGCTGCTCGGCGAAGACATCGCCGGGGAGTTCGGCGGCGCGTTCAAGGTCACCAGGGGGCTCGAAGCCGAATTCGGCGCGCGGCGCGTGATCAACACGCCGATCGCGGAGCTTGGATTCACCGGCATGGCCACCGGCATGGCGTTGATGGGCCTGCGGCCGGTCGTCGAGATGCAGTTTGCCGACTTCATCAGCAGTGCCTTCGACAGCATCGTGCAATTCGCGGCGACGGCGCACTATCGCCATCTCGGGTCGGTGCCCTGGGTGATTCGCGCACCCTGCGATGGCGGCCTCCGCTCCGGACCGTTTCACAGTCAAAACCCGGAAGCGTGGTTCGTGCACACGCCCGGACTGAAAGTCGTGGCGCCCGGCACACCCGCCGACGCGAAAGGGCTGCTGACCGCCGCCATTCGCGACGACAACCCGGTGATTTACTTCGAGAGCAAGGCGCTCTATCGCACGCTGAAAGGGACGGTGCCGGCGGGGGAGCACGTCGTGCCGATTGGAGAGGCCCGCGTCGCTCGCCCGGGTGAATCGCTGTCGATCATCACCTACGGCACGCAGCTGCGTGAGGCGCTGACCGCGGCGGAACGATTGTCGCTGGACGGGATCGACTGTGAAGTCCTCGACCTTCGCACGCTCAAGCCCCTCGATACCGATGCCATCCTGGCGAGCGTGCGCCGCACCAGCAGGGCGCTCGTCGTGCACTCGGCCAACCAGCTGGCCGGCGTCGGCGCCGAAGTCGCGGCGCTGATCGCTCAGCACGCGTTCGCATGGCTCGATGCGCCGGTCGTGCGTCTTGCCGGCCTCGACACGCCGGTGCCGTTCAGTCCGCCGCTCGAAGATGCGTATCGTCCCAACGCGGCGAAAATTTACGAAGCCGCGAAAGCGCTCGCCAGCTACTGACCATGACCGTCTCACAGAAGCTCGACCTCTATTACTGGATGCAACTCGCCCGCACCTTCGACGAGCGCATGCTCGCCTACTGGAAGCAGGGCCGCGGCGTCGGCGGCACGTTCAGCCAGCGCGGGCACGAGGCGATCTCCGTCGGCGCCGCCTACGCACTTGGATCCGGCGATGTGGTGTCGCCGATGCATCGTGATCTCGGCGCGTTTCTGGTGCGCGGCGTGACACCGCGGGAGGCGTTTGCGAGTCTGCTCGGCCGGGAAACCGGCCCGACGCGTGGCCGCGACGCCAACTTTCACGGCATGTCGCATCTCGAGCGCGGCATCATCGGCTTCATCAGCCACCTGCCGCATTCGCTGCCGGTCGCCCTGGGAGTGGCGATGAGCTTTCGCTACCGCGCCGAACCGCGCGTCGCGATGGCGTTCACCGGAGACGGCGCGACGAACGCCGGTCTCTATCACGAGGTGCTGAACATGGCCGGCCTTTACTCAGCACCGCTCGTCATCATCGTCGAGAACAATCAGTACGCATACTCCACTCCGTGCCGGGAGGCGTCGAAGGTCGACAGCATTGCCCGCCACGCAGCCGGCTACGGCTTGCGGACGACGACGGTCGACGGCAACGACGTCGAGGCAGTGCACGCCGTCGCAAGCGCCGCGGTACAGCGCGCGCGCGCCGGCGACGGCCCGAGCCTGATCGAGGCGCACACGCTGCGGATGCTGGGGCATGCCGTCCACGACGGCGCCGAGTACGTGCCGCGGGAACTGCTCGCGGAGTGGGAAGCGCGCGATCCGGTCCTTGCCTATCGCCGCACGCTGGCCGCCGCAGGAATATCGCCGGAACAGCTCGGCGAGATCGATCGACGGTGCCGGGAAGAGGTCGAGGGCGCGGTCGCGTTTGCCGAGGCGAGCCCGTGGCCCGATCCGTCCACGGTCACTCGCGGCGTCTACGCCGGCGAGTAGGACCTCACGTCGGTGGAACGAAACTCAACACGCGTCGCGGGTTCTCAACGAGCACCGTCCGCAAGGTCGCGTCGCTCACACCGGCGCGACGGAGCCGCGGCACGAAGTTCGTGATCGACGTGTCGATGCCCGGCCCGCCGTTCTTGCGCAGACGATCGAGGCTGACGCCGGCCGCCTCGAACAGGTCGACCTGTTCGAGCGCGCAGCGGGCGCAGCCGTCGGATACATGCGTGACGATCGGAAGTCCTGTCCGGCGATGGAGCTTCGCAGCCGCGTTTAGCGCCTTTCGTTCCTCGGCGTCCATCGGCACATCGGTACCGGTGCCCATCTCGCCAATCGCTCCCCACCGTTCGGCGATCTGATCCGCGGTTTTGGCGGCGGTACCCGGCGGGTAGTCAGACTTCCCATGCAAGCCGCCGCTTGCGACGATCAGCATGTTCGACTGCGTCGCGATCGTCCGCAGCGAGCCAATCCGGCGGCCGAGATCGCTGGGTGCCCATGTCGACGATGCAGCGGACGCCACTCGCCCGGCAGGCGGCAACCTCGTTCGCAACCAGATCGACGTCGTCGTACCACTTCGACGCCGGGCGTTCGATCCCCCAGTCGGTGCCGCCGAGGGACAGATGTTCGTGAATCAGGATCGGACCGTCGATCGCCGACGGCTTCACGTCGCGAAGAATCGTGCGGATGATCGGCTGTGCCGTCGCCGGCGGCGGCGGCAGCGCTGCGGCCGCGAGCAGCGACAGCAGATCGCGGCGCGTCATGGTCTGCATCACTCGCACCTGAGGGCCAGGAGTGGATCGATACGAAGCGCCCGTCGCGCCGGAATGCCGCACGCGCACAGCGCGACGGTCAGGAGGGCAATCGGAACGACAGCGAACGTGATCGGATCCAGCGGCTGGATGCCGTGGAGCACACCGGCCATCAACCGGGCGACGACCACCGCGCACAGCAGGCCGGCGACCGTTCCCGCAATCGCAAGCGTCAGGCCGCGGCCGACGATGTCGGCGAGCGTCCGCTCACGGGAGGCGCCGAGCGCCAGGCGGATGCCGATGTCGTGCGTCCGCGCGGCGATGGTGTAGGACATCACGCCGTAGATACCGAGCGCCGCCAGCAGCCACGCGGTGAGGGCGAACAGCGTGACGATCTGCATCGCGAAGCGGCGCGCGGCCAACGAGCGGGACGCCGCCTCCGTCAACGGCTGCGCCCCGAACACCGGCAGCGTTGGATCGAGCGACTGGACGACGTCGCGGACACGGTCCGCCGTCGCGGCGGTGTCCACCGGACCGCGCAGGAAGATCGCCAGATGTTTCGCCACCTTCTGGTAGGCGCTCGCGTAAATCTGCGGAACGGCGGCGTCGGCGAGCGTCTCCGTGCGCGCGTCCGCGACGATGCCGACGATGGTGGTCCACGGCGTCGGCGCCGACCGCGACAGCTTGACGCGCGTCCCGATCGGATCGCCGTCCGGCCAGAACGCCCGCGCCATCGCTTCGTTGATGACCGCGACAGCCGGCGTCGTCTCGCTGTCGAATTCGGTGAACAGCCGACCGCGGACCGCCGTCATGCCGAGCAGTTGAAAATACCCGGGCGTGACCACCGAACCGTCGACCACCGGCGCCTGCGCCGCATCGGCGCCGCGGCCTTCGACGAGCAGCGGCATCGTGTTCACGTCGCGGTGCGCATGATCGAGCGGGATCGCGCTGCTGCTGCCGGCGGCGGCCCGTTCGACGCCGGGAATCGCCCGCGCGCGCCGCAGCAGCTCGCGCAGGAACGGCGCCTCCTTGTCCGCGGTTGGATAGCGATCGATGCTCGTGTCGTTCGGGTACGGCAGCCGCGTGCGCACCGTGGTGACGCCTGTCGGGTCGAAGCCGAGCGCCGTACCGAGCAGATCGCGAAAGCTGCGCAGCAACAGGCCGGCAGCAATCATCAATACGATCGAGAGCGCGACTTCGGCGACGACCAGTAGATTGCGTGTCCGAGCCTGGCCGCGCGAGCCCGAGCCGCCGCGGATCGACGTCTGGAGCACCGGCATCACGTCCGGCCGCCGCACGGCAAAGGCCGGCGCGCAGCCGAAGATGATGCCGCACGCGAGCGTCACGGCGACGGCGAACAGCAGCACGCTCCAGTTGAGCGTGATGTCGTTGAGCCGCGGCAGCCCCTCGGGGATAAGCTGCACGAGCGACGCCTTCGCGGCGAGCAGCAACGCGATTCCGGCGGCGCCGCCGATCGCCGACACGCATAGGCTCTCGGTGAGCAATTGCCGCATCAGCCGGTTTGCGCCGGCGCCGATCGCCTGCCGCACCGCGAATTCGCGGCGCCGTGTGCTGGCGCGGGCGAGCTGGAGGTTGGCGACGTTCACGCAGCCGATCAACAGCACCAGGCCGACGGCGCACAGCAGGAGGATCAGCGACCAGCGCACGTCTCCGACGACGGTGTCCTGCAGCGGCACGAGACGGATCGTCCACCCGGTGCCATCGGGATAGTCGCCGGGATACTCACGCCGGAGATTGCCGACCAGCGCATCGACTCGACGCTGTGCCGCCGCCAGCGTCACGCCTGGCGCCAGCCTGGCGATCGCGCCCGGAATATTGCGCATGCGCCGCGGCGGCTGAAGCGGCAACGGCGGTCCGTAGAAGTTGGTTGCCGCCCACACGTCGGCGTTCCGCTCGTCGAGCGTCCGGCCGGGCGCGTGGAATCCCGGCGGCATGACGCCGACGACGCGATACAGATCGGTGTCGAGCCGGATGCTCTTCTCGAGAATCCGCGGATCGGCGCCGAAGTCGCGTTTCCAGAGACCGTCGCTGATCACGATCTCGAGCAGATAGCCGGGCGAGCGGTTCTCGGCCGGGAAGGTGCGGCCGAGTTGAGGGGCAACGCCGAGCACGGCGAAGTAGTTCGGCGTGACGCTCATCAGCCGCACCTGCGCCGGCCGCGCCGCCCCGGTCAGATTGTTCTCGTCGAACCACGCCGGCGCGACGTGCTCGAAGATGCCCGATCGCTCGAGATCGAGCCATTCCGGCTGCGAGAGGCCGACGTCGTAGGACGCGATCCCGGGAAGATCGTCGACGACGCTGACAAGACGGTCGGCGTGCGGGTAGGGCAGCGGATGCAGCAGCGTGGCGTCGACCACGCTGAACATCGCCGTCGTGGCGCCGATGCCGAGTGCCATCGTGAGTGCGGCGACCAACGCCAGCCCCGGTGCGGAGCGCCACGATCGCGCGGCGTAGCGGACGTCCTGCACGATCTCTTCCCACCAGGTCCACCGCTGCGCGTCGTGAAAGCGTTCGGTGGAGAGGGTGATGTTGCCGAACGCGCGGCGCGCCGCCGCTCGCGCCTCGTCGGCGCTGAGCCCCTGCTCCTGGAGGCGCTCGATCTCGAACTGCAGATGCGATTCGATTTCGGCGGCGAAGTCGCTGGTGTCGCGCGTGCGGCGGAACATCAGTCAGCCCTCGATCGGATGCGCCTCGAGCACGCGGGCGATCGCGCGGGCCAGACGCGTCCACTTGCTGGTGGCCGTGACGACGTGCTTCCGGCCGGCGGCGGTCAGGGCGTAAAAGCGCGCCCGCCGATTGTTCTCCGACAGGCCCCACTTTCCGGCGATCCACCGCCGCGCCTCGAGGCGCTGCAGGGCCGGATAGAGGGCGCCGTGCTCGACCAGCAATTCGTCGGCCGACGTCTGCTTGATCAGCCGCATGATCGCGTGGCCGTGCTGCGGCCCGAGAATCAGCGTCCGCAGGATCAGGAGATCGAGCGTGCCCTGCAGGAGATCGAGCGGCTCGTCGCGCTTACGGGTAGACATCTGACCGGAAGGATCGACGACCTTGGGTAAGATGTCAACCTGAAAGCTTCACCGCCGACGACTGCCGCCGGCGACACCCGCGGCAGCGGTCGCGGCGACGCGCTCCAGCAGGTGAACCGCCGACGAGCCCTGTGCGTCCCTGACGATCTGCTCGCCGAGCGCGCGCGCCCGCTCGCGGTAGCACGGCGCGGCGAGGATCTCGCTCACGGCCTGGCGGATTGTCGGCGATGCGGCGCCGGCATGCAGGCGGACGCCGGCGCCGTGGTACACGACCCGAGCCGCCGTGTCGTTCTGATCGCGTCCCATCGGCATGCAGACGAGAGGAACGCCCGCGGCGAGCGCCCGGATGACCGTCCCGTGGCCGGCATGCGTGATCACCGCGGCGGCCTCCCTGAGCAGCGCGCTGTGCGGCGCCGACGCGCAGACGTGGACGTTCGCAGCGGACGGCAGCGCCTCGGGATCGATCGACGGCCCGGCCGTGACAACCGCGCGAACCTCCAGGCCGGCGAGCGCCTCGATGGCGCGCCGGAGTGGGTCTCGCTGATTCTGGAATGTCGTGCTGAAGCCGACGAGGACGAGTGGGCGGCGATCCTCCGGCGGCCAGGGCGAGCGCCATGGTGCAGTCCACGCGGGATCGTCCAGCTCCGGGCCGGCGTACACGATCTGCGGCGACGGCGCCGTCGACTGAAAATCGAACGCGGCGCTGGTCAGCACGAGATGGCAGGCGAGTCGCTGGAGCTGATCGAATGGATGCCGTAGCGGCGCGAGCCCGAGCGCCCCGCGGGTCGCGTTGAACGTCGCAGCGCCTTTCCCGAACGCCCGCATGGCGATCGTCCGGATGATCCAGTCGCGCGCGCGTCCCATGGCGTTCGACGCTGGCAGCAGCCCCGGGCCGAACGGCGGCACACCAGGGCGCGGAAACAAGTACACGTTGGCGGAGAGCGCGACGCATGGAATGCCGGCGGATTCGGCCGCGACCATCGGTCCGAAGAGCATCTCGCTGGTGATGATCGCGTCGGCCGGAAACCGCTCGAGCTCGGTCAACACGTCTTGCGCCTGGGCGAGCGACGGCCCGACAAAGAGTCGATCTCGCAGGCGGGCGATCATCGCCGGCGGCGACTTCACTTCCCAGTCGCGCAGCGGGTCCGACGCGACCGACTTGTCGGCACGGCGTGGCGCCCGGCGCCATGACACGAACGACGCGCCGGTCGCTTCGACTTCGTCGCGGTTGCACGGATCGCCAAGGACGCGGACGGCGTGACCGCGTTTCACCAGCCGTCCGGCCAGTGCAAGCATTGGCGGCGTGTTGCCGCCGCCTTCCCAGTGCGTGAACAGAAAGCGCCGCGGCTTGACTCCGCTCGCCCCGGGGGCAGCGGTCGACGAAGATCCCGATTGGTTCTCCACCACCAGCACACTCAACTCCCTTTTGTTGATCGCCGCGGCTCCGCCGCGAGCACGCCGCGGACGAGGCGGCGGAACGCCTGCTCCGTGCGCCGCCGATCGAAGTTCAGGTCGCGGCGCAGCAGCTTCCACAGGTACACGTCGGTGGCGGCGTACAACGCGATGCAGCGCCCTTCGCGTTCGCCGCGCGGCAGGTCGACCAGGTGCGGCGCGAAGGCCGCCTCGAGCCACGCGCGGTGGATGCGCCTGGCCTCCGTCAACGCGCGATGCAGCAGCGGCAACTGATCTTCCTGCGCCAGCGCGCGCATGTTCAGGTCGCCGATCCGCTCGT
>Ga0070686_100000749_pt1 | contig 18823 bp, 12 predicted proteins | sample KBSS23LmetaG_FD_65654 | JGI IMG/M metagenome (GOLD analysis project Ga0070686, IMG submission 65654) | Switchgrass rhizosphere microbial communities from Kellogg Biological Station, Michigan, USA - KBS S2-3L metaG | ecosystem: Host-associated > Plants > Roots > Rhizosphere ... | reverse complement strand
TGCAGGCGGCCTTGCCGATGAACAGCTTGAGGCCGCGCTTCTGCGCCGAGGTCAGCGCCCCGTGGTCACCCTGGACGAAGCGCTGGAACGGCGAGTCGGGCGTCTGCATCATGCGCGGGTAGGTGTCGAACGCGCGGCCCATGTTGGCGCGGAACTGGGCGATGGCCAGCTGCGCGTCCGCCGGCAGCGCCTCGAACGCGGCGGGCGCCGCGCCGAGCGCGGACGGGCCACCCGTCGCCGGAAAGACGTTGGTGGGATCGGTCGTCGGGATGCCCAGCCGATCGTCGAGCGGCGTGTCGGGGAAGACCGCGTTGTACTCGGCCTTGTACTTCGCGTAGACGAACCGCGCCTGGGCGAGCGGCGTCGCCGACGTGCCCCAGACGGTCGTGCCGTGCTCGACCAGGCTGTCGAAGGTCCCCGCCCAGAGCGTCCACTCGTTCCACCCCAGGTTCACCATCTGGCCGGTGTTGGTCGACAGGTAGTTGCGCCCGTGGGACAGACCCGGGACCAGCCCGTTGTTGCCCAGCGCGCCCGGGGACGTCAGGTGCGAGTCGGCGAAGAGCTGCGTGTCGTGACAGTTCACGCACGCGACCTTCCGGATGTCGCCGACGTTGCCCGAGGGGCCCGCCACGGTGATCGCCTCGGCGACGTCCTTTTCGAAGAAGATCATCTGGCCGAACTTCGCCAGTTCGATGTCCTGGTCGCGCTTGTTGAACGGATTGCGGGGCATCCCGCCCTTGAGCGGTTCGAGCGCCTTGATCTGCCGCCACTCCTCGTCCGTGAAATCGTCGTCCTTGGTGCAGGCCGCGGAATAGATCACGCAACCGAGGGCGAGAGCCGAAATCAGTTTGTTGGAACGCATTTTATCCTCCGGGCTCTTTGGGTTCCGTTGCGGTCGATTAGAAGAACAGGACCATCGAGCTGGTCACGATGTCGTTGTCGAACTCGTTGATGCCGCCGTACTCGTCGTTGTGGAGGTACTCCCCCTTCACGACGATGTGCGGGTTGACGACGACGCGAACGCCGCCCGTGGCCCGCCATTCCTTGGTGACATAGATGCGGTCGGTGCCGAGCGTGACGAGGGCGTCGCGGAACTCGGCGCGCGCGTAGATGCCGAACATGGCGAGCAGCTGCCAGTCGACCTCGAGGTAGCCGGACGGATTGAGGTGCAGGCCCCAGACGTTGTCCACCGGATCGGGGTGACCGGGCGACCGGCCCTCGATCAGCTGCCCCTTCACGGCGAAGTTCACGCCCAGGTACTGGACGTCGACGCCGGCGAGCCAGGTCTTGCCGCTGGTGTCGGTGGCGCGATCCTGCGCGCCGTATTCGCCCGAGACGCCGATCTCGAGGCGGTCGTCGCTGCGATAGAGGTGCCCGATCGGGAAACTGACCGCGGCGCGGCCGTTCAGGAACTTGTCGTTGTTCTTGTCGATCTCGCTGTAGAAGTGAAACATCTCGATCGTCGACGAGTTGTTGGTGACCGAGGCGGCGAGGATCAGCCAGTCGTCGAGCAGCTTGCTGCGCACCTTGATCCCCAGCTGCGAGCCGGTGGTATAGCGGGCGATCAGCGACGGCGTGACGCCGAAGCGCTGGTCGGACTTGCGGTCCTTGTATTCGATGCCGAACACCGGCAGCGTCTTGCCGACGAACAGCGACGTCTTGCCGTCGGGGGTCAGCAGGTACTCGAGCTCGCCCAGGTCGGCGTCCACGAAGTCGCCGGTCGAAAAGTCGAGGTTCGAGACGGTGCGCGGGACGAAGTTGACGCTGGCGCGCAGGATGGCGCGATCCGACAGCTGGAAGCGCGGGCGGAGGTTGATCTCGTTCAGGATGAACCCCGCGGCGCCGTCGGAGTTGACGCTGTCGTAGCGAGGGACGAGCAATCCGGTCGCGTCGCCGAGGTCCGCCACCTCGCCGCGCGTGTTGATGGCGGTCGACAGGATGTCGCCCAGGAAGGTCCACGAGTAGTTCGCGTACTGGGGGAACTGGCGGACGGGGCCGGTGTCGCGCACCCAGCCCACGCCGCCGTTTCCGAGGGGGATGAAGAAGCCGAAGTCGACGTATCCGTTCCAGGACAGCGGCGAGACGCTCTTCTGCCGCGCCTCCTCCGATTCGCGCAGCCGTTCGTTGAGCTCGTTCAGCCGTTCTTCCAGCGTCTGGACGCGGTCAGGCGCGGGCGACGCGGGTTCATCGCCGCCCGAATCGGGCAATGAAGGGGCGACGGACCGTTCTTCCTGCGCCAGCGCGGGGAAGGCGGCGAGCAACGGGCCCAGGAAAACGATCGGTCCCAGCGTCGCGATCGCGGCGCGACCGAGGGTCAAGCTGATGCGGGGGCGGCCTCTATGGGGACGGTGCTTCCGCGGCTGTGTGTCGGCGTTCATCGATCCTCCTCAGGTGGACGATCTGTTTGCTTTCCGTTCGTCGGCGATCCGCACCACCTCCAGCACCACGTTCTGCAGATCGAAGGAGATCGCCGGCTCTCCCCTGTCGCTCCCCGGATGGAAGGAAAAGGCGCCCTGTTTCCAGGTCAGCATTTCGTCGAGCGCATCGATCACCTGCTGGAACACTGCCTTGGTGATCGGCGCCTGATGTTCGGGCCGCTCGCGCAGCAGGACCGCACCGAGCGTCTCGGCGCTTTCGCCGTCGACCAGCTGCTGCTCCGCGAGGGCGGCGTCCAGCTCTTCGGCCGTGATGATTCCGCGCGCGACCAGCGTCTCGCCCAGCCGGCCGACCCCGGGCGCCGACGCGCTCGTCACCCGGCCGCGCGCGAGCCGCACGATCGCGGCGCCGCGCCGGGACGAGACGACCAGCGATCCGGTCTTGTTCTGGAGGCGCAGGAACTCGAGCACCTCGGGCAGGGCGAACGTCCTGATGTCGCCGCCGAAGCGCGGCGCGGTGACAGCCGGATCGGCCGGAGCGGAGGGGACGAGCAGCGCCTGAAGCGCCTGGCGAATCCCGTCGTCGTCGGGTTCCAGGGCGGCGGCGCGCAGCAGGGCGCCGCGCGCTTCATCCAGCTCACCCAGCGCGGAGAGCGCCAGCCCGAGGTTGTACGGACCGACCGCCTGATCGGGCGCGAGCTGCTCGGTCGTGCGAAACGCCTCGGCCGCCTCGTGCCAGCGCTGGATCCGTTGATAGGCGAGGCCGAGGCCGCAGTAGGCCTGCGCCGAGTCGGGGTCGAGGCGCAGGACCTCGGAGAAGCGGGTGATGGCGTCTTCGATCCGATCGGCGGCGAGGAGGGCGTTGGCCAAGTCAGCCTGCGCGGCGCCCACGTCCGGGTGGCTCTTCGCGACGTGGGTGAGCAGCGCGATCGCCTCCGGATGCTGTGCGTCCGCCGAGAGCGCGATGCCGAGGGCCGTGACCGCCTCGAGATCGCGCCCGCGCGTGACCTCGACGACGCGCCGCAGACAGCGAATCGCACCTGCGTTGTCGCCCATGTGCTCCAGAAGCGCAGCGAGTCGCCTGTTGGCGTACGAGTGATCAGGTTCGGCAGCGAGAATCGCCGACCAGTGGTTCGCGGCGTTCTCGTGCAGCCCAAGTTGTTCGTTAGCTGACGCTGCCAACGCGTGGAGATCGCCGTTGCCCGCATGTTCCCGTAGCGCGTGCGTTGCGAGGTGCAGAGCTTTCTGGTCGTTACCGGACTCCAGAAACAATCGTGCAAGCTCGATCGTCGCCTCGACGCGGTGGGGGAAACGTTCGAGGACGCGCCGCAGGACATGCTCCGCGTCAGCGCGAAACCCGGCGAACGCGAGCTCGGCCGCAACGTCGATCATGGTTTCGAAACTATCCGTGCCGTATTTGATGGATTGCAGTAATGCGCGGCGTCCGTCTTCCAATTCACCGCGGTCGAGCGCCGCAACGGCTTGCGTGCGCGCGAGCTCGCGATCCGCTGCGTCGATCCCGCCGCGCTGCTTGATCCGATTCAGAGTGTCGCGAAGCATTCGCGACGAAATCTCTCGACGGAAATCGACGCCCCTTGAGCGATCGTCTCCGTGGAACACGACATCGCGCACGATCGTTTCAGGATCCGTATGCGCACTCACGAATCCTGGCGCGATCTGTATCCGCTGTGACCGATCGTCGAACGAAATATCGGATGTCTGACGTAACGAACGTTGTCTCAGTTTTCTGTTGATCGTTGTGCAAACGAAAAACGAAAACGAAAGAGCAAAACGCGACTCTGTTCGGCCTAAACCAACGGGCGTATTGTGACGAGAGAACCTCCGCGTGATCGAGCGACGACATACGGTGGACTCGGAGCAAGTGTCCGCGCGCATGGGAGAGACATTCGGCCGCTACCAGCTGCTCGGCTTGCTCGGGCAGGGCGGGATGGGCCGGCTCTACATTGCAGAGCGCCGCGGAATACAGGGCTTCGTGAAGATCGTGGCGCTCAAGCGCATCCAGCCTCATCTGGCGGATAGCAAACAACTGCGTGAGATGTTCCTGAACGAGGCGCGGATCGCCGCGCGCCTCGAGCACCCGAACATCGTCGCGACGTACGAGCTGGGCGAGGTCGACGGCAACTACTTCATCAGCATGGAATACCTGCCGGGCGAGGATCTGTCGGCGATCATCGCGGGCTGCCAGGAACACCGCATGCCGATCGACGTCGCCGCCGCGCTCACGCAACAGGCGGCGCAGGGGCTCCACTACGCCCACGAGGCGCGCGACGGTCAGGGACGGCCGATTGGCCTCGTCCACCGGGACGTCAGCCCGCGCAACATCTTCGTCACCTACCACGGTGTCGTGAAGCTGCTCGATTTCGGCGTCGTCCGCGGGCCGGAGAAGCAGAAGAGCATCCCCGGCGTCTTCAAGGGCAAGTACGGCTACTGCGCGCCGGAGCAGATCGAGGGGCGGTCCGTCGATCGCCGCACGGACGTGTTCTGCCTCGGCATCGCGCTGTGGGAGTGCCTGACGGGCGCGCGCCTGTTCGACGCGAGCAACGACGCGACGACAATCGATGCAGTCCGCTCGCGCGCGATCGAGGCGCCGAGCGCGCTGCGTCCGGAGATTCCGGCGGAGCTCGACGCGATCACGCTCCACGCGCTGGCCCGCGATCCCGAGAAGCGCTTCCGGACGGCCCACGACATGTCCGAGGAGCTGGACCGCTACCTGATGGGCCGCGACGATCGCCCGACCAGCAAGAGCGTCGGCCGCTGGATGGAATCGATCTTCGGCGGTGAGCGCGCGACGTTGAAGAAGGCCATCAGCCAGGGCGGCGAGATCGAGGCGACGCTGGACCGGCTGTTGGCGCTGAACGCGATCCGACCGGCGACGGGCGACGGCGCCGGCGTCGAGCGGACCGGCGAGCGTTCTGGATCGTCGGGCGGCCCCGCCAAGGCGCAGCCGCGCGCTCTGTGGTCGACGAGCTTCGGGAGCAACCCGTCGGGCAATCGGCGCTCCTCCTCGGGCGGGTCATTCGATCCGGCGGCGCCGGGGCGGTCATCGTCCGGCGCGCGCGGCGCGGTGGTCACGCCCGCCACTTCTCGTGTGGCGGTGGTGGCGCAGGCCGTGGGCGCCGCGGCCGAGGGGCAGCAGGATCAAGGGCCGCGTCGATCGCCCGCGAAGGGTCCCATCGTCATCGGCGTCGCGCTGGTGCTGGCGGGCATCGGCGCCGTCGCGGTGGTCGCGCTGCGCGGCGAGCGCTCGTTCTCGGAGGCGCCGGCGGCGCGGGCGGCGCGCACGACCGCAACGCTGGAGATTCGCAGCCAGCCGCCGGGGGCTCACGTATTCGTCGACGGGACGCCCAGCGGGCTGCGCACGCCGACCGTCCTGACCGGGTTGCCCGCGGGAAGCCGCGTCCATGTCCGGCTGGACAAGCCCGGCTACGAGCCGGTCACCGAGCAGGTGACGCTGGCCGACGGTCAATCGCGCGCCATCTCGTTGACGCTGCGGCCGGCGCCCGCCCCCACGAAGGACCAAGGGAGCAGTCCATGACGAGAACCCGGTTCGAGGTCGTCCCACCGCCGATGTCGACCGGCACGTCGCCCGGCCGCGCGCCCGCGTCATCGCCATCCGGCGTGGGCGCTGTCCTGGCGGGGCTGGTCGTGCTCGCCGGGGTCGCGGGCGCCGCGTGGACGGCGGACCGCCAGCAGCGGCGGTTCCTCTCGGCGCTGGACCAACAGCTGCTGGGCCAGGCGAGCGCGTCGCTGGAACAGCTGCTGGCGCGGCAGCGCGACCAGCTGGTGGCCGAGGTCAAGGTGCTCGCGGACGACAACCGCATCCGCGCGACCGTGCTCGCGCCCAAGTTCGACGAGGCGACCGTCCAGGACATCCTGGAGGACCTGCGGAAGTCCTCGGGCGCGTCGTTGCTGGCCGTCGTCGACGCGGGCGGGAAGGTCACGGCGGTCGTGGGCGCGACAGGTTTGCGCGAGGTGGACCTCGGCGGGTCGCCCGCCGTCAAGGCCGGTTTCGACCGTCCGACCTCGGACGTCTGGACGCTGCCTGACCAGGTCCAGGTCGTCGGCCTGGCGCCGATCCGGTCGGGCGATCAGACGCCGGCGCTGCTGGTGAAGGGTTTGTCGCTGGGACGGAGTCAGCTCGCCACCGTCGCCACGTCGCTGGGCGTGGCGGGCGCGCTGTTCATCGGCGATCGCGTGACCGCGACCAGCGCCGACGCACGGGACACCGACGAGCCGCTGCGTGCCGCGGGACGGATGGCCGACGGCACCGAGCAGGTGTCGGCCGGCGGGCGGACCCATCTGGTGCGGGTCGAACGGACCGGCGGCGGCGCGACGGCGGCCCGGCTCGCGTGGCTGGTGCCGCAACATCATCAGTTCGAGCGCGCGCGGTCCGTGCTGTTTCTCATCTGGTGCTCGGTTCCGCTCTGCGCGCTGATGTTTTTGATCCTGATCGTCAATGCTCGACGAAGAAACGGAGGAATGCCGTGAGGACACCGAACGCAACGAAAGCGCTTGTCGCCGGATTCGCCGCCGTCCTGTTCGCGGTGCCAGCCACCGCCTGGGCGGCGGAGTCATCGGAGGTGGAGGAGCTGCGGCGGGAGGTCCATCAACTGCAGGCCCAGGTTCAGACCTTGCGGCAGGCGATCTCCGAGGCAGCGGATCTCCAGCGGCAGCAGGCTGCGCTGTTCACCAAGGCGCTCAAGAGCCTCGGGAACGCGCCGGCGGATTCGAAGGGCGAGGCGACCCCGCCGCGCGCCAGCGCGCCGCCGGCCAATCCGCCGCCGCCGCTGTCGAAATCGGAGATCATCCGGGAAGGGTCGAGCGGGCGGCGCACGTCCTCGAGAGCGGAGAGGGCGGAGCGGGCGGAGCGCGCAGAGAAAGTCGAGAGCGCCGAGCCGGCGCCCGGCACGATCCGCGGAAAAATCGCGGTTCCGTCGGGCGAGCCCGTCGCGTACGTCTACGTGGAAAACGTGCTCGCGCCGCCGGTGAAGGGGCAGCACAAGGTCATCGAGCAGGCCGGGAAGAAGTTCGTGCCCGGATGGGCGGTGGTTCAGCGCGGGACGGCGATCGCCTTCCCGAACACGGACAACATCTACCACAACGTGTTTTCGCTCAGCCCGGGGAACCAGTTCGATCTCGGGCTCTACAACTCCGGGGGCGAGCCGAAGGCGCACACGTTCACCGAAGCGGGCCCGGTCGACGTCTACTGCAACATCCACCCGCAAATGGCGGCGAGCGTGCTGGTGGTGCCGAACAAATACTTCGCCAAGGTGAAGTCCGACGGCTCGTACGAGATTTCGGGCGTGCCCTCGGGGCGGCGCAAGGTCGTCGCCTGGGCTCCCGGATCGCGCCCGGCCACGGAGTGGACGGAGGTCGCCGCCGGGGGTGACGCCTCGGTGAACCTGAAGCTGGAGTCGAAGGCGCCCAGCCACAAGAACAAGGCCGGACAGGCCTACGGGTCGTACGAGTGACGCCCCGACCAGCAGGCAGCCGGCGAGGCCTCGTCGTCGTCCTGGTGCTGGTGGTGGGGGGGGCGTCGGCGTGCGCGTCGACGCCCGCGGCGGATAAGACGATCGAACCGACCGCGACCGAGGACTCGGCGTTCGTGCTGTCGAGGACGCCCGCGGTCGCGGCGGCCCGGCCCGTGGAAAAGCCTCCCGTGCACATCGCCGACGGGTGGTGGCCGTTCCGCGGCGATTTCCTCAAAATTAGCCCGGACCGGACACGCGAGCGCGACGGCGACATCTCGGAGAAGCAGGCCCCGGCCGCCTTCTGGGACCTCCAGACCTCCGTCGAGACGATCTCGATCTGGACGACGTTCTGCAACGAATGCCACGGCGGGCGGCGGAAGATGGAGGACGTCGTCCGGATGCAGAATCCGGCGTCCGACTGGGGACGGGGCGAGGGGCTCTTCTTCGGCGTCCGCCGTCCGTACGCGGAGATCTTCCGGATCATCTACAACGGGAAGATCGAGAAAGAGGGCAACCGCTGGAAGATGCCCGCCTGGCGCGGAAAGCTGGCCAAGGAGCAGATCTGGGCGTTGATCTATTTCGTCGAGTTCCAGTCGGGCGGAATCGAGGGACGGTTTCCTCCGAGCCTGTACCCGCGAGAGAACCCGGAACACCAGTAACGACGCGAAGACGAGTTTCGAAACCATTGCCGCGTCACGCGCGTGACGCCGGCAATTCTTTGCGCAAACGACGGGCAAACGTTGGTTCAAACGTCACCAACCGAAAGCGACCCAGCTGGAACAGTACCGCGCAGTGAACAAACCCTCGATTGGAGGTTGCGCGATGTCCAGAGTGTTCAGGTCTCTATCGGTCGGCATTTTGTTCGTTGGTGCCGGTTGCGGTTTGACCGGCGATTCCGACGATCCCGTCACCGAAAGCAGCGCCGGCCTGCTTTCGGCGAGCAACGAATTCGGCACCGCCGAGACGTTTCACGTCACGGGGGCGGTCGACTTCACCAATCCGTTCTTCCAGCAACTGGGCACCAACCCACGGACCTGCGCGACCTGCCACGCGGCAGACCAGGGCTGGACGATGACGACCGACGCGAACGACCAGCTGTTCCACGACACCGACGGTCTCGCGCCCCTGTTCAACCTTGTGGACGAGGGAAGCCGGCCCGACGCCGACATCTCGACGAAGGACGCCCGGGAGGCCGTCTTCGAACCCACGACGATCGAACACGGCCTGACCCGGTTCAGGCGGACAGTGCCGGCGACCGCGGAGTTTACCGTGCTGGCCGTAGACGACCCGTCGGGGTTCTCGACGCCGGCCGCGATTCTGAACTTCCGGCGCCCCTCGCCGACGATGAACGAGGCGAAGGTCTCGAGCGTCCTGTGGACGAGCGGGCCGGTGCAGGACATCGGCGCCACTCTCGCGAACGTGCTTCGGGGCGGCGCGACGCTGCACGAGCAAAGGGACCCGGCGAACCCGGTGCCGCTCGACCAAGGGAATCAGGCGCGAGACTTCCAACTCGGCCTGTTTTTCGCGCAGATTCGCGACAAGGACGCCGGGCGACTGGACGCCGCCGGGGCGAGGGGCGGACCGGCGAACCTGTCGACCGTGCCGTTCACCCTCGGGATGAACGATCCGGCGGCGCCCGGGTTCAACCGCAAGGTGTTCGACCTGTATGACGCCTGGGCCAGCTCCAGCAACAGCGCGCGCGCAAAGATCGCGCGCGGGCAGGCCGTGTTCAACACCAACGAATTCGACATCAGCGGCGTTCCCGGCATCAACGACGTGCTCGGCCAGGACCCGATCCGCGGCACCTGCAGCACCTGTCACAACACGCCCAACGTGGGCGGCCACTCGGTCATCCGGATGGTCGACCTCGGTATCGCCAACGCAGAGAACTGTGATCCGGTGCTGCCCGTTCTCACCCTGCAAAACAAGGCCACTGGCGCGATCCGGCGCGTCTGCGACATGGGCCGCGGCGGCAACGGCGTCTGGGCCGACCTCGCGAAGTTCCGCGTGCCCCCGTTGCGCGGCCTCGCGGCCCGCGCGCCGTACTTCCACGACGGGCGCGCCAAGAACATCAGCGAGGTGATCCACTTCTACAAGGATCGCTTCCACATCGACCTGTCCGACGGGAAACAGGGCGATCTGGAGGCATTTCTCGGCGCTCTCTAGATCATCACCCCGTCCTCGTCCTCGTCCTCGAGGACGGGTGTCTGCAGTTTTGTGCGTGAGCGTTTGCGACTTTTCGGGGTGCCTACACCCCGCTCGTTGAGCGGCAGGCAACGCCGCCCGAGCCCCACCCGGGTCCAGCATACAAATCGACGCCGGCGCGTAATGTGCGGACCCGTGAGCGCTGAAATCAACGCTCGCACCTTTGCGTGCAAATCATTGTGAATCATTGCACAAACCGGCAAACGATCGTTGACGCTCCGGAAATGCGCGCGCTAGAGTTTAAACAAGAAATTTTATGAAATACCGATGCAAGAGGTCGTTAGAGCCGAGCGCGCGGAAGAACACAGTCAATCATTGGAGGTCTTCGATGTTGAAAGCGGTCAGTGTCGTGTCCGGTGGCCTTTTGGTACTGGTGAGCGGCTGCGGGATGGAGGGTGACGGCGATGATCCCGTCACCGAATCCAACGCGGCAGTCGTCGCGGGGTTGGCACCTGCAGGAAACGACTTCGGCGTCGCCGAGACCTTCCACACCTCGGGGACCATCGACTTCACGAACCCGTTCTTCCAGCCGCTCGGCACCAACCCGCGCTCCTGCGCGACCTGCCACTCGCCCGATCAGGGGTGGACGGACACCGCCGACGCGAACAAGAAGCTATTCAAGGACACGGACGGCCTTGCGCCGATGTTCAACCTTGTCGACCAGGGCACCCGGCCGGACGCGGACATCTCGACGAAGCACGCGCGAAAGGAGACTTTCCGCGACAACACGCTGGCCCTCGCCGTCACCCGCTTCACCCGGACGATCAACCCGGCCACGTTCCAGTTCACGGTGGCGCCCGAGGATCCGTCGGGCTTCTCCGACAGCACGCGGGTTCTCAACTTTCGCCGGCCGACCGCGACCGCGAACGAGAGCAAGGTGTCGAGCATCCTGAACACGAGCGGGCCGGTGCAGGACATCCCGGCGACGCTCGCGAGCCTGATGAACGGCGCGGCGGGCCTTCACGAGCAGCGCGACGTCGTCGCCAATCCGGTGCCGACGGACCAGCGGAACGCGGGCCGTGACTTCATGTTCAATGTGTTCTTCGCGCAGATCAGCGACAACCAGGCCGGGCGCCTGGACGCGGGTGGCGCGCTGGGTGGCCCCGCCAACCTGGCGGCGGTCCCGTTCACGCTGGGGATGAACGACCCGATGGCGACGCCATCGACCTTCAACCCCAAGGTGTTCAACATCTACGACGCCTGGGAGGTGTTCGCGGTCAACAGCCCCCACGGCGACTGTGAGCAGGAGGCCAAGGCGGCGATCTTCCGCGGCCAGGAGGTCTTCAACTTCAACCAGTTCGACATCAGCAACGTTCCGGGGTTGACCGACCTTTCCGGGACGGACGTGACGATCCACGGCACCTGCAGCACGTGCCACAACACGCCGAACGTCGGCGGCCACTCGGTCATCCGGATGATGGACATCGGCACGGCCGACGAGCCGAACTGCAGCGAGGGCCTGCCGATCCTGCAGGTGACCAGGATCAGCGACCCGACGCAGGTCCGGCGGATCTGCGACATGGGCCGCGGCGGCAACGGCGTGTGGACCGACCTCGCGAAGTTCCGCGTGCCGCCGCTGCGCGGCCTCGCGGCCCGCGCTCCGTATTTCCACGACGGTCAGGCCAAGAACATCAAGGCGGCCATCAAGTATCACGAGAGCCGCTTCAACATCGATCTCTCCCACGGCAAGCGGAAGGACCTGGAAGCTTTCCTGGGAGCCCTTTAGTTCCCCATCGGAGGCGAGCACCCCCGCTCCCGAACACCCACGGGAGCGGGGGTTTTTTCCACCCCCATGATGATACGCGCGCGGAATGACGAACCACCGGCGGCGGACACCGCCGGTCCGGCCTGGGTTCCGGGGACCCAGTTCAGCAACTACGAGATCGAATCGTTGCTGGCCACCGGCGGGATGGCCGAGGTCTGGCGCGCCAAGATGAGGGGCGTCGCCGGTTTCGAGAAGCGGGTCGTCATCAAGACGATGCTGACGTCCCTCCAGCATCGGCGCGAGCTGGTCGACATGTTCGTCAGCGAGGCGTCGCTGGCCGCGCGCCTCAGCCACCCCAACATCGTCGACGTCTTCGACTTCGGCCAGCTGGAAGGGCGCTACTTCCTCGCGATGTCTTTCGTCCCCGGCCTGACCCTGCGCTCTGTGCACCGGCGCATGTTGATCCGGCACGAACGGCTGTCCGTCGCGGCCGCGCTGCACATCGCGCGCGACCTGTGCGAGGCGCTGCAACACGTTCACGAACTGGAGGACGGCAGCGGTCCATTGGGTCTCATTCACCGCGATCTGAGCCCGGACAACGTCATCGTCTCGACCAGCGGCACCGCCAAGGTGATCGACTTCGGCGCGGCCCGCGCGACGTCGCGCACCCCGCCCAGCCAGCTGTTCGTGGGCCGCTACCGATATGCGGCGCCCGAGCGCGTCCGCCACGAAGGCGAGGACTGCCGCAGCGACGTGTATTCCGCGGGCGTCGTGCTGTACGAGTGCCTGACCGGCATGCGCCCCTTCAGCGGGTCGGACGCGGAGGTCATCAAGGCAGTCGTCGCCAGCCGCGGCTGCGATCCGCGCGCCCGCGTGCCATCCCTGCCCGGGAACATCGCCGAGCTGGTGAAGAAGGCGACCGCCTACGACCCGCGCGAGCGCTTCGCCAGCGCGCGCGAGATGGGCGCGGCGATCGCGCGCGCGCTGTTGCAGATCGGCGCCGCCAGCAAGGAACGCGACGTCACCGCCGCCCTGTCGGCGCTGCTGGACGCCGAGGGGAAGTCGCGCGAGAGCGAGGCGGTCCCGCTGCCCGTCGACAGCACCAACCCGTCCGACTCCGACGGCTTGCTGGCGCTGTCGGAGGTGGAGATGCTGGAGGCATCGGGGCCGATCCGCGCGCCCGAGGCGCCCACGCACGTGCCGGAGGGCGACACTGAACGCATCAGTCTGCCGGTCCCGCCGGAGGCGTTTCCGCCGCCGCGGCACCCCACGGCTGCCAACCTGATCGACGCGGTCCGCGGCGCGGCCGCCCTGGAGCCGGGGCGAAACCCGCTGGAGCGCGCCGTCGAGCTGTTCGATCTCGGCATCGCGCTCCGCGCCCAGCAACGTTACGTCGAGGCGCTGGAAGCCTGGCGGGAGGCGCTGGCGCTCGCCCCCGAAAACCTCGTCTACCAGGCCAGCGTCCAGCGGCTGGCCGCGCAGCTGCGCGACCGCCGCGACTGAGCGCCGGATCGCGCGGGTTAGATCTGCCCCGGCGGGAAACCGCAGGCGGTCAGGGCCCCGATCGGATCGAAGCTGGTGCACGCCATGGTCGGCATCGAGGCGGTCGGCGCACCCTTCATGAAACAGCTGCACGCGCCGGTCGTGCCGTCGCAATTCACTTTGTAATCAATCCCGTCGGGGCAGATCTCGCGGACCCCGCACGGCAGCCCGACGTCGGGCGACGGCATCGGGCTGACCTGACACGGGCCCATCGCGGTGCCACCGCTGGTGCCGCCGGTCCCCGTCGTCCCACCCGCGCCGCCGCACGGCCCACACGCCAGCATTCCGTCGGCGCCGCACATGCACATCGTGCAGTTGCCAGCCGGCGAGCCGGGGTCGCACTTGTACCCGGGCGTGCACGCCGCGCCTGGCTGGCAGGGCGGGGCGCCGGTCGTCCCGCCCGTGCCGGCAGTGCCACCGCCGGTTGCGCCAGTGCCACCGCAAGGTCCGCACGCCAGCGTCCCGTCGGCGCCGCACATGCACATCGTGCAGTTGCCAGCCGGCGAGCCGGGGTCGCACTTGTATCCGGGCGTGCACGCCGCGCCGGCCGCGCACGTTCCGCCGCCGGTGACGCCTCCCGTGCCGGCGGTGCCACCGCCGGTTGCGCCGGTTGCGCCGGTTCCACCGCAGGGCCCGCAGACCAGCGTTCCGTCGGCGCCGCACATGCACATCGTGCAGTTGCCAGCGGGCGAGCCCGGGTCGCACTTGTACCCCGGCGTGCACGCCGCGCCGGCCGCGCACGTTCCGCCCCCGGTGGCGCCGCCGGTGCCCGTGCCCCCGGTGATGCCTCCCGTGCCGGCGGCGCCGGTCGTGGCGCCCGTACCGCCGCCGTCCGGCTTGTCGCAGGGCACGCAGGCGAGCGTTCCGTCCGCGCCGCACGTGCAATCCATGCAGACGCCGTTTGGCGCACCTCCGCAGCGATAACCCGCCGTGCAGGCCGCGCCCGGCGCGCAGGTCCCGCCGCCGGTGACGCCGCCCGTGCCGCCGGTGCCGGTCGTCGCGCCGGTGCCGGTCGTCGCGCCGGTGCCGGTCGTCGCGCCCGTGCCGCCGCTCATCCCGGCATCAGCGGCGGGAGCGCCGCCGTCGACGCCGCCCGTGCTGCTGCCGCCGCCGCTCGCGACCGGCAGCGTACCGGTCGCGAAGCAGCAGGTCGCCTCGAAGCCGTCAGCGGTGTCCGTGCACGAGCTCGCCGTCGCGCCGATGAAACCCGCGCAGGGATTCCCATCGATGCAGCGGGGTGGCGACTGGCAGCTCGTACCGCCGCCCGTGCTGCCGGTGCAGGTGCGCCCCGCGCCCGTCTTCACACAGATCGGCGCCGCGGGCGCGAAGCAGCACGCGCCCATGAATCCGTTGACGCTGTCCGTACAGTTCGTCAGCGTCGCGCCCGGATAGCCGCCGCACGCCGTCGCGGCCGCCGCCGACGCACAGGTGGGCGGCGGGGGACAGGTCGACCCACCCCCGCTCGGGCTGCCGGTGCACGTTGCGCCCGCGCCCCCGATCGCGAAGCAGATCGGCGCGTTCGCGGCGAAGCAACAAGACGCGGAGTAACCCTTCGCGCCATCGGTGCAGCTGTCCATGGTGGCGCCCGGGTACTGCGAGCAAACATTCATCGCCCCCGCGCACGTCGGGGGGTCGCAGGTCGTCGAGGTGCCTCCCGTCTGCGTTCCGCCGCCAGCCGGGCCGGTGCTGCCGCTGCCCATGCCGGCGTCTACCCCGCCCGTCGCCGTGCAGCCCCAACCGGGTTGCACCGTCGCGCAGGTCTTGCCGGCCTCCTCGGCCACGACCGCGTACGGCGAAAGGTGAGTCGTCACGCCCGAGACCGTCTTCGCCTGCCTGTCGACGACGGCGCCCGGCAGAAGCTGCCACGATCCGCCCGCGAAGGTGGCGACGCGCAGCGACGATTCGGCGGCCCCGTTCAAGTCCGCCGCGTCGTAGTGCAGCGTCAGCGTCACGGGCATGGCGAACTGCGTGCCGGTCGGACCGATCTCGTAGACGGCGCCGACCGCGCCGTCCGCGGGCGCGGCAGCCGGCTCTGTCGTGATCGTGACGTCGGCGGGCAGCGCGCCCGCCGGAATGCTGACGGCCAGTTTGCCGTCGGACGACGTCACCGCGCCGCCGGAGGTGCCCACCACCTTCATGGTCGGCGCGCCTCCCGGAGGTTGCTTGCTGGAGCCGCCGCCGCCGCAGCCAACGGCCGCCAGCGTCAACGACGTGAGGATACACGAGTGGAGTAAGAGGCCCGTTCGCATTGAGCACACCATCGGGCCTTCGTTTCGGGAATTGAGGTCAGCCGCACGAAAATTTTTTCGTGTGTCAAAAGCGCGGCGTGCGACGCAGCGCCACCGTCACGCGCGACGCCGCGCTGAGTTCGCGCTTGAAATCAGCAGTCCACTTCCTGCCGGGATTCGGCCGGCGTGCACAGACTATCCGACGCGGAGCGGGCCCCGTCGGCATCGGGGTGAGTCAGGGAGAGGGAGGAAGTCATGCGAGTCATTCGTTGGGGCCAGCCAGGGCTCTTGGTGGCGGTGGTGGCGGCGGTCGCGGGCAGCGGCATCGGTTGCGGCGAGTCCGGATCGACGCCCACGGCCAGCACGACATCCAGTACGACGTCCGAGCTTGTACCTAGGCGGAAGCCGAGCCCGTTCGAGTCGAAGGTGAAGCAACAGAACACGGTCGCGGACCAGAACGGTTTCGCGCTGAAGACGGATCCCGATCTCCAGAACGCCTGGGGGCTGGTGTTCAAGGGAGACTCCGCATGGGTCGCCGCGAACCACACCGGGACGGTTCGGGAGTACAGCGATGACGGTACGTTCGGCGACGTGATCAGCCTGCCGCTGGCCAGTGGCGACCCGTCGTCGCCCACCGGTCAGGTCATCAACCGGTTTCCCCACGCGTTCATGGGCGACGCGATCGTCACCGTCAGCGAGGACGGCGTCATCTTCGGCGTGAACCCCGGTACGCCGACAGCCGCCATCCGCGTCACCACCGATACCGCCGTGTACAAGGGCGACGCCATCGCGATGTTTCACGGCAAACCGCGCCTGTTCGCCACGGACTTCTTCAACCGGAAGGTCGACGCCTTCGAGGCCGACTACAGCCCCGCGAAACTGGGCGGCGACTTCGTCGACCCCGAGCTGGCGACGCTCACCGAGGACGGCACGACGCCCAAGGAGATGTACGCGCCGTTCAACATCATGCCGTTCCGCGACAAGCTGCTGGTGACGTTCGCCCTGCAGGCGGGGCCCGACAACGAGGACGATGACCCGGGACCGGGCCGCGGCTTCGTCGACATCTTCGACACCGACGGGAACTACGTTCAGCGCCTGATCACCCGCGGCAACCTGAACTCGCCCTGGGGGATGGCCCTGTCGCGCGAGCACGTCGGCGACGTCGACCTCATCGTCGGCAACTTCGGCGACGGGCACGTCAACGTCTACGGTCTATCCACGTCGATGCACGGCCGGCGTGTGCGCGCCAACTTCGAGGGGCCAATCGGTTACCTCCGAGGCGGACCGGTCGTGATCGAGGGCCTGTGGGCCATCGCCTTCGGAAACGGCGGCGACTTCGAAGCCGACGAGCTCTACTTCACCGCCGGCCCCGGCAACGGCGAAGAGATCGAGACCCACGGCCTGTTCGGCGAGCTCGACTTCGTCGGTCCGCGACGCTAGTCGGCGCGATCAAACCTCGGGCGTGACGTTCGTGCCCTCGACGAGTCACGCCCGCGGCGCGGTGTTGAAAACCTGACGGTGCGGCGGCACCCGCCCGCGACCTTCGCGGCGTGATGGGCGCCGCGGCGCCTGGCGTCCACCTTGCACTATGGTGTGCCATGGCCTGGAGGCTCGCGCTTTGCTGCTCGCTCGCGGTGCTGCTCGTGTTGCAGGCGCCCGCGCGTGCGGACGGCCTCGCGCCTGGCGCGCCGTCGTCCCCGGCGCCCGCCGCGCGCGCTGGCGGCAGCCGAAACGCGGCGCTGGTCGCGCTCGTCGCGGGCGGGGCCCTCGCCCTCACCGCGGTGTTCTTCGGCGTCCGCGCCCGCCGCGAGATGAATTCGGACGATGGTTTGGCCGAGGGCGCCATCGCATCGGTGGCCCTCTTCATCGCCGTGCCCACGCTGGTGGTGGGCATCGGGCTCATGCTGCCGGACGACCCAAACGCCCGGCCGTCATCCACTTATCCACGGGTCGCCCAGCTACCGTCCGGGCTCGCGCTGCGCCTGACGTTTTGAACGATCAGGAACCGCGGCGCTTCTCGAGCTTGCTGACGCGCGCCTTCAGGTCGTCGACGTCCTTCTCCAGGAGATCGACGTGCTTGTGATGAAAGCGCCCAGATCTAGAAGTCCTAGCTCGACTCGATCCAGCCGGTGGTTTGTGCCGTCCAGACGCTCGCCCAAGGACGTTTCGAGGTGGTCCACGCGATCGCCGAGGCGATCAATTCGCTCCTCGAGAGAGCTCCCGAGGTGATCCACGCCGTCCCGGATCTGCTTGAGGATTTCCACTGGCAGCTCGTCCACGTGCACGCCTCCATGTTAACGCGGCCGGGAACGGTTGTCCCCGGCCGCCGTTTCAGTTGCCTCACGCCGCCTGCGCCGCCTGCGCCGCCGGCGGCGGCGGCGCACCGAGCGCCGCGTTCTCCGCCTTGCGCGCCTCCAGCAGGGTGAGGCGCACCTCCTGCGCGACGTCCGGGTGCTCCGCGACGTAGGCGCACGCCCGGTCCCGCCCCTGCGCGATCCGCTCGCCCTTGAACGAATAGAACGAGCCCGACTTCTCGAACAGCCCGGCGGCTGTCGCGTGGTCGACGATCTCGCCCGGGACGTTGACGCCCACGCCGTAGAGGATGTCGAACTCGGCCTCGCGAAAGGGCGGCGCGACCTTGTTCTTCACGACCTTCACCCGCGCGCGGTTGCCGACGACCTGCTCGCCGTTCTTGACGACGCCGATCTTGCGGATGTCCAGGCGCACGGACGCGTAGAACTTCAGCGCGTTGCCACCGGTCGTGGTCTCCGGGTTGCCGTAAACGACGCCGATCTTCTGGCGGAGCTGGTTGATGAACACCACCGCGGTGTTGTTGCGCGCCGTCGCGGCGGTGAGCTTGCGCAGCGCCTGGCTCATGAGGCGCGCCTGCAGGCCCATGTGCGCGTCGCCCATCTCGCCCTCGATCTCCGCCTTGGGCACCAGCGCCGCGACGGAGTCGATGACGATCAGGTCGATGGCGCCGGTGCCAACCAGCTTGTCGGCGATCTCCAGGGCCTGCTCGCCGTGATCCGGCTGCGACACCAGCAGGTCCTCTATGCGCACGCCCAGCTTGCGCGCGTAGCCGACGTCGAGCGCGTGCTCGGCGTCGATGAACGCGCACACGCCGCCCGCCCGCTGGGCCTCGGCGATCGCGTGCAGGGTCAGCGTCGTCTTGCCGGACGACTCGGGGCCGTAGATCTCGATGACGCGGCCGCGCGGCAGCCCGCCGACGCCGAGCGCGATGTCGAGGCCGACCGATCCCGTCGGGATCGTCCC
>Ga0070686_100000748_pt1 | contig 18827 bp, 11 predicted proteins | sample KBSS23LmetaG_FD_65654 | JGI IMG/M metagenome (GOLD analysis project Ga0070686, IMG submission 65654) | Switchgrass rhizosphere microbial communities from Kellogg Biological Station, Michigan, USA - KBS S2-3L metaG | ecosystem: Host-associated > Plants > Roots > Rhizosphere ... | reverse complement strand
GGCCGGCGCTCGATGCGCTGATTGCGGTGCTGCAGGATCTTCGCGCCGATCTTGCCGACGGCGACCGGCTGGAAGAGGTGTTCACCGACGCCGCCCGCTGGCGCGCCGCGCTGAAGCGCTGAGAGCGCGTTTCAAATCACCGTCGCGCAGCCCTTCAGGGCAGCCCGCGCGGCCGACGGCAGGCCTGAAGGCCTGCGCTACGGTAGGCCGCGCTTCCCGGACCACCGTCGCGCAGCCCTTCAGGGCAACCCGCGCGGCCGACGGCAGGCCTGAAGGCCTGCGCTACGGTAGGCCGCGCTTCAGCCGGACCGTCCGGCGGGCGCGTTACTCGCAACGGAGCGCGACCATCGGATCGACGCGCGCGGCGCGACGCGCCGGCAGATAACCGGCGAACGCCGAGACGGCGAGCATCACCGCGGTCGCGGCGACGATCGTCGCCGGATCGCTCGGTGACAGGCCGTAGAGTAGCGACGCGATCAGGCGTCCGGCCCCGGCAACAGCGGCGAGGCCGATCGCGACGCCAGCGGCAACCATCGCAATCGACTCCCGCATCACCAGCGACACCACGGCGGCTCTTTGCGCGCCGAGCGCGATGCGGATGCCTATCTCGTTGGTCCGCCGCGCGACGCTGTACGAGAGAAGGCCGAACAGGCCGATCGACGCGATGGTGACGGCGAGGGCCGCAAATGCGGTGCATGCCTCGGCCAGCAACTGCTCCTGGGCGAGCCGACGGTCGATCATCTCCGCCTGCGTCGTGATCGATAGACCGGGCAGGTCTGGCTCCGCGGCGTGGACGATGTCGCGGACCGCGCTCGCCAGCGCGGCCGGCGCCAACACGGTCCGCACTGCGAATGAAGCCGAGCCCCCGGCGCCGCGCTGAGCGAGCGCGAAGTAGATGGTCGGCGGCGCCGGGTCGCGGACGCTGTTGTACTTCACGTCGCTGACGATGCCGACGATCTCGAACTGCGGGTTGTTCAGCGGGCCGAGGCGCTTGCCGAGCGGCGGCTCGCCGGGCGCGAAATAGGCGCGAACGGCCGCCTCGTTCACGACCGCCACCTTCGGCGCCTTCTCGTTGTCATGAAGCGTGAAGGCGCGGCCGCGGACGACTCTGATGCCGAGCGTCTCGAAGAACCCCGGCGACACTCCCATCGAATGGAAGTTGTTGCCACGCGGTCGCGGAGCGGCGGCAGCGTAGGTGTGCCCCTCGACAAAAAGATCGGTGGTGCTGACGCCGCCGCTGAGCAGCTGCTGCGCGGAGTAGGCGACCGACCGAACGCCGGGGAGCGCAGACACCCGCTGGCCGATCGTTTCGTAGAGCGCGATCGAGCGTGGCTTGTCGTAGTTGAGCAGTGACGGCGTCACTCGGAACAGGATCAAGTTGCCGGTGTCGAAGCCGACATCCACGCGGCGGAGGTTGCGCAGCGTCGTCACGAACAGGCCGGCGCCGACCAGCAGCACCAGCGATAACGCGACTTGGACGACGAGAAGCCCGCGCGACGCCGTCGAGCGGCCCCGGCTCGCTGTCCGGCTGTGTTCCTTCAGCGCCGTTGCGACGTCGAAGGCGGTGCCGCGTAGCGCCGGGAGGATGCCGAACACGATACCCGTCGCGAAGGTGACGATCAGGGCGAATGCCGACAGCCGCCAGTCCGCCGGTGCGGCGGCGCCGCGGAGCGGCAACAGCGACCGGGTCCACCAGGCGACGACGACGCCGGCGGCTCCGCCGATGGCCGCCAGCAGGACGCTCTCGGTCAGCAACTGGCAGATCACCCGCCGGCGCGGCGCCCCCAACGACAGCCTGACCGACAGCTCGTTCTGTCGCGCCGCGCCGCGGGCGAGCAGCAGGTTGGCGACGTTGGCGCACACGATGAGGAGCAGCACCGCGGCGACGATGCCGAGCAGGGTCACCGACTGGACGTCTCGCTCGCCGGGATCGTAGATACCGCGGCGCGCCGATTCGACGCGCAACTCCGGAACCGCGGTCCGGCCGCGGTTTTGCGCCTCAGCGCGCTGCTCGGCTATCGGGGAGCTGAGAGACGACGTCCAGGCACCGCGTGCCGTTGCCTGGAAGACACCGGCGAGGCCAGCCTGCACCTGCGCCGCCGTGCCGCCTGATTTCAGCCGGCCGACGACCTGAAGCCACCAGTGCGTCGCCCGCTCTCTATAATCCGGCTCGATAAACGGCGGCGCCGCGACGGCCAGCGGTACCGTCACGTCGGGCGCGTCGTCGAACGATTGCTGTATGCCGCCAAACGCTGGTTCGGTGACGCCGACGATCGTCACCGGCATGTCGTGAAGTCGGACGACGGCGCCGACGGCCGAGGCGCTCTCGCCGAACCGGCGCTTCCAGAAGCGGGCGCTGATCACCGCAACCGGCAGCGCCGCCGGCAGATCATCGGACGGCTCGAGCAGACGACCCGCCGCCGCGCGGACGCCGAGCACTGTGAAGAAGTTGCCGGCGGCCAGATATGTCGAGACCAGCTCGCCATGGCCGTCGATCACCAGGTTGTCCTGCGCGTGCGGCGCTCCGGCGGTGAGATCGACGAGCGTAGACGCACCGGCGGCGCGGAGCGCTTCGAACATCGGATAGGACACCGTCGCGCGGATTTCGTAGCCACCCGCGTCCTTGCGAGGCGTGAAATAGTCGTCGAACTCGTTGCCCATGTCGTTGCGGCCGACCCACTTCAGCCGCACGAGCGTGTCAGGACGATCGACGCCAATTGGCTGGAGCAGCAGTCCGTTGACGGCGCTGAACAGCGCCGTGTTGGCGCCGATGCCGAGCGCAATCGACAGGACGACGACGAGCGTCCAGGCCTTGTTCTGGACGAGGAGCCGCACCGCGTAGCGCAGATCCTGGAGCATCGCTTCCTCGAACGCGCGTAGGTCCGCCCTTTCAGGGCGGACGACGGGCTACTTCGTCTCCGCCGGCACCAGCGTGACGATCGTCATCCGGTCGGACGGGAAGTACTTCTTGAAGGTCTCCTGCAGCACCTGCGGCGTGACCTTTTCGATCCGCGCCGGCCGCGTCAGGATCTCGCCCGGATCGCGGTTGTAGGTCTGGACGGTCTGCAGCCGGCCGAGCCAGTATCCGTTGTCGCGCAGCGCCGTTTCGTAGCCCCGGCGCGCCGACTCCTTGGCGCGGTTGGTGAGATCGACCGACGGTCCTTCCTTCTGCAGCCGGGCGATCTCCTGGAGCGAGCGGTCGATCATCGTGTCGAGGTTCGTCGGGTCGGCGCCGAAGCGGATCTGAATGTGGCCGGCGCCTTTCTGCGGCAGCGGCTGTGACAGGCCGACGCTGACGGTATAGGTCTGGCCGAGCTCCTCGCGGAGGATGTCGCGCAGCGCGATGTCGAGGACAGTGTTCGCCGCGATCACATACTCCTGCTCCTGCGGGTCGATCGACGGATCGGCAAAGAAACTGACGACCGACTGACCGCGCGGCTCGCGCCCGGCGACGACCTTCTCCCTGACGTTGTTGTCGGGGAAGTGGATGCCGACGTCTTTGAACGTCGAGCTCTTCTGTCCGGTGGACGGCAGCGTGCCGACGTACTCGGCGAGCAGCGGAATCGCTTCGTCGACCTTGAAGGCGCCGACCATGAAGACGGTGAAGTCGGCGGCGTTGGCGAAGCGGGCGCGATAGAACGCGATCATCTTCTCGCGGTCGAGCGACGCGACCCGTTCCGGGGTGAGCGGCTGCGCCGTGTAGTGGTTCGACGTGTTCACCTGGGACAGTTTCTCGCCGAAGATCTGCCGCGGGTCGCGGCCACGGTTCGCGACCGCGGCATCGAGCTGCTTCTTCATCAGCGCGAACGCTTCCGGGTCGTTGCCGGGGGCGGTGACGTCCTGGTAGAGCAGCTGCAGCGCCGTCTCGAGCTGCGCCGGCGGCGCGCTGCCCGACACGCCATGCGACGACAGCGCGATGTACGGCCGCGCGACCACCAGCTTGCCGGTGAGCACCTTCTGCAGGTCGGTCGCCTTCAGGCCACCGACGCCGGATTCGCTGACCAGCGAGGTCGCCATCGAGGCGTCGAGAAACTCCTGCGGCGACGCCAGCGAGGCGCCGCCCATCGCGTTGAGCGTGAACAGAATCTGATCGTTCTTGAAGTCGGTCGGCTTCAGCCACGCCTCGACGCCGTTGGCAAAACGAACGATCGTCACGCCGATATCCTCGAGCGTGCGCCGCGACGCCACCGAGCCGCCGCTCGGCGGGTTCTCCATCAGCGCGCGGGTCGTGGTGGTGTCGGTCCACGGCGTGACCCGGGTCGCTGCGGCGGCCGAAATCGCCGCCTGCAGCTCGGTCTCGGTCGGCACCTTGACGCCGTTCTTCTGCGGCATCGTCGCCAGGATGACGCGGCTGTCGTCTTTCAGCAGCGCCCGAGCGAGGTTCGAGGCGTCGGCGTCGGTGATCGTCGGCAGCAGCTGCTGCACGAGCTTGTACTCGTATTCGATGCCCGGGCTCGGCTCCTCGTTGAGGAAGTAGCTGACGTACTCCTGTGCGAACGATCCGCTCTCGGTCTTCTCGCGGTCCGTGTAGGCGTGCTCGTAGAACGCTTTCATCCACGCTTTGGCGCGGGTGATCTCGGCGGCGCCGAAGCCGAACTCGCGGACGCGGTTGGCCTCGGTCGTGAGCACCGCGGCGCCGTCTTCGAGCTTGCCGTCTTCGACCGTCGCCTCCATGTCGAAGGTCGCCACATCCTTGCTCAACGTGCTGTTGCCGGCGCCGGCGCGCAGGAACTTCGCGTCGGGCTTCCGCTCCAGCTCGCTGAACCGTTCGTCCATGATGTGGTCGACGATCCGCGCGACCAGGTCGCGCCGGTAGTCGGCGACCTTCTGCTCACCTTCCCGGGCGCGCTTGCGGACGATCTCGACCGTCGATCGCGTCACCTCGGGATCGGCGACGATGCTGACGAGCGGCTGCTGATGGAGCGGCACTTTGCGGTCGGGCGGCTGCGCCGCCGGAGCCCTGGCGGTGAGCGGCGAGAAGGCCGCCTTGATCGTCTCCTCGATCTGCGCAGTGTCGGCGTCGCCGACCGCGATCACCGCGATCCGTTCCGGGCGATACCACGTGTCGTAGAACGCCCGGAGCCGCTCCGGCGGCGCGTTGCGGAGGATCTCCGGCTTGCCGATCGGCAGCCGCTCGGCATACCGCGACTGATAGAACAGCACCGGCAGCTGCTTGTCGCGGATGCGCGATCCGGCGCCGAGGCCGCCGCGCCATTCTTCGATGACGACGCCGCGCTCCTTGTCGATCTCTTCCTTCGTCAACGACAGGCCGCCGGCGAAGTCGGCGAGCGCCGTCACCGCCTTGTGCACGACCTCCTTGTTGTCGCTCGGGACGTCGAGCATGTAGACGGTTTCGTCGAAGCTGGTGTAGGCGTTGACGTGCGGCCCGAGCCGCGCGCCGATCGACTCGAAGTACGAGACCAGCTCGCCGGGCTTGAAGTGGGCGCTGCCGTTGAAGGCCATGTGCTCGATCAGATGGGCGAGGCCCTGCTGATCGTCGGCTTCGAAGAGCGATCCGGCCTTCACCGCGAGCCGCAGCGACAGGCGCTTGGCCGGCCGGCTGTTCTGGCGGATGAAATACTTCAGACCGTTCGGCAGCGTCGCCGTCTTGACGGCGCTGTCGAACGGGATCGTCTGCTGCAGGTCGGCGGTCTGGGCAACGAGCGTCGTGACCGCGAGCAGAAGCGCGGACGACAGAACGAATGCGTGCTTCTTCATAACTGATCGGTCGTCTTCTTGTCCGCCGGTTTCTCAGGATCCTTCCGCTCCGGCGCCTTCCAGTCGATGCCGCGGGCGTACTTCATCAGCCACGCGATCTCTTCGCTGTCGCGGATCCGGATATGGTGGGGCTCGCGGAAACCGTGCGGCTCGCGCGGGAAGCGGATGAAGCGCGACGGCACGCCGCGATCCTTCAGGCCCTGGTAGAACATCATGCTCTGGCCGATCGTGTCGGTGGTGTCGCGCTCGCCGTGCAGCAGCAGCGTCGGCGTCGTCACCTTCGCGATGTGCGTGTACGACGACTGCCGCCGGTAGTTCTCGGCGCTCTCCCACGGCGTGCCGCCGATGTACCAGAGGCGCACGTCATGGTTGAAGCCCATCGCGTATTCAGACGTCCAGTCGGCGACCATGGCTCCGAGCGACGCCGCCTTGAATCTCGTCGTCTGCGTCAGCGTCCAGCCGCCGAGGATCCCGCCGTAGCTCCAGCCGCGGATGGCCAGGTGATCCGGGTCGGCAATGCCGTCGGCGATCAGCTTGTCGACGCCGGCCATCAGATCCTGGTAGTCGCCGCCGCCGATGTCCTTCATGTTGCCGCGGAGCAGCGCGTCGCCATAGGTCGCGCTGCCGCGCACGTTCGGCTCGAGCATCGCCCAGCCGAGTCCGGTGTAGACATGGTTGATAGCGCGGAACGAGACGTCCCACGCCCCGGCCGGTCCGCCGTGCACCGAGAGGATCAGCGGCAGCCGGGTGCCAGGCTTGTAGTCGGCCGGCAGCCACAGCATCCCCTCGACGTCGAGCCCGTCCTTGCTCTTCCACGTCACGGCCTTGAACTGCGACAGCGCGAACTCGCCGACCTTGGGATTCGCGTGCGTGATTGCTGTCGCCTTGCCGGTGCTCAGATCGATCACCTGGATGTCGGCAGGGGTCGTCGGCGTCGAGACCACTGCCGCGCCGCGCCTACCGTCGGAAGACACCGACTCCATGCGGCCCGACCAGTCGCCGCCGGCAACCTGCGTGACGGCGCCGGTCGCGACGCTGACGCGCTGCACGGTACCGCGCGCGCGGACCTGCGCGCCGAAGACGATCGATTGCCCGTCGGGCGCCCAGCTGTACTGCGCGATGTCGCCGTTGAAGGTTCCGGTCAGCTTGCGCGGTTCGCCGCCTTCCGCGGGGATCACCCACAGCTTGTCCTCGAGCAGGTCCCAGTTGGTGTTGGTCGGCGCCAGGTAAGAAATCATCTTGCCTTCGGGCGACCATTGAACGTTCATCTCCGGCGCGTCGTTTTTGGTCAGCGTCTTGATGGCGCCGCTGTCGGCGTCGACCGTCGCCACTTCGGCGTGGTACTGCCCGTTGCGCGTGTTCTCCCGGCGGTAGGTGATGGCGATCCGCTTGCTGTCGGGCGAGAGGCGGAAGCCGGAGATCAGCAGGTGCTCGTCGGTGGTGATGGCGTGCTCGGACTTGTCGGCGATCGAGAATCGCCACAGCCCGTTGAAGTCGCCGCGCTCCTGGCCGTTGGCCCCCTCGTCGACGAAGATGGCATCGTCGCCCGATTTCTCGCTCGTCTTCACCGACTCCGGCTTGGCATGCTCGGCGAGGAAGACGATCGCGGCGCTGTCTTTCGTCCACTCGAACGATTTGATCTCGCCCTTGTGATCGGTGAGCTTCGAGGCCTCGCCGCCGTCGACGGGAATCACGTAGATCTGCGGATCGGCATCGGCGCCGCTGCCGTCGCGGCTGCCGCTCGAGGCGTCGCGCGTCGAGAGGAACGCGACCGACCGGCTGTCTGGTGACCACGCCGCCGCCCGATCTTTTTCATGGCTCAGAAACCGGCGGGCATTGCCGCCGTCGGCGTCGGCGATCCAGATCGAGGTGGCCCGTTTGTTGTCCTTCCACTTGCCGAGCTCGGAAACGGTGTAGAGCACGCGGCGCCCATCGGGCGAGAGGCGCGGCGCCGACACCTGCACGAGATCGATCGCATCGTCGATCGTCATCGCGCGCTTCGATTGCGCGGTTGGTGATGGACTCGCGAGCGCGAGCAACAGCGACGCAGACGCGACGGCACGAAGCCAGATTGAAGATGAGCGGGCGCGAGATCTCGAGAGCATGCAGCCTCCGACGTCGCGAGATCGTAGCACTATAATTTCTAGATGGACAAAGACTTCGAGGCAGTGATTCTCAGCGCCTGCCGTACGCCGATCGGTGCGTTCGGCGGCGCGTTCAAGGACGTGAGCGCCGTCGACCTCGGCGCGGTGGTGATTCGCGAAGCGATCGCGCGCGCCGGTGTGAAGCCGGCTGATGTGGGCGACGTGGTGATGGGCTGCGTGCTCCAGGCGGGGGCCGGCATGAACGTGGCGCGGCAGGCGGCGTTGAAGGCGGGCGTTCCGGTCGAGGTGCCCGGCGAGACAGTGAACCGCGTGTGCGGATCCGGGATGCAGGCGGTGGTGCACGCGGTCGAGGCGATTCGCGTCGGCTACGTCGACACGATGATCGGCGGCGGCACCGAGTCGATGTCGAACGCGCCGTACCTGTTGAAAGGGGCACGCTGGGGCTACCGGATGGGCAACGCCGAGGCGGTCGATTCGATGCTGCTCGAAGGCTTGACGTGCGCGATCGGCGGCTGTCACATGGGCAACACCGCGGAGGAGATCGCGACCCGCTACAAGGTGACGCGCGCCGACCAGGATGTGTTCGCCGCCGGCAGTCAGGAGCGTGCCGTCCGCGCGATCGCCGAGGGGCGCTTCAAAGAGGAGATCGTGCCGGTGCCGGTGCCGCAGAAGAAAGGCAATCCGATCACCGTCGACACCGACGAGTACCCGCGCGCCGGCACGACCGTCGAGAAGCTGGCGGGGCTGAAGCCGGCCTTCAAGAAAGAGGGCTCGGTCACCGCCGGGAACGCCTCGGGCATCAACGACGGCGCTGCGGCGCTGGTCGTCACCACCATGCGCAAGGCGCAGGACCTCGGCCGCAAACCGTTGGCGCGTATCCTCTCCTACGTGTCCACCGGCGTCGACCCGATGATCATGGGGATGGGCCCGGTCCCGGCGATTCGCAAGGTGCTCGAGCGCGCCCGGCTGAAGATGGAGGATGTCGATCTGTTCGAGTTGAACGAAGCCTTCGCCGCGCAATCGCTCGCCGTCGTGCGCGAGCTGAAGATCGATCCGGCGAAAGTCAACGTCCACGGCGGCGCGATCGCGCTCGGCCACCCGATTGGCGCCAGCGGCGCCCGCGTCTTGACGACGCTCGCCTACGCGCTGCGGGCGCAGAAGAAAAAGTACGGCGTCGCTTCGCTGTGCATCGGCGGCGGAATGGGCATTGCGATGGCGATTCAGAACCTGGACGCGTGATCCAGATTTCGCGCGCGACGATCGACGACATCGTCGCGCACGCCCGTGAGTCGGTGCCCGGCGAATGCTGCGGGCTGCTGCTCGGCCAGGGCGCCGCGATCGTGCGATCGGTCCGCGCGGGCAATATTGCCGCCGATCCGACCCGTCGGTTCGAAATCGATCCGCGGGATCACATCGCTGCACGGCGGGATGCGCGCGGCCGCGGTCTGGCTGTGCTCGGGTTCTACCACTCGCACCCGCGCTCGGCGGCCGAGCCGTCGCCGACCGATCTCGCGGAGGCGAGCTATCCCGATCACCTCTATCTGATCGTCAGCCTTGCGCGAGGGGCGCCGGACCTCGGGCTGTTCCGGCTCCATAGCGGGAACTTTCAGGCAACGGCGTTCGTCACAGTCGGCTGATGTTGCGGTCGCGGATCGTGGTCGCCGGCGTCTGCCTCGGTGTGCTGACGCCGATTGCCGCGTCCGCGCAGGAGCCGCCGTCGCCCGCCGTCGTCCGGTCGCTTACCGTTACCGGCGCGAAGGAAATCGCTGAACCCACCGTCCGGGCCGAACTGCGCGTTCGTCCCGGTGATCCGCTCACGCAGACGACCGACGAGATCAGCCGCGGGATCGAAGCGCTGTATCGGCGCCAGGACTTCACCTTCGCGCGGGTGACCACGACGTTCGATGAAGCCGACGGTGCCCTCACCGTCGCCATCGACGAAGGGAAGATCGACGGGGTCGAATTCGAAGGCGTCGACGAACACTTGGCGCGTACGTTCGCCGACGATTTCGCGCTGCGCGCCGGCGACATCTTCAATCGCAAACGGGCCAGGCAGGCGCTCGAGGTGCTGCTGCAGCAGACCCGCGGCGCGGTCACTCCGGGCCGGCTGTCGACCCATTCGCTCACCTCGACCGACGATCTCACGCGGCGGCACGGCACCTTCGACCTCGTCGACCGCGGCGGCCGGCGGATGCTCATCGTCGGCCTGCGCGAACCGCTCGGACGATTCCACGTCACGCCGTTCGGCGAGCGCGAAGACTGGTTCACCCCCGTCGACGGGTTCGTGCCGTCGCTCGACATGGGGATCGCCGTCTTCGATCACACCTCCTTCAACCACACCTTCATCTTCGGCCACGCGTCGTACAAGTTCGCCGCCGAGCGCGCCGGCTACGCGCTCGGGATCGAGCGGCCGCTGTTCGGGCGCACGAAAGTGTACGTCGGCGCCGAACTGCACGATCTCACGGCGACCGACGACCGCTGGCAGGTCTCGACGCTGGAAGCGACGGTGGCCGCCGCCGCCGTCCGCGACAGCTTCCGCGACTACTACCGCCGGGTCGGCGCGCAGGTCAACGCCGCGGTGCGGCTCCATTCAAATATCGAAGTTCTCGCCGCCTGGCGCAGCGAACGCCACGAAGCGCTCGCGACGACCGCCGACTTCAGCCTGTGGAACGGCGACGAACCGTTTCCGCCGAATATGATTGCTGCGCCGGGTCGGTTGAACGCGTTGATCATTGGTGCCTCAGCGAACGGGCGCGGCTTCGATCGCGAATCGCTGGAGGCGTCGTACCTGCGCCATCAGTTGGAGGAGCCGTTCGGCCGCCGGCTGACGCAGCTCGAGGGCGGCCGCAATCCGCAGCCGCAGTGGCGCATCGACTGGTCGTCCGAGCTGTCGTCGCCCGGCGCCTTCGCGAGCGACTTCGATTTCCGCCGCCACATCGTCACCGGCCGCGCGCTGGTCGGCGCCGGCGAATTTCAGACGTTCGGCGTACGGGCAACCGGCGGGTGGTCGGACGGAGTGCTGCCGCCGCAGCGCCTGTTCGCGGTGGGCGGCATCGGATCGGTCCACGGCTACGACTTCAAGGAGCAGGCCGGTAACTCGATGGCGCTGCTGAACCTCGAGTACGAGATCGGCTGGCGCAACGGGTTGAAAGGCGCTGCCTTCTACGATCTCGGTCGAGCGGCGCCGACCGGCGTCGACGCGCCGTGGCTGAAAGGCGTCGGCTGGGGCGTCGGCGTCGGCGACATGCGGGTCGACTTCGGCTACCGGCTCGACGACGTGCCCGGTTCGTTGCAGGTCCTGTTCCGGTTCAGCCGCACTTTCTGATGTGCGTCGCCAATACTCTGTAGCGCAGCCCTTCAGGGCTGCACGTGCGTACGGCGGCAGGCCTGAAGGGCTGCGCTACGGAATACCGCGCTACGTCATTGCGATGCTCTTCGCGCTGGCGTCGACAGCCGCACCGGCGGCCGCGCTCGAAGTCGAAGTGAAAGCGGTTCGCACGCCGGCCGGCGCCGTAAGCGCGGTCGTCGAGCTCCGCGACATCATTCCCGATCGCTTCAAGAAAACCATCGACGAGGGCGGAGCGCTGCACTTACGCGTGCAGGCGGAACTGTGGGAAGCGCGCCCGGTGTGGGATCGTCTCGTCTTTCCCGCGATCGTGCGCGTCTTTCGTTTCACGCGCGGCGCCGGCAGCAGTCTCTCGATCGTCGATCCCAACGGCGTCGTCACGACGTCGCAGGATGCACCGCGAGCGATGCCGATTGACGTCGCCCTTGGCGACGCGGCGCGGGTGAGCGCGTCGGCGCGCTATTACGTCCACGTCATCGCCACGCTGGGCACGCTCGCCGAACGGGAGGTGGACGACGTCGGCGACGCGGTGTTCGGGAAGCCTTCAGACGCGAACAGTCTGGGCGCCCTCGGCCGGCTCGTGTTCCGCACCGTGCTGCAGATCAGCGATTACCTGCAGAGCGTCACCGCGGAAACGCGAAGCCGCAAGCTGGCCGGCAGCGACATCATTCGTCCCTGAGCGCGAGCAGCGGATCGACGCGGCTGGCGCGCAGCGCCGGGACCAGGCTCGCCGCCGCCGCGATCGCCGTCAGCAGCGCAGACGCGCCGGCAAACGTCACCACGTCGGCGGCGCCGATCCCGAAGAGCAGCGCGGACATCAGCCTGGTGACGGCGAGCGCCAGCGCCAGCCCAATGGCCATCCCGATCGCCGTGAGCCGCAGTCCGTGGCCGAGGACGTCGCGGATGACGTCGCGCGCCGACGCGCCCAGCGCGATGCGAACGCCGATCTCGCGGCGCCGCTGCGCGACGATGAACGCGAGCACGCCGTACAACCCGATCGCCGCGAGCGCCACCGCGATCGCGCCGAACGCGGTCAGCAGGGTCACGCTGAATCGCTGCCGCGACAGCGATCGCGACAACTGCTGGTCCATCGATCGGATCGCGCCGACCGGCTGTTCCTTGTCGACGAGCGCGATCGCGGCGCGAATCCCCGCTTCCACGCCGGCCGCTGCGGCGGGCGAGCCACTGCCGGCCGCGGCTTTCATCCGCAGCACGAAGCTCATCGACGGCCACGGGTCCTGACGGTACGGGACGTAGAGCGTTGGCTGCGTCTCCGCCGCGAGCGACGCGTGGTGGACGTCGCCGACCACGCCGACGACGGTGATCGGCTTGTCGGGATCGATGGCAATGCGATGTCCGATCGGATCGGCGCCGGGCCAGAGCCGCTGCGCCATCGAACTGCTGACGACGCCGACGCGCGCGCGATCCTCGCGATCGTCGTCACGGAACGTCCGTCCGCGCAGCAACGGGATGCCGAGCGCGCGGAAATAGTCCGGCGACGCGGTGCGGTAATCGACCGTCGGCTGCGACGCCTGGTCGGTGTTGCCGTCGACAACCAGGCTGCGTGAGCTGTTGCCGCCCGAGAGCGGCAGCCGGCTGGTGGCGCCGACGGTCTCCACGCCGGGTACCGCGCGCAGCGCTGCGACGGCGCGTTCCCAGAACTCGGCTTTCCGCAGCGGTGTCGGATAACGTGTCTGCGGCAGGTTCACGCTCGTCGTCACCTCGCGATCGATCGCGAAGCCGGTGGGAACCTGCTGCAGCCGCACGAAGCTGCGAACCGTCAAACCGGCGCCGACGACCAGCACCATCGACAGCGCGATTTCCGCCGCGACCAGCGTCGAGCGCACGCGACGATCGCCCGGGCTGGGGCCTTGCCGCGCCGATCGTTTGAGGTCGCCGTGGAGGTCGATGCCGAACGTCTGCCGCGCCGGTGCGAGCCCGAACAGCACGCCGGCGATCAGCGACACCGCGAGGCTGAACCCCAGAACCGTCGCATCGATCGGCACGTCGACGACACCGAGATCGCGCGGGCTGATCGCGACGAGCGGCGGGACGACCCACATCGCCAGCAGCACGCCGCAGATCCCGCCGATCACCGCCAGCAGGACGCTCTCGGTCAGCAGTTGTGTGACGATGCGTCCGCGCGAGGCGCCGAGCGCCAGCCGCACCGCGATCTCCTGCGTGCGGGCGGTGGCGCGCGCGATGAGCAGCGCCGACACGTTGGCGGCGGCAATCAGCAGCAGCACGCCGACTGCGGCGAACAGCAGCAGCAGCGTCGGCCGCACGTCGCCGACCAGATCGTCGCGCAGCGGCAGCAGCGTCGCGCCCACGTTCAGGTTCGTCGTCGGGAACTCGCGCGCGAGCTGCGCCGCGACGCCGGCCAGGTCGGCGTCGGCCGCGCCGCGCGTGACGCCCGGTTTCGCGCGGCCAACGACGAAGACATAGGAATGCCCGCGCTGCGCTGACGGATCCTCGTCCGGCTGCAGCAGGTCGTCGGGCATCCGCCAGTGGGGAGGTGTCCACAACCGCGCCTGATCGGGGTAGTCGACGCGCGGTGGCATCACCCCGACGATGGTGTAGCTCTCGCTGTTCAGGCGAAGCGGTCGGCCAACCACCGCCGGATCGGCGCCGAACCGTTCGCGCCACAGACCGTCGCTGAGGACGACGACGCGGCTGCCGCGCTGCTCGTCGGCGGGCACGAACGCGCGGCCGAGCGCCGGCTTCACGCCGAGGACGTCGAAGAAGTTCGCGTTGACGATGGCGCCGCCGAGGCGCTCCGGACGATCGCCGCCGAGCACGTAGGCATCGTCGCGGAACGCCGCGATGCCGGCGAACGACCGCGTCCGCGCGCGCCAGTCGAGCACGTCGGCCGGCGAGGCGTTGCCGCTGGCCTGTCGGGTCTGGGTATTGGTCTGCTGCAGCAGGTAGAGTTCCTCCGCGCGCGGGAACGGCAGGGGCCGCAGCAGAACGGCATTGACGACGCTGAAGATCGCCGCGTTGGCGCCGACGCCGACCGCGATCGTCACCACCGCCAGCAGCGTGAAACCCGGTGCGCCGGTGCAGGTCCGAATCGCGTAGCGGAGGTTCTGGCGAAGCGCGTCGATCATTGATAGCGCAAGGCCTCGACGGGAGGAATGCGCGCGGCGCGGCGCGCCGGAAGATAACTCGCGAGCAGCGCGACGCCGGCGAGCACGCCGACCACTGCCGCGAACGTCAGCGGATCGGTGCCGGTGACCTGGTAGAGAAGGCTGGTGAGCGTGCGGCTGAGAACGAGCGCGAGGGCCACGCCAATCGCGAGGCCGATGCCGGCCAGCCGCATCGCATCGCCGATGATCATCGTCAGGATGTCGCGCATCGCCGCGCCCATGGCCAGGCGAATGCCGATCTCCGACGTGCGCTGGCTGACCGCGTAGGACATCACGCCGTAGATGCCAATCGCGGCCAGCAGCAGCGCGAGCGAGGCAAATGTCGCGAGCAGCAGCGAGTTGAAGCGCGCCTGCGCGAGCGATCGCGCCACCCATTGATCCATCGTGCGCACGTCCGAGACCGGCTGATCGGGATCCAGCGAGTGGATTTCGCGTTCGATCGTCGCCGCGAAGGTCTGCGGATCGCCCGAGGTCCGCGCCGCGATCGTCATCGAGTTGTACTCGAGCTGCGGATGCGGCCAGTAGCTGGTCGGCCGGCTCTCGGCGCGGACGTCGGCGAACTTCGCGTTGCCGACGATGCCGATGATCTCGGTCGGCACGTTGGGATCGGTCATGTTGATCACGACGCGCTGCCCGATCGGATCCTGGCCGGCGAAGTACTGGCGCGCCATTGCCTCGTTGATGATCACGACGTTCGCTTTGTCGCGCATCTCGCGGTCGCTGAACAGCCTCCCCTTGAGCAGCGGAATCCTCAGCGTCTGCAGGTAGCCGTTGTCGCAGACGAGGACGTCGGTCGTCAGGTCCTGACCGGGCGGCCGCGGCGGCTGGCCGACGATGGTGATACGGGTGCCGGCGCCCGGCCCGGCAAACGGCAGGTAGCTGACGATGCCTGCCGACTGCACGCCCGGAATCGTCGCCACCCGGTGCGCCGCGTCCTGGAAGAAGCGGAGCGCTTTCGCATCGTCATACTTCCGCGCCGGCAGCGACACGCGCATCGTGATCACGTTGCTGGTGTCGAGCCCGGTATCGACGCGCTGCAACGAGTCGAACGTGCGCAGCATCAGCCCGGCGCCGACGAGCAGTACCACCGCAAGCGCCACTTCGGCGATGACGAACGCGTGGCGCAGCCGCTTGCCGCGCAGGCCGCCGCCGACCTGCCGCGCACCGTCCTTGAGCGCTTCCTGCACGTCGGCGCGCGAGCCTTCGAACGCGGGCGCGAAGCCGCAGATCACCGCGGTGAGGATGGAGACGGCAGCGGTGAACGCGAGCACCGGATAACTCAACGTCAGGTGGTCGAATGCACCCACGTCGATCGGGCTGATCGCCAGCAGGAGATCGAGGCCCCATCTCGCCACGAAGAGCCCGACGACGCCGCCGAGCGCGCCGAGGACGAGGCTCTCGGTGAGCAGTTGACGGATCATGCGGCTGCGCGGCGCGCCGAGCGCGGCGCGTACGGCGATCTCGCGCTGTCGTACCGCGCCGCGCGCCAGGAGCAGGTTCGCGACGTTCGCACACGCGATCAGCAGGACGAAGGCGACGGCGCCGGTCAGGACCAGCAGCGCCGGCCGGAAGTCGCGCGACAACTCGTCGCGGATCGAGAGCACACGGACGGTCCACCCGGTGTCGAACTGCGGGAACTCGGACGCGAGGCCGGCGGCGATCGTCTTCATCTGCGTCTCGGCCTGCTCGACCGAAACGCCCGGCTTCAGCCGCGCGATCACCGACATGAACCGGCCGCGCGGGTTGCGCGCTTCCGGCGACAAGTACCACGGACGCCACAGATCGATCGCCCTTGGGACGAGCGAGTTGGAACGGAGCTGCAGCTGAAAGTCCTGCGGCATGATGCCGACGACGGTCAGCGCCGCGCCGTTCAACTGCAGCGGCTTGCCGACGATCGCCGGGTCGCCGCCGAAGCGGCGCTGCCAGAGGTGATAGGTGAGGATCACCGCCGGCGAGTTCTCATCGTTGTACTCGGCCTCCGAGAACGTACGGCCGATGAGCGGCGCGACGCCGAGGATGGGAAAGAAGTCGGCGGTCACGTTCTGGACGGTGAGTTCCTCCGGCGCGCCGCCGCCGGTCAGCGCGATCCGCGTCTCGACAAGCCCCGCCATGCCGTCGAAGGCCGTCGCCCGTTCTCGCCAGCGCAGGTAGTTCGACGGCCCGACGACGTTGGCCCGGCCTGGCCGCCGCGTGCTTTCTTCCCACACGGCGACGAGACGATGCGGATCCTTGTAGGGCAGTTTCTCAATCAGCGCAGCGTTGACGATGGTGAAAATCGCGGTGTTGGCGCCGATACCGAGCGCCAGCGCGATGACCGCGACGGCGGTGAAGCCGGGCGTGCGCAGACACAGACGAATGGCGTATTTGATGTCCTGAAAAAGAGCGTCCATGAGGTATTTAGAAGTCGGTTCCCGCCGCTTTGGTTGATGCGGCGGCCGGCGGAATCGCCGACCACGTGAAATGCAGATGCATGCTCCACACCTTGACGTCGACATCGACGCCAAGCGAGACGAACACCGGGCGCACGACGATGCTGAACGGCGCATCGGCGGGGGCGGTGAGGCCGACCGCGGCGAGCGCGGTCGAGCCAATCACGATCGCGAGCAGTGCCTGGGCGAGTCGGAGTCTAAGAGGCACGACGGCGCTGCTATCGCCAAGCGCGTGCCACAGTCGGACGGTCGGGAGGCGCGGAATGTCGAACAAAAAAGGCCGGCAGATGGCTGCCGGCCGGGTCGGTGTCCGGAAGTGGGATTCGGCTGGTCGTTACTGGATGCCGTCGCGCAGTCCGGGTCGGACCTGGATGTTCACGCTCGCCGCGCCAATCGATTTGTCGCGCCGCTTCAGGTGAAACATCACGCGGTACGCGCCGGCGCGGAAAACGTGCTCGACGGTGTAGCGCCGCTTGATCTCAGACTTGCCCGCCTCGTACGGCGCGCAGTCGCTCGACGATTCCGACTGGGTGCCGTCGCCCCACTCCCATTCGATGGTCGGGCAGTAAAACTCTTCGAAGTCGTTGGCGCCGCCGATCAGCTCAGCCGTCAGCACGATGCGCGCCGGGGCCATCGCGATCACCGGCTGCGCTTTGAGCTTCAACTGCGGCTTCCGACTGTCGGGGTTGTCCTTCGCGTCCTTATCGGGCTTCTGCGCGGACGCCGCCGCAACCATCGTCGCGGCGAGCAGCAGAGACGCTGCGCCGGTCCACGCGCGTCGTCGCAAGTGGTTCATGGTGCATCCCTTCGACCTGTCTGATCTCGATCCCCGGTCCGCGGTGGCAGGGTTCGCAAAATTGTACAAGGGCGGCCGGACGACAGCAAGCGCCTTCAGTGATAATAACGGGATGCCTTCAGCTTCTACCTCGATGTCTGTTGCCTGCACGGGCGGTCCGCTCGCCGCCGTGGACACTGACCTCCTGATTGTGCCGTGGTTTCAGGACGAGACGCCGTCTGCGGTGACCGGACTCGACGCGGCGACCGGCGGCGAGCTCGCGCGCGCGATTGAATCCAAAGAGTTCCAGGGCAAGGCCTTTGACCTGTTCGTCACGCCAATCACCGACCGCGGCTGGCGGGCCCGCCGCGTCGCGCTCATCGGCGGCGGCTCGGGCGAGCGCGGCAGCGAACTGCTTCGCAAACTCGCGGCGGCAGCCGGGCTCGCGGCGCGCAATCGCCACGTCGGCCGAGCCGCGTTTGCCGTTCGTGGGATTGGGCCGACGCCCGAGCTCGCGCAGGCAGTGAGCGAAGGGCTGACGTTGTCAGAGTTTCATTGCGGCACTTACAAAACCGGCGAGCCGGCGCCAGCCGCGCCGCCGACCTGGATTGTCGTGCTGCCTGACGCGAACGACACCGTGAGCACCGACGCGGTGGCCCGCGGCCGGATCCTCGGCGAGTGCAGCAATCTCGCGCGCGAGCTGGCCAACGAACCGGGCAACACCCTGACGCCGCGCGAATTTGCGAAGCGCGCCGCCGTGCTTGCGGCCGATGCCGGCGTGAAGACCGAGATCCTCGACGAAACACAGATCGAAAAGCTGGGCATGGGGCTGTTGCTCGGCGTTGCGCGCGGCAGCGCGGAGCCGCCGCGCGTGATCGTGTTCCGCTGGGAGCCGGCGGGCGCACCGACGTCCCCGGTCCTCGGTCTGGTCGGGAAGGGCATCACGTTCGACACTGGCGGCATCTCGATCAAGCCGGCCGATCGGATGGAGTTGATGAAGGACGATATGTCCGGCGGCGCGGCGGTCGCGTGCGCGATGCGCGCCATCGCGCTGCTGAATGCGCCGATGCGCGTCATCGGCGTCGTGCCGACGACCGAGAACATGCCGGGCGGCCGCGCGATCAAACCCGGCGACATTCTCAAGAGCGCGGCCGGCAAGACCGTCGAAGTAATCAACACCGACGCGGAAGGCCGCCTGATTCTCGGCGACGGTTTATGGTACGCGCGGCAGCTCGGCGCTACGCATCTGGTCGACGTCGCCACGCTCACCGGCGCCGTCGTCGTCGCGCTCGGCAAGGTGACCACCGG
>Ga0070686_100000747_pt1 | contig 18840 bp, 20 predicted proteins | sample KBSS23LmetaG_FD_65654 | JGI IMG/M metagenome (GOLD analysis project Ga0070686, IMG submission 65654) | Switchgrass rhizosphere microbial communities from Kellogg Biological Station, Michigan, USA - KBS S2-3L metaG | ecosystem: Host-associated > Plants > Roots > Rhizosphere ... | reverse complement strand
GCCGCGGCCATGCGTCTCCTCAACCGGCAGCCTGGAGTCGAACTGGTACTGAGTCGTGGCGCCGCCGCCGCGGCGTTCGACCTGCCCGCAGACCGGATCGGCGACCTCGTCGTGATGAGCGATCGCGGCACGGTGCTGGGCAAGAGTAAGGCGACGCTCGACCTGTCCGAGCTTGGCGGCATGCGGCTGCGTTCCCATGGCGGGCTGTCGGAGCGCAGTGTCTACCTGATCTTCTCGCGACCCTTGAACGACGCGTACGCCGCGATCGCCCTCTCCCGCCAGTTGCGCAATTTCGACGCGTTCGAGTTTGCGCTCAACGGCCTCCAGTAACATCCGCCGGAACCAGAAGATCTCTTTTCGTATTCTTCGTGTCTTCGTGAGTCCGGCGCTACAATCCGCCGCCAGGGAGGCGAGTTCATGTTGCAGCTCTCCCGGCTCATCGTCCCGTCGATCGCGATTCTGCCGTTCATCGTCGGTTTCGGCCGGCCGGCACTCTCCGCTCAGGTGTCGCCCGAGCAGTTGGTCAGCGACTGGTACCAGCGAGAGTTTGGCGTATCCATCCCGCGGCCGGCGATCTTCAACGATCCGCGCGCGGTGGACTGTCGCGGCAATGGCCATCTGACGACGACGGCGTATCTGCGGACAGGCGCGGCGACCGCGGATCTGTACGTCCTGTATCTGACGCGAGACGGCCTGAACCTGATTCAGAAGTCGCAACGGAGCGTGCGCGTACCGGCCGGTCGATTCAGGGTGTTGTCGATTCTTGTCCGGCATGAACCGACCGTTGGAGCGAACGCGCTTCCGCAGTGGCAGGCCGTGCAGGATGCGATCAACGGCCAGCACGCGGAATTTGCGCGCACCCACGGCTACGCCGCTCCGCTCGTCTCCTTTGTCAGCCAGAACGTCGTGCTCGATGCCGCTGAACTGAAGACGCCGGAGCGGTTCGACGCGGTGTCAAGCGTGCTCCACACGCGCGGACTCACGCCGGCCGATTACGACGTCCGTGCCGTCATCAACATCGATCCGGATCGATCAGAAGGTGGCCAGGCACTGCCAGGGTCGGAGCCGTCGATCTACGTCGGCAACTTCGGCAACTGGAAGGAGCCGCTTGGCGCGAAAGAGTGGCAGGCGATCGGCCGCACGACGTACCAGCAACTCATGGCCTATTTCTGGGGCTGGCAGACGGATTGGACGCCGACGTGTGGTGGCACCCGGCTCGGGCACGAGCCGTTCATTACCGCGCCGTTGCTCCTCGGCTGGGAAGATGTAGATGGTGACGGCGTGCCGGAGCTGTTGGACGACACCCCGTACGGTCGTCGGCGCTGACCGACGGCATCCCCGGAGCGCCGAAGATCTCTTTTCGTATTCTTCGTGTCTTGGTGATTCCGGCTTTACAATCTGCCGCGAGGTGGCACGATGAACCGATCGAGCCGGCGCCAGCTTCTTCGGATCACCGCGATGTTCGGAGGAGGAGTCCTCGCCAGGCGCCAGAAGCTGCTCGCGTGGGACACGCCGGGGAAACTTGGCGCGCCGCTCGGGCCGTATGGTGAGCGCTCGCCGTTCGAGAAGGCGGTCCGCTGGCACAGAGAGTCGAAGACGCCGGAGACCGGTTCCTGCTTCACACCGCTGCAGGCGTCGGTGGGAACCATCACACCCTCATCACTGCACTACGAGCGGCACCATTCCGGCATCCCGACCATCGATCCGGCGCAGCATCGACTGATCATCCACGGCATGGTCGATCGACCGCTGGTGTTGACGATGGCGGAGATCCAGCGACTGCCGTCGATCACGCGCACGCTGGTGCTGGAGTGCGGCGGCAACAGCGCCGGCGAATGGGCGGCACGGACCGGTGCCGACGTCCAGCGCAGCTACGGTCTGGTCAGCTGCAGCGAGTGGACTGGCGTTCCGCTCGCGACGCTGCTCGCGGACGTCGGCGTCAAACCCAGTGCATCCTGGGTGATCGCCGAAGGCGCCGACGCCTGCCGGATGGAGCGCAGCATTCCGCTTGCGAAGGCGATGGACAACACGCTCCTCGCCTACGGACAGAACGGGGAAATGATCCGGCCGTCGCAGGGTTATCCGTTGCGGCTCATCAACCCCGGCTGGGAAGGCAACACCAACGTGAAGTGGCTCCACAGCCTGAAGGTCACCAGTCAACCCTACATGGCCCGGGATGAAACCTCGAAGTACTCGGATCTGATGCCTGATGGCACGACGCGCATCTTCACGTATCGGATGGAAGCGAAGTCGGTGATCACGTTTCCATCGGGAGGGCAGACCCTGCCGGGGGTCGGTCTGTACGAATTGACCGGCCTGGCCTGGTCCGGAAACGGAAAGATCGAGCGCGTCGAGATCACGACTGACGGCGGACGAAGCTGGACGGCGGCGCAGCTGCAGGAGCCGCGGCTGCCGATCGCGCTGACGCGATTCCGGATGCCGTGGCGGTTCGAGGGCCGCGAGACGATCATCGCCTCGCGCGCCGTCGACGAGACCGGTTACGTGCAGCCATCGCGCGAGCAACTCATCGCCGTGCGCGGCCACAACTCGATCTATCACTACAACGGGACGAAGTTCTGGCGAGTCCAGGCGAATGGAGAGGTGACCAATGTCGACGCGTAACGCGCTGCCGCTGGCCATCGTGGTCGCGTGCGCCGCAACATTGACGGCGCAGTCTTCCAGGTTTGGTGTCGGGCGCCCGCCGACTCCAGACGACGTTCGCAGCCTGGGCGCCGCCATCGCGCCGGATGGCGACGGTTTACCGGCGGGCGCCGGAACCGTCGCGGAAGGACGCACGGTCTTCGCCGCTCGATGCGCCAGCTGTCACGGTCCGAACGGCGAGGGCGGCGGCGTCGGTGCCGCACTCGTCGGCGGCCACGGCACGCTCGCCACCGCGCGGCCGCTGAAGACGGTCGGCAGTTTCTGGCCGCAGGCGACGACCGTATGGGACTACGTGAATCGTGCGATGCCGTTCGATCAGCCCGGTCTGCTCAAACCCGACGAGGTCTACGCCGTTGTCGCCTACATCCTGAACCTCAACGCCATCGTCGGAGCCGATGCGGTGATGAACGCGAGGACGCTGCCGGCGGTGAAGATGCCGAATCGCGACGGCTTCGTCGCCGATCCGCGGCCCGATGTCGGATCGGAGATGAAAATGGCCGACGTCAATCACCCGACCGGCACGCGCGGGCTGCTGCTGATCGACAAGCTGGGCGCGACGATCCGCTTCTTCGATCCGGCGACGTTGACGGAGCGGGCGAGCATCAAGGCGGCAACCAACCCGCACGATTTCGCACTCACGGCCGATCGCAAGACGGCCTACGTGCCGCTCTACGGCGACGGCGTGTACGGGCGCAACCCGAACCCCGGCCACGAGGTGCTGATCGTCGACATGGATTCGGCGAAGGTGGTCGGCACCATTGACGTCGCTCCGTATCGCGCGCCGCATGGCATCCAGCTCGACGCCAGCGGGACGATCTACGTGACCAGCGATCTCGATCGCAAGCTGCTGGTGATCGATCCGAAGGCCCGGAAGATCACGCACACCATCGACACCGAGGGGACGACGCACTGGATCGGCATCCTGCCCGACGGCAGCAAGATCTATGCGACCAACAAGAACGACGGCCCGTTCGTGAGCGTGATCGACGTGAAGAGCAGGAAGATGACCGGCCGGATCGCCGTCCCCGGCGGCACGCAGGGCATTGCCGTCTCTCCCGACGGCTCCCGCGTGGTCATCATGGCGATGGCCGAGCCGACGGCGCTCGTGGTCGATCCGAAGAGCGATACGGTCGTCGATCGCATCACGCTCAAGGATCAGAAAACGGGCGGCTACAAGGCATATTTCAGCCCCGACGGAAAACGGCTGCTGACGATGAACTCCGGGTCGCCGGTGATCAACATCTTCGACGCCACGAATCTGCACGGCGCGCAGCGGACCGTCACAGTCGGCAAGGATCCGATGGGCTTTGCGTTCTCGGCCGACGGGAAGACGGCGCTCTCCGCCAACCACGGGGACGGCACCGTGAGCCTGATCGATCTGGAGAAGGGCGAAACGGTCCGCACGTTCAAAGCCGGAACGGGCATCGAGACGCTGGCCTATTACTGATCGCTCGGCTTAAGCCTTCGCGCTCCGCGTCGCCGCTACCTCACCGTGACGTCGGTGCGCATCCAGGGGTGAATACAGCACTGGTAATGGTGCGTTCCGGCATCCTCGCGTTCGGCTTCGCTCTTGCCGCCAGCCGGGATGAGCTCCTCGATGTTCGGGAACCCCGGCTGCTGCGTCAGCGCAAGGCATTCCGGGGCCGGCACCGGGTTGCCTGATAACTCATTCAACTCCGGGATAAACCCACCGCCGAATTCGTCGACTTCCGTGAAGGTATGGACTTCGCCGCCATTGTTCTGGGCCTGGAATGACTGGTCCTCGGTGACGTTCACCTGACGAGGGCTGAACATCCAGCCGCCGGCGCGCTGTGTGTGCATGAGCTCGTTGATGAAGTGTTCGAAGGTCACGCCGCGGTGGCTACTTACGCACGTGCCGTCGCCGAACACCGCATTGAACGTCTCGGGATCGCATTGATCCTCCATCCTGATGATGCGAGCGCCGGCCGCATAGCTGACCGTCCCGGCGACCATGGCCACTCCGACGACGACCCACAGTCCTTTCACGAACCTATTCACGACCTTGACATGCGGCATAACGCCTCCTTGATGGTGCCCGCTTCCGCTGACCCTACTTGCGACCCGTCGCGACGACGTTCGACAGGTGCAAGACGACGCCGTTGTAGTCCTCCGTTTCGAACGCGCCGTCGTCGTTGACGCGAATCTTCGTGGCGGGCACGAGATCACCGCGACCTGTTCCCGATCCGTCGACGTCGAGCAGGACGAGGCCGAGATCGAAGCCGGCGGCGGGCAACCCTGCACCAGCAAGCGCGATCGGCTCGGCGGTTACCGCCGTGATCTGCCGGCCCGCCGTCGTCTCTCGCGCGTACACGTATTTGAGGACGGTGCGTCGGTCACCGATCTGCACGGTGCCGACGTCGGGTTCTTTTGCGAGCAGGGCCCGCGCCGCTGGCGTGGCGCCTTTGGTGAGCGCCTCGATGAGCATCTTTCGGGTGCCGTCGCTGGTGTAACGCTGGACGACAACGGTGACGCGAGCGCCGGCGGCCGCGCTCCCACTGATGGCGGCGGCTGCCGTGAAGGTCTCGGCCTGAGCCTCTGCCATCGAGACAGCGCATGCCAGAGAAAGGACGCAGGCCACTCCCGCACGCCGCGGGATCACGAAATCGTGCGAGCGCATGATGCGCGCCGAGTCAGCATCTCCCGTGCCGGCCGCGCCTCGCCGGAGGCCATGATCCTGCGACGTCCGATGGCCGTGGACGCGCTCCGATACGTCGTAGTCACTCCGGCCGGGTAGAGTTGTGCGACACTCTCGCCTCGTGGCCGCAGGCAGGAGGGTGACATGACGGGACGGACCATTGCCGGAGCGATCGCTCTGGCCGCGGGCGTAATGTGCAACGCGACTGTCGGAACGTCGCAGTCGCAGCCGCCGAAAGAAGGACCCGCCGCCGGCGGATCGCCCGCCTGGTTCCTTCTGCCATCGTTCCCGGATCCGACAGGACGCACGGTCGTCGACGCGAAGGGAAACGTGACGATTCCGCCGCGCGAGAGCAGTGCCGGCCGTGGCGGCGGTGGCAGCGCTGCGCCGGTTGCGCCCGGCGTCACCGAGACGCCGCCGTGCAGGCGATCGCCGGTCTGCGGCAACCGGGTCGGCCGCACGCGGCAGTCGCTTCAGCGCGTGCAGTGGAAGCAAACGATGGGGTATACGTTCGCCTATCCCTACGTGCTGCCGCCGGGATTCGGTGGCGTGCCGGCCGTCGCGCTCGACTCGAAGGGCAACCTCTGGGCGTTTCAGCGCGCCGATGCCGGCAAGCCGCAGCTGTTCAAGTTCGATTCGAACGACAGGCTCGTGCTGCAGGTTGGCCCCGACGTGATTGGCTACCAGGACAAGGCGCACGGCATGGCCGTCGACGCCGAGGACAACGTCTGGATCACCTCCGCGAACGGCGCGACAGTGATGAAGATCAGCCCCGACGGCAAGCTGCTCCTGACCATCGGCCAGCGCGGCCGCCGCGGCGATTGGATCGAGGAAAAGAATCAGCGGCTGCTGTGGCAGCCGGTGATGGTCGCGTTCGCGCCGAACGGCGACGTCTACATCGCCGAGGGGCACGCGAACGAGAGTCCCAACGACACCGATTCGGATGATCCCGCCAACACCATCGGCGCGGCGCGGATCATCCGCGTCGACAAGAACGGCAAATTCATCCGCCAGTGGTACGGCAACGAGGTCGGACCGGGAAAATTCAGCTCGGCGCACGGGCTCGCCGTCGATCCCACCAACGGCGATGTCTGGATCGGCGACCGCGAGGAATACCGCATCGTCGTCTACTCCGGCGACGGCGCATACCTCAGGACGATGCCGATGAGGAATCTCGTGTGCGCGCTGTATTTCGACTCGCACCGCCAGCCGTGGATGGCGAGCGGCCAGGACGGGCAGTTCCTCAAGCTGGATCGCAACGGAACGGTCGTCGGCGCGATCGGCAACGGCATGGGCATCGGCCCCGGCCAGTTCATCGAAGCGAGCTACTGGGTGATGGACAGGCAGGACAACCTGTATGCCGGCGACACCAGCGTCGGCCGCATCACCAAGATGGTGGCGCCGCAAAATCGCAGCGAGCAGCGATGAATTGTTCGTAGTGTCCGCCTTCAGCCGGACCAACGACGGTCCCGCCTGAAGGCGGACACTCCAAGAAATGGAATCGCGTCTAGCGCTTTGCTGAGTATTTGGTAAACGCGCCGCCTGCCTGCGCCAACGAGTTCGGCCCTTCGGCAGCGTAGACGTTGCCGTCGGCGTCGACGGCGATGCCTTCACCCGCCGTGCCCTGATACACGCGATCCTCGCGTTCGAACGGCGGAATGAAGCCGGTGACGCGATCTTCGTCGACCGGACCGATCCGGACGCCGTCGTGCCAGTTCGGATGGTTGAGCGGGCCGGACTCCGAATCGATGACGTACACCGTGTCCCCCTTGATGAACAGGCCGCTCGGCCGGCTGAACATGTAGCGCGACTCGAGGTAAGTTCCGTTCTGATCGAAGATCTCGATGCGGTGGTTGCCGCGATCGGCCACCCACAGCCGGCCGCGTGAGTCGAACGCGAACGCGTGCGGTGTGCGGAATTCGCCGTGCTTCACGCCGATCCCACCCCACGACTTGATGAATTTTCCGTCGGGCGAGAACTTGCTGATCCGCGAGGTCGCGCCGCGCTTGACGCCCTCGGCGATCGCGTTCGCGGTCGTCATCCCCTGCGCGTCGTGTCCGTCGGCGACGTAGATGCTGCCGTCGGGGCCGACGATGACGTCGTTCGGCTGGTTGAACTGGCCGTCGGCGTTGCCAGGCTTGCCGGCCATGCCCAGACTGAGCAGTTTCTCGCCCTTTGGACTGAACTTGTGCACCTGATGTCCCTTGGTGCCATCCTTGTTGCCCGAAAAGTCGGCGATCCACACGTTGCCCTGCTTGTCGACCGCGATGCCGTGCGGTGTCACCATCACGCCCTTGCCGAAGTTCGCGAGCACCGCGCCGGTTTTGCGATCGAACTTGAAGATCGGATCGAGCGGCGTGTTGTCGCAGTCGACGGGACCGCCGCCGGCGGTGCCGGCGCCGCAGCGCTCGTAGGCCCACACGTTGCCGTCGGTGGGATCGATGTCGATGCCGGCGGTCGTGCCCCACTTGCGACCGGAGGGGAGCTGACCCCAGTTGCGCGTCACGGTTGGCGCGGGGTTGGGCAGTCCCTCGCCGGTGATCGGATTGGCCGAGGCGCGCCGGCCGTTCGAGGCCTGCGCGTCGGCGCGGGTGTCGAGGGTGTAAGTGGCGAGAAGGATCGCAGCGCCGAGGCCGAGAATGGACAAGTGGACTCGTGTCAGTGCCATGGCCGCACTCCTTTGATTGGTCACGCCGCTATCGTTTCTGGCAATCACTTGAGCGGCTTGAGCTCGGGCTGAGTGTTCTCCGCAACCGGGTAGCGGTCGACGTTCAAGAGCATCGACACGGTGTTGTACCAGCCCATCACGGCGACGAGATCGACCACGCCTCGTTCGCCGAACGCGTTCTTGACCGCGGCGAACGTCGCGTCGCTCACCTGTGTGGTCGCCAGCAACTCGGAGGAGAAGTTGTAGATTGCCTCTTCGTCCTTCTGCATCGCGGCCGGGCGACGTCCTGCGGCGATGGCATCGGCGATCGCCGGGCTGAGGCCGGCCTGGAGCGCCGAGCGACGGTGCGCCTGCCACTCGAACTGCGACGTCCAGTGGCGCGCGGTGACGAGGATCGCGAGCTCGTAGAGCCGCTGCGGCAGCGACGACTTGAAACGCGTCGCGGCGCCGAACGCCTGCGCGAGATCGCCAATCTCGGGGCTTCGCAGCAGGACGTTGAAAGGGCCGTTGGCGCCGGCGCGCGGCCCGGCGACGAGATGCTCGAGCATCGTCTTTTGCGCCGGCGTCATCTCGTCGTAGGCGAGCGGCTTGAAGCGGTCGCCGCGCAGGCGGATGCTGCGCGGATCGGGCCGCTGTGTCGCCGGCGCCTGGGCGTAGACAACGGCCGCCAGCGTGAACGCTCCGACGCACGCGGTCACCAAGCGAGTCATGATGTCTCCCTGTCGCCGCCTATACTAAGCGCGATTGGCGTCGACCGACCCGAGCACTTGTCCTGTCCTGCCGATCGATTAACCACAGAGGCGCGGAGACACGGAGACGATCGCCGCCGCCGGTCGCACGCTTACCAGCGTTCTCTGTGACCCTGTGCCTCTGTGGTTCTCCGTCTTCGCCGCTAGCGAGCGTCCTTCAGGTACGCCGCGATCTCCGCGCCGGTGGCGAACCACACGCCAGGCTTCGCCTTCATGTAGGCGACGAACTCGTCGAGATGCCGCATCGGCGCGCGGTGGCCGCTCAGATATGGATGCAGCGTGAGCACGAACAGCGTCCCTTCCTCGTAGGCGCCGTCGAACTCATCCTTGTACAGCTGATAGAGCAGCGCCGGCGACGGCATCCGGCCGTTCTGACCGAGATACGGCGTCTCGGTGAGCGTCCAGTCGATCGCCAGTTCGACGAGGCCGGTGTTCTTGCCGCGCGACACGATTTCGTACGGCTCATCGAGCGCCTGCAGGCTGCTGTCGTAGACGAAACCCTTCTTCTGAATCAGATCGAGCGTCGACGCACTGAATGCCCATGACGGCGCGCGGTAGCCGACTGGCCGTTTGCCGGTTGCTTTCGTGAGGAACGCGATCGCCTGATCGAGCAGTCGCTCTTCCTCGCCCTCGGCCAGTCGGGGCGTGAACTCGTGGATCCAGCCGTGGACGCCGACTTCATGGCGTCCGCTCTTCAGGATCGCCGCCAGCATGTCCGGGTGCAGCATCGCGTCGACCGCGGTCATGAAGAACGTCGCCGGAATCTGGTAGCGGTCGAGCATCTTCAGGATGCGCGGCGTGCCGCTCTCGGCGCCGAAGTCGGACGCCGACAGCGTCGTCGGCGACGTGGTGCCGTCGCGCAGCAGCGGCGCCTCAGTGTCGGTGTCGAAGCTCAGACAGACGGCGACCCGCGCGTCGTTGGGCCAGCGCTTTGGCGTCAGCCGCCGACCGACCCGCGCGAGCTCGATCGACCGGCGGAGCTGCTCCTCGCTCCAGGTCGTGCCCGGCTGGTTCGCGTTCTGCTGCGCGCGCAGCGGAAGCGCGGCGGCGGCGATCGCGGCGGCGAGCACGAGCGCGAGCCGCGTCGAAGGGGAGCTGATCGTGACACGCGCCGATCGAGCGGCCGTCATGCGATCCCGACGCCCTCCCACGCCGCGACCCACATCTGCGCGCATTGCGCGGTCGTGGAACCCGGCGTCATCAGCACGCCCTTCTGGCCGGGCCGCGCGTGGAACACGGCGCCGGCGCACTGGCTGGCGTAGTGCCGGGCAAACTGCCAGCAGATGGTCGGATTGGCGTAGACCTCGGCGCTCCCGTCCTCGCCCATCCGCGGCGGCTCGTCGATGATCAGCGGCTGGTTGAAGCCGTAGGTGTACTGAATGTAGGTGGCCGACGCGACCGTGTCGTCGAGCGCCTTCGGGTAATCGCGCCGCGGATGAAATTCGACGAAGGTGGCGCCGTTCGGCGCCGGCGGCTTCGCGTCGCCGACGCTCGAGCCGCGCGACCACCATTTCAGGTGCGGGTTCGGCAGCCCGGCTGGATCGAACCCGTTCTTCTGCCACTCGTTGCCGCCGGAGAGGAACACGCCCTCCTGGTAGGGCCGCAGCACGTCGGCCGTCCGCGTCCAGTGATCGATGCCGCTCTTGATCACCTGGTTGTCGGCGTAGCACGTCTGCAGCAGATAGATGCCGTTCGCGGTGAGCCGTTTCGCCAGGCGGTCGAGCGCCTGATAGTAGCCGGGCTCGGTCGGCCGCAGGTCGTAGTAGCCGTTTTCGGTGCGGCTCGCCTGCCCGAAGACACGCCACAGGTTGAAGCCGTAGGTGCGCGACTCGTCGAGCAATGGCTGCAGCCGCGCGCCGCTTGGATCGTCGATCTCGATCCGGAGCGCGGTGAACATGTCGTAGCCGCAGAGCGAGACGCGGTCGCCGCTGCTCGCGTTGCGGAGCGTCACGCCCTCGGCACGGAGCGCGGCGATCGGACGAACAGGCGGCGGGAGCGGCGGGTCGGTGATGAAGGTGATCGCGGCGCCCATCTCCGCCGTCCCGCTCGCGTCCACCACCGGCCGATCGCGATCGGTGCGCACGCGCAGATAGTGCGTGCCGTCACTGCATCGAAACCCTATGCCGTCGCCGATCTCGATCGCCGCGAAGCGCTGCCACGCCTCGTTCACGTCACGGTCGGTCGACACGTACTTACCGCCGCCGCGCTCGGCCGTCACGAACCACGGGCCGATTTGTAACGCGACCGTCCCGTCCGGATTGTCGACGATGGTGAACTGCTGCCAGGCATCGCCCAGCGCCGCGAGATCCTCCGCTGTCCGATCAGCGATGAGCGCATCGTCGCGCGCCGGCCCGCGGGCCGGGTCGCCGTTGAGACCGCCGCCGGATTCTGCCGTCAGATAGCGCCCGTTGCTCGCGATGATGTGCATGGGGGCCTCCAGGCATGTTCAGAGCCACACGATCGAGCGGACATGATACAACCGACGCTCGCGAAGGAGTCCGGAACGATGGGTCAGATTCGGAAGGCGTTCCGAATGAAGGTCTACCGAGGTCATGAAGCGGAGTACGAGCGCCGCCATCGTCCGATCTGGTCGGAGCTCGAGGACGTGTTGCGCGCTCACGGCGTGACGCGCTATTCGATCTTTCTCGATCCCGCGACACAGGACCTGTTCGCGTACGCAGAGATCGAGGACGAGCAGCGCTGGAACGCCATCGCCGAGACCGAGGTGTGCCGTCGATGGTGGCGCTACATGCGGGAGATCATGCCCTCGTCTGCCGACAACTCGCCGCTCTCGAGCGAGCTGAAGGAGGTGTTTCGGCTGTGATGCGAAAAACCATCGGCAGGTGTGCCGTCGGATCCGTGCTGCTTGGAGTGGCGACGGCCTGCAGTGCGCCGAGCGCCCAGCCGGCGCAGCCGGCGCGCGAGCAGCCTGCTTCCGCCGCGAAACCGATCACCGTCGACTCGACCGAGGAGCAGATTCGACAGGCAGTCGCGACGGCGAGGATGGGCAGGAAGCTGACGCCGAAAGCGTGGCCCAACGGCGCGCGCATCGCCGTGTGCCTGACGTTCGACGTCGACAATGAGCTGCTGCAGCGCGCCAACCCGCTTCCCGTGCCGTTGTCGGTCGGCGAATACGGGGCGACGACGTCGGTGCCGAGGATTCTCGACGTGCTCGATCGGCACCAGGTGCCGGCGACGTTTTTCATCCCGGCGATGAGCGTGATGCTGCACCCGGAGATGGTGACGGCCATCGTTTCGCGCGGCCGCCACGAGATCGGCGTCCACGGATGGATCCACGAGTTCTGGCCCGGCATCGGCGACGCGGCGAAAGAGGAGCGGCTGCTCACGCAATCGATCGACTACCTGACGAAGGCGGCGGGGAAGCGCCCGGTGGGCGTGCGCGCACCGAGCTCCGGGTTCAGCCCGCACACCTTCGATCTGATCCGCAAGGCCGGGTTTCTCTACGACAGCAGCCTGCTCGCCGCCGACGAGCCGTACGAGATCGTCTCGAGCGGACAGCCGAGCGGCGTGATCGAGCTGCCGATCAGCGAGGTCGGAAACGACTACGTGTACTACGGCGAAACCGCAAACGGCGCGCTGCCATCACCCGACGCGGTGTTCGAGATCTACAAGGCGGAGTTCGATCTCGGCTATCAGGAACGGACGATGTTCATCCTGACGCAGCATCCGCACGTCGGCGGACGCCGCTCGCGGATCGTGCAGCTCGATCGGCTGATTACCTACATCAAGTCCAAGCCTGACGTGTGGTTTGCGACGATGGAGCAGGTGGCGCGCTACGTCAAGCAGCCGAGGTCTTGATCTGGGGGCGTGAATTCGTCGCGGCATTTCTGAAACCGCGGAGCACGCGCGAACGCAAAGATCTCCGGTTTGCTTTCGCAGCGCGATCACGACGGCGGCGTGAGGCCGGCGAGAACGCCGAGCGACCGCGCGATCGCGTGCGTCACGTCGGCGAGCGCGTCCTCCACGTCGTTCACTTCCTCGCGACAGCGATCGATGGCGTCCTCCTGTTCGCTCGACGATTCGTCAGCGAACGGCCGCAGGCGGTCCACCTCGTCGGTGAGCGTGTCGAGCGCGGTGAGCAGCGACTCGAACGCGGTCTGCACGTCGTCCTGTCCGATCCGCGTGCGCAGCTGCAACGCGAGCGTCTCCTCGTGCGCGGCCCAGCCGGCGATTACTTTGTCGGCGGCGTCAATCGTGGCGCGGAGTTCCTGCTCGTCGACCCAGTCTTCGTAGGCGTCGAGAACCGAGCTCTCCGCGCTGAGGTAGTCGCCGACGTGGCTGACGAGATCATCCTCAATCGCGTTCACGACGGCGACACGCGCGTTCAGCACTGCGACCCGCGTCAGTGCGCGCTGCTGGAGTAACGAGTGGCGATCGGTCACGAACCAGGCAATCAGACAGACAATCACTCCGGCGACGAGTACGACGACGAGCGGGTGAGCGAAGAGCGCGGCAGCGCGGCGCCGCGCTGCGGGCTCCGAGGACTCGGGATACGCGTGCATAATGAAGCCGCAGCAGTGCAGCCAGAGTATCACCGTCCGCAGCAGGGCGGGGTTCGCGACGCGGCGACAGTGATGAACGTGTGGTTGGCAACCGTGGCAGGTCAAACACCAGGGGCCTGTTCCGTGGCGCATGGAGGTGTGCGATGCATCGAATGCTGCCGGTAATAGGGGCCGCGATCGCGCTGTCGTGGGGCACAGCGGGAACGTTCGCGCAGCCGCGCCCGTTCGAGCTCGACGACCTCGCCCGTCTGGTCCGCCTCAGCGATCCGCAGATCGCACCCGACGGCAAGACGGTGGGTCCCGCAGGCATTCAAGCTGTATCACGCGCTGAAGGACAACGGCGTCGAGACGAAGTTCGTGGCCTATCCAATCCCCGGCCACAGCGCCGCCGACCCGCTGCGCCAGCGTGACGTGCAGCGCCGGTGGATCGAGTGGGTCGAGCAGCACTTCAACGCGAAGGCTTCGTCGCAATAGCGTCGGACGGCACGCGCGCCTCCTGAAATGGCTGGACGCTTTGCTCGTTGGGTGGTGTTCCTCGCCGTGTTCGTGTGGGTCGCGCGGGCGATCGGCCTCGTGCGGTTCTGGATCCTCGGCGCGATCATGATCGCGTTTGTCGCCTACACGACCGCCGCGGTCGATCGGACGCTGATGAAGGAGCGCTTACGGCCCGCCGGCCCGACGGCCGATCGCGGCCTGCTGCGCGTCATCAGGCTCGCGGCCGTGGCGCAGCTCGCCGTCTCGCTGCTCGACATTGCTCGCTTTCACTGGTCGGACACGGTGCCGTGGTGGCTGCGCGCGACCGCGATGGTCGTGGTCGCGGCATCGCTCGCGCTGCTCTCGCGCGCGATGACCGCCAACCGGTTCTTCTCGTCGGCGATCCGCGTCCAGAGCGATCGCGGTCATCAGGTGGTCCGCGACGGCCCGTACGCGATCGTGCGGCACCCCGGCTATCTCGGGATGATCGTCGTCGTTCCGGCCGAAGCGCTCGCGCTCGGATCGTGGTACGGGCTGCTGCTCGGGTTGATCTATTCGGCGGCTATCGCGCGGCGCGTGTCGGTCGAGGACCGGTATCTCCGCGGCCGTCTCGACGGTTACGTCGAGTACGCCAGCGCCGTGCGCTACCGGCTCGTCCCGGGCGTCTGGTGAGCGGCGTCGGGTGCGACGGAGACCGCCGTGCCGTAGCACAGCACTTCGGTGACGCCCTGCATCACCTCGGTCGCGTCGTAGCGGACGCCGACGACGGCGTTGGCGCCGAGCTGCTGGGCGTGGTCGAGCATCAGCTGAAACGCGTCGGCGCGCGTCTTCTCGCACAGCTCCGTCAGCAGCGTGATGTTGCCGCCGACCAACGTCTGCAGCGACGCACCGATCGTGCCGAGCACCGAACGCGATCGCACGGTGACGCCGCGGACCACTCCCAGGGTGCGCTGGACGGCGTAGCCGTCGAGGACGAACGCGGTCGTGGTCATCGCGTGAGGGATCGCGGCCATCGCTGCGCGGCATTATAGCGACTCCCGTTCGCCGCGCCGCAGCTCGCTCGTTCTTTGCTGCGTGCGAAGGCGGGGCGTTGCCGCAGGGCGTTGCGACGAACGCTGTGAAGGCGAGATACTCCGGCGGACGTCAGAGGAGGGACTGCCGATGATCAGTCGCCGATCGCTCTTCAAGTCGCTCGCCGTGGGCCTGGGTGGTGCCGGCGCTACGCTCGTGCGGCCGGCGCGCGCCGAGGCGGCGCTGCCGGCGAAGGCCACCGTGACGCGGGTGAAATGCTGGGAGCATCCGAGCATGAATCGCAGCTTCAACCAGAGCGCGATGCTCGTCACGGTGGAGACCGACATCGGCATCACCGGCATCGGCGAGGGCGGATCGCGGGATCTTGTCGAAGTACTCGCGGGAAGCGTCGTCGGGCAGAACCCGTTCCGGATCGAGCGGATCTGGGAACACATGTACATGGACACGTTCTATCCGCCGGGCCGCGAGAAGATTCACGCGCAGGGCGCGATCGACATGGCGCTGTGGGACATCAAGGGGAAGGCGCTGCAGCTGCCGGTGTACGACCTGCTGCACGGGCTGACGCGGAACCACGTCGAGTGCTACGCGACGACGTTCCGGCCGGCTGGATCGCCGCCGCCTGGACCGAACGCCGCCGCACCGGTTGCGGGAGCGGCGCTGCGCGATCGCGCGCGCGCCGCGATGGAAGAGGGCTACCGCGTCTTTCGCGTCGATGCCTCGATCGGCGGCGCGATTCCCGACAACGTCTTCAACACGCACGAGCGCGTGCGGCTCGTCGCCGCGGCGTGCAAGGAGATCCGCGACGGCGTCGGCAAGGGCGACTGGATGATCGATCTGCACCAGAAGTTCGACTTCGCCGACGCGCTGCGCTGCTGCAAGCTGATCGAAGACTACGAGCCGTACCTCGTCGAGGATCCGGTGCGCGACGAGCAGGCGCTCGAGGAAATCCCCAAGCTGCGCAAGATGACGACCTGCCCGCTGGCGCACGGCGAGGAGTGGGGGCAGCGCTGGGACTTCCACCGGCTGCTCTACGAGAAGGACATCGACTATGTCCGCTGCACGCTGCCGAACGTCGGCGGCATCACCGAGATGGTGAAGGTGATGGCGCTGTGCGAAACCTCGGCGGTCGGCATCGTCCCGCATTTCACCGGGCCGGTCGCGACGGCGGCGCTGGTCCACACGATGTCGACCTTCTCGGGCCCGGCGCTGATGGAATACAACTACGGCGACCGGACGCCGCCGTACCTGGGGGAGTTCCTCACGTTCAGGAACGGGAAGCTGCACCCGAACGATCGCCCGGGGCTTGGCGTCACCGTCGACTTCAAGGCGCTGACCGAGATCGCGTCGTTCGATCGGGCGCGGCCGACGAACGTCTACAGCCGGCCGGACGGCTCGCTCACGCACTGGTGATAGCGGTGCGCATCTACTGGGGCCGCGTCGTGGCCGGCGGGCTTGCCGCCGAGTTCCTCCTCTTCGCGCTCGTCTTTCCCGTGCGCGCCGCGTTCGGCGAGACCGCCTTCCTGGCCGCGATCCTCGTCGGCAGCGCGGCGATGCCGTTCCTGCTCGCGCTGTGGGTGTGCCGCGGCGGCCGGCCGCACGCTGTGCTCAATGGCGCACTGGTCGGCGGCGTCGCCGCGGCGTTCTACATCCTGCTGTTCACGATCACCGCGCCGGGCCAGTCGCAGCCGCTGCTCTACCAGGCGGCTCACGTGCTCAAGGTCCTCGGCGGGTTGAGCGGCGGATTCGCGGCCTCGCGAGGGCGCGCGAGCCCGGGCGGGTCGGCGGCGTCGGCGGTGTGATCGGCTTTCGCGTCCGGAACGCGAGGTGGAATCATGCGATTGACTCTTGCGACTCTTGCGATCGTTTCCGCGATGCTCGCCGCACCAGTGCGCGGCGAGGTGGTTGAAACGAGCGCCGCCGGCTTCTCGGTACGAAATGCCGCCACGATCAACGCACCGGCCGCGACGGTTTACGCGGCGCTGACCGACAAGGTCAGCGGCTGGTGGGATCCGGCGCACACCTTCTCGCACGACGCGCGCAATTTGTCGCTCGACGCGAAGCCGGGCGGCTGTTTTTGCGAGCGGCTGCCGGACGGCGGCGGCGTGCAGCACATGAGCGTGGTGTACGCATCGCCGGGCAAGCTGCTTCGGCTGACTGGCGCGATCGGACCGCTGCAGGAAGCGGCGCTCGCCGGGACGATGACGTGGACGTTGGTGCAGGCGGGCGACACCACGCACGTCGAAATGACCTACACCGTCGGCGGCTTCCGCACCGGCGGCTTCCGAGACCTGCCGACGGTCGTCGACGGCGTGCTTCGTGGTCAGCTGGCGCGGTTGAAAGCGTTCGTCGACACCGGCCGTCCCGACGGCAGATCGCGGTAGAAGTCGGTTGTTCGCATCGGCCGGTCAGCTCGCGCGGCGAGACGTGCGGGACCGCGCCGAACGATGTCGCGCCGCGGCTTCGCGCAGCGTCGCCTCGACGAGCGTCCGCGCCGTCCACAGCGAGAGCTCGACGCCGTCCTCCGTGCTCATGCCGCAGACGTCGCGCTGCACGATGAGCGCCTCCCAGCCGACGACCATCGCCAGCGCGGAGACGAGCCGACGCCACCGCGCCGCGTCGATCTTCGCGCGCAGCGGCGCGAGCGCCGACTCGATCCACTCGACGCGGCGGTAGCCGCGCCGCGGCATGTCGTCCGCCGGCGCGCCGTTTTCGACGGTGAGCTTGATCAGCGTGCGGCCGAGACGCTCCACCTCTGGCGTCACATGGTGCAGCGCGCGCACCATCCTTTCGACGCGGTCGCCGGCGTTGGCACCGTCGGACGCATCGTCGCCGATCGCGCGATCCACGGACGTCTGGGTGAGCGCCCCGACAGTCGCGTCGATCAGCAACTGATCGAAGGTGGGGAAGTAGAGGTAGACGGTGCGCCGCGACACATCGGCGGCGGCGGCGACGTCGGCGACCGACGGCGTCTTGCCCTGCGCGACCAGCGCCATCGCCGCGTCGACGATCGCCTTGCGCGTGCGCCGCCGCTGAGCCGGCCGTTCTGCCGTCTTCGCGGCCGCGGATGCCCTCGAGGCCCGGCGCGGTTTGACAGGCATACGCGACGAAGTATACCCTAGTGCTGTAATTACACAACAGTGCATTTACGACTGAACACGGGAGCACTGGAGCTGCTGAAGGGATGCCGATGACACCGCCACCGACCGCCGACGACGCCTGCGCTCTCGCCCCCGGCGAGGGCCATACGATCTGGTTTCTCCGCAACCGCATGACCGTCAAAGCCACCGCCGCGAGCACCGGCGGCGCGTTCGGCCTGGTCGAATCGCTGATCGCGCCGGGCTTTTCGCCGCCGCTCCACGTCCACCATCGCGAAGACGAGTCCTTCTACGTGCTCGAGGGGGAGGTGACGATGCGCTGCGGCGATCGCACGTTCCGCGCCACCGCCGGATCGTTCGTCTTCCTGCCGCGCGACGTGCCGCACACCTTTGTCGTCGAGGGGGACGCGCCCGCGCGGATGCTGACCCTGCTGACGCCCGGCGGCGGCGAAGGGGTCTTCGTCGACGGCGGCCGAAACCCGGAACACGACGGCCTGCCGCCGGCGACGCCGCCGGACATCGCCGCGCTGAAGCGCGTCAGCGAGCAGTATGGCGCCGAGATCGTCGGGCCGCCGATGGCGCCGCTCGGATCGACCGGCGCGGCGCGATGAGCCGGTTCCTGATCGCGACATGGGACGGCGCCGGCAACCTCGTGCCGACGCTCGGCCTGGCGCGGCGTCTGTGCCGCGCCGGCCACGACGTGCGCGTCCTCGGACATCGGTCGATCGACGATCGCTGCGGCAATCATGGCTGGCGATTTCGCGCCTTGGAGCTGACGCCGGACGTCGACTCGAGTGCGGCGCACGATCCCGCGGGCGAGCTGTCGGCGATGGCGCAACACCTCTGGGTCAGCAACGCAGTCGTCGACGACGTGCGCCGTGAGCTGGCGCGCGAGGCGGCCGACGTGCTCGTGGCCGACTGCATGTTGTTCGGCGCGATGTCGGTCGGGCAGGCGCTCGGCGTGCCGACGGCGGCGCTCTTT
>Ga0070686_100000745_pt1 | contig 18855 bp, 12 predicted proteins | sample KBSS23LmetaG_FD_65654 | JGI IMG/M metagenome (GOLD analysis project Ga0070686, IMG submission 65654) | Switchgrass rhizosphere microbial communities from Kellogg Biological Station, Michigan, USA - KBS S2-3L metaG | ecosystem: Host-associated > Plants > Roots > Rhizosphere ... | reverse complement strand
GCATCATGGGATTGACGGACAGTTATCCGGTTCCCTTCGGCTTCATCACGCGGGACGTTCTGCGTGGAATCGAGGAAGCCTGCAATCGATGGCGTTGGCGGCTCCATAATAAGACCCACCGTTTGGCACAGGTGCATGGAGACTTTCATCCCTGGAATGTGCTCTTTCGAAAGAGCACAGAGTTTTCTGTCCTGGACCGATCGCGCGGCGAGTGGGGTGAGCCGGCCGATGATGTGACCTCCATGGCCATTAATTATGTCTTTTGTTCTCTGTGCCGCTCGCGACGCCTACGGGGACCTTTCGAAGTGCTCTTCCGGTTGTTTTGGGACACCTATCTCGACCAGAGTCGAGACGAGGAGGTCACGGCAGCGGCAGCCCCCTTCATTGCGTTCCGAGGACTAGTGATTGCCAGCCCGGTCTGGTATCCCAAACTACCCATGGAGGTCCGTAAACGCATTTTCACGTTTATGCAGAATGTGCTTGAGGCATCGCGTTTCGATCCTGCCCGCGTCAATGAATATTGCGGGTTGTGACCACGCGATCGGCATTCTATGCAAACTGCAGCTTTTGGCATTTGGATCACCGGCTTGCCGGCCTCGGGGAAGAGCACGATTGTCTTTGCCTTGCGGCCTCAGCTCAAAGCTCTTGGATTGACCGTGGATGTGCTGGAATCTGACGCAGTCAGGCGCCTGCTCACGCCGCAGGCCACCTACTCAGAAGCGGAACGCGACCTCTTCTATCGTGCCCTTGCCTTCACCGGGCAGCGCCTCGTCGCGTACGGCGTGACCGTCTTGTTCGACGCAACCGCGAGCCGGCAAGCGTACCGTGATTTTGCACGCGCGATGATCCCTCGCTTCATCGAGGTGGCGGTCGAGTGTCCGATAGCCGTCTGCATGGAACGGGACCGTAAAGGGACCTATGAGAAAGGCTTGCGTGGCGCATCGACGACCGTTCCCGGTTTGCAATCCGCCTATGAGTCGCCGGCCAATCCCGAATTGCGCATAGACACCACCAAGGTTTCAGCCCAAGGGGCTGCGAAACTGATTTGCGATTTCGTTCGAGCGAAGCTTCCCTGATACCGTCCTATGCGGTGATCGCGGCGCGTGAATGCTGCCAACGCGAATTCTCGCATCGACAATGCGGCAACCTTGGCCTGGCGGTAGGGCGAAGATCGGGTTGAGATCGAGCTCACTGATTTCTGGGATTTCTTCGACGAGCCGAGAGATACGAAGAAGCACGTCTTCAATTGCCTCTATGTCTGCCGGAGCATGGCCGCGATAGCCGCTCAATAAGCGATAGCCCTTGATTCCTCGAACCATCTCGGCCGCGTCGCGATCGGTCAGAGGCGTGATGCGAAACTGCACGTCGCCGAGAATCTCGACATGGATGCCTCCGAGCCCGAAGGCAATCAAAGGGCCGAACCGCGGATCGTGCGTGACCCCGACCATCACCTCCACACCGCCGCGTACCATCGGCTGCATGAGTACCCCCTCCATGGCATCCAATTGACCAGTCTGAGCCAGGAGCGCTCTGATCGATTCGAAGGCATGACGAACCGCTCGTTCATCCATGAGTTGCAAGTGAACGCCGCCGATCTCGGTCTTGTGCACGATCCGGTGTGAAGCCAGTTTGAGGGCGATGGGGTACCCGATCTTCTCGGCCAACGCCAGGGCCTCGTCAGATGTGTGCGCAATCCCCCCTGGTTGAACCGGAAGCTTGATCGCATTCAAAAGGATCCTCGTCTCCTCCGTGGTGAGCCAACCGGCTCCTCGTTGCGTGAGCGCGGAAGCACAGATCGTCCGTACGAGGGAGAGGTCCAGGTCGTCGAAGTCTGGGACCATCCCGCTGGGCTGTTGCTGCCACTCCGCATAGGCCGACGCCTTGCTGAGGACCAACGCGGGACTTTCCGGCACGGAATAGACAGGGATGGTTTCTGCGAGAGAAGAGAACATGCGGTCCGAAGCACCTTCCGCCATCCACCCGATGAGCACGGGTTTCGTCCTGGCGCCAGACCTCCGACCGTTCGCGATTCCTTCCTGGATGCCCTGAGCGATTCCCGCTGTGTCGACCACGGTCACAGAGATATAGAGGATGATCAGCGCGTCAATCTCATCCGCGGCCAGCAAGGTCTCGATCGCTTTACCGTACTGCTCCGGTGTGGCCGACGCGATGAGATCCACGGGATTGCTCAGGGCCGCAGCAGCTGGGAGAAACGTCTCGAGCGTCGCCTTCGTGCGGGCGGACAGCTCAGGAAGCACTAATCCGCCGGACTCGCAGGCATCAGCGCAGAGAATCGCCGGCCCTCCTGCATTCGTGATGATGCCGACCCGTCGCCCCGCCGGCAATGGCTGAGCGGTTAGACCACTGGCGAGCGCCAGCATCTGTTCGAGCGTCTCGGCTCGAATCACTCCCGTCTGGTGAAACAGGGCGTCTACAGCTTCATCGCTTGCGGCGAGCGCCGCGGTGTGAGAGTCGGCCGCCCGTCGTCCAGATGTGGTGCGTCCGGCCTTGACGGCAATAATCGGTTTGCGTCGGCTCACACGACGTGCGATGCGGGCAAAGCGGCGAGGATTGCCGAATGATTCCAGGTACAGGAGAATGACGTCCGTCGAAGGGTCTTCCTCCCAATACTGGAGGAGATCATTGGTGGAGACATCGGCTTTGTTTCCCACACTTACGAAGGATGAGATGCCAAGATGGAAACGCCGTGCTCCTGTGAGAGCGGCGATGCCTAATGCGCCGCTTTGCGAGGACATCGACACCCGTCCAGGGGCAGGAAACAGAGAGCTGAACGTCCCGTTCAGCCGTATGTTGGGATCCGTGTTCAAAATCCCGAAGCAGTTGGGACCGATCATGCGCATGCCATGCTGCCGAACTCTTTCTGACAGTTGTTTTTGGAGCGCCGCTCCGTCTGCTCCCACTTCTGCGAAGCCGGCAGTGATGACGACCAGCGCAAGGGCACCTTTCGCCGCGCATTCGTCCACCACCGACAACACCGAATCGCGAGGTACGGCAAGAAGGGCCAGATCGATCGGAGCAGGGACCGATCGTACAGACGGATGGACCTGCATTCCCATGATCTCCGAGGCTTTCGGATTCACCGGGTAGATAGATCCTCGGAAATGATTCGTTGTCAGCGCCTCGAGCAGCCGAAATCCGATGCTCCTGGGGTCTCGTGAAGCTCCGATAATGGCCACGGACTGCGGATGAAAAAAGGGCCGCAGCGACGCCGTGGTGGCGAGGCGCTCCCGCAGTTCGGCTCGTGTGACCGTGACTTCCGTTGGAACTAGCGACAGCTCGACTTCCATGTCATCGCCTTCATAGGCTTCATGGGCCGTGAAACCCGATTCTCGAAAGACCTCCCGCATCGCCATGTTGTCCACATGCGTGACCGCCCACAAGTTCGTAAAGCCGTGGCGAATGGCGATTAACGCCAGGCGCTCAAGCAGCAGGGTGCCCAAGCCTTTTCCGTGGAACTCGTCATCCACGGCCATCGCGACCTCAGCCGTGCGCTCATGCTTCGCCCAATATGAACCGGCAGCGATTATGCGTAATGCGTCTTTCCACAGGCGTGTGACGACCAATGTGAACTGAGTGCAAGGCTTGGATGAATCACACAGAGCTGTAAGGACATCACAGGGCGGGGCGGATTCAGAGAAGAAGCGATGACGCCGCGCCTCGGGCGACAAGCGGCCGACAAATTCCTGCATCATCGCCGCATCAATCGGCTCAGCCGGTCGAATGGCCGCCGTCGTGCCGTCACGAAGGATCAGAGTTCCCGATTCGGGCCGTTCGGATCGAATCGGTGGGATATACAGAGGACGAACGCGTTTCATACGCAATGACTGTACGGCGTTAGCACGAAGGCTTCAAGGTATAGCCAGTGAAGCCGTTTAAAAGGAGAACGCCGGCTGATCATTCCTTGGCCGACTAAATAAACCGATTGCGTGGGTCGCGCTCGATGCAGCCGCTACCCTCACCAATCGAGTGGCCTTTTCCTATTGTGGACCCTTAAAGGTGGCTTTTAGATATGCGATGACATCGGCGACGCCTTGCGGGCCGATCGTCAAGCCCCAGTAAGGCATGTTGGCTGATTTTCCCATCGCCGCCCCTCCATAGTTGATCATGTTGTACAAATACTCAGCGGGAACCTGATCAAATGCGATGTTTGCGTGGATGGCAGGCTTCGGCTCCAAGGTGACGGCGGCCGGACCGTCGCCCTTGCCGGTCGCGCCATGACACTGCATGCAATACTCTTTGTAAATGAGCTTTCCTCGTCCGACACTGGCATTGCCAAATTCCGGACCGGTCCAGGGCTCATAAAATTTGAAATCGGGCACGCCTTGCACCATTAAATAGCTGATGACGGCCCGGAGCTGTGGTTCCGTCGCATCGGCGAGAAACTCTCCGCTGTGCGGCACGAAGTCCTGGGGATTTTGCCCGAAGCGGAAGAGCCAATCCTTGTCATAACGCTGTCCCGCGGTCACCAAAGAGGTACTCTGCTGCCCGCCGATGACCTTGCCGTTCTCCTCGATCGTATGGCACCCCAGGCAGGCATGCGCCCTATACCCCATCCCGCCGAATGCGGCCTGAAACTTGGTCACCTTTGTGATATCGAACGCGCCAGGTGTAACTCGTGGATCTTTATTGTGCTCAGAAAAATAGTCGGCAATGCCATTGGCTTCCACTTCGGTGACTGTCGGATGCTTCGATGCTCCTTCTTTCAGATCCCAACGATATCCCTGCGCATACAGAGGAGCTTCTTTCCCGGTCAGCCATCGAATCAACCAAGGACGCTGATATTTGCTGCCGGCCCAGATAAGGTCCGGCGCCTTTAAATGGAACCGAGAGTCGGCTTTTCCCTCCATCCGGTGACATTGGACGCAGGCTTGCTGAATCAATTCCTTTACAAACGACTGATTGCTTCCGAACAAAAGATGAGGACCCGACAACAGTCCGGCGGCAATGACTACCCTACTAACAACCGCGATCCGCCTGCTCACGTTCATTGATCCTCTCCTTTCAAATGCCTCTCAAGCTCGTTATCGTTAGGTCAAACGGCATGATGAATGACGAGTCTGGACCACGCTGAAGACAAACATTTATGGCCGTCGACAAACGAGTGATCCGCGGATTGCACGTGCATGGCTGATGTGTGCTGGGACTGTATCTTGATGCCGACAGTTGGGCCGATGATCAGCGAATGATGCACGTGCACCCATGCGCCACTTTAAGAAGCCATTGTGTTAGTTCGTGTGTAAGACACTGAGGAGTGTGGATGGCAACATCAAGGTGGCCGACGCGGTGCGGCTCTTCGGTCATTGTCCACCCGGCGTTCACGCTCAAGCCTTCCAGACGAAGTTCATGTCGGGCGGCCTTTCTGCGACATCGGGCTCTGGCACGTATTCAAACCGAAGAGCGTCCAGAGCGGACAGTACCCGATCACACCGGTCACGAGTGCAATACTTCCGAGTGTCAGAGCAATCGCTGTTCCGATTAGTGGCAAGTTCGAAAATACGCCTATTCCGAGTACCAAGACTCCCAGCAGGATGCGGATTGGCCGTTCGATTCCACCCACGTTGCATGTCATAAGGTACCTCCGTTTGATGAACAACGATCCTCAATACGCCTCTTCGCCACGTGCCTCTCTCTGCTACCGCTTCTACCTGAGAGTAGTGCAGGAGCGGTGCCAGTGATCAGTTGGCATGTCGCACTCATGCCGTAGAGGTTTGCGACAAGTCTCTTTTGTCTCTTGGCGCAAAAGGCGACAGTGGTGTTGATTCAAAGATCCAGATGATCGTTGCTCAATTCAACCTAAGGAGGCCGATTTGACAGCTATATGCGCAAAAACACTTGTGCGGCACGACAAAAGTTCGGCTCATCTCAATCGAGGCACTCGCATTGCATTCAGCGGTGTTGCGAGACGGGACTGAAAGGAATTTAGAAGTACAACCGTTACACATTACACCAGGGAGGTTTTGTATGAAGATCGAGGTCGGGGCATTCAAGGCATGCGCAGTCGGATTGGGGGTGGGAGCAATGGTACTGATGTCGACATCCGTTATACGGGCAGCTGATGTGGAATCTAAGGTCGAAGTCAGCATCTCCGATAAGGGATATGACGTGAAAGGCCAGACGACTCCCGGGGCATTAACAGCAATCGTGGTTCGCAACCAAGGATCGATGACTCATGGCATCAGCTCACCACTGTTTAAGACAGGAGTCGTCAAGAAGGAAGGGGATGGGGTGGAGATCAGGGGCCCGAAGGGTAAAGGTTTCAGAGCGTATCATCTTGAACCCGGGCAGACGATGACCTTGTATTTCAGCAAACCATCAGCGAGTGACCCAGCAACAGGTATCAGCGAGACGTCACAGGTTCCCTTCTGGTGTGACATTCACACGCACATGAAGGGGGAGTTTTTGGTCGTGGAAACCAGGGGCGAGATCGGCGGGGGCTGATCGAACAGCCCGGGATCAGACTGTTTCTGAAGGGGTCACACAGTGCTGACAGCCTGTGTGACCTTTCATTGTTTGCAGACATCTCCCCTCAGCAACTGTTCGCATACACCGTCCTTCGGTTATCCGTTTTGCCGCAGCACACTGTGGCATCCTGCGACACTTCGGCGACGGCACGCTGTAGTCTTTATCGCCAATGGTGTGCTGACTGCCCTGATCCACGGTTCATTCATAAGCAAAAAGCTTCGTTCCCGCTACCGGCAGCGGCGGCATGTCCTTTGCGATTGCATGGAACACATGAACGTATTCCCAGGAACAATCATCATGGCAACACATAAGAAAGCAGTGATGCTCATTGTCGAAGACGATCGCGACATGCGCAGTCTGTTGTGCGATGAATTCTGCGGCGCCGGTTATCAGTTACGTGAGGCCGAGGACGGGCACCAAGCCTTTCTGGCTGTTCTGGAGGCCGTGCCGGACCTTATTCTCACCGATCTTCGTATGCCCGCCGGCGGGGCTGACTACATCAGCCGGTTGCGGACAGTGGCTCCCCACTGTCCGATTGTCGTCATGACAGCGTTCGGAGATGCTCGATCGAAGGCCGAGATCTTAGATGCTGGCGCGACGGCGTATTTCGATAAACCAGTTCGCATGTCGGACCTGAAGATCAGGATTGAACAACTGTTGGCGAAGGCTACGTGACCCTGCCGTTCCGGCAGAAGGAGAAGGCATGGCTCCATCTCAATCGGACCATACGTCGGCCATTCATGATCCAATCTTATCCGCACGACTCGAAGCTATCGGACAGCTGGCTGGAGCACTGACCGAACGCGTCGCAGTCATCGACCGTGAGTCCAATGTGCTGTATGCCAATCATGGAGAGCGGTCACAGAAAACGGCAGAGCAGCTCAAGGCGTCCAAGTGCTATCAAGCCTTCGGCCATCGGACAGAGCCATGCGGAGTCTGCATGGCAGCCCCGGTCCTTGACCTAACGAACAGTGACGGCATCTCCTGTGACGTCGGGGAGACGACGCCTTGCGGTATGAAAAAGGCTTTTCCACTTTTAGGGCAGGATGGACGAGTTGCCTCGATGCTTGTTCTCTTCGAGCCATCCAGCTCGAGCACTTTGCCCCGTGTCTCCATTCCCGACGAAGCTGCTCCTCCGATGGTGCGCGAGCAGTTGGGCGATCTCATCGGTCGCAGTCCGGCAATGCAGCAGCTCTTTGACATGGTGAGTCTGGTGGCGGAGAGTTCAGCGACTGTGCTGATACAAGGCGAGAGCGGGACTGGAAAAGAACTGGTGGCCAAAACCATTCATCAGCTGAGTTCTCGACGCCAGAAACCTTTTGTCGTCGTCGACTGCGGTTCACTGCCTGAAACGCTGTTGGAAAGCGAATTGTTCGGACATGTCAAAGGCGCGTTCACCGGGGCGGTGGCGAGCAAGCCCGGATTGTTCGACGCGGCGAATGGGGGAACCATTTTCCTCGATGAGATCGCCGATACCACGCCCACCTTTCAGGCGAAGTTGCTGCGTGTTTTGCAAGAAGGTGAAATCAAGCGTGTCGGCGGGAATCACTCGATTAAAATCAATGTCCGGGTGATTTCTGCGACGAACAAGGATTTGACTGAACTGGTGAACGTGAAGCGGTTCAGACAGGATTTGTATTATCGCTTGGCGGTGTTGCCCCTCACTGTGCCTCCGCTGAGCGAGCGGCGGGAGGATATTGCGCTGCTCGTCGAACGCTTCGTGAGGCAGTCCTGCGCGAGGCATGGCCAAGCGCTGAGGACGGTGCCCGCTGCCGTCCTGAACGGACTGAGGGAAGCTCCGTGGCCGGGCAATGTGCGGGAACTGCAGCATTGTATTGAGCGTGCGGTGGTGACGACGAAAGGAGCCGCACTGAGCTGCGCGGACGTTGTTGCCCTGGGATCGAACACGGTGACCGATCTTCGGTCGGTGTCGAAGGTCGCGAAACAACATGCTGAAAAGGCGCGCATTACTCAGGCGCTTCGAGATAGTCATGGAAATCGAGCGCAAGCCGCCAAAAGCCTCAAAATCAGTCGGGCAGGATTGTACAATAAGTTGCGCGAATACGATCTGACCTGAAAGCTCGAAGAGGCGTGGAGAGAGTGAGCGAAGGTTGACATTCTTATACTCAATGATCCACGCGCCGTCCTTTCGAGCAATGCGAAGCGGCAGCTGCAAGTCCTCCGCCCATTGATAATAGATCACGTCCCGTTGCTGTTCCCCTCTAGCACCTCGGTACCGATCACTTCCCGCCCGATTGCATGAGGCTTTGACCAGCGTCTTGCCCAGTTGGTCATCACCGAGGCGAGGCTCCCCAGCATGACGCAGACTCATACTTCATTCTCACTTCACATCTTGGGATCTGAACCGTTGAAGTGCCCCATTGCGCCTCATTTTCTCTATGGACCGTCCAAAACGCTAGACACGATAACGCATTGCTTTTGCTCATGCCGATCGATTGCAAGGGTGTTCTGTCTAAGTTGCTGGAGCTTGGCCTCTTGTGCAGGCTCGAGCTTCCGGCGGGCACGAGCCTACTAAGCCCTACATTTCATTGAATACTTCGCTAGTGTCGATCGCTTCTTCACGCAGCGGCACGCCAGTTGCGCTAAGGAATAGCCGCTGGTGAAGGCGTGGGGTGATTAGGACCGGCCTCCGAATGACCCACTCCTTTGCGAGAAGGACCTTCACCAGCTCTTTTAGGCCGCGCAGTTCTGAGGTTGCCTTTGACAATCGAGCGATGATTCAAACCAACCGCCGCCAGGGCATAGAGAGAAGGAGGCCGTGTTATGAGGTCTTTTCATCAACCACAGCAGCATAAGCGACCAAGGTACGTGTCGCTCACGCTGCAGAGCGTGTTCTTGGCAGGCAGCTTGGCGGTGACGCCAGGGCTGTTTGCAGCCAGTCCAGGAGATTCGTCGCATGAGGGCCATTCGACTCCGGTGGCTTTGCCGGGCTGGACGCAGCAGCTCAAAGGGCAGACCGTCGTGGAAAATGCCATCGAGGGCCGCGCCGGGAATGCGGAAAAGATGGAGATGCAGCATCACCGCCTGATGCAGAAGCTCGAGCAGCAGGCGCAGCAGGATGCCAAAGCCCAGCAGACAACCGGCGGCTTCAACACCATGTCGATGATGCACCAGTACATGGGGCAGGATGGCAGTAGCTGGCTGCTGATGAGCGATGCCAACAAAGGCGAACCGGTGTTGACCTCCGGCGGCAAGTGCCCCGTGGGTGTGCCGACGACGAAGTACGACGTATCGATGATCAACATCGAAATCACGTTGAACCGGTGGCTCGATTTCTATCCCGGTTACATGTACGTGCTGACGGAAGACGTCGACAAGGCGCGCGCAGAGGAAACCAAGAATAGGGAAGCGCGCGACAAGGAAGGCTGGGATCCTGGTTCGGTCTCAACCGGTCTCCAGGGCGACGTGATCCAGCCACTGGTCCTTCGGGCCAATCAGGGCGACTGTGTCAAAATGACGCTTCGCAATCAGATGGAAGCTGAAGATGGCAGCCTGTTCATCCAGGCGTCGAGCATGATTGTCGGCGCCACGGGCAAGCCCGCGACGACAACCAATCCGGATTCGATCGTGGCGCCGGGCAAGGTGCAAGAGTTCGAATGGTACATCCATCCTCACATGCAGGAAGGCGTACGACAATTCCACTCGTATAGCCACGACCGCGAATTGACGGTGCTTGGTCTTTTCGGTGCATTTATCGTCGAGCCGAAAGGGTCGAAGTATCTCGATTCTCTCGGAAGCGGTCCAGACAGAGAGGTAAAGACCGGTTGGCAGGTGAACATCGACAATGGATCGGGACCGGACTTTCGTGAGTTCGTCCTGTTCTATCACGAGATCGGCGATGAAGCCTTCCGTCCATTGAATAAAAAGGGAGACTTCCTGCCTCAACGTGACCCGCTGACGGACGCCTATCGTCCTGGCGGCCGTGCCATCAACTACCGCAGTGAGCCGTTCGGCATCGATCAGATGCATTTGCAGCATGAATATTTCGGCTTCGAGGACGAGTCGCTCGCTTACAGCGCCTACACGTTCGGCGATACGCCCACGACGATTGCTCGCGGCTATTTGGGCGAGCCGGTGAAGTGGCGCCTCGTGCACGGCGGATCGGAAGTGTTCCACTCTCACCACCCGCACAGCGGGTCGATCCGTTGGCAACGCAGCCCCGGCACCGAGCCGAATAATCTGTGGGCCGCGGGACAGGATGGTCCGGTCAAGTATCCGCTCATCCGCACGAAGTCCGATCGCGTCGACGTGGAAGTCATCGGCCCGTCTGAAGCATTGGACCTAGAGCCGGAATGTGGTGGCGGCGGATGCCAACACTTAGCCGGCGAATTCCTCTATCACTGCCACGTGGCACATCATTATGTGGCGGGCATGTGGGGCTACGGCCGGTTTTACAACACGCTGCAAGTCGGCGCCGGACACACCGACACCATGCCGGACCTGCAGGAATTGCCCGATCGCAAGGGCCGGATGAAGCTCGGCGTGTCGTCGGACAAGTTGATCGGAACGACCGTCGATTGGTTCGGCAAGTCGTTCAAGATCGTCGACAAGGGGCAAAAGACGAACTGGAAATCCGATCCTGCCGTGGTGAATATCAAGGATTGGGTCGAGATGTTCGTGCCGGCCCAAGGTCAGCCTGGCCACACCAACGACGAAAAAAGCCAGATCATGGCCTACGACGCGACGGTGTGGGACTGGAAGTGGAACGGCAATGTGGCGGTGGGCGAGCGGGAAAGCACTGCGCAAAATCCCAAGTACAAATGGGCTGCCAAGTGGGACGACAGCACCAGGCCGGCCATTCTCTTTGATCCGACCACCGGAAAGATGGCATGGCCGCTGTTCAAACCGCACTACGGCAAGCGTGTGCCGTTCTCGGCGAACCACAGCGGAGCTCCCTGGCTAGAGCCGATTCACCAAGATGCGAGGGGGGAGCGGACGTCCGAGCCGGCCAAGCCAGGCGAGCAGGGACGTTGGAGTCTCTGTCCTGAAAATGCGAATCAGAAGTTCTACAACATCCACTTCGTCCGGATGCCGATCACCCTGGCCAAGCAGCAGGGCAAAGAGCCTCCGATCGTCGACAAGGACGGCCTGATCTACGTGCTCCATGAAGAAGAGCGCCTGACGAGGGCCAATGACGATCTCAAGCTGCCGGCGGTCATTCGCGCCAACGTCTACGACTGCGTGGACGTGGTCCTCACCAGCGAATGGAATGACGACGACTACACGAACTTTCAGTCGTCCAAGATCAACATCCATCCCCACTTCTTCCAGTTCGACACGGGGAATTCGGACGGTGTGATCTCCGGGTTCGAGTACGAAATGTCTGTCCGACCGTTCACCATGTGGGGCAAGCCCAAGAAGCACGGCCTGCCGGCCCCGATGGTGGCCAAGATCGTCGGCGGCGCAAAGGCAGGGGCGAATGTCATCAAGATTCAGATGGCCCCAGGCGCCACGACCTTCCACGTGAATACGGAAGTCATGGTCGGCGTCGATTGTTTGGAAAAGGGGAATGATCCAGCGGCGTCATTGCCGCGGGACAAGAGCTGTTCTGAAGTGGCCCGTATCAAGGAGATCAAAGGGGATCAAGTCACGTTCTTCACGCCGCTGAAGCAGAACCATCCGGCCGGCGATCTGGTATCACCGGAGTTCGTACGCTATCGGTGGTGGGTGGACGTGGACATGGGAACCGTGTTCTGGCATGACCATGCATTCGGCGCCACGACCTGGCCGCACGGCGGGTTCGGGGTGACGATCGTGGAGCCGTTCGGATCGACCTACCACAATCCTAAAGACGGCAAGCTTGTGTACAGCGGCCCGGTCGCGGACATTCATTCGAATGAGCCGATCGGCGCCGGCGTCAGCGGCAGCTTCCGCGAGTTGATGGTGTCGATCCACGACACGGTCCCGCATACCGTTAACGTCATCCAGGCCGGCAATCCTCCTGGACAGCCGGTCGAAGTAGCGTTAGAAGCAGGCAAGACGGTGTCGTTCCAGATGCCGGACAAGATTTTGAACGCGCCGAATCAGTTCATCAACGGCGGCACGCACACGACCGGCAGTGGATTTAACTTCCGCGCCGAACCGTTTGCCCAACGCCTGGCGAACAATCCCGATACCTCGAAGCTGTTCAGCAGCGCGATCCATGGTGATCCCGATACCCCATTGTTGCGGGCGTATACGGGCGACACGATGGTGTTCCGCCTGCTGCATCAGCTCATGAACGAGTCGCACGTCTGGACCATCGCCGGCCACACCTTCTTGACCGAACGGTATGCGGCCGATGCCAATCGCAAGAACTCGATTCACGTCGGGATCGCCGAACGGTACGATCTCGTGACGAAAGCGGGTGGTTTCCAAGGCATGCCAGGCGACTACATCCACTTCAATGGCCGGAGCTCACATTTCGCCGAAGGTGGATGGGGCATCGTCCGGGTTCTCGACAAGGAGACGGCGGACCTGAAGCCGTTGCCGAGGGGAACCAATCCGCTCGGGATCCCGATGACCCCGAGCAGCGTCTGTCCGACCGACGCTCCTGTGAAGAACTTTAGCGTGGTGGCCTTGGATCGCCCGCTGAAGCTCCATCCGAAGGCGCCGGAGGCGATCGAAGTCGATTTCGAACGTAAGATCGAAATGACCGTGCCGGAAGGCAAGATCTTCGCGCTCGAAGAGGAAGCCACGACGGTAGCCGGCAATGTCATGCCGAATCCGCTGACGTTGCGGGCAAACCTCGGCGATTGCATCAAGGTCAATCTGAAGAACAAGATGAAGGCGAGTCGCGCCTCGTTCTTTGCGCCGGGACTGGCCTTCAATCCCAAAGACAGCCAGGGCCTGAACGTCGGCAACAACGGCGGCGATCAGACCGTCGGACCGGGTGAAAGCCGCTCATATACCTACTACGCGCATCCGGCCAATAAGGAAACGACGTCGCTGGTCTGGGACGGCGGCAACATCGTCGTCAATCCGCGCAACGGATTGTACGGAGCGATCATCATCGGCCCGAAGGGCTCGCAATACCGGGACCCTGTCACCGGGGCTGATCTCTCGCAGAAGAACGCCTGGAGAGCAGACGTCATCGTCGACGCCAGTTTGCCTGAGAATGTGGGCAAGCGGAACTATCGCGATGTCGCGTTGTTCTTCCAGGATGAAGACAACATCATCGGCACCGCGTTCATGCCCTACGTGCAGAACGTGGCCGGTTTGACGTCGGTGAACTACCGCGCCGAACCGTATAAGTATCGCGAAGAACAAGGCTGTACGCTGGGCAGGATTTTCCAGCCCTGCATCGTCGATAAACCGGAGGATCCGGCCACTCCGTTGATCGAGGCCCATGCCGGCGATCCCATTCGTATCCACGTGATCGGCGCCAACAGCGAGCAAAACGGAATGTTCGGCGTCGAGGGCCACGAATGGCCGATCGAGCCGTACATGCCGGGGGCCGATATGATCAGCGTGGTCGAGTATGCGGGTTCCGAAGTGCTCGATGTCTTTATCCGCGGCGGGGCCGGAGGACCGTATCGCCAGACAGGCGACTTCGTCTGGTCGAACAACCGGCTGCCCTATGCGCAATCGGGGCAATGGGGTTATCTCCGGGTGTTGCCGACCGGCGACTCCCGGCTCCAGCCCTTGGGTACCGCCGGTGTCGGCGGCAAGCAGGCGGGAGTGGAGCCCGACGTGAGGGCCATTCCAACGGCGATGAAGTAGATTGAGGGCTGAAGTGTAAGGACCGAGACTGAGCCGCTCATACTCAGCACTCGGTCCTGGGTACCGTCTACTCAGCGAGGTGGGGGAGCTCTTCATTAGCGGGGGCTCCCCCGTATTTTATGCGAAGCGTAACGTTGTCCATTCACGGCAGATCGTGAGACCTGAGAAAATTGGAGAGAGGGAGGCCGGAGTCGACCATGATTAAGATAGGTGCAACGGCGTTGGTGGTTCTGAGCATCTGTGCCTCGGCGTATGGCTATGAAGAAACCACGGTAACGGAAGGCGGTACTCTCGTGGGAAGCGTCAAGCTCGATGGCGCGGTCCCCAAGCCCAAAGGCTATAACTTGATGACGTTACCAGATCAGTACTATTGCGGTCGTATATCCGACGGACAAGGCTGGCGGATTCTGCAGCCGTTCCAGGTTGGTCCGTCCGGGGAATTCCGCGAGGTCGTGGTGTATCTGGAAGGGATCGACAAGGGTAAACCGTTCGACGGCGGTGGGTCGATGCACATCGAAGCCAGAGACTGCCTTTTCGTTCCCTTCACGACAGTCGTACGGGACGATGAAACGGTCACAGTCGTAAACATGGACCCCGTCATGCACGACATTCAGGCGTATGAAACTTCTCATTTGGGAGCTCGTGTGCTCTTTAACGTGCCGCTGCCGATGAACCCCCAACACCCGCGCAATTTCAAGGAGCGCAGTGATGCCGCCCTGTACCACAAGCACATGGCCGGCGCGCCGACCAAGCAACTAGTCAATCTCAGCAAAGGGCGGCGGATCTTTGTGATGCAGTGCGGCTTTCACGCGTACATGGAAAGCTGGGGTGTGGCCGTCGCCAATCCATACTTTGCCAAGACAGATGAGCAGGGCCGCTTCATCATCAGCGATGTGCCGCCCGGCACCTACAAGCTGGTCCTCTGGCATCCGTATATCCGGACCGCAATAGAGCGAACCGTCACCGTCGCTGCCAAGGGGGTCGTGGAAGCAGACATCGTGGTTCAGGCCCCGACCGGGAGACTCTATGCCAATGAGGTCATGGATCATCCCTACGTCCGCTACAACGTACCGGAGGATAGACGCAGCGAAATTGATCCAATGCTCAAGAGACAGGAACACTGAGCAGGAAATGATCGGAGCGGCGGGAGATCGGCAAGGCGGCGAGTGCCGGCGGGCTATCTCAGGGAGGAGGCCTGAACTATGGAACACAAGGTAGTCATGCAGTGGCAACGCTGGAATAGAATGCTCAATGTGCTATTGATCGTTGCCGTGTGCCTGATCGTCGCACGCGTAGCTTGGGGATTGGACACTCAGGACATCCTCGTCGAATGGACGCCGGCAGGCAAAAAGCTCGCGATGCAACGTGCCGCCGAATGGCAGCCGAAGGAAGAAATGATTCTGGTGCCAGCCGGTCCCTTTCTGATGGGTAGCGACAAGAAAGTAGACCGCAACGCGTATAGAGCGGAAATGCCGCAGCGAATCGTGTATCTCGATGGTTACGAAATCGATAAGTACGAAGTGACAGCACTGCACTATTTGAAGTTCGTGCTCGCCACGGGACGGTTGCCTCAGCTCGATTGGCGGTACGACGGTGGAAATTTCCAAGAGTCCATGGCCAACCATCCGATCATGCATGTGAGCTGGACTGACGCCGAGGCGTACTGCAGATGGGCCGGCAAGCGGCTCCCGACCGAAGCGGAATGGGAGAAGGCTGCGCGTGGAGAAGACGGGCGGATCTTCCCATGGGGAAACCAGATGGCCGGGTTGACGCGTGCGAATTACGGACGTACGGGACTTTCCGGTCCGGTCCGCGATCGTCCTGAGCGATTGCTGCTCTATCCCCCTATTATTTCGGTCGACAAGTATGACAACGCGGCAAGCCCCTACGGCATCCAGCAGATGGCGGGCAACGTCGCGGAATGGGTGGCGGATTGGTACGACAAGGACTATTACCAGACGGCACCGGATCGCAATCCAAAAGGACCTGACATCGGAACGAATCGGGCGTTCCGCGGCGGCGGTTGGATTGACAGTACGCCGACCGTGCGGGCGTCGCAGCGGAATGGCGCGCCACCTGAGACCAAGATGAACTGGCTGGGATTCCGTTGCGCCAGATCAATGCAGCAGCCCCTCATCATCGGTGAATCCGCGCGAGAGATGGATCCGCCGTCGCAGCTTCTCGAATGATTCTTCCGCGTCGGGTATCTATGATTTGACTCTGTTGTGGCCGTACGGCCTTGACAATCCATCTCCTTGCCGCCAACAAGGAATATCTCGCTCAGCGTGCTTTCGCTATTCATCGGAGCGGGTATTGTGATGGCTGCGGTCTTCCTCGCAAGGTCGTAAGAAGATGGACGTCATGATCACTTATGTCGACGGTTCAAAGACAGTGTAGGCGCCAAACTGACAATTCCCAGACCCTTGAAATCCCCTTGTACTATCCCGTTATCGCTTGGTATCCTCCCCCCGCCCATAGTAAAGAAACAACAAATTGCGCACCGGCATTCGGATGTCGTGCGAGGTCCATCGGCCCACCGCTCTGGTTCCTCCTGGCTCGAACCTCCGGACCGCGGTTTTGGTGACAGTTCGCACTGAGGCGAGCCTCTCGTCCACCATGGCTTTTTGACAGCGCGTATTAACCACATCCATTGCGGATTCGACCACCCAAACCTACACCAACATCGGGCGATCACGTGAACACCCAGCTGCCCGCAACATCACGAGATAGAACGGGAATTCCTCCTCTCTCTGTGCCTATTGTGCTCGTGCTCTGCTTTCTGACAGCAGTCGCCCTTGGTCTGTACGCGTTAGTGTTCTTACGCGCGCTGCTCGTGAATGACAAGGGAGCCAACCTCGTCACAACGGCGGTCAAGGGTGCGCACACGCTGGATCGAGTGTTGTTCGAGCGGTACGAAGATATCAAGGTGTTTGCAAGTGACCGTACTCTCTTGGAGGGTGAGCGCGAATCCAAGGTTGCCCGATTGCGCCAATATCAAGAGGTGTACGGTTATTACTCCTGGATCGCCATAATGGATGCAGCCGGGAGGATTACAGCGGCAACAGATCCGGTCGACCAGCTGCCGGAGAATCGGTCGAGGACGATGGAGTCGTTTGAAACGGTGAAGGGCACGAGGCGGGTTCATGTGGAAGTAGTCCGCGAGTCAGCCGGCACCGGTCCGGCGGTGGTGTTCTCCGCGCCTCTCGATGATTCGCGTGGAGAGTTTCGTGGAATTGTGACCAGTCGTATGCCGCTGGATCATTTTCGGGCGATCCTCGAAGAGGAAGGAGAGAATCAGGAAGAAGGGGACGCGATCGACTGGGTATTGTTGGACCGGGAGGGCCTCGTCCTGCTCCAAAAGCATCGCCCACCTCCTGCTCATACCAAGGTTCACTCTGTATCCTTTATGCGCGCGGCTCAAGGTCCTGAGCGAAGCGGCTTCGTCGAAGAAGTCGACGAAAGCGATGGCACATCCATCGTGACCGGCTTCGCCAAGGCCGGAGGGTACAGAGAATTTTCCGGATTCGGCTGGATTGTGCTGGTGCAACTAGATCGCGCGCATGCCTATGCGCCGATCAACAAATTGGTCCGGATGGTCGGCCTGATCGGCCTGTTGATTGTTGCGCCGCTGACCGGCTTCGGGATCTTCGCAGCGCGCAAGCTCGCGCGAGAACGCCAGGACCTGCTGGTCGCTCGCCAGGAACTGGAAAAATCGATCGCTGAATTGGCGCGATCGAACTCCGATCTGCAACAGTTCGCCTATGTGGCCTCTCATGACTTGCAGGAACCCTTGCGCATGGTGGCCAGCTACACGCAGTTGCTGGCAAAGCGCTATCGAGGAAAGCTCGACGAGGATGCGGACGAATTCATTGCCTACGCGGTGAACGGGGCCAATCGCATGCAGGCGCTCATTCAAGACCTGTTGGCGTTTTCACGGGTTGATCGGCAAGGCCAAAACTTCGAGCGTACCTCTGTCGAGGCGCTCTTAGGTTATGCCCTCGAGAACCTCAAGGGAGCACTTGAGGAGAGCCGAGCGGTCGTGACGCACGACCCGCTGCCCACCGTCATGGCGGATGAACGGCAGGTCTTGCATCTGCTTCAAAATCTGTTGAGCAATGCCATCAAGTTTCGCGGGCCAGAACCGCCCCGCGTGCACCTCTCAGCTGAACGGCGCAACGGCGACTGGCTGTTCTCGGTTCGTGACAACGGCATCGGCATCGATCCGCAATACCGAGAGCGCATCTTTGTCATCTTCCAACGCCTGCATACGAGCGCCGAATATCCAGGCACCGGCATCGGTCTGTCTCTCTGCAAGAAAATTGTGGAGCGGCATGGTGGACGCATCTGGATGGAATCTCAGCTAGGGCAGGGTGCCACCTTCTATTTCACCCTCCCGGCCAGAGACCTGTCGTCGTGAGCCGGCCACGAACAAGGGAAGCGCCGCGCGCTGTGTGTATACCGTATCATCTTCACGTCATGATTCCGTGGAAGGAGGCGATCAATGTCAGTAGCTGAACTGATGAAGCCTGTAGAGATTCTGTTGGTCGAGGATAATCCGGGGGATGTCCGCCTGACGAAGGAGGCCTTGAAGGAGGCCAAGGTCATCAATAACTTGACGGTACTCAAGGATGGCGTTGAGGCCTTGGCGTT
>Ga0070686_100000743_pt1 | contig 18873 bp, 17 predicted proteins | sample KBSS23LmetaG_FD_65654 | JGI IMG/M metagenome (GOLD analysis project Ga0070686, IMG submission 65654) | Switchgrass rhizosphere microbial communities from Kellogg Biological Station, Michigan, USA - KBS S2-3L metaG | ecosystem: Host-associated > Plants > Roots > Rhizosphere ... | reverse complement strand
CAAAGAGACATGCTCGAGGAAGGCGCCGAGCGTCTCATATTCCTCCATCGCCCGGGCGAGCTCGGTGAGGTTCTCGAGCCGGCCGGCGCTCTCCGCCGAGCGGTCGGCCTGGAGCATCGCCGTATAGCCGGATTCGTCGAGGACGAGCCGGGCCAGCTCCGGATGCGGGAGCTCGTCGAGCTTCGCCCGCCAGCGCGCGAAATCGCCCACCAGGTTGCCGAGCGACCTGCGTGCCGCGCCGGCCAGCTCGTCGCTGTCGAGGATGCGGGCGGCCGCCTGGCTGAGCGGGATGCCCTCGGCGCGGGCGAGCTGGTGCAGCTTGGCGACCGCCTTGTCGCCGAGCCCTCGCTTGGGGACGTTGACGATCCGCTCGAAGGCGAGGTCGTCGGCGGGCTGGGCGATGATGCGGAGGTAAGCGAGCGCGTCGCGGATCTCGGCCCGCTCGTAGAAGCGATAGCCGCCGACGATCCGATAGGGCAGGCCGATCGCGATGAACCGGTCCTCGAACTCGCGGGTCTGGAACTGGGCGCGGACCAGGATCGCGCAATCGGCGAGCTGATCGCCGCGATGCTGGATCGACTCCAGCTCCTCGCCGACCCGGCGCGCCTCTTCCGGCCCGTCCCAGATCCCGATCACCTGGACCTTCTCGCCCTCGCCCGCCTCGGTCCAGAGCGTCTTGCCGAGCCGCCCCGCATTCTGCGCGATCAGGCCGGAGGCGGCGGCGAGGATGTGCGGCGTGGAGCGATAATTCTGCTCGAGCCGGATGATCTTCGCGCCCGGAAAGTCGTGCTCGAAGCGCAGGATGTTGGAGACCTCGGCGCCGCGCCAGGAGTAGATCGACTGGTCGTCGTCGCCGACGCAGCAGATGTTCTTGCGCTCCTGCGCGAGCAGGCGAAGCCAGAGATATTGGGCCTGGTTGGTATCCTGATATTCGTCGACGAGGATGTAGCGGAAGCGCTGCTGGTAGAGCTCGAGCACGTCGCGATGGGTCTTGAGGATCACCAGCATGTGCAGCAGCAAATCGCCGAAATCGCAGGCGTTGAGCTCGCGCAGGCGCGCCTGGTAGAGCGTGTAGAGCTTGGCGCCCTTGCCGTTCGCATAGGCCTCGGCCTCGCCGGCATCGACCTGGTCCGGCGTCCAGCCCTTGTTCTTCCAGCGGTCGATCATCCCGCCGAGCATCCGCGCCGGCCATCTCTTCTCGTCGATGTCGGCGGCGAGGATCAGCTGCTTCATCAGCCGGAGCTGGTCGTCCGTGTCGAGGATGGTGAAATTGCTCTTGAGCCCGACCAGCTCCGCATGGCGGCGCAGCATCTTGGCGCCGATCGAATGGAAGGTGCCGAGCCAGGGCATGCCCTCGACCGCCTGGCCGACGATGCGCCCGACCCGCTCGCGCATCTCGCGCGCGGCCTTGTTGGTGAAGGTGACCGCGAGCAGCTCTGAGGGCCAGGCCTTGCGCGTGAACAGGAGGTGCGCGAGCCGCGCGGTCAGCGCCGCGGTCTTGCCCGTGCCCGCGCCGGCGAGCACCAGCACCGGCCCGTCCGTGGTCAGCACCGCCTCGCGCTGCGGCGGATTGAGGCCGGCGAGATAAGGCGGCTCGGGCACGGTTGCGGGGACGTCGGTCACCGGCGAACAGGTAGGGAACGGGAGGCTTACGGGCAAGCCGCGGCATCTGATAAAAGAGCGACATGATCCGGTTGCGTGCAATTCCAGCCTTGGCGTTGCTTGCCTTTCTCGGCGCTGCGCTGGCCGGCGCTCAGCCTCGGCACGCCGGCGGCATGTTCGGCCGTGATGCCGTGAATATTTGGGAGCAGGTCGCCGGAACAGGGCGCATCTTCGTGTCGTCATCGTCGAACGCGCGGTCGCGGCTGCGCGCCCGGTGGATCGAAGCCAGGCCGGGCAGCGAAGAGGAGCCGCTGCTCCTCGATCTTTCCGGGGCGATAGGCCGGTATCGCCTGCGCCTGGTGCCCGGCACCGGCACCGAGATTCTCTGGGCGCCGCGCGGCGATGCGCTGATGGTCACCACGAGCGGCGGCGGGTTGAACGGCATCTACGACCTCATCCTGGTCGACCGCTTCCGCGGCCGGATACGCGAGCGGAACGTCTCGGCCCTCATCCGCGCACGGTTCGGCCATCCGATCCGTTGCGACTACCCGGAGCCGCCAAATGTCGCGGGCGTCGCCTGGCTGCCCAGCGGCAACATCCTGGTCGCGGCCGAGATCGTCCATCACAGCAATTGCGACAGCTACGGCACCTTCGCCGCCTATGAGGTCAATCCCGCCGGGCCCCGCATCGTCCGCGCCTACGACCAGATCGAAGCCAAGAACCGCTTCCGACTCCTGCTCGGCTGGGAGATCGCCGATGCGCCCGACCGCTGCGTCGCTCGGCCGGCCGGGTGCCGGGTCGCCGACGGCTTCAACGGGGAGTGACCTGGCCGTCATTCGATCCGTAGTTACGCTTTTCGGGCGTGGCCTTCAGAAGGGCCAGCGGCGCCGCGGCCGCGGCGGCGGCGGGTCGTCGTCTCGGGGCGTGGGATCGGCCTCGAACACCCATTCATGGTCCTGGGTCATGCGGGAGCGGGACGGGCGCCCGTAGCGGTCGTGCTGCGGCTCGAAGCGGAAGCGCTCCTCGATCAGGCGGCAGGTGGTGTCGTCGAGCTCGGCATTGCCGCTCGAATGGGTGATCGCGCAATGGGTCGCGCGGCCGTCCGTCTCGATCGTGTAGATCACCGAGACGGTGCCGCCGGCGCCCGCCTCGGCGGCGCCGCGCGGATAGTCGCGGTCGCTGATCCGGCCGCGGATGTGACGCGGCGCGATCAGGCCGTCACCCTCGCCGCCGCCGCCCGGCCCGTTGCCGAAGCCGCCGGAGCCCGGGCCATTGCCCACGCCGCCGGCGCCGGTGCCGGGACCGGGCACGGGCGCGGCGCCGGAGGTGGGCTTGTCGCCCTCTCCCGCGATCGGCGCGGCGGGCATCGGCGGCACGGGCTGCGGGACCACGACCGGCGGCGCGACCACCTCGGTCGGCCGTGCTTCGAGATTGGGCGGCGCCGCGGCGCCTTCGGCCCTGCGGCTGCGGTCGTGGACCGGCCGGATGCGCTGCGGTGGCGGGGGCAGCGAGGGCGGCACCTCGATCAATTGCGTGTCGGCGGGGCGGAGCAGGGGGATCGGCAGGCCGAGGCTGTAGATGAAGGCGAAACCGATGCAGGCATGGATGACCAGGACCGGAAGCCCGGCCTTCAATCGATCGCGGCTGTTCAAGACCTGAACCGTCATGTTCGGCCCGTCTGAAGAAGGTTAACTTTGTTTCGCAATAGCTTAGGCCGGATGAACGCGCGATTGCCGCGCGTTTCAGGGATGCCAACGCATGGCGGGCACGGCGGTTCGCCTCGTCCTTCGCTCCGCTCTCGAATCGCGCGGCGCGATCCGCTAAAGGGCCGGCGAATCAATATCTTGCAGGCGAACGAATGATTTCGAGACGTATTCTGATGCAGGGGCTGGCCGCCTCCGCATTGCTGCCCGGCGCCGCCCTGCGCGCGCAGGGGCGGGCGATCGTCACCCCGATCGCGATCGACGGAGACCGCGTCTGGATCGCCGCCACGATCGGCGGCAGCCGGCCGCTGCGGTTCATCATCGACACCGGCGGAGGGGTCAGCCTCATCAAGGAGGATGTCGCGCGCGAGCTCGGCCTGCGCGAGCGGGGCCGTGTCCGGCTCGTGGGCATTGGCGGGCCCGAGAATTTCATGGTCTACGAAGGGCGGGACGTCGTGTTCGGCGGCGGCGCGGTCCAGCGCAGCGCGGTCTTCGCCGCCATGCCGCCCCAGCGCGCGCTCGGCCGGGAGGCGGCGGGCGCTTTCGCCGCGGGTCTCTTCACCCAGGTCGATTCCGACCTCGATTTCGGCCGCGGCGAGTGGCGCCTATATCCGGACGGCAGGGGAAGCCGGGAAGGCTATCGGGAGCTGCCCTCGTCGATCGAGCGCGTCGGCCGCAACGAGGCCTCCTCGGCCTTCGTCTTCGCCGACGCCGTCCTCGACGGCACCAGCTACCGCTTCCTCCTCGACACAGGCATGCCGGGCCAGCTCAGGCTCTGGCCCCGCGCGGCGCGGCGTAGCGGCCTCTGGAACGATGCCCGCCCCTACGTCCCGGGCCGCGGCCGCGGCATTGGCGGCGAGGGCGCGCGCGGACGCTATGTCCGGGCCGGCACGCTGAGGATCGGCGCCTTCGCGTTCGAGCGCCCCCTGGTCTTCCTCACCGATCCCGCATCGGACGAAGGATCGCATCTCGCCGACGGCATCATCGGGCTCTCCTATCTCGAGCTGCTGAACCTCTCGACCGACGTCCGCCGCCGCCGGCTGTGGGCGCAGCCGAGCGGGCTCCCCCAGCGGCCTGAGCGTTACGGAATGAGCGGCCTCTGGCTCGAGGAAAGGCGCGGCGCGCTGGAGATCGTCGACCTCAGCCCGCTCAGCCCGGCGGCGGAGGCAGGCCTGCAGCGCGGCGACCAGGTCCTCGGCCTCACCCTGGCCGAGTTCGTCCGCCGCGCCGGCGGCCGCCCCGGCGACAGCATCGAGCTTCGCTACCGGCGCGGCGGCGAGACCCGGACGACCCGGCTGACGCTCCGGGAGTTCCTCTAGCACCTTTGTCCTTGCTCGCTGTGGTGATAAACAATTCCCGATGAAGCAGCGAGGGGCGTGACATGACGAAGAGATTGTTCGCCGAACTGTTCGGCACATTCTGGCTGGTGCTCGGCGGCTGCGGCAGCGCCGTCCTTGCCGCCAAGTTTCCCGAGGTCGGGATCGGGCTGGCCGGGGTCAGCCTCGCCTTCGGCCTGACCGTGCTCACCATGGCCTATTCGGTCGGCCATATTTCCGGGGCCCATTTCAATCCCGCGGTAACGATCGGCTTGTGGGCGGGCGGGCGATTCCCGGTGAAGGACATCCTCCCTTACATTCTCTCCCAGGTCGCCGGCGCGATCATTGCCGCCTTCGTGCTGCTGCAGATCGCCTCGGGCAATCCCGACTTCTCGCTCGCCGCGAACGGCCTCGCCGCCAATGGTTTCGGCGCGCAATCGCCCGGCGGCTATTCGATGCAGGCGGCCCTGATCACCGAGATCGTCATGACCCTCGGTTTCCTGATGGTGATCCTCGGCGCGACCGACTCGCGGTCGCCCTCCGGCTTCGCGCCGATCGCGATCGGCCTGGCGCTGACCCTGATCCACCTGGTCAGCATTCCGGTGACCAACACGTCGGTGAATCCGGCACGCAGCACGGGCCCCGCCTTGCTGGTGGGCGGGATGGCCTTGCAGCAGCTCTGGCTGTTCTGGGTGGCGCCGATCGTCGGCGGTCTGGTCGGCGGCTTCCTCTATCGGTGGCTGGCGCCGGAGCCCGCCCCGCCTGCCGTTGCTGGCGAGCCACTGCACGCTGGCGACTAGGGAGCGCGCAGCAGCCTGATCCTGGCCTTGCCGTAGGTCCGATCGGCGAGCTCGGCGAGGCCGGGAATCTCGATCGGCTCGCCGCGCCCGGTCTCCAGCGCGATCAGGCAGGCCACCAGCGGCTCATCGCCAACGGCAAAAAGCCCATCGTCGCTACCAGCGCAGTCATGCGCAAGATGATCACCATCGCTAACGCCCGCTTGCGTCAGATAATCCCCAACAACTGAGTTGATGACGGAAGTGGTCGCATCTGCCTTGCGCCTCCGATTCAAGCCTCTCGCCATGCCGCGGCAGCCGGATTAAGCTCCATGCCATGGCACCGGCGACGCGGGACATCTTGCTGCAGACCGAGCGGATCGAGGAGGCCGCATCCTTCTACGAGCGGCATTTCGGCCTGACGCGGTTCATGGTCGAGCCCGACATGATCGGCCTGGAGGCAGGAGGCTTTCGCCTCTTCCTCGACCGTGCCCCGGCCTATGGTCCCGTGCTCGAATTTCTCGTCGACGATCTCGAGGAGACGAAGGGCGCGCTGGTTGCCGCCGGCGCGCGGATCGACGCGGAAGATCCGTCCATCCCGCGCTGCTACGTCACCGACGCCTTCGGCCTCACCTACAATATCGCCGAGAGGCGCGGATCCTGATCGCGGCGAAGCATCGGCGTCGTCGTCCTGCCGGCGCCTAGGGTTCGCGGGCCAGCAGGCTGATCTTCGCCTTGCCGTGGATCCGCTCGGCTTCGAGGGTGAAGCCTTCCGCCGCGACCGACTCGCGCGCGCCGGTCTCGATGCTCGCCCAGGCGCCGGGCATGACCGCGCCGCCGAGCGCGGCCAAAGCCTGAGGCCCGAGCCCGCTCCCATAAGGCGGGTCGACGAGGACGAGGTCGAACGGGCCGGGCACGCCGTGGAGCGCGGATTGGGCGCGCAGGTCGGCGCGGTCGCCGGCGCCGAGCTTCGCGAGGTTGCGCCGCAACGCCTCGACCGCCTGCCGGTCGTTCTCGACGAAGCTGCAATGCGCCGCGCCGCGCGACAGCGCTTCGAGCCCGAGCGCGCCGCTGCCGGCGAAGAGGTCGGCGACGCGCAACCCCTCGAAGCTGCCGAGCCGGCTCGCGAGCATCGAGAACAAAGCTTCGCGCGCCCTGTCGCTGGTCGGCCGCGTGCTCGTGCCGGCCGGCGCCTCGATCGGCCGCCCACGCCACGCCCCGGCGATGATCCTCACCGTCTCGATCCCCTCCTTGACGGGGAGGCGGAGCGGCCGGAAGCCGGTGGGCGGGGGCCTGCGGAGGGGCCGGAACCGCCTCCACCGCGACGCTGCCCGCCGCGCTCCCTCTTCCCGTCCCGGGGAGGCGCCGAACCCAGGCTGCTGCGGAACACCACCAGATCGTGCCGGCGCACCTCCTCGACCGCGCCGGCGGGGAGGTCGGCGAGCGGGAAGGGGCCGTAGGCGGTGCGGATCAGGCGGGAGACCTTGAGGCCGAGATGCTCGAGCACGCGGCGGACCTCACGATTCTTGCCTTCCCTGAGGCGCATCTCGACCCAGGCGTTGCGGCCGGTGCGGCGCTCGAGGTTCGCGTCGATCGCCCCGTAGCGAATCCCGTCGATCTCGATGCCCTGGATCAGGGCCTCGAGCCTGTCCTGGCTGACCGGGCCGAACACGCGCGCCCGGTAGGTGCGCTCGACCCCGGTCGCGGGCAGCTCGAGCTGGCGCTTCAGCTCGCCGTCGGTGGTGAGCAGCAGCAGCCCCTCGGTGTTGAGGTCGAGCCGTCCGACCGGCATCAGCCGCGGCAGGCCGTCCGGAAGGCGGTCGTAGATGGTCGGCCGCCCTTTCGGGTCGCGCTCGGCGGTGAGCAGGCCGGCGGGCTTGTGGTAGCGGAACAGGCGGGCCGGCGCGGGCTCCTTCACCGGCTTGCCGTCGACCGTCACGCCGTGCAGCGAGGTCAGGAGGGTGGCGGGTTTGGTCACCGCCTCGCCGCCGACGGCGATCCGGCCCTCGGCGATCATCCGCTCGATCTCGCGCCGCGAGGCGATGCCGGCGCGGGCGAGCAGCTTTGCGATTCGCTGGGGTTCGCGGGGCGGGGGCATGGCCATTACTCTCGATGCTTCGAAACTTATTTGCGCCCGGCGATTGCGGCACGCGGAGCAAGAAACCAGATTGCTCGTTACGGGATCGACCAGACAGGGAGGGGTGCGCCCTACATGCTCTTCAGCAAGCGCGAAAGACGGATCAGCCGGATCATGATCGTCGAGGACGAGCCCCTGGTCGCGTTCGACAACGAGCATATGCTCATCGACGCCGGCTACGAGGTGGTCGCGACGGTGGCCAGCCTCGCCGACGCGCGCACGGTGATCGAGTCCGAGCCGCTCGACCTGGTCCTCACCGACATCACCCTCAGCGGCGAGGGCGACGGCCTGGACGTCGCGCGCGCCGCCGGCGAGAAGGCGATCCCGGTCCTGTTCGTCACCGGCAATTGCAGCGAGCGTGCGAAGGCGCTTGCGCTCGGCTGCCTTTCCAAGCCCTATAGCGAGCGCGTATTGCTGAGCGCGCTGAATACGATCGACGATCACCTCCAGGGCAAGGAGCTGAAGAAGGTGCCGGAGCAGCTGATTCTCTACCCGGGCGAATGACGAAGCGGGCGGTCCTGCTGCCGCTCGTCGCCGGGCTGATCGGCCTCGCCGCTTTCGTCGCCGCGGGCCGAAGCGCGACCGATCCGCCGGCATCGCCACCGCGCGCCCCGACCGCCGCCCTTCACCCGGTGGTGGTCGAATTGTTCACCGCCCAGGGCTGCTCCTCCTGCCCACCCGCGGACGCCGCGCTCGATCTCTATTCCAGGGACCCCAACATCGTCGCGATCAGCCGCCCGGTCACCTATTGGGACAGCCTCGGCTGGCGCGATACGCTGGCGCGGCCGGCCAACACCGCATTGCAGCGGGCCTATGCCGCGCGCCGGGGCTCCGACGAGGTCTATACCCCGCAGGCCGTGGTGCAGGGCGCGATCCTGCTGGTCGGCGGCCGCACGGGCGCGATCCACCGCGCGGTCGACGAGGCCCTAGCCCGGCCGGGCCCCGGCCTGCGCGTCGAACGGAGCGCCGGCGGCGGGCGAATCCTCGTTCTCGAGGGGGCCTCGGCCCGGCCGGCGGAGATCCGCCTGCTCGCCCTGCGCGCCCGCGTGCCGGTCGCGGTCGGGCGCGGCGAGAATGTCGGCCGGACGATCGACTATGTGAACGTCGTCGTCGCCGAGGACGTGATCGGCGCCTGGCACGGCGGTCCGCTGCGCCTGCCGCTTGCGGCCGCGCGCCTGCGCGTGCCGGGCGCCGACCGTTATGCGATCATCGTCCAGGAGCCGCGTGCCGGGCCGATCCTGGCCGCTTCATTCCTGTAGGGCCTGTTCCCCGAACGCTTCGTATCTCCCGTCAATTGCGAGCGTAGCGAAGCAATCCAGAGCGGCGGTTGAGCCTGATGGATTGCCGCGTCGCTACGCTCCTCGCAATGACGGCTCAGGACGCCAGCGCCCGCTCGATCTCCTCGTGGAAGGCGCGGATGCCGGTCTCGAGCGTGCCCAAGGTGATCTCGTCGATCGAGCCCGAGGCGAGGCCGTTCTGGCCCAGAGCGGCGGCGCGATAATCCTCCGCCGCGAACACGCCTTCGTCGAGGAGGGCCCAGCTCCGCTCCCAATGATCCTCCTCCTCGGCGCTCTTCGGTGCCTCGGGGATCAGCATGAAATCCTCGACCAGGGTCCGGCCCTCGCTCTGCGGCATCAGCACCATCAAATTCACATAATCGGGGCTCATGATCATGATCGTCGCGGGGAAGAGCTGGTAGGCGAAGGTGATCACCGCGCGCAACGCCGGCCAGTCCTCATGGTCGATGCGCGCGAGATAGTCGGTGCGGCCGACCGCGCTGCGCTGGTGGATGCCGACCCGGTCGGCGACAGTGATGCCGTCGGTGAAGAAGCGCGCGATCGTCTCGGAATGGAGCCGCTGGACGTGGTAGCTCTCCAGGAAGGCATCCATGATCAGCTTCCAGTTCGCCGGCACGTCGTGGATCCGGCGGCGGAAGAGATGGTGGCCGGCGAGGCCGAAGGCGTCGAACTCCGGCGCGAGCGCATCGGCATCGCTGAGATCCGCAGCCTCGTCGCGGGCGAACCAGATCAGCCCGCCCGCTTCGCGGCTCGGCAGCGCCCTCAGATGATGGTCGGCCTTGTCGAGGCCGGGGAAGGTGTCGGGCCGGGGCATGGCCGCCAGCGCGCCGTCGGCGAGGTAGGTCCAGGCATGATAGGGGCAGGTGATGCGCGGCGCCCGCTGGACCTCGCCGCCCTCGACCAGCCGCGTGCCGCGATGCCGGCAAACGTTCCAGAAGACGTGCGCCTGGCCCTGCTTGTCGCGGGTCAGCAGCAGCGGGATGCCGAACCCGTCATGCGCGACCGCCATGTTGGGCGCGGGCAGCAGCGCCGAGGGCGCGATCACGATGGGCCGGCGGTCGAACAGCCGGGCCTTCTCCGCGGCGAAGCGCGCCGGATCGACATAGACCGAGGCCGGGACCGTGGTGACTCCGGCGCCTTCGCTGCTCCGCCCCGCCGCGATGGTGCGCGCGAGATCGAGCTGGCCCTGGGTCGGCCGCTGCCGGATCGGCATGTCCATGAGAATGTTTTGCGACGACCCGACCGCGAACGCAAGCAGCGCAAAGGGCTGGTCAAGCCGGCGCGCCGCGCTAAGCTCGGCGACAGGAAGGGGAGACGATGGCGGCGACCGGACGACCGAAGGGATGGCGGCTGCTGAAGGCGGCCCTGTCGACGCGCAAGTCGGCGACCATGCTGGCCTTCGGCTTCTCCTCGGGCCTCCCGTTCGCGCTGCTGATCGGGACGCTGAACGCCTGGCTCGGCGAGGTGGGCGTCAATCTCGCCACGATCGGCGTCCTCTCCTGGATCGGGCTCGCTTATGCGTTCAAGTTCCTCTGGTCGCCGATGGTGGACCGCCTGCCGCTGCCGCTGCTCGACCGCTTGGGGCGCCGCAAGAGCTGGATCGTCCTGTGCCAGTGCCTGCTCATCGCTGGCTTCGCCGGCCTCGCCGCGACCAACCCGGCCACCGATATCGGCACCTTCGCCTTGTTCGCCGTGCTGGCGGCCCTGGCCTCGGCCACCCAGGATATCGCGGTCGACGCCTGGCGGATCGACGTCGCCGACGAAGACACGACCGTCGAGCTGCTCTCGTCCGTCTACCAGTTCGGTTATCGCACCGCGAGCATCGTCGGCGGCGCGGTGGCGCTCGTCCTGGCGGCGCGGATGAGCTGGTCGCTCGTCTATCTGCTGATGGCGGCGCTCGTCCTCCTGGTGATCTTCGTCACGCTTTACGCGCCGGACACGAAGCGGCCCGGTCTCGGCGAGCTCCATGCCAGCCTCAATGAGAAGGGGGCGCTGAACGCGCGTGCGCGCGCCGTCGCGCTCGCCATCGTCGGCCTGAGCTGGCTATGGGCGATCCTTTCGATCATCCGCTTCATGGCGAGCATGCTCGGCGAGGCGCAGCCCGGCGTGCCGCGGCCGTCGGTTTCGGATTTCACCCGGAATACCGGCCCCTGGATCATCGCCGCGACCGTCTTCGTCCCGCTGATCGTCGCCGCGACCGCGAACTGGCTGAGGTCGCGCGGACGGGCGGTGCTGGACGCCCCGGAAAAAAGGAGCTCGCCTGCGCGGACCGCGATGAACCATCTCTACGTGGCCCTGGTCGCGCCGCTGGCCGAGCTGACCGGCCGCCTCGGCTGGGCGGTGCTGATCACGATCGGCTTCATCCTGACCTACACGCTCTGCTACAATATCTGGTCGTCCTTCGCCTTCCCCTTCTATCTGGATTTCCTCCATTATTCGAAGGACGAGGTCGCCTTCGCCTCGAAGATCTTCGGGATCGTCATGACCATCCTGGGGATCAGCCTCGGCGGCTATCTCTTCCTCAGGATCGGGCGCCTGCCGACCATCCTGCTCGGCGCGATCCTGCCGGTGTTCGGCAATTTCATCTATGCCGATCTCGCTCTGGGCGGCGCCAATATCGACATAGTTTCCCATGCTCTCGCGCTCGACCGGCTGCTCGGCCTGGTGGGCTTCGACCAGCGCATGGTGCGGCTGCTCGCCGCCATCTGCTACGAGAACATCTCCACCGGCCTCGCCGGCGCGGCCTTCGTCGCCTATCTCTCGGGCATCGTCAGCAAGCGCTTCACCGCCGTCCAATATTCCCTCCTGTCCTCGCTGACCTTCCTGATCGGCTCGCTGGGCCGGGGCATCGCCGGCGAGGCGTTCGACACGTACGGCTATGCGCTCGTCTTCCAGTGGACGGCTGCTGCGGGGCTGTTCGCCGTCGTCTTCGTCATGCTCGAATGGCTGCGCGTGTCGGCGGAGCGGCGGCGCGAGGCCGATCTGGCGGTGTCCGTCGACGATGTCGGGGGAGGCCCCGCGACCGAGCCCGCCCGCTAGGCCATGCCGATCTTCCTCGCCTCGATCCTGGTCCAGATCGCCTGTGCGGTCCACTGCGTGCGCGGCGGCCGCAACCAGATGTGGCTGATGGTGATCATCTTCCTCTCGCTGCCCGGCTGCCTCGCTTATTTCATCTTCGAGATATTGCCCGGGCTGGGCGGCACCCGCGAGGCGCGCGCGGTCAAGCGCGCCGCGGTCAAGGTGATGGACCCGGAGCGCGACATCAGGCTCGCCCGCGAAGCGGTCGAGATCGCCGACACCGCCGCCAATCGGATCGCGCTCGGCGACGCGCTCGTCGCCCATGGCCGCTGGAACGAGGCGATCCCCCATTACGACATCGCCGAGGGCAAGGCGCCGGGCGTCGACCGGCCGACCCGCTTCAAGCTCGCTCTGGCCTGCTTCGAGGCGGGGAAGGGGGCTCGCGCCCGCGAACTGCTCGAGGCCTTGCCGCCTTCGGGCTCCCAGAGCGAGAACGACCGCGCCGCCCTGCTGCTCGCGCGGCTGCTCGAGGAGGATGGCGAGGAGGACCGCGCGCTCGCTCTCTATGCCGATCTCGGCGAGCGCATGCCGGGCGCGGAGGCGCAGTGCCGGCAGGCGGCCCTGCTGATGAAGCTCGGCCGCCGCTCCGAGGCCCTGCGCCCGCTCTCCGAGGCGGAACGTCGGGCGAAGCGCATGGACCGCCACGAGCGCGCCAAGCAGGCCGACATGTACGACTGGGCCGCCCAGAGCCTCGCCGAGCTGCGGGCGGAGCAGCGTTAGGCAGGATTGGATCGGCGCGGTCCCCGCAGGGCAAGTGCAAACCCCATCTTAACCATGGTCCCCGCATAGGAGCGGGATGGCTCCCGGCTGCCGTCCGCGCAGGGTCGCTGCCGCATTCGTCGCGGCCCTGACGGCGCTCGCCTGGAGCGCACCCGTTCTGGCCGATCCCCCACGCCTCGCCATGCCGGCCAATCTGAGCGCGGTGATCGATTTCCGGGTGGTGCTCACCGACGGCGAGCGCTCCTTCACCGACGGCGGCTTCGGCAAATCGCGCTTCGGCGGCGGCGGGGAGGATATGGACGTCCATGCGGTGCCGGCGGCGGCCGAGCTGGTCTGGCACGGTCCGATCGCCTGGAACGTGGCCGGCACCGTGGCCGTCGCCTGGCAGGACGAGCAGGACCAGCCGGTCGATCTGATCCAGGCGTTCGCGACCTGGCGCCCGGTGCCGCGCGGGGCAACGCGCTTCCAGGTCCGCGCCGGCCTCTACTGGCCTGAAATCTCGCTCGAGCATCACGGGCCCGCCTGGCAGGTCGCGGACATGATCACGCCCTCGGCGATCAATAGCTGGGTGGGCGAGGAGGTGAAGGTGGTCGGGATCGAGGGGAGCGCGAGCCGCGCGCTCGCCGGCGGCCGGCTTTCCGGGACGCTCGGCCTGTTCGGCTTCAACGACACGTCGGGCACCCTGCTCGCCTTCCGCGGCTGGGCGCTGCACGACCAGCAGACCGGCGCCTTCAGCCGCACGCCCCTGCCGCCGCTCGGCCCCGACATGGCCGGCGCGCAGCCGCCATGGACGACGCCGACGCTCGAGGCGGATCACCGGGTCGGCTATTATGCCCGGCTCGAATATCAGGCGATCGCTCCGGTCACGCTCTCGGCCTTCTATTACGACAATCGCGGCGATCCGGCGGCCTTCACCAGCGACCTGCAATGGGGCTGGCGCACCCGCTTCCTCAATCTCGGCGCGCGGATCGAGCTCGGCCCGCACACCCGTCTGCTCGCCCAGGCGATGACCGGCTCGACCTTGATGGGCCGGGAAGAGGATGAGGAGGACGAGATCTGGGTCAGGACCCGGTTCCGCTCGGCCTATCTGCGTCTCACCCACGAGATCGGCCCGGTGGCGCTCAGCGGGCGGCTCGACCTGTTCGACACCCGGCAGAGCGGGGAATATGTCCATGCGGACGATGCCGAGCATGGCTGGGCGCTGACCGGCGCCGTCGACTGGCACGTCACCGACCAGGCCCAGATCATCGTAGAATGGCTGCATGTGGAGAGCGAGCGCCTGTCGCGGCTGCGGCTCGGCCTGCCCGCGCGGCAGGACCAGAATGTCGTCCAGGCCTCGATGCGGCTTTCACTCTAGGGGCCACTCCGACGCCGTCATGCTGATGAAAATCAGCATCCATGAACACGGACGTGGTTCCATCTCTCAGTCCGTGTTCATGGATCCCGGATCAAGTCCGGGATGACGAAAAGGGCGGATCGTCCGTCGGTTCTCTTGGGCCGCAATTCCGTAGCGCGAGAATGCTCTCTCATCAAAAGCTTACGGGATTTTCACCTTCTGCGCCCATAGGCGCGTCATGCGCGCGCTCGCATTGATCCTGCCGGCCCTTGCGCTGGCGGCCGCCCCGGCGGCTGCGGGCGATCTCGTCGTGCAGGTCCGCGCCGCCGGCGGCGCGCCCGTGCCCAATGCGGTGGTGACGCTCTATCCGGGCGGGCGTCCGTCGCCGCTGGGGCCGGCGGGCAGCTACCAGATCGCCCAGCGCGACCTTCAATTCTCGCCCTTCGTGCTGGTCGTGCCGATCGGGGCGGACGTCTCCTTCCCCAATTTCGACAATGTCCGTCACCACGTCTATTCCTTCTCGCCGGCCCGCCGCTTCGAGCTTCGGCTCTATGCGCGCGAGCAGACGCGAAGCGTCCATTTCGACCGGCCCGGGATCGTGCCGCTCGGCTGCAACATTCACGACAACATGATCGCCTTCATCGACGTCGTGGACACGGCCTTCGCCGCGCGCACCGACGGCGCGGGCACGGCCCGCTTCACCGCCATCCCCGGCAGCCAGGTGCTCGTCCGGATCTGGCACCCCTATCTGCGCGCGCCGGGCAACCAGCTCGAGCTGAGGGTCGCGGTACCCGATCACGGCACGGCGGCGCAGGCGGTGCCGGTCAACCTCCGGCCGCCGCCGCGTCCCGGCAGCGCCTACTGAGCGCACCATGTTCACCCACATCCGCACCCGGCTCGCCATCCTCTATGCGGGGCTGTTCGCGCTGGCGCTCGGGCTGGTCGCGGTTGCGCTCTACATCGTCATTGCCGCAACCTCGGAACGCCAGGTGCGCGACGAGCTCGTCGCCAGCTCGACTGTGTTCGACCGCCTGCTCGAGCTTCGCACCCGCGAGCTCGGCAACGCGGCGGGCCTCCTGTCGCGCGATTTCGGCTTTCGCGCCGCGGTCGCCACCGGCGACCCGGGCACCGCCGTCTCCGCGCTCGACAACCTCAAGGCGCGCCTCGGCCTCAGGACCGCCTTCATCGTCGGGATGGACGGTCATGTCGCCGGCCTCTCGGATCCGCGCCAGCGCGCCGATGCCGCCGCCTTGTGGACCGCCCTCGACGCCGGCAGGACCAGCGGCATCGCCGGCCTCGGCGGCGTCCCCAGCCATGTCGTCGCCGCGCCGATCATGGCGCCGAACCTGGTCGGCTGGGTGGTGTTCGCCAACGATCTCGGCCCCGACCAGATGCACCGGCTCGAGCAGCTCTCGGCCATCCCGATCAACGCGCGGGTGCTGGTGCGCCGGCAGGGCCATGGCTGGACCAGCGGCGAGCGCAGCCCCGACGACGCGGCGATCGCCTCCTTCGTCGACGCGCGCATCGGCGACGGCACGCCGGCCCGGCTCGACGAGGAAAGCGGCACCGCCATCGCCCTGGCGCGGCCGCTCCAGGGCATGAACGACGGCGAATCCGCCGCCCTCCTCATCCGTTATCCCCTGGCCGAGGCGCTCGCGCCCTATCTGCCGCTCCAGATCGCGATGGGCATGACCGGCCTGATCGGCCTGATCCTCGTGATCTTCGGCTCGTGGCGGCTGTCGCTGAGCCTGACCCGGCCGATCTCCCTGCTCGACCACGCGGCGCAGCGGATGGAGGAGGGCGAGACGGTCGAGGTCAAGGTGGAGACCAGGGACGAGATCGGCCGCCTCGCGCAGAGCTTCAACCGGATGGCAGGGGGGATCGCCGAGCGCGAGAAGCGCATCACCCAGCTCGCCTTCAACGACAGCTTGACCGGGCTCCCCAACCGCGCCTTCTTCCGCCAGCATCTCGATCTCGAGCTCAGGCAGGCGGAGCGCCGCGGCAGCCGCGGCCTCGCTCTGCTCTGCGTCGACCTCGACAATTTCAAGGCGGTCAACGACACGCTCGGCCATCCGGTCGGCGACGAGCTGCTGCGCGCGGTCGCGACGCGGCTCAGCGCCAGCGTCGGCGACGCCATGGTCGCGCGGCTGGGCGGCGACGAGTTCATCATCATCCTCTCCCGGCGCGACGCGCACGAGGCCGCGGGCCAGGTCGCGGGACGGCTGATCGCTGCTTTGGCCGAGCCGTTCGAAATTGCCGGTCAGGAGCTCAGCGCCGGCGCCAGCATCGGCATCGCCATGGCGCCCGGCGACGGCGCCGACGCAGACACCTTGCTCAAGCATGCCGATCTCGCCCTCTACCAGGCGAAGGGCGAGGGCGGCGGAACCTACCGCTTCTTCGAGGACGAGATGAACGCCCGCGCCCAGTCGCGCCACCGGCTCGAGGCCGATCTGCGGCGCGCCGTCGCGGGCGGCGAGTTCGAGCTCTATTTCCAGCCCCTGTTCGACCTGGAGACCAACCGGATCGGCTCGTTCGAGGCCCTGATCCGCTGGAACCATCCGACCCGCGGGCTGGTCGCGCCCGACGAGTTCATCCCGCTCGCCGAGGAGACCGGGCTGATCGTGCCGATCGGCAGCTGGGTGATCCAGGAAGCCTGCCGCCATGCAGTGAAATGGCCCGACGACGTGCGCGTCGCGGTCAACGTCTCCTCGGTCCAGTTCCGCAAGCCCGGGCTCGCCAACATATTGATGCAGGCGCTGGCGGCGAGCGGGCTCGATCCGAAGCGGCTCGAAGTGGAGATCACCGAATCGATCTTCCTGGAAAGCTCGGAGGCGCTGATCGCCGTGCTCCATTCGCTGCGCAACATGGGCATCCGCATCGCGCTCGACGATTTCGGGACGGGCTATTCGAGCCTCTCCTATCTGCAGAGCTTTCCGTTCGACAAGATCAAGATCGACCGCTCCTTCATCCAGCAGATGCTCAGCCGCTCGGGCTCGACCGCGATCGTCCACGCGATCACCGACCTCGCCCGCGCGCTCGGCATGGAGACGACCGCGGAGGGCGTGGAGAATCCCGAGCAGCTCGCCGAGCTCCGCCTCCACGGCTGCTCCTCGGTCCAGGGCTATCTGTTCAGCCGCCCGGTCAAGGCGGCCGGCGTGTTCGCGGCGCTCGACGCCTCCAATCCGCGGCGGGATGTTGCCTAAACGCGCAAGTAACGCGCCTGTTGACATTCAAAGCGATTTTGCAGGTATCCTCTCGCTCATCGGCTACTTCGAGTCGAAATAAATAAAGCGGGGTCATCCACATGAAAAAGGTAAGAACTCTGATTGCAGCCTTGGCGATGGTCATGGGCGGCGCCGGCGCCGAGGCCGCGATCGTGCCGGCACCGAATACAACGGCCAACGGAGGGCTCTTTCTGCTCAACAGCACGACCGGCGTGGTCTCATTCTGCTACGTGATCATCAACGGTCAACGTGGCTGCTCGGCGGTGGCGACCTTCGCCAACGTCACCGCCAATACAAAGGTTATCGCCTCGCCCGGCGTCCATGCCTTTATCGTGGAGCCGTCCACGGGCCAGACGATGGTCTGCTACTCGGTCCTGAACGGCACCATCATGGTCCCCACCTGCCTTACCTTGGCGACCCGTTTGCCGTGACGTTGCCGCGTAGAGGATGGACCGCAAATGAACCTTTCGCTATAGGCGGTCGCGGGTAGCAAACCTCCGCGCCAGCGGAAGAGGCCGCCGAGCGCACCATCCTCGGCGGCCTCTTTGATACTGGTGGAGCCGACGGGAATCGAACCCGCGATTTGGGGTAGCAACCTCCATAACCGCGCCATGCGGACGGCCCCGCACAGCTCGTCTAGGTGGCCCAAAAATCGCCGTCGAAAATCGCCGGTAATTCGCCGTCGCTTTTCGGCGAATTATTTTTCTTCCTTGGCTTTCAACGGTCTGCCCCTCCGCCTCGGCGGCATGACGGCTCGAAGGCGCTCACGCGACACAGAATTATCGGGGAACATAATGCCGAGCGACTGGCGCGCTTCTTTCTCTGTCGCGTCAGGATGGCGGGCAAAGAACAGCTTGGCCCATTCCGCCAGCCGCCCTTCGGATAGCCGCTTAGTCTCCGTCGGCTTCGTCGCTTCGCTTTTCTTCGGCGACGGCCGGGGCAGCGTCCTGATCTGGGGATCTATCCGGACATCGTATCCGCTAATGCTCTCACCCTTCACGGCGAGCCGGAAGTGTCCGGTGGACCACACGTCGGTCCTTTTGAGCGCCTCCCACATCTGCCGCGGGATGAGTGCCAAGCCCAGGTCATTCCCGTTGATAACCAACTGACGGGCAGCGGCTTGGAGAAATCCATCGCAAAGCATGGAGACCGTGCGGGTCTCGGCTTTCCGATCGTCGTGTTCCTCCTGATAGTAGTGGTTCACCACGTCGCTCGGATGAAGCCAGCCCTCGAACTCATCAGGCAGGGGAGCACCGTTGTTCGTGCGCTGCTTGGGGCGAGTGAAGGCCGCCGGATCGAGGCGCACTCCCAAGAACGTGGCCAACGTGAAGCGTGTGATTCTGCCCTTTTCCGGCTCGTAGGAGTAGGCGGTTAGGGAGAGGCGAGGCCCGGCGGAAATCTCCTCGGGCGCATCGGTTACCTCAAGATCGCCGCTGGAAAACCAGTCGCCTTGATCGCGCCAATTCCAGAACCGCCGCTCGATTGTGACCCGCTCGGCTTCCTCGCGGCCATTTGTGTCGATTATCACCATGCTTTCGGCGCGGGCGGCAATCAGGCCCTCTCGTAACCGCCGTATTATCCATGCCCGTCGCTCGGTTTCGTCAATGTCGCTCGGCACCGCAGCGAGCGCGGCCTTCGGCGTCAGCCACGACGCAAACTCTTCCGCTGATAGGGCCTCGGCAT
>Ga0070686_100000738_pt1 | contig 18935 bp, 10 predicted proteins | sample KBSS23LmetaG_FD_65654 | JGI IMG/M metagenome (GOLD analysis project Ga0070686, IMG submission 65654) | Switchgrass rhizosphere microbial communities from Kellogg Biological Station, Michigan, USA - KBS S2-3L metaG | ecosystem: Host-associated > Plants > Roots > Rhizosphere ... | reverse complement strand
AGGAGCGACTCGGCCGGGCCGCGCTCGCCGGCGAGATGGTCGGCGCGCGAGATGCGCCGATCCCACGATTCGCGCACATGGTCATCGTACTCGCGCGAATTAAGAATTCGGAATCAAGAATTAAGAATTCGTACACGCCCTCGGAACATCCCGGTGTCGACGTATTGCACGCATTCTTAATTCTTAATTCTTAATTCTTAATTCCTAATTCTTAATTGCCTTTTGCCGTGCTCCGCGGCGCGAGCATCTGGGTGATGCGGGGGACGCTGGTGTCGCCGCTATACAAATTGCCCGCCCCGTCCATCACCATGTAGTTCGACTCGCCGAACTGTCCGTCGCCGCGGCCGGGGCCGTTGCCGATCACGCCGAGCACGTTGCCGTCCCAGTCGATCTTGAACACCTGGCCGTCCTGGCCGGTCGCGAGCCACAGTTGCTTGTGCGGGTCGACGTAGAGGCCGCAGGTGAGATTTCTCATCTGGATCGTCTTCACGAACGTGCCCTGCGCGTCGTAGACGACGAGGCGATACTCCTCGCGATCGGCGATGTAGACGTGGCCGTTGGCGGGATTGATCGCGATCCCGTGGACCATGCTGAAGTGCCCCTGCCCGGCGTGGTTGCCGAACCACTGGTTGATGAAGCGGCCGTTCTTGTCGAGGTGCAGCACGCGCGCCGCGCCGATCGCGTTCGCCGGCGACCTGTCGGTGTCGTTGGGGCTTTCGTTGGCGTGCCCTTCGCCGATGTAGACGTCGCCGTTGGCAGCAAAGGCCAGATGCAGCGGTTGCCACAACAGCCGCTGCCCCTTCGCTTCGTCCCAGTCACCGCGCTGCCCGCGGATGCCGATGGTCATCAGCAGCCGGCCATCGGGACTGAGCTTCATCACCGTGTCGCCGTTCTCGTCGCAGATCCAGATGTTGTCCTCGCTGTCGATCGCCATGCCGTGCGCCTTGTTCTGGTGCCCGATGACGTCGTCGCCGATCGCGCGCACCAGCTTGTAGGCGGCATCGAACTCGAACAACTGCGGCTTGCCGGGCGCGTTGCGTTGAAACGCGAAGAAGTGCCCCTTCGAGTTGATCGCGACGGCGGACACGCCGCCGCCACCCTCGGGCAGCGCGAACGGATACGCGTAGGTGAACCCGAGATCGGGTTTGCGAACTTCGTGGGTGATGAGGTTGCGCTCTTTGCCCCACGCGCAGATCGGCGACTTCGCGCACGGTTCGGCGCCGCTGTTGCCTTGAATCTGCGCCTGCACCGCCGCACCAGGATGCGAGACGACCAGTGCTGAACCCGCGAGCACGACGGCAACCGCGCCGGTGACGAGATGGCGTCTCATGTCATCCCTCCTGACGAAGTGATCACTTCGTACGACGAGCGCGTTGCAAAATCAACGTAGCGCAGCCCTTCAGGGCTGCCGGCGCGGCCGTTGGCAGGCCTGAAGGCCTGCGCTGCGGTAGTTTCGCGCTCCATCTGGCCTACGTCGCACCCAGCTTTCTCAGCAGCGCGACCGTCGACGGATGTGCGAGCGTGACGGCAGGTTCGAAGCCAAGCAGGTCGGCGCCGGCCGGTGTGGCGGCGCTGCGGCCGCCGCCGATCGAACCGGACATCGCGGCGGCCAGCGGCGTGACGCCGCGGGCGTTCTTCACGTTGACGTTGGCGCCGCGATCGACGAGCAGCTGGACGACGGTGTCGTATCCGAGCGCGGCGGCGATGTGCAGCGCTGAGTCGCCGGTCCGGCTCGTGGCGTTGACGTTCGCACTCCGCGCCAGGACGGCAGCCACGGTGTCGCGGACGCGGCTTTCCGGTTCGACCTTGCCGAAGTCGATCGTCTCGATGCCGCGGCGGCTCGCGGCGCGGCTCGACCCGATGCCGGCGGCAAGCATCAGCGCATCGGTGCCGTCGGGCATCGTGAGCCGCGGATCGGCGCCTGCGGCCGCCAGCGTTGTCAGGATCTCTGGCTCGAGGAATTTCGCGGCGAGCAGATACGGCGTTGCGCCGACCAGTGTCTTCGGCAGGTTCCAGTCGGTGGTGTCGCGGCGGAGCGGCGTGCCGCGGGCGAGGCGCAGGTCCGGGTCGGCGCCGTGCGCGAGGAGCGCCCTGACGAGCGCCTCGTCGCTGCGCAGGACTGCGGCGTGTAGCGGCGTGTATCCGCCGGCCAGCGCATTCGCATCGGCGCCGTGGTCGAGCAGCAGCGCGGCAACCGCGCCATGGCCGCTGTGCGCGGCGAGCACCAGCGCGCTCACGCCGTCCGGCTGCGCGTCGTTGGCATCGGCGCCGGCGTCGAGCAGCAGCTGCGCCGACGCGAGGTCGCCGCTGCGCGCCGCGAACAGCAGCGGCGTGGCGCCGCCGCGCTTGACCGTGTAGTTCAAGGCCTCGCGGCCGGCGCGCTGGGTCTGCTCGTCGACGACGGTCTGCTCGTAGACGAGGGAACGGGCGCGGATATCGGCGTGCGCGGCGATGAGCAGCCGGACCACGTCGGCGTGCCGTTCCGCGGCCGCCCACATCAGCGCCGTCTGCCGATGCGCGTGCTCGCGCGCGTCGACCGCGGCGCCGCGGCGGAGGAGCGCCGTGACCGCACCCGCGTCGCCGGTGCGCGCGCAGGTCATCAACACGGTCTCGCCGTTCAGCAGCGCGGCGTTCGGGTTGGCGCCGGCATCGAGCAGCCGCTCGACCATCGCGGCGCTGCGGTTGGTGCACGCGAGGTGGAGCGGCGTCGCACCGGCGTCGTTGGCGACGCTGGCGCGCGCGCCGGCGCGGATCAGCAGATCGGCGATCGCCAGATCGTCGCGGTGCGCCGCCCAGTGCAGCGCCGTCGCGCCGTCGCCGGCGGCAGCGTTCACGTCGGGCGCCGGCTGCGCCTTCAGCAGCCCGCGCACGGCGTCGACATCGCGCGCCTTGACCGCGTCGATCAGGCGGAGATCGCCCGCGGCGGCGCCCGCGGCCGTGCCGAGCAGCGCCGCGAGCGCGACCGCGCCAGCCTGGCGAACGGGTTTGAAAACGCCGCGCCACGTCCCGTAGCGCAGGCCTTCAGGCCCGTCAACCGCGGCGTGGGCAGCCCTGAAGGGCTGCGCTACGGGCACCTTCTTACAGCGAAAGAATCCGCTCATCGACGCGTCCGCTGCTGTCGCCGATCCGATCGAGGTGCACGCCGAACTGATCGAGCAGCGTCAGGTGCAGGTTGGCGAGCGGCATGTTCTTGAAGCGGACGTGCCGGCCGCCCTTCAGATGCCCGGCGCCGCCGCCGGCGAGGATGAGCGGGATGTCGATCGGCGAGTGGCTGTTGCTGTCGGCCATCCCGGCGCCGTACATCATCGTCATGTGATCGAGCAGCGTGCCGTCGCCGTCAGGCGTCGCCTGCAGTTTCTCGAGCAGCCTGGCGAACATCTTCACGTGATACGCGTTGATCAACGCAACCTTGGCGACCTTGTCCGGCTCCTGCTGGTGGTGGGAAATCGGATGATGCGCGTCGGGCACGCCGATCTGCGGGTAGGTCATGCCGCTGTGCTCGTGCCCGACCATGAAGGTGATGACGCGGGTCAGGTCGCACTGAAACGCCAGCACCTGCAGGTCGAACATCAGGTTGACGTGATCTTCCCAGCCGGCCGGGATGCCGGCCGGGTGATCGACGAGCGGCAGCGGTTCGTCGCTCTGCGCCTCGGCGATCTGGATGCGCTGCTCGACGCCGCGGATCGCGTCGAGATATTCGGCGAGCTTGGTGCGATCGCTCTGCGGCAGCGCGCCCTGCAGGTGGGCGACCTCCTCGCCGACCGAGTCGAGCACGCTGCGCTGCTGCCGCAGCCGGGCGAGCCGTGCCTTCGCGTCGGTGCTGGTGCTGTCGCCGAACAGCCGCTCGAACACGACGCGCGGGTCGTTCTGCGTCGGCAGCGGCGTGTTCTGGCTCTTCCAGCTGATCGTGTTCGTGTACGGACAGGCGAAGCCGGTGTCGCAGGCGCCGGCGGTCTCGCCCGACTCGATCGCGAGCTCGAGCGAGGCAAGCTGCGTGTGCCTGCCGGTTTCCTGCGCGAGGATCTGATCCATCGAGATGCCGGCGTCGAGCCACGTCTCGCTGGTCGGCGGCGACACGTCGGTGAGAAACCGCGTGCTGGCCTTGGCGTGGGCGCCGCCCGGCCGGCCCGGCGTCGGAATGCACTCGAGCCCGCTGAGCACGAGCACCTGCTCGCGGAAGGGCGCCAGCGCGCGCAGGGTCGGCGTGAGCTCGTACCCGGCGCCTTCGCCCGCCGGCAGGTAGTTCTTCATGATCATCCCGTTCGGCACGTACATCACGCCGAAGCGGTTGATCGGGCGGGCCGGCGTCTTCTGCAGCGCCGCCAGCGCCGGCATCATGCTGTCGAGCAGCGGCAGCGCCAGCACCGAACCCATGCCGCGCAGCACCGTGCGCCGCGGAATCGCCTTCTTCGAAATCATCATTGCGATGTCCTTCGCTCCTCGGTGGCGACCGCCATCGTGAACGGCGTGCTGGTGGCGATGGCGGTGATGATCGACGACCACGAGTAGTTCGCGGCGGCGGCCTCGCGCGCCGCCTTGCGCACGGCCGGCAGGTCGTGATGATCGAGGCCGCGGCCGACGGCGTAGGCCAGCAGCTTGGCCGTCAGCGTCCGCGCGAAGTCGTCCTTGTGCGCGACCATCAGGGTGCGCAGTCCGGCAATGCCGTCGAACGCGCTGCCGTCTGGGAACACCGCCGAGGCATCGATCGGCGCGCCGTCGCTGGTCGTTCGCCATTTGCCGAGCGCGTCGAAATGCTCGAGCGAGAAGCCGAGCGGATCCATCCGGCGATGGCACGTCGCGCACGCCGGATTCTTCCGGTGCAACTCCATCCGCTCGCGCAGCGAGCGCGGCTGGCCGTCGACGCCGGGGTCTTTCAACGCCGGCACGTCGGCCGGCGGCGGCGGCGGCGGCGCGCCGAGCAGGTTGGCGAGCAGCCATCGGCCGCGCATCGTGACCGAGGTGCGATTCGGGTACGACGTGACGGTGAGGATGCTCGACTGGCCGAGCAGCCCGCCGCGCCGGCCGTCGGTGAACGCGACGCGGCGGAAGTGGCTGCCGTAGACGTCGGCGACGCCGTAGTGCGCGGCCAGGCGGGCGTTCAGGAACGAATAATCGGCGGTCAACAGATCGACGACGCTGCGGTCCTCGTGCAGTTGGCTGGCGATGAACTGCTTGGTCTCCTGCGCCATCGCGTCGCGCAGGTTCTCGTCGAATTCCGGGTACAGCTCGGTGTCGGGAACGGCGCCGGCGAGTTTGCCCAGCTCGAGCCAGCGGGTCGCGAAATTGTCGACGAGGGCGTCGGCGCGCCGATCGCGCAGCATTCGCGCGACCTGCTGCCGGAGCACGGCGGGATCGCTCAACGTTCCGCGCGCGGCCGCCTCGCGCAGTGCATCGTCGGGAATGCTGCTCCACAGGAAGAACGACAGGCGCGAGGCGAGGTCCAGGTCGCCGAGACGGTACGCGGCGCCAACTGCCGTACCCGGCGGCGTGCGCTCGATGCGGAAGAGGAAGCTCGGCGCGGCAAGGATCCGCTCGATGCCGCGCTGAATGCCGGCGTCGAAGTCGCCGTCACGCCGTCCCTCGTTGTAGAAGCGCAGCAGTGTCTGCAGTTCGCCGTCGGCGAGCGGCCGCCGGTAGGCGCGCGTGGCAAGCAGCGAGAGAATCCTGCGCGCGCACGGTTCTTCTTCGGCAGCGTTCGCGGGCCGGCACGTGAACACGATGCTGCGGCTGGTCGAGCGGCCCGGCGCAGCGGCACCGTACGGACCGCCGATCGACACGATCTCCACCGCAGGATTGCCGTGGTAATACTCGTTCGTGGTCCGGCCGAACCCGGTTTGCGGCGGCTGCAGCACGCCCTCTGCTTCCCAGAACCGGCTCACGAACGCCGCGCCGACGGTATGCACGCCGGCCGTCACCGGCACGCGCACCTCGAGGTTGGCGTCGGCCGTGTGCATGTACTCTTCGAACTCGGGTGAGCCCTGCGTGTTCCCGGCGAAGCTCTCGGGCATCGTCATCCCTTTCGCTTCGCCGCCGACGGTGAACCGCTGCAGCCGTACGCCGTCGAGCCGGATGTCGAGCTGGTGCGGCTCGCCGAGGCCGATGATGTAGTCGTACTCCTGGCGGCGGAGCAGCACCTTGATCGTGTACTCGGCGTCGACAGGAAAGGCGTAGCGGACCAGCGCGCCGCCCTGTGAGCCGAACGGCAGATCGTCGCCGAGCCGCTCGTCCTGGACCAGCGCTTTTGCAATCTTGAACGTGTCGACGACGGGCCGCAGCGTCGGATCGCCGACGGCACGGCGGCTGATCGCGCGCGCCGCGCCGAGGTAGTTTTCCAGCAGCGCCGGCGACACCGACAGCACGCTGGCGACGTTGTCGAAGCCCTCCTGGTCGGCTTCGTCCGACGACAGCAGCGCGCGCGCGTCGATCTCGAGCCCGAGCAGATCGCGGATCGCGTTGGCGTATTCGGTTCGATTGAGGCGATGCACCGGGACGCGGCCGGGATGCGGGTTCGCGGCGGCGGCCGCATCGAGCTGATGCTCGAGCGCGTCGGCAACGGCGCGGGAGGCTGCGGCATCGGGACGCGGCCGGCCCGGCGGCGGCATTTCCGCGGTCCGCAGTTTCGTGACCACCTTCTCCCACACGTCGCTGCGCTCGGCGAGGCGGCCCGCGTCGAGACGATCGAGCTCGAGACCCGCGGTCTTCAGCGTGCGGTTGTGACAGGCGACGCAGTAGGTATCGAGGAGGTCGCGCGTGGACAGCTCGCCGGCGCGTTCGGCGGCGAGGGCGCGTGCGTTCGGATAGTGAAGGCCTGCGGCACACGCGGCAAGCAGCGCGAGCGCTGCGGCCGAGGTTCGCGACCGTGTCGATCGTGGTGCCATGTGGCGCGTTCCCGCGCACAGTATGCCCCAGACCCGGCACACGCCTGCCGAAAAACAACGCGGAGTACTAGAATCGTCCCCGCCGACTGTCGAGAGGTGCCGTCACATGAGCCCAGCATCGCATCCCGGACTTGCCGATCTCTTCCGCTATCCGTTGATGTCCGCGATCGTCGAGCGGCGCAGCCGCCGCGTCTGCCGCGGCACGTCGATCGCCGCCGGCGATCTCAGTCACCAGAGCACGAACACGCCGGCGCCGCTCAGCCCGCTCGAGGAAGCGGTGCTGGTGGTGACCACCGGCCTCACCGGTTTTCTGATGCACGACGGTCCGGTCGACGGCGGCAAGGAGCTCGGCACCGGTTCGTATTTCATGCAGCCGCAGGCCCGCGCCGCCGCGAGCCCCGACAACACCCAGCCGACCTCGTTCTTCCTGATCAACGACGGCGGCGTGTTCCTGATCAAGAAGCTCACCCGCCAGGAGGCGATGCGGCTGCTCGCCGACGTCCCGCCGCGGTGGGCCGACTGGTCCGAGGCCGACTGGCTCGCCGCGGCGAGCGCCGTCACGCAGCGCGTGTTCGACGAGCGGCTGCAGTTCCCGCGGCAGTTCCCCTACTACCACATGTGGAACAAGGCGCTGTCGAACCGGCCCGGCACGACGCTGCTGCTGCCGGTGGTCGACATGACGCGCAGTTTCATCAGCGTCGTGCTGAACCTGCTCTCCGAGCCGGAGGCGGAGCGGGCGCTGTTCCTCGACGACTGGCAGCCGTTCGTGCCGAAGTCGCCGACCGACGTCGCGGCGTGGCTCGCCGCCGGCCTCGGCATCATTCCCGATCGCATTCCCTATCAGCCGGTCGGCGGCATCGAATGGGCGCGCAGCGGCACGGTGAACCCGAAGATCAGGCTGCCGCTCGGCTTCGGCCACACTTTTCAGGTCGACTACGAGGCGATCCTGCTGCTGCAGAATCTCGTGCTCACCGCGCAGGCGATCGGGCTCGGCGGCTGGCTGCACGCGTCGCCGCCGGCGCCGCTGATCTTCGAGCGCGACCCGGCCAACGGCGTCTTCGGCCTCGGCTTCCGCATGCACAAGCCGGACAAGGAATGGGTGCAGTGGCCGCCGGTACCGTCGACGCTGCCCAACCCGGTGGGTCTCGACGGCATCCTCCAGGCGCTGTGTCCGCCGTACCTGCACTCGATGGACGAAGCAGTCGATCGCGTGCTCGACGAGAAGTTCGGCAACCAGGGCACCTACCGCGACGTCGCGCAGTTCGCGCGCGCGTTCCGCAAGGTCGAGGATGCGGCCACCTACCTGCACACGGCGCAGTCGTATGCGCCGAAGACGATCGAGTACATGAAGCTGCTGTGCAACTACATCTACGACACCTACGGCCGCTTCCCCGCCCACGTCGACGCCTTCCACGTCCCGGGCGTCTGGATGCAGTGCTCGCACCTCGAACTGGAGTACTACGAGAAGTATTTCGATCCGGCGCTCTACAGCCGGCAGGCCGCGCACGACGCCGTCTGGGGGTCGCACGGACGATAATCGCGTCTAGAATCACGGCGGCACGGGGGTGCCGTACGAGATGCCGACTGGCGTCCGCGCGGGCAGGCCTGAAGGCCTGCGCTACGTGAAGCGACTGTTGCTGCTCGCGCTGGCGTCGGCGGCAGTCGGCAGTGTCGACGCGGCACCCGCCGCGCCGGTCACCTTCGCGAAGGACGTCGCGCCGATCCTGTTCGAGCGCTGCGGCGCCTGCCATCGGCCGGATGGCCCGGCGCCGTTCAGCCTGCTCACCTACGCATCCGCGAAGCAGCACGCCACGCAGATCGCGGTCGTGACGAAACGCCGCGTGATGCCGCCGTGGAAGTCCGAACCCGGCTACGGTGAGTTCGTCGGGCAGCAACCGCTCAGCGACGATCAGATCGACCTGCTGCAGCGCTGGGTTCGCGACGGCGCACGCGAGGGCAACGCCGCCGATCTTCCAACAGCGCCGCGCTGGAGCGGTGCGTGGCAGCTCGGCACCCCCGACCTCGTCGTCGCGGTGCCGACGCCGTATGTCCTCGACGCAGAGGGTCCCGATATCTCGCGCGTGTTCGTCCTGCCGATCCCGATCGACGCCGCTCGCTACGTCCGCGGGATCGAATTCCATCCCGGCAACGCGAAGGTCGTGCACCACGCGAACATCCGGATCGATCCGACATCGGCGTCGCGCGCGCTCGACGCCGCCGATCCTGCGCCGGGCTACGAGGGCCTGCTCGCGCATTCGGCCGTCTATCCGGACGGCCACTTCCTCGGCTGGACGCCGGGCCAGGCGGCGCCGCTGCTGCCCGGCGGCCTTACCTGGCGCCTCTCACCCGGCACCGACTTCGTCGTCGAAGTCCACATGAAGCCGAGCGGCAAACCGGAAGCGCTCGCGCCGTCGATCGGGATCTACTTCGGCACCGGTCCGCCCGAGCGAACGCCGGCGATGCTTCGTCTCGGACGGCAGAACATCGACATCGCCGCCGGCGACAGGGCCTACGCCAGCGACGACTCGTTCGTGTTGCCGGTCGACGCCGAGGTCCAGGCGGTGCAGCCGCACGCGCACTACCGTGCGCGCGAAGTGAAAGGCATCGCCACGCTGCCGGACGGGACGATCCGGTGGCTGATTTACATCAAGGACTGGGACTTCCGCTGGCAGCACGTCTACCGCTACGCGACCCCGTTCATGCTGCCGAAGGGCACCACGGTCGCGGTGCACTACACGTTCGACAACTCGGCCGAGAACCCGCGCAACCCGATTCAGCCGCCGAGGCGCGTCACCTGGGGCCAGTGGTCGCAGGACGAGATGGGCGACCTGTGGATCCAGGTGCTGACCCGCGACGATCGCGATCGCGACATCTTGAACGCGGCGTTCCGCCGCAAGGCGATCGCCGAGGACATCGTCGGCTACGAGACGATGATCAGGCGCGATCCGCTGCGGCGGCAACTGCACGACGATGTCGCGCAGCTCTATCTCGAACAAGGCCGCGCGGCGGAGGCGGCAGCGCACTTCGAGACGTCCCTGCGCGTCGATCCGAAGTCGCCGGCGGCGCACTTCAACGTCGCGACAGCGCTGACAGTCGCCGGGCGCATCGACGAAGCGATCGACGAGTATCGGGAAGCGCTGCAGCTCAAACCGGACTACGCGCTCGCGCACAACAATCTCGGCAATGCCCTGGTGTCGCGCGGCCGCCGCGACGAAGCCCTGGAGCATTTCCGCGACGCGGCGCGCCTCGATCCGTCGAACGCCGAGGCGCACTACAACGTCGGCAGCCTGCTGCGCGTCCGCGGCGAGCTCGGCGCGGCGGGTGACCAGTTCCGCGCCGCGCTGGAGCTGAAGCCGGACTGGATTCCTGCCGTCGCGAGCCTCGCGTGGCTGCTCGCGACCGCGCCCGAGGCGGCCATTCGCGACCCTGACCGCGCGGTGCGCCTCGCCGCACGCGCCGCCGAGCTCACCGAACACCGCGACGCCAGCGCGCTGGACATTCTCGCCGCCGCCTACGCGTCATCTGGTCAATTCGACCGCGCCGTCGCCACTTGTGCGCTCGCGCTGCGCATGAATCCCGATGCCGCGCTCGCAGCTTCCATCGAGCGACGGCTGGCACTGTATCGGCAGCGTCGACCGTTTCGATCGCCCTAGCAGCGGGCAATTAATTCTCACTTCCTAATTCTTCATTGCCGATGCTCAGAATTCCACGCTCATCCCCAATTTGATTAACCTCCCGCGCTGGATGTTGCTGACGCGCAGGTAGGTCGGGCCGAGCTGGGTGATGCGGCCGAGAATCGCCGCGTTGTTGGTCAGGTTGTAGAAATCGATCCGCGGCTCGACCGACTTGCTGCCGCCGATCCGGAACGTCTTCCGCAGGCTGACGTCGAGCGACGAGACCGACGGCAGCCGCGTCGTGCCGCGCTCTTCGACGGTCAACGTCTGCGTCCCCTGCGTGAGCGCGACGGTGTTGTTGCCGACTGAGACAGTCGTGGTGTCGGGGAAGCCCTGATAGAACTGCCAGGTTCCGCTGAGCCAGATTTGCCGCGGCAGCTCGTAGACGCCGGACATCCGGTACGACCACGGCACGTCGTTGCCGACGACGCCGCGGCGGAAGGTGTTGTTGGGATTGTTGAGATCGACCTGCGAGCTCACCGTATTCGTCGCGTAGATGTCGCCGACGGTTTTGCCGAAGCTGGCCCCGCCGGCCATCGACCAGTGATTGCTCAGACGTCGCGTGGCGGTGAAATCGGCGCCGTTGAAGTCGGTGTCGAACTCGGGAACGTTGTCCCACAGGTAGTCGGTCTTGCCGCGCAGCGCCGGCGCCTGGTTGTACACGGTGACCGGCCTGGCGCTGTTGGCCTCGGTGACCTGCAGCGGGATGTAGGTCTCGAGCGGCACCGCCATGTTTCGCACGCCGATGTTCTTCCGTGTTTCACGCCGCGTGTAGCCGGCGGAGAGGACGACGCTGCCGGGCAACTGCCGCTGCAGCTCGATGTTGTACTCGTTCGAGACCGGCCACTCGAGGCCGTCGGCGTAGCGGTTGTTGGTGCCGAACGCGAAGCCGCTCGACACACCGAGCTCGTTCAGCTGCGGCGTGAGATCGGCATTGAGATCGCAGCCGGTGGTCTGTCCTGCGGCGCACACGGTCCACCCGCGCGTGTCGTTGACGATGCCGAGCGGGTTGACGCGCTGAACGTTGCTCAGCGTAATCGGCTGGTCGTAACGGCTCGCCGACACCTTCACCGCCGTCTTGCCGTCGCCGAACACGTCGTACACCGCCGACACGCGCGGCACGATCCCCTTGAAGTCGGGGGCGCCGGCCACCTCGGAGAAGCACTGTTGGCTGACGAACGCGGTCGCCGGCCGGCACGTCGCCGGCAGCCAGCCGTAGGTGGTTTCGAACCGCAGCCCGAGATTCAGCGTCAGCCTGGCGGTCGGCGTCCACTTGTCCTGGACGAAGACGCCGTGGTCGCGATGCCACGGCTCGAAGGCGACGGGGATTTTCTCCGACGTCGAGAGAATCGGCACGTTGTAGGTGTTCACCGAATCGGGCCGGCCGCTGCGATACACCGCGCGCATGCCGGACGTCGACCAGTTCGACGACTTCTCGCCGCCGTCGATGAACTGGTAGCCGAAGCGGATGTCGTGGCGTCCGGTGACATACCCCATGCTCGTGAGGAGCTGATCGCGGAACATCGCGTTGTCCCGGTAGGTCGGCAGCGCCACGACGTAGGTGTTGGTCACCGAGTCGAAGCGCGAGATGTCGCCGGCCTGGACTTCCGGCTCCTGGCCGAACATGTCGTCGGCGCGGAAGCGGTTGTACGACACGTCGACGACGACATGCGAACCGATCGGCGAGGTGAACTTCACCTGGTGCACGTCAGGATATTTGTCGTTCAGGTTCCGCGCCCGGCTCTCCGCGAACGTGCCGCCGCCGTTGCGGTGGCCAATCAGCTTGTATTGCAGGTTGTTGAAATACGAGAGCTGCGCGCTGCGGTTCATCTGCCACGCGACTTTCGTCGCCGTGGTCCACATCAAGTTGTCGTCGAGCACCTGCGTCCCGTCGGGGTTGTAGTTGCCGAGCAGGTACTGATCGAGCGCCTGGTCGTGCGCCGAGAAGGAGAACCACAGCTTGTCGCGGACGATCGGGCCGGCCAGCCACGCGCCGACGTCGTAGATCTTCAGGATGTCGGCGCCCGGCACGATGTTGGGATTGGCCGCGCGCACCACGTCCGGAATCCCGGCCAGCAGCTGGGCGCGCAGATCGTCGGAGTAGTTCGCCGAGCCCATGCCGTGGTTGGCGCCGTTGAACATCGCGCCGCCATGAAACTGGTTGGTGCCGGTCCGCGTCACCATGTTGAACAGCAGTCCGCCCTTCGACGAGATCGCCGTGCCGCCGCCGCTCGTCTGGTAGTTGGTCTCCTGGAACGCGTACGGATCCAGGTACATCACCGCGCCAGTGCCGTTGCCGTCGAGGTTCGAGACGTCCATCCCGTCGATCAGGAACCCGTTCTCGTTGTTGCTGCCGTGCACGGTCGCGGTCGACTGCAGGAACGACTCCGAGCCGCCGACGTCGACCTTGCTCAGGACGACGCTCGGGATCACGCGCGCCACCGACCAGACGTCGATGCGGTTGGGCAGCGCGTCGAGCACCTCGCGCGACAGAACGGTCTGCTTCAGCGCCGACGTCGTGTCGAGCAGCGGCGATTCCCCTTTCACCGTGATGCCTTCCTGCAGCGTGCCGATCTCCATCTTCATGTCGACGCGCGCGGTGACGTCGGCGTTGACGACGATGTTCTCCTGCACGGCGGTGCGGAAGCCTTCGAGCTCCCCCTTTACGGTGTAGGTGCCGGGCACGAGGCGGATGAACTGGAAGGCGCCGCGCGCGTCGGCCACTGTTTCCTGGTTGCCGCCGATGCTGCCGCGGGGGTTGGAGAGGGTGACCGTCGCGCCGGGCAGTACCGCGCCCGAGGCGTCGGTCACGGTGCCGGCGATCGCGCCGACGCCTTGCGCCGTTGCCGATCGCGGCAGGCCCATCACACACGCGGACACGACCATGATGCTGACGAAGCGGGATCCGGTCATCGTCATACCCCTTCGCTGTTGGCGGTTGCAGTGGCGCGCGGTTCGATTTTGAGCGAGAGGATACACCGCGCGTACCGCCTTGCACGGTTTTTTCGCCGTTAGCAAAGCTTTCCTTGACTCGATCTCCAACGCGCCGGATGATGCGCCGCTTCACACATGCCGCCGGCCAACGTGAGACGTCTCGCTGGAGGACCGCGATGAAACCTGTTCGCGCATTCCTGTCGGTTTGTCTGCTCACCCTGCTCGTCACCGCGATGGTGCTGCCGCTTGCCGCGGAGCCGGATCGCGATTCACACGCCTTCCACCTGGTCGAAGCGACCATCGCCGACATCGAACAGGCATTCCAATCCGGCCTGCTCGATCCGGCACAGCTGGTGCGCATGTATCTCGCGCGCATCGCCGCCTACGACCAGGCCGGCCCGATGCTCAACTCCTACATGCTGGTGAACCCGCACGCCGTTGCCGATGCGCGGGCGCTCGACGCCGACGCGCGGCGCAACCGCGACAACGGCGGCGGCCGCGACGGCAGGAAGCCGCTGTGGGGCGTGCCGATCGTCGTCAAGGACAACAACGACACCGCCGACATGGCGACGACGGCCGGCTCGGTCGCGCTCGCCGGATCGGTTCCACCCGACGACGCGTTCGTCGTCAAGCGGCTGCGTCAGGCGGGAGCGATCATCCTCGGCAAGGCGACGCTCACCGAATACGCGAACTTCCTCACCGCCGGCATGCCCGCCGGGTTCAGCTCGCAGTTGCGTCAGCAGCTCGGTGGAGGGCCGCTCCTCGGCTACGGCTTCAACCCGTACGATCCGCGAACGGATCCACGCCCCGATTTCGCGCCGCCCGCTCCGCCCGCTCCGCTCTCTCGACTCAACGACGGTCGTCCGGCGCTGTCGCCCGGCGGATCGAGCTCCGGACCGGGCATTGCCGTCGCCGCCAATCTTGCTGCCGTCGGGATCGGGACCGAGACGTCGGGATCGATTTTGAGTCCGGGCACGCAGAACCTGCTCGTCGGCATCAAGCCGACGGTCGGGCTCGTGAGCCGCGACGGGATCGTGCCGATCACCGCCGATCAGGACACGGCGGGACCGCTGGCGCGGACGGTCGAGGACGCGGCGAAGGTGCTTGGCGTGATCGCCGGCTTCGATCCGAACGATCCGGCGACACGGGCGTGTCTCACGCCGGGCAACTGCCTGAGCGATTACACGAAATTCCTGAAGAAGAACGCGCTGAAGGGCGCGCGCATCGCGGTGCCGCATTTCTCCTACTGGACCAACACCGCGCAGGTCCCGCTAGTGAACCTCACGCCGACCCAGCTGGCGGTCATGAACGACGCGATCGCGGTGCTGCGCGCGAAGGGTGCGTTCGTCGCCGACCCGTATGAGATTCCCGACCAGGCCGAGTTGAACGCTTTCGGCGGCTGCGGCGGGCTGCCGATTCCGGCGAACTGCTCGACGGTGCTGCTCTACGGCTTCAAGCGCGATCTGAACGCCTACCTCGCCAGCCTCGGACCATCGGCGCCGGTGCAGACCCTCGCCGAAGTCATCGCCTTCAACAACGCACATTCCGCGGTGGCGTTGAAGTACGGGCAGGTGCTCGCCGATGCCGCCGACTCACTCGACATCTCGCCGGGCAGCGCCGACACCGCCCGCTATCGTGCCGATCGCGCCAAGGACCTCGATCTCGCGAAGACGCGCGGCCTCGACGTCGTCTATGCCGGACCGGATCTGCGGCCTGGCACCGCCGACGACTTCGACGCGATTCTCTTCCCGGCCAACCGCGGCGCGAACATTGCCGCCCGCGCCGGCTATCCGAGCATCGTCGTGCCCGGCGGGTTCGTCACCAACAAGCCGGAACTGAACGTGCCGCCGGGGCCGGCGTTCCGATCCGGGTTCGATCCGAAGGACGCGCCGTACGGCGTCACGTTCTCGGGCCCGGCGTTCAGCGAGGCGCGCTTGATCGGGTTGGCCTACGCGTTCGAGCAGGCGACGAAGCATCGCGTCGCGCCCGACAGCACGCCCCCGCTCCCGTCGGATACGGTGCGGCGGAAGTAAAGAGGGAGCGTCAGGTTTGGCGGCGCCGTGCGTAGCGCAGGCCTTTAAGGCCTGCCAAAGCGCCGCTGCGGCACCCCTGAAGGGCTGCGCTACACCTTCGGCTTCACCAGCTCGCCGAGGACGTCGATCGCCTGGCGCAGCTGAGCGTCACTGAGATACGGCGCCGGGCCCAGGCGGAGCAGGCTGCCGCGGAAATCGGTGAGCACGCCGCGCGCGCGCAAGGCGGCGGCGAGCTCGCCGGCCCGCGCGCACCGCAGCGCCAGAAACCCGCCGCGGCGATCGTCGGCGACCGGCTCGACGTGAACGATCTCGGGGTCGAGGTCGAGCGACTCGAACCTGCTCTTCAACAGACCGACCTGCGCGCGGCTGATCGCACGAAGCCGCGGCACCGTCAATCCCTGCGCCACGTGGAACGCGAACACCGCCGCGCCGCGATAGTGCGATGCCGGGTCGTAGGTCGCGCCGGCGAAACGGGCAGCACCGCGTCCGTACTCGACGCGGCCGTCGCCGGCTTGCTGCTCGAGCGCGTCGAACTCGCTGAACCAGCCGGTCAGCACCGGTCGCAGCTGACATCCCGCCGGCACGCGCAGAAACGCGTTGCCTTCTCCAAGCTGACAGTACTTGTAGCCGCCGCCGGTCACGAATGCGCCATCAAGACCAAGGGCCGTGATGTCGAACGGGACGACGTTGAGATGGTGATAGGCGTCGACGAGCAGCACTGCGCCGGCGCGGTCGCAGGCGCGCGCGATGACGTCGAGCGCCGGCACGATTTCCGCCGTCTCGAACAGCACCGACGACACCAGCACGCACGCCGTGCGATCGTCGACGACGGCGGCGAGACGCTCGGTCAGCGAATCGGCTGGCCTGGCCGTCACCTTGACGATCGCGAGCCCCGCTTCGCCAAGGCGATCGATTTGCCGGCGGATGGTGTGGAACTCACCGTCGGTGGTGACGAGCCTGGGACGCTCCGCAAGCGGCAACGCCGACAGCAACCGCGTCACCAGTTCGTGGGTGTTCTGGCCGAGCGCGATGTCGCCGCTACGATCGGCGAGCAGCCGTCGAAACCCCTCGCGCACCTGGTCGGCCTGCTCCGCCGCGCGTCCCCATTTCTCGTCGACGAGTTCCGCGGCGTCGAGCCACGCGCGCTGCTGCGCGTCGAACGACACATCGGGCCACGCCTGGTGCGAGTGGCCGGTGAGGAGCAACCGTTCGGAGACGTGGAAGCGTGAATAGTGATCCGAGAGCAGCATCGGACAATTAAGAATTAAGAATTAAGAATTAAGAATTCGTGCCGAATTCGCGGCATCGCGATTAACCCAAGCGAACGAGGACAGACACGAAGTCTTAATTCTTAATGCCAAATTCTTAATTGGATCTGTCACAACTGAGACCGAATCTCCCACAGGTCTGGGAACAGAGGACGACCGATCGTTTCGCGCAGATAGGCGGCGCCGGCCGAGCCGCCGGTGCCGGTTTTCGCGCCGATCGTCCGCTCGACCATCTTGACGTGGCGGTAGCGCCACTCCTGCATGCCCTCGTCGAGATCGACCAGGCGCTCGCACAGTTCGGCGTTCTTCACATCGCGGCGGTAGACGGTCACGAGAATCCGCTGCACCTCGGCAGACGGCTGAACCGGCGGCGCGGTGTCGCGGATGAGCAGATCCGCCGGCACCGCGTAGCCCTCGCGCGCCAGATACCGCAGAAACGCGTCCCACAGCGTCGGCTCGCGATAGCGGCGCTCGAGCGCGCTGCGCGCGCGGCTGCCGGCGGCGAACCGCTCGATTGCCTTCTGCGATTTCGCGCCGAGCAGGAACTCGATCTGCCGGAACTGATCGGATTGAAAGCCGCTGGCCGCTTCGAGCCGCTGGCGGAACGTCAGGAACTCCAGCGGCGTCATCGTCTCGAGGATATCCAGCTGCGCGACCATCACCTTCAGGATCGTCAGGATGCGCTTCAAGGTGTGCTGCGCGCGGTGCGGCTCGTCGTCCTCGAGCAGGCGGCGGACGCGGTCGAACTCGTGCAGCAGCTCCTTGAACCACAGCTCGTAAACCTGGTGAATGACGATGAAGAGCATCTCGTCGTGCTCGGGGCCCTCCGACCGCGGCTGCTGCAGCGTGAGCAGCTCGTCGATCTTCAGGTAGGTGCTGTAGGTGACAGCCGGGTCGGTCACGATTTGTCCCCAGTGAAGCGGAATTCGAACCGCGGCGTGTAGCGTTCGACCGACTTGTAGGGATCGGGCCACGGCAGCGGGTAGCCGAGCATCCACGCGGCGTGGCGCGTCCAGTAGGGATCGAACAGGTGCGCGCGGGCGAGCACGCACAGATCGGCGCGGCCCGCCGCGATGATCGTGTTGACGTCCATGTACGAGGAGATGTTGCCGACGGCCATCGTCGCCATCCCGACCTGGTGGCGGATCCGATCGGCAAACGGCGTCTGAAACAGCCGCCCGTACACCGGCTTTTGATCGGGGACAGTCTGTCCCGCTGACACGTCGACGATGTCGCAGCCGTGCGCCTTCAACCTGCGCGCGACCTCGACGGCGTCGTCGGGTTCCATGCCGCCTGGTATCCAGTCGACGGCGCTGATCCGCGCGCTCATCGGCTTCTCCTGCGGCCACACGGCGCGGCACGCCGCGAACACTTCGAGCGGAAAGCGCAGCCGGTTGTCGAGCGATCCGCCGTATTCGTCGGTGCGCGTGTTGGTGAGCGGCGAGATGAACGACGCGAGCAGGTAGCCGTGCGCCATGTGGACTTCGAGCAGGTCGAAGCCGGCATCGCGGGCGAGCTCCGCGGCGTGCGCGAAGTCGGCGACGGCACAGTCCATGTCGGCGCGCGTCATCTCGCGCGGAACCGGGCTGCGATCGGGAAAATACGGGATTGGCGACGCCGAGACGAGCGGCCAGCCGCCATCCGGCAACGGCTCGTTGTCCCCTTCCCACAGCCGCTGCGTCGCGCCTTTGCGTCCCGCGTGTCCGAGCTGGACGCCGATCGCCGCCGCCGTTTCGCGGTGCACGAACTCGACAACTTTTTTCCACGCCGCCACATGCTCCGGGCGATAGAGGCCGGCGCACCACGGGGAGATCCTCGCGTCGCGCGCCACGTCGGTCATCTCGGCGATCACCAGACCGGCGCCGCCCATCGCGCGGCTCCCCAGGTGCACCAGGTGCCAGTCGCCGATCGTGCCGTCGTCGGCGACGTACTGACACATCGGCGAGACGACGACGCGGTTGGCGAGCACGAGATCGCGGAGGCGGAAGGGCGTGAACATCGGCGGCGGCACGGTCGCGGCGAGCGGGCGTCCGCTCTGCTCAGCCGCATCGCGCGCCACCGACTCGTCGACGCGGGCCAGGAACGAGGCGTCGCGGGTTCGCAGATCCTCGTGCGTGATCCGCAGCGACCGCGTCAGCAGTGAGAAGG
>Ga0070686_100000731_pt1 | contig 19101 bp, 13 predicted proteins | sample KBSS23LmetaG_FD_65654 | JGI IMG/M metagenome (GOLD analysis project Ga0070686, IMG submission 65654) | Switchgrass rhizosphere microbial communities from Kellogg Biological Station, Michigan, USA - KBS S2-3L metaG | ecosystem: Host-associated > Plants > Roots > Rhizosphere ... | reverse complement strand
AAGCGAATCCGCTTGCGATGGCGCTTGCCGTATTCCCGTGCGGGGGCGCCGGGCGAGTGAAACTGTTTCGGCCACTCTTGCCAGGTAACGGTTTTGGACTGGATCATGCGCCGTTCTTCTTCCAACGTCTGGAAGGTGGCATAGAGTTCCAAGGCCTCGCCCTCAGCTTGGATGAATCGCTCGAGCAGCTTCGCTCGAGCGGTTTTGGGTTCGAGATTCGGTTCGGTGCCCGTGTAGGCCTCCCTCAGGAACTCTCGGTACGCGAAATCCAACATGGTCCGCTTGGCGTCGGCGATCGCGTCGTAATCGACCCGGCGATTCTCGCGCAGCGCCTGGATCTTGGCTTGAAACTCCTGCGACCGGTATTGTTTTTGGGCGTCTTCGGAGGCAAAGAATTCCGGCAACCGCTCGAGATCGATATAGAGCTCGTTGATCGCCAGCCGATTGTACGGGGCGTAAGGGCTGGTATGATGCGGCGCGGTGTTGCGAATGACGTGAAGCGGATTCAATCCGATCAGTCCAGCGCCCAGACGCTTCCCCGCCCATTCGACCACATGATTGAGATCGGTAAAATCGCCGCACCCCCAATTGCGTCCGGAGGACAATGCATACAATTGCAGGGCCACGCCATAATAACGGTGCCCTTCTTCCAGCGACGGTGGGACATAGCATTGCTGCGGAGCGACGATCAGCCGAAGCGTTCCCGATGACCCGCCGACGAGTCCCTCGGCACGAATGATGAAATCGTAGTAGCCGAGTGGGAGGCCTTTGGGTGCGGGCAATTCGACGCGAACCCGCCTGGCGCCGTCGATGAATTTGACCTCGGTGGCAGCCAACCCGGGACCCGCCTGCCCTTCGTGCAGGAGATTCCCCGATTCATCGTTCAGCTGCCACTTGACGACGGCCGAGCGCTCCTTCCCGTCCTCGAGCGCAAAACAGCAGACGATAGGCGCTCCCACTTCTTCTTCATGTACGATGCGGACGGGATCGCACGGCCTGCGCCACGGTGCCTCGTCCCATTCGCGGATCGCCACGGCCAACATCGCAGTCGAGTCCACCTGAAACCCCATCGCGCGGAGAATATCGCGCTTGGTATGGTCGGCAGTGACGTGTCTGACGCCGCTGATGTCGTGGTACTCCGCTGCAATACCGACCCGCTCTGCGAGGGCGGCCAACAGCGTTTGCTCCGTGTCATCCATAAATCGAGAGTCTGCGTGAAGATGATGCGCAAGTCAAGCGTATCCCATTGTTGTTGCAAGAAATTTCTTCAAAATACGTAGAGAATATTTTCCGGGCCTCATAGAATGCCGTTCCTCCTTCCTCCTACAAAAATTTTTTGCTTTAGTCTCAGGCGTTTTCGCTCGGGCCCGGGTGGAAGCATGGGAAGTCGCGTGGTAGCATAACCCGCAGCCCGCTGAGCAATTGGTATCACTGGTATAGCGCGGAGGCCTTCTTATGTCACCCGTGAGGATCATCGGCCTTCACTTCTTGTTGATTGCGGCAATCCTGTGCCTCGCGGTTCCCGTTCAGGCCGCCGAACCCAACGGCCGTCTGGAGATCGTCGGCGACTACCGCTATAAGGCTCATGTATCTGAGCCGCTGGCCGACGCGAAAGATTTGGCCTGCCGGGAAGCCCTCCGCCAGGCTGTCGTCAACTCGGCCCTCTACCGTGAACAGACCGCTGCGATTGTTGACTCCACACTGTTGCGCGACGTCGCGAATACCCTGGCCACGCGCCACGTGCAGGATCAGCAAATTCTCGAGCAGAGTGAACAGGGACGGACGATGTTCTGCCGGGTGAAAGCCTACCTGCCGGCCGAAGAAAGCGCCCGGGCCATTCAGACCCAACTCGCCGGGGGACCGACGCCGGCCGAAGCCTTAGATCAAAACCGCGTGCTGAAGCTCCTCAGCGTGAAGGAAGAGAATCCCGGCGCGCTCTCGATTCAATACCAAGCACTGAAGCGATTGGATTGGGTCACCACGCACTACCAGGGTGGCTTGCGCGACTCCGCCCACATTATGGTGGATTTCTACGACGCATCTGGCCTGCTGTTATACAGCCAGCGCTTCGAAGCCTGGCGGACGAGTTCCGGCGAGGACGTCATGAGCCCTGGCGCCGTCGGCATCATCCAGGTCCCCAGACCCGCCTCTGCCAAGACTTATCGCGTCTGGCTGGTGAAATAACTTCCGCCCCCTATCAATTTGCTGTGTTTATGGCACGGTCTCTTGTGGCGACAGCACGGCTTGATCCGCTTGGCTGACGGCGGCTCTGGCTCGGGCATGAACCCCGCCTAATTGAAGATACCGGCGAAACGCCTCAACCGCTTTGGCGGGATCGTTGAGTTGATCCTCGTAGAGCGTACCCAACGCAAAATACACATCAGGATTCTCCGAACTGAGCTTCGCTGCCTGAACGAAGGCGGCCTCTGCGTCTTTGTAATGACCCATCTTTTCATGGACCTGTCCAAGTGCATACCACGCGTCGGGATTCTCAGGGCCGTACTTGACGGCCTGCTGTCCGGCGGCCAGCGCATCGTCCAGTTGGGGAAGCAGTTCCAGACGAAGGTAGCTTTTCAGCATGTAGGCCTCAGGAAACGTGGAGTCGTATTCAATGGCGCGGTTCACCCGTGCCAAGGCTTCCTCCGCATACTTCCCTCCCTGTAGAAGGGCCACAGCCTGTTCATACTCGGCTCTCGCCGCTTCGCGATCGCTGGGTTTTTGCTGCGTCTCAAGCACAGGAACCGCTTTTCGAGGTTGGATCAGGACCGTATCCCCTTCACCCTCGATCCGCAGAGAGACCGCTTCGACCTGCTGTTTGATGTACGTGCCAAGTTCAGACGCCATGAGCCATCCATTCTGATTGAGATCTGCCGCGCCGGTGAGCCCGGTGAGCAAGGCCTGAGCAAACAGGGTCTTGCCGCCCGCCTTGGCAGCGGCCTTGTCATCTCTGCCGGCAGCGGCAATCACTTGGACCGCGCGGGCGTCACCGTCCACCGCAGGCGACGCTTGCTTCGTGACGGGAGCTTCCGATGCCCGAAAAGGTGCATTCACAATCAGCAGGGTGTGCTTTGAGGGAGACCGCTTGGTGAATTCCTTGATGGTCTCTACGGTCAGGAACTTCGCGACGTTATTGGCCTGCGCATCGGCAGGAATGAGATAGCCCATGTCCCTGCCTTTCCCATCCCGCGTGGTTCCCGTCTGGCCGACAAAGAACACGACCACCCGTCCGCTCCGGTCCACTTTCTTAGCAAAGACCTCAGTAAGCGCCTGGTGAAGTCGACGTGCGGTCGCATCTTTATTGTACAGTTCGATGATGTCTTCGAACCCGAGCTGACGAAATGCTTGGGCCACCTGTTTGGCCTCTTCCACTGCGCCAGGCACAGAGCGGCCTTGCGGATACTGCTCTATGCCGATAATGAGTGCCCGGGACTTGTCGTAGAGCGTGTCGGGGGGAACCTCCTCGGCGAGGAGGTAGGGCACGGCGGCAGAACCGGACAACCACAAGCAGGACAATACACACCACGTTCGGATGGCTCTCCCCATAGATGGACCCTCCCTTTCCCTTCCATGGTCATAATGACTCTATCGGGCCTGGGAATATTGCGGTCCTAGAGGTTCCCCTAGCTTGAATCTAATGGCTTGATTTCCCTAAGAGAATGATTTGTGGAGTCTCACGCGCATGGGTGGGATTGAGGTGGCTATCGCCAATTATATGCGGCATCTCCGCGCCTGGGGTAGGTCTCCCGGAGCTGGTCTGGGATGTTCGTAAAGTTCTCCATCATCCGGCGTTGGCGTTCCCACATTTCACGCCGTTCCCGTTCTTCTTCCTCCCTCCGCTGAAGCGTGGCAGCCGCGCTATCGAACGCGTTAATTCCGCTCGCAGAGTGCTGAGTAGGAGCATCGGGATTCTTGCGGCTGTGGGCGTGGATGTCTTGAGGGTACATCTGCGCATGCACAGGCACGCACGGGAAGGTAAAGGCAAGACCAAGCACCGCAAGAAGTGATGGCAAAGGAGACCACGCCATGGTCTACGCTAACATACTTTGCCTACCTCAATCGAGCGCCTCACGCGACATTCGCGGAAAGGCGCCACCTTTTCTACCGCTAGGTGATACAAGTGGTTTCCCCGCGTTTTTTGCAGAGCAAGCGCTTGAACCCATTCTACTATTTCAGGTGGTTACGAGCACATTAGATGACAGGGTGCGGCTGCGAGATTCGAAACACTTCGGCGCCTGAGACTAGGAAGAGCCATGTGTTCTCACCGGTCGAATCGCTACTCCTCGAGCGTCCTCGGATAGTCCGTTCCAAAACGCTAACCTTCTCGAAAGAACGTCACTGCCACTACTCCAGCAATAATCCCTGCGATGCCGACGATCACGGCTTCAGGAGAAATGGCAAACCATGCAGCCATGGTATTCACGGCCACGACACCATGGCGCAACAGCGTATCTGCGATCGAGACAGCTATGTCCAGCAGTGTGGCTATCATTTCCTCACTGAACCGAGTGTCCGATTCTATTGAACCGCATCCCTAACCACGAGATCTCCTCTTCAGGTAAAAGCGGTGGCTGCAGCGTCGACACTTCCACGGAAACTTACCCAGTAATCGATAGAAGGCATCGCGCCACCCTTGCCGTTGAGCACGGACGCAGCCGATTTCCTGACAGGACGGACAAGTCACATCAATAAGGTAAAGCTTTGCTCCTGCCTTGTTATCCCAGGGATCGCCACGCACGGGTTTCATGACGACGCTTCATTCGCTCGCGTTAGGCCATCAACGTTGCACCACGCTTTAATCTGCCTTCACCACCACAACATACGGTCTGTATTTCGGACCAACGCCGCACCGGCAAGCATAGACAGTGCTTTCGTGTCGCCCGTCCACGCGGGCTGTCCATTCACCGCCTCGTTCACATGACCACAGTTGAGACAGTGCCACGCGTGAATCGCGATGTCGTCACGAACACTAGCCATGCCGCAAGAGCGACAGCCCATAAATCCCCTTCAGTAATTTCAACGATAACGCCCGGCTGGAGCACTTCCTAGACCGCGAAAGCGGGAGGTCAGCAGACCCTTACGAGGTGAGGCTAATCGGTCGCGGCTTTTCTAAATACGAGGGCCGCGGACACTCGATCGGCGACTGGCTGGGCGAGTGCCGTTTGAGGCCGTCGTGTCGTATTTTCAGTTGCAAGGAACGGAACTTCGAGAGAGGCATGGCCTATCTCAACGATTTGTCAAAAACAGGCTGCACAATCGTCGGGCTGCGCTTACAGGTGGGAAGTATCGGTTACCGTCGTAATACGTCTCGATGACAGCCAATGGCCACTGTGCATGTCAGGCGTTGAGGTCTGTTGGGCAGGTGACAATTCGTTCGGTGTCAGATTTCCCAAGCTCGCCGCAGAGACTCGTCAAAGGTTACAGACATGGGTGCTGAGGTTTGCGACATTCAAAGGTCACAGTCACGATTACCGCGCTTCAATTAGCATAAGTGGTTCTCATGACCTTGCGAATGTACTTCTCAGCGTTAGGCGGCGCATGATAATTTTACCAACTTGGCCATTAATCCTGCGGTTTACGAAAGGATCTTCGCAGGTTAAAAGTTCACCCGAAGATTGATCATGCCAACGTGGAACGTCGTCTGATACGTGCCATTGACGACACCGGGGATCGCCACAGGATTGAGATTGCCGCTGACCGTTCGGTTTTCGTAGAAGATCGCTTGATACGCCACATCGAGGCCCAGGGCCTTGGGCCTCAAGATTCCCCCTTCAGCATTGCCGCACTCGATCACTCCCAAAAAGCGCCCGCCGCCTTTACAGAGAAACCCCATGCCCACTGAGATCGCATGCTGGTCGGCATCGGGAATCGTGGGAAGAAACGAGCTATCCGGAATGGGTGTTTGCGAGTGCCAATAGCCTCCGCGAAGCGCGACTTCCCAGGCCGGCAGTGCTTCCAGGTCAAGCCATTTGTACTCGGTGCCGATCATCGTCGTGTACGTATTCCGCCAATTCTGTGGGAATGGGATGGTCGCACCGTTGGATAAATGCACATCCGTGTTCCGAACAGATTTCCATCCGGTCATGTCCACGTCTAACTCCAGTTTCCATTCATGGCGACGATCGCGGATCGGCCAGACCGAGATCCCGCCCGTGAAGACCTGCGGGAGCACCAGGGTCGTGGAGGCATCAGCGACAAGTCCACCGTTTGCGAGGAGATTGCCAGTTAAGTGCATCGTCGCTTGACTGCGGTACACCAGCCCAATATTCGCCAGCGGTTTCCCATCTTCATTGCGAAACGGCGTGTACAAGAGACTCACGTTGAAGCCGGCGGCCGTATCGCCTCCATTGACTTCCATCCGCGTGCCGGGAGGGGGGAGCCCGGGGCCGCCCGAGGAATTGAATTTCGTCACGGACTGTCCGCTTCCCCAAAAGCTCGCAAACGTGTAGATATCCGCCCCAACTCCAATGGAGAGCTGATCGGACAGCTTGTACGCCAGCGTCGGTTTGATATCGATGAGCGGGAGGGACTGGCGCGTCACCGCCGTCGAAAACGGCCCGTCGTCCGGGTACCGATACAGAATTCCGAACGGAGAAACTACGCCGATTCCCGCACTCAAATTACCGAGAGCCGCAAACCCAAGATCCTTGAGGTTCGCGCTCATATACAAATTGAACGGCGGAGGAAGCGCAATAGTCCCGCCGAAATCCCCATGGGCGGTCGCACCCGCGGGACTCGTGTAGCTCGTCCCTCCACCGATGAACATGAAGCCGAAAGAGGTTTGTACCCCTCGCAATTGCGTCATGCCTGCAGGATTGAAGAAGATGGCGGAAGGGTCATCCGCTTGCGCGGCGAAGGCGCCGCCTTGAGCCGTTCCCGAAGCGCTCTGATCGAAGATGCGGAAGGCTCCAGCCGAAGCCATCGTTGGGAGCAGACAGGCGAGGGCGACACTGCCCGCAACACTCGCGGACTTCAGCCAGCTCCACAGGCCAACGCATCGCCCTTGCGCTGTCGGGATGTTGTCGAGCACGCCGTTCGTTCCGAATCGCATGGTGCCTCCCGTGTTCTTTGGGGCATCCCACAGTTTTCATCGTCAGGTTTCGTGTCAGACCAACACGGACATGGCAATACAGCCGTTAGTCTGCGTATACCAACAACACGAGAAACCTCAAACAGTTTTTATGCTTTCTGAATCGATCAGAGCAGTTCTCCCCCACGCGGCTGTGTCATGTCCATTGGCTATTTACACGTAAGAGTCCCCGCTGTTCTTACACACCTCGTTCCACCCGTCATCTCATTGACAAAACTTCATAAGCACGCAATAGTGATCGCTTACCGACACACGTCGATCAGTGCTCCGTAGGAAATTCCTGAGACCCGAACATGCGGTCTCATCAACGGGGCAGCGCGCTGAATCCGGAGGAGTAACGTACTTGGTGGGAAGTACCGTTTCGGTTCCACTCGCAGTCAGCCTGCCCGTCGTCATCGATTGCGAAGGGAGGCAGGCTCGAGGAGTCACCCAAGAGCTCGGCGTCGACACCATTTCATTTTTGACTGACGGCACCTGGTCGCGTGGCGCCACGGTCACCGTCGTATTGTGCTACAGCCACAACGTCGCCTACATGCCGTTACCAGGTGAGGTGACGGCGGTGACCGAAGTCGGGGGAGATTCGCCAACTCGATTCCGGATCGACATTACTCTGGCAGCCTTAGGAAAGACAGAACGCCTGATCCTCGCGTCTGCCCTGCAGGAGTTGGAAACCTATCTGCACAGCCTGGAGCTGCCGGAGGGCCCCGCACGAACGTCAGCACGCGCGGCCCTCGTGACAGCCAATCCCCGATCAATCCTGTCGTTGTTCATCACCGATAACCCGTATCATCCAGCGGGTAGAGCGATGGCCGGTCAAGACCTCCTCTCGCGGGAGATGACTCCGCTCGTCGCCATACCGCCCGTGCGAGAGGTGCCACAAAGATTGGAACCTCCAGCGCGCCTCTCTTGGAGCGTCGTGCGGCAAGGCATTGGGCTCTGCGTTCAAATGGTCCGCGACTTGATGGTCCGATGGTTGCCCGGCCCTGTGGCCCGCCTCCTGGTCACGCCCATCACCTTCGCCTTCATTGGCCATCCTCGCACCTTGAGCGATGTTCCACGAAAATTCCCCTTCGCCAGCCTGCTGCCTCTGCACATTGTTGAGCGGTGGTTCCGATACCAATGGCCCTTTGTCGCCTCCTACATCACGGGCCTCACCCTGGCGAACGGGGCACCGACCACTGGCGCCATGCTGATTTCGCCGCTGACGACGGAGCAAATGGTTCGCGATCCCCGACTCGCCCGCCAGCGTGTGTTGCAGACCGTACGCCTGGCGGAAAAGATGGGCGCGAAGATCGCCGGCTTAGGCGCCTTCACCTCGATCGTCACACGTGATGGGCAAGAACTGAAAGAGAAGGTCCACGTGGGATTGACGACCGGGAACGCACAATCCGCTGCGATTGCCGTTCAGAACGTCCTTCATGCAGCCGCCTTGACGAATCTCAGTCTGCCGCATGCCGTCGTGGCGATCGTGGGAGGAGCCGGTTCGGTAGGTTCCGCGTGCGCAAAGATTCTTGCCCGGGTCGCCGGTACGCTCCTCATCGTCGATATCAAAAAGGATGAACTTCAGAGCCTGGTCACGTACTTGGGTGACCAACCGGCAACGGTCAGGGGGATGACCACGCTCGACCACGTCCAAGAGGCCGACGTCGTGATCGCCACGACGAATAACCCGCACATTCTATTGACCGCGGCGCATTTGAAATCCGGCGCCATCGTGATCGACGCCGCCCAGCCCAAGAACGTCTCCGGCGATGTCCCGCTCCAGCGGCCCGACGTTCTGGTGATCGAGTCCGCTGTCGTTCGAACGCCCGATGTTGATGTGCACTTCGATTTGGACCTCGGGGCCAGGGAAGCCCTCGGCTGCCTGTCGGAGACCATGATTCTGACGGCGATCGGATGGAACGGGCACTACTCCCTGGGGAAAGCCGATCTTTCCCACACCGAGCACATTACCACCGTCGGCCGCTCGCTGGGCTTTCGCCTCGCCCCGTTTCGCAACTCGGCGGGCTACGTCACAGAGGAGGATCTACACCGGGTCGCTCGGGCTCGCACGATGTAACACACCATGCTCGCGGCTTCGACCTATTTCATCAACGTCCATGCCATTCCCATGTTTCTCATGGGGATCGTGACCCTTGCCTTAGGGTTTCTCGTGTACCGTTCCAATAAAGCCTCCGCGGCACATCGCCATTTTCTCATGCTCTGTGCCAGCATCGCCCTCTGGCTCGATGCCACCAGCATCGCGCTCTGTGCGACGGATGCCGGAACGGCGCTGCGCTGGTTTAAGCTCGACAACGTCGGCGTCATGTACATCTCGGTCGCGTTCTACGGCTTCTCGGCGGAATTTCTCCAGCTGAACCGTCGACGCTCCATCCGAATCGGCTATGCACTCGCGACGCTCATGGCCGCCGCTGTCCTCTTTCGCCAGGACTTTGTCGAGGGCGTGAATCGCTTCTGGTGGGGGTATTTCCCGCAATGGGGACCGGCCAGTCTGCCATTTTTCATCATCTTCTTCTCGTATATGGCCGTCGCGTTCACCGACTATTTCCGCACGTATCGGAGCGTCACGACGCCCATCAGGCGCCAGCAGATCAAATTCGTCCTGATCGCGTTTGTGATTGCCTATCTCGGCTCGGTCGACTTTCTCCCGGCCTTCGGCTATGAACTCTACCCCTTTGGATATATTCCCATCTTTCTGCTCACCGTGGTCATCACCGTCGCGATTCTCCGGTATCGCCTGCTTGATGCCGCCCTCGTGGTCTCACGAAGCGCCACGTATTTGCCGCTGGTGCCGTTCACGCTGCTGGTGGTGGTCCTCGGTCACGCGCTGGATGAGTCCCCTCCCGAAACGGTAGCGGCGGTTCTGGCGCTGACCACCGTCGCCTTTACGCTCTTATTCATCACCTTTCAGCCGCGTCTGCAGTCGGCCATCAACAAAGCCTTCTTTCCCAGCCGCTACGACGCGTATGAGACATTGACACGCTTCGGACATGCCATGGTTATGAAGCTGGACCTCGCCAACCTGCAGGCGGAGATTGTCGACACGCTTCAGACGGTCATGGGAATTGAAAAGACCTCGCTCTTTCTCTTCGACAAGGAACAGGGATGCTATGTGCGGAAAGCCGCACGCGGACTCAACGACAGCCAGGCCAATACCGTTCGGTTTATCAACGAACGCTTTTCCAACTATCTCCTGGAGTGCAGGCAACCGATCGTCAAAGAGGAACTCCAGCAATGTCCGTCAGGACTCGATGAACGCTTGGCCGCCATCCTGATCGAGACCATGACCGACATGAGCTCTGAGGTCTGCCTGCCGCTGGTCAACAAGACGAGACTCATCGGCTTCGTGAACCTCAGCTATAAGCCCTGCATGGGGTTCTACTCACACGACGAGCTCAATCTGCTCCGGTCGCTTGCAGACAATGCGGCGATCGCACTCGAAAATGCCGTGCTGCATGAAGAGTGGAAACAGACCCAGCTCCTGCTTCGCCGCGCCGACCGGCTCCGTTCCTTGGAAGCCATTGCCGGCGGCTTTGCCCACGAAGTGCGCAATCCTCTCACCTCGATCAGCACGTTTATCCAGTTGGTGCCGTCCAGACGTGACGATCCCTACTTTATGGATACGTTCAGCGCCCAGGTGGTGGACGATCTGGCCCGGATTGAACGGCTCATCGAGGAAATTCTTGACTACGCCCGCTACATGAAACCCAAGTTTTCCGCAGAATCCCTGAACAATATTGTGTCGTCGTGCCTGCATTTCATCGAGGTCAAAGCCGACAAGCTGGGCATTGCCATCGATAAGCAGCTCGCCGAAGACCTGCCGACGCTGCTGGTCGATCGCCAGCAAATGAAACAGGTGCTGATGAACCTGGCGATGAATGCCATCGACGCGATGGCGAAGACCGGAGGACGACTGACGGTCACGACCCGCCGCGTGGCGCGCCTGGACAAGAGCGGGTGGGTGCAAATCGAGGTCGCGGATACCGGCTGCGGGATTTCCGCTGAAGATCTACCGCATATCTTTGATCCCTTCTTCACCACGAAACATGAAAGCACCGATCGTGTCGGCACAGGCCTCGGCCTGTCCATCGTCCATCAGATCATTCAGGAGCACGGTGGTACGGTGGAAGCGCGCAGTACGGTGGGTCAGGGCACAACCTTTCTCATCACGTTGCCTGAAGGACGGCCGCTTGAGTCTACGTCGGCATCTTCCGCATCCGACCTGCAGGGCAGAGTCATCACCCCGCGCCGCACTCCCATCCTCCAGCCAAACGACCGTTAATCCAAGCTCCCGCAGTGTAGATAGCAGGCGCTCGTGAGTCGGGCCAACGCGGCACACGAAGGCCGGAGGCTATTCGACCGTGATCGATCCAGTCGATTTATCGAGCGCGCCGGTAGCGGAAGGATCCTTGCGCACGGTGTAGACATACTTTCCGGGGATTGCGAAGCACAGGCTGGCGGATTCGTTGGGGCGCACCGTCGCCATCACGATGTTCTCGTATTCCGAGGTGCCGAACAGATACCCCAAATTCGTCGATGCAAATCCTTTCTGGCACGAGATGAGTTCCTCGCGTGTTTGCACCACTGAAACCTCCACCGGGACATTGGTGCTGTTGATCCATCTGACTTCGTCACCGCGTTTTGCAGTAACCGACTGTGGCGTCAGGGAGGAGTCGATCTTCACCTCGAAGACTCCCCCGGTCAGGGATGATTCCGGAAAATGCTGACGGCCCGTGCATCCCACGGTCACCACGATGGCCACTTGCACGAACAGGAGACTGACGCGCGCGAGATTCATTTCCAACACTCCTTGCAACCGTGGTTTCATAATTCAACGCTCACAGAGACTCACGAGCTCCGAGCGCACGTGGCACAGTGCGCGCTTGTACGCTGAATGGCGCTCGTGGTCAAGGGGAATGACGCAACCATTGTTCGACGAAGGCGCCCCAGTGCACGAAGGCAGACGACTCTCCTCTCCTGGTCTGCTGCGTGAGCAGACTGAGCCCTTTGTGATCCAGTCGAGTCCGGCCGGCACGCCAATTTATGAATAGACGGACGAGTCGGGCGTCCAGACCTTCACCACCGATTTCGGCTCCATTCCTGACAGATCAAATCTTAATTTAGTGATTGCAGCGTGCCGGTCGCCCGGGCGAGATTGACGCGCGAGGCATTCAACTGAAAGAGCGCATTGACGAGATTTTCTCTGGCTCGCGACACGGAATTCAATCCATTGGTGAGCTCAAAATAGCTCGCCGCCGTGATCACGGTATACCGTTCACGCGCCAGGTCGAGTTCCTTCACGGCCATCTGCAACCCGCCCTGCGCAATGGCCACTTGATCCTTGGCGGCGCTCATGGCCGCCACCGCGTCGTGCACTTCCATTTTGACTTGATTCAAGACGGAGCGCATTCGGAGCGCTTCCTGCCGGAGATTACTGCGAGCCTCGGCAATCCGGCCCTCGCGCTGCCCGCCGTCGAAAATCGGAATCTGGAGCAGCAGGGCCATGTTGTAGGTTTCAACCGCCTCCTTCGCTCGATTGCCGATCCAGCCGAAATCTCCCTGCGCCACCAGCGACGGCAATCGCTCTCCTGTGATGGATGAATAGGTGAGCTCGTTGGCTTTGACGCGAGTGAATTGCGCCTGGACTTCCGGGCGATTGGTGAGCGCCTCCTGGACGGATGTCTGAGGCTCCAGCTGCTCGGATACTTCGGTCTTGAATTCATCTTGCAAGGCCAACGGAGTTTCATAAGGCAGATTGAGGAGATTCATCAGGCTCAACTTGGCATGCTGCACGTCATAGCGCGATGACGCTGCGAGCTGCTTCTCGTTGGCCAATTGGGCATCCAAGCGGGCAATGTCCATGCCGGTCGCCACCCCACTCTTCTGCCGTTGCTTGACCAGGCTCAGCAGCTCACTCATGATCTGCTGGTTGGTTTCGCGCATTTTGACCATCCCCATCGCTTTCAACCCTTCCATGTACGCCAACGCCGCGCTCGCCATCGTGTCGTACTTTCGGCTCTCCGCTTCGAATTCGGCAACGTGCAGGCTCTGGCGCGATGCTCGCCACTTCTGAATCAGACTCATGCTGAAGAGATTTTGCGATCCGCTCGCCCGTGCATCGAAGATACTGAAGGGGTCGGTACGTGTTGGCGAAAGGCCGAATTTCCCGAGAAAATTGACTTGTCGGCTTTGCTGAACATTCGACTCCAGATTGGGCAGAAGGGCGCCCAATTGTGTTCGTGCCTGCGCTTCGGCGGCTGCAATGCGCTCTCTGTACAATTGCACATCAGGATTGTTGTCGACCGCTGCCGACAAGGCTTCTCTAAGGCTCAACGTCAGGGGAGGCAGCGGAGCGGGCTTTTCAGCAACTGTCCCCGTCGCCCCACCGGCTGAATTGGCCCATAGCGACAACAGCACCAACACGAGCACGCCACCCCCTCGTCCTATCTTGAGATTGACGTGCATGCGAATAGGCGGGTGTTAACGTTCCCGCAAACTTTCCTTCACGGATTTCAGAAGCGGACTCAAGAGATATTCGATCAGGCGGCGCTTCCCTGTCTTGATTTCCACCGTCACGGCCATGCCCGGTGAAAGATTCACTTGTTTGCCATCGATCTCGATCGTGGAGCGGTCGATGCTCACGCGTGTGGGATAGATCAGACCCACCTTTTCGATCGGCGCCGCATCATCGGATACCGAGAGCACCCGGCCTGGAATCGTGCCATACAGCGTAAAGATAAAGGTTTCGACTTTGATTTCGACCGGCTGGCCCTCTTTGACGAAGCCGACGTCTTTATTCTCCACCTGGGCTTCCACCTCAACGGGATGATCCTGAGGCACCACAATTAGCAACTGTTGAGCCGGTGTCACCACACCGCCGACCGTATGCACCGCAAGCTGCTGCACGACCCCGTCAATCGGACTCGTCAGCCGCTGCAACTCCGCCTTCTGACCCGCTTTGGTCACGTCCTGAACCAAGGAGGCGGCTTTCGTCTCGATCGTGGAGAGCTCCGTTTGTTTGGCCTGCTGAAATTCGGTGATTGTGACCCGATAGTTCTTTTCGGCTTCCGATAATGCCGCCGCATCCTGGGCCAGCTTCTTTCGCTGGCCGGCCAATTCCTGCGTCTTGTCGATGCGTTGCTGCTCGGCCTGGAGATAATCCAATTTCGTGGCGGCATCGTGCTCGAACAGTTTCCTATACGCATCCGCGCGCTCCCCTTCCATCGGCACCGTGGCCTCGAGCCGGCGGATGTTTTCCTTCGTCTGATCCAGCACCGCCCGGCGTTGGTCGATCAAATGCTGTGCGGCACCGACCCGAGCCTGGAATTCGCCCAATTGATCGCGCAGCAACTGTTGTTGCAGCACGATGTACTGTGGATCGCCATCTGTGGGTTCATCGAACGCATTCCTGCCGGCGATCAAGGCGCGCAGGCGAGCCGCATCGACTTTCGCGGCACGGTATTCGTTCGACGCCCGGTCGCGGTCCGCCCGGTTTTGCGTGGGATCCAACTCGATCAGGATGTCGCCCCGCTGCACGACTTTGCCGTCGATCACGTGAATCGATGCAATCACACCGGTCTCATAGGGCTGAATGACTTTTGAATAACCGCTCGCAATAATTTTCCCCTGGGCCGTCGCGACAATATCGATCCACCCGAATGTGGCCCACAACAGCCCAGCGACACACACGCCGATGATCGTCCAACTGATCGCACGGCCGATGGGCGAAGGCGGTGCGTGCTCGATCTCGAGCACCGCCGGCAGAAATTCGGTCGTCCGCCCGCCAGGGGCGGTCCCAAATTGCCGCGCCGACTCGGCCCGCCACGCGGCCTTCCAGATGGTCCAATGTCTCGAAAATGTCCCGAAGGCCATGTGTGTCGTTTAACCTAGACCGTGTTTGTCGCGTTATCCTGCAGCTCGCATAATCGTGCGTAAAAACCGTTGGCACGCAGGAGTTCTTCATGCGAGCCTTCCTCGACGATCTCGCCTTTTTCCACCACGTAGATCCGATGGGCCGGCCGCACGGTGCTGAGCCGATGCGCAATGATGAACACCGTGCGTCCCTGACAAATGTGCGCCATGTTCTGTTGGATGACGGCTTCGGATTCGTAATCCAAGGCGCTGGTCGCCTCATCGAAAATCAGAATACGGGGGTTCGCGACCAAGGCTCTGGCAATGGCGATGCGTTGCCGCTGTCCGCCGGAGAGGGAGCAGCCGTGTTCGCCGACGATAGTGTCATAGCCATCCGGCAATTCGAGGATAAACTCGTGCGCCCCGGCTAATTTGGCCGCCTGGATCACCGGCTCCATTCCGAGCCCCGGATCCGTCAAGGCAATGTTGTCCCGCACGGAGCTGTTGAAGAGAAAGTTCTCTTGAAGGACCACTCCGACTTGCCGCCGCAGCCAGGCTGGGTCGACCTGCGCCAAATCGACATTGTCCACGAGGATGCGGCCACGCTCGGGCACATACAGCCGTTGGATCAACTTCGCGATGGTGCTCTTGCCGGATCCGGAACGCCCCACGATACCGATGACCTTGCCGGAAGCGACGGAGAAGGTAATTTTTCTGAGCACCTCCGAGCTGTCAGGCCGATAGCGGAACGTCACGTCTTCGAAGATCACCTGTCCTGCCACCTGGGGCAACGTCGTCCGATTCGGCTTGTACGAAGGCTCCGGCTGGGTATTGAGCACGTCACCTAATCGCTGCACCGAGATGCCGACCTGCTGGAACTCCTGCCATAGATTTACCAGACGCAGCAGCGGCCCCGTGACTTGCGCCGACAGCATGTTGAAGGCGATCAATTGGCCGATACTGAGATCCCCGTCGATCACCGCATAGGCCCCGACCCACAGCACCGCGACGGTGGTGATCTTCTGAATGCAGCCGGCAATTTGTCCGGCCACGGTAATGAGGCTGGTGGCCCGGAAACTGGCCCGCACATAGCCCGCGAGCTGCTCTTCCCATTTGCGCAACAGCGGTGGCTCGACCGCCAATGCCTTGACGGTCTGAATACCGCTGATGGCCTCGACCAAAAAGGACTGATTCTCCGCGCCCCGATTGAATTTCTCATGCAATCGAGCGCGAATCGCCGGCGTGATGCCAAGAGACAGGACGGCGTACAAGGGCAATGACACCATGACGACCATCGTCAACGTGTGGCTGTAGAACCACATGACGATCAGAAAGACCAAGGTGAAGACCACATCCAGCACAACCGTTACGGAATGGCTGGTGAGGAATTGGCGAATGTTTTCCAACTCGCGCACGCGCGCCACCGTATCGCCCACGCGCCGTGCTTCGAAGTACGCCAGTGGAAGAGCGAGGATGTGACGGAACAGTTGAGCGCCCAACCCCACATCGATGCGATTGGTCGTATGCGAAAAGAGATAGGTTCGGAGACCGCCCAATGCGGCATCAAAGACGGCCAGCGTCACCATGCCGACCGCCAGGACGTGCAGGGTCGTAAAGCCCTTGTGCACGAGGACTTTGTCGATGACGACTTGTGTGAAGAGAGGGGTCAGTAAGGCAAATAACTGCAGCACGAAAGACGCGACGAACACTTCACCCAGGAATCTGCGGTATTTGACGATGGCGGGGATGAACCAGGTAAAGTCGAACTTCAAATCCTGCTGGCGCAAATGCGCCCGCTTGGCGAATAATAACAGTTCGCCCGTCCAACCAGACTCGAACTGTTCACGGGAGACGACGAGCGGACGCCCTTCGACGGGGTCTTGGATCAGCGCCTTCTCGCCGTCAACCTTGGCGAGCACCACGTAACGCTCATCCCGCAGCTTGGCAATCGCCGGAAACGGCGTGCCGGATAACTTCGTCCACCGAGTCTTGACCACCCCCGCCTTAAGTCCCAAATGCTTGGCGGCGCGGAGCAGTTCAGTATCGGAAAGCGGTCGTCCAGCCTGAGCGTACAAGTGGCGCAGTTGCGATCCATCGGCAGGCAGATCATAGAAGCGCGCCAAAATGAGGAGACTAATCAGCCCCGTGTCTACTGCTGCTCCTGTAGACGTCGGGGCTGACGAGCGAGCAGGATTTTTCGGCAATGAATCAGTAGGCATCCTGGCACGACCAGACTAGTGCCAGCTCGCGGCCAATACCGTCTGCACGTCCTGGGGCCGCTGGTCAATGGCTTGGTCCCACGTGAGCCCGGTTTGTTGACTAAAGGTGGCCATCGCTTGGATCAATTGGTCGACCTGCGTATTAAGCAGATGCTGCCCATTGCCGGCCTGCAGGTCTTCGATCTGATTAGTGGTCGGAGTGGTGTACCAATTCTTCACCGTAACGGAATCCGTCGTCCCATGGATCGCCAGACGCAAGTCATTGGCTTGGCGAGAGATCACGAGATCCAACGGGTTAATCGTCGTCCCGAACAGCAGCTTGTCCTGATTGCCCGCCGTCGAATCCGCATCGGTGATCGTATCCTGACCCTCGCCTCGGGCGAAATTATAGAGATCGTTGCCGGAGCCGCCGGCGAGTGTATCGTTGCCCGTGCCGCCGGTGAGTTGATCGGCCCCACTGCCGCCCGACAAGGTATCGTTGCCGGCTCCGCCGCGGAGAATGTCGTTCTCCGAGCCGCCATCCAGCGTATCGATACCGTCGCCGCCGTCGAGGATATCGTTGCCGCTGCCGCCGCTCAGTACGTCATCACCCAGGCCGCCGATGACTGTATCATCCCCGCTTCCCCCCTGCAGCGTGTCATTGCCGGCGCCGCCATCAAGCGCATCACTCCCCGTTCCGCCATCCATCGCGTTGGCGCCGCTGTTGCCGATCAGAGTGTTATTGAGCGTGTTGCCGGTCGCGGCCAAGTTCGCCGTCCCCGTCAGCGTCAAATTTTCCAGGTTGGAGCCCAGTGTATACGCGATGCTGCTCTCGACCGTGTCGATGCCTTCGTTTAGATTCTCTGTCACCACATCGCCCGCTTGGTTGACGACATAGGTATCACCGCCGGCGCCGCCGAGCATGGTGTCGCTGCCGGCACCTCCGTCGAGCCGGTCGTTACCGGCGCCGCCGTTAAGTGTGTTGTTCCCGCTGTTGCCGGTCAGCACGTTATTGAGCGCGTTGCCGGTGCCATTAATCGCTGAAGTGCCCGTGAGGGTGAGATTCTCGACATTTCCCCCGAGCGTATAGGTGAGACTGGTTTGGACCGTATCGGTGCCTTCATTGGCATTTTCGGTCACCACATCGCCAGCATTGTCGACCACATAAGTGTCGTTGCCGAGACCGCCAATCAGCGTATCGGCCCCCGTCCCGCCGTCCAGGACGTTGTTGCCGCTATTGCCGGTCAGCACATTGTTTAACGTGTTACCGGTCCCATTGAGGTTTGCCGTCCCAGTCAGGGTTAGATTTTCGACATTCGCGCCCAGCGTATAGTTTTGGTCGGTCACCACCGTATCGATGCCCTGGTTGGCCTGTTCCACGACGGTATCCCCGACCCCTATATAATAGGTGTCATTGCCGGCGCCTCCGGTGAGGACATTCGCCGCGCTATCACCGATCAGAATGTTATTGAGCGCGTTGCCGGTGCCATTGATCGCCAACGTGCCCGTCAGCGTCAGGTTTTCGACATTGGCGCCGAGCGTGTAGGTGAGGCTGCTCTGCACCGTATCCGTGCCTTCGTTGGCATTCTCGGTCACCATATCGCCAGCATTGTCGACCACATAAGTGTCGCTGCCGGTCCCGCCCGTCATCCCATCGGCTCCCGTTCCTCCGTCGAGCAGATCGTTACCCCCGCCGCCCAGCAACGTGTCGTTACCCGCCAGCCCTTGCAAGACGTCGTCGCCGGCAAGGCCATCCAACAGATCGTTCCCGCTCGTGCCGATCAAAGTATCGTTGCCGGCCGTCCCGCCGCTTGGCGCAATGGTCAAGGCGAAGACATCCGCCACACTGAGGGCCCCGGTATCCGTCGCGGTCACCCGCACATTGATCGTGCCGACATCGCCGGCCTGCGGCGTGCCAGTGAACGTCCGGGTCGTGGCATTGAAGCTCAGCCACGAGGGCAGCGC
>Ga0070686_100000730_pt1 | contig 19129 bp, 24 predicted proteins | sample KBSS23LmetaG_FD_65654 | JGI IMG/M metagenome (GOLD analysis project Ga0070686, IMG submission 65654) | Switchgrass rhizosphere microbial communities from Kellogg Biological Station, Michigan, USA - KBS S2-3L metaG | ecosystem: Host-associated > Plants > Roots > Rhizosphere ... | reverse complement strand
GCGGAGAGCCGCCGGCGGCCCAGACCAGATGGCGATAGCCGATCCGGTCGCCCCTCGCGGTCTGGATGCGCCTTTCCTCGGGAAACAGGTCCGTGACCCTTTGGCCCGTCAGCATCGCGATCTCGCGCTCGGCCCAGAATGCGGCCGGCCGGATCAGCATCCGCTCGAAGCCTTTCTCGCCGGCGAGATAGTCCTTGCTCAGCGGGGGCCGCTCATAAGGCAGCTCCGGCTCCTCGCCAATGATCGCGATGCTTCCCGCGAACCCTGCCTGCCGCAGCGCGATCGCGGCCTGGGCACCGCCATGGCCGGCGCCCACGATGGCGACGTCGACATGGCGTGCGACTGTTGGGGGCTCATCTGCGGTCATGTCGGCTCGATCCGCTCATCTGATGCACCGCGGCAGGAAAGGTGCCGAAACCTGCTGGACCGCAGAGGTGGCGGAGCGGGAGGGATTCGAACCCTCGATACGGTTTTGCCGTATACTCACTTTCCAGGCGAGCGCCTTCGACCACTCGGCCACCGCTCCGCATTGCGCTGGAAGCGGGTCCTCTAGTGGGCACGACGCAGGAGGGCAAGTTGGGTGTCAGGACCCGGCGATTGCCTCGATCTTCGCCGCCAGGGCGATGTCCTTGCCGGTGACGCCGCCGGCGCTGTGGGTCGAGAGCAATATGTCGACCTTGTTCCAGACATTCGACCATTCGGGATGATGATCGGCCTTCTCGGCCTCCAGCGCGACCCGGGTTATGAAGGCGAAGGCCTCGCCGAAATCGGCGAAGGCGAAGCTCTTGGCGATGCCGTTCCGGCCCGCGTCGAATGTCCACCCGCCAAGGCCGGCCAGCGCCTCGTTCCGTTCGTCGTCGGTCAACACCGCCATGGCCCTTCCTCCTTCGCGCCCTCGTCTCTATGTCGCTGAACCATGGGGTCTGGTCAAACCTTCGCGCCCGACGCGGCGGCGATCGAGCGGCTGGCGGAGGCGGCGATCGCGCGGCTGCCCGAGCGGTTTCGCCGCCATCTCGACAATGTCGTGCTGCGGATCGAGGATTATGCCGACGAGGAGGTGCTCGAATCGCTCGGCATCGAGGACGCGTTCGAGCTGACCGGCCTCTATTCGGGCCGCTCGATGGACAGGCAGGACAGCTGGACCTCGGGGGAGCTGCCGCCGATGATCCACCTCTATCGCCGCCCCCTGCTCGACGAATGGGCCGAGACCGGGGTCAGCCTCGAGGCCTTGATCACCCATGTCATCGTCCACGAGGTCGGCCATCATTTCGGCTTCTCCGACGCCCAGATGCACGCGATCGAGGAGCAGGCGGGTTGAGCGACCTGCTCGCGCTGGACGGCGTGGCCTGCGTCCGCGGCGGCCGATTGCTGTTCGAGGGGCTCAGCCTGAGGCTCGGGCCCGGCGAGGCGGCTCTGGTGCGCGGCCCCAACGGCGCCGGCAAATCCTCGCTGCTGAGGCTCGCCGCCGGACTGCTTCGCCCCGCCGCAGGCAATGTCGACTGCGCCGTTGCGGCGCTCACCGACGAGCATCTCGCGCTCGACGAGCGGCAGAGGCTCGGCGCGGCGCTCGCCTTCTGGGTCGCGGACGCCGCGCCCGGGATCGCGGCGATGGGTCTGGAGGCCTTGGCCGGGGTGCCGGTGCGGATGCTCTCGACCGGCCAGCGCAAGCGCGCGGCGCTTGCGCGGGTGGCGGCGAGCGGGGCGCCGCTCTGGCTGCTCGACGAGCCGGCCAACGGCCTCGACACGGACGGGCTCGCGCGGCTCGATGCGGCGATGGCGGCGCACCGCGCCGCCGGCGGCGCGATCCTCGCCGCCAGCCACCAGCCGATCGCGCTCAGCGAGGCGAAGACGGTCGCGCTCGGATGACCGGCGCCCTGATCCTTCGCGAGCTGCGCCTCGCCGCGACCGGCGGCGCCGCTTTGCTGCCCCTGATCTTCTTCCTGCTGGTCGCGACCCTTTTCCCATTCGCGGTCGGGCCGGACGGCCCGCTGCTCGCCCGTACCGGCGGCGGCGCCCTCTGGATGGCGGCCCTGCTCGCCGCCCTGCTTCCGATCGACCGGCTGGTCGAGCCCGACCGCGCGAACGGCGTGCTCGACCAGCTCCACCTCAAGGGCATCAGCGAGGAGAGCGTCGCCTTCGCCAAATTGGCCGGCCACTGGCTGAGCTTCGGCCCGCCCCTCATGCTCGCCGCGATCCCGGCCGCGGCGCTCATGAAGCTGCCCGGCGACGTGCTGGTCCGGCTCGAGCTCGGCCTGTTGATCGGCACGCCGGGCCTCGCCGCGCTCACTTTGGGCGTCGGCGCGCTGACCGCGGGCCTCCGCCGTTCCGGCGCGCTCGCCGGCCTGCTCCTGCTGCCGCTCGCCGTGCCCTTGCTGATCTTCGGCGCCGGCTATGTCGCACGCGGCAATGATGGCGGCGCGCTGCAATTGCTCGGCGCGGTCTCGCTGCTGCTGGTGGCAGGCGCGCCCTTCGCGGCCGGCGCTGCGATCCGGGCGGGGCGCGACTGACTTGTTATGTTTGGCGGTCGCGTTCCCAGAGGCCAGGGTGACGGTCGCGGGACTCGTCCCAGAACTTATCCCTCGCACTGCGTAGAAGCTCGACCGCCTCGGAACTATAGCCAGCCAATTCAGCCTCATCGATCAACCCGAAGAGGGCTGTCAGGAAGTGTCCGTAGTCATCTGCCTCCGAGTAGGGAGGGCTGTTTTCCTCTGCGGTCGGCATTGCTTGGTTCCGTCTCAATCGATTGGCAGTTCTAGCACAAACAAAGAGAGGAGGCTGGCGGTTCAGTCGCGGCTCCAGCGCGCGAAGATCGCCGTGGGCAGGAGCAACCTCCTCGCCTCTTCCCTTACCGCCATGTCGCCGCATTCTACGGTGCCGCCGAGATCGGCGAGGGCCTGGCTGAGCAGCTCGCCGATCGCCAGCGCCGACATGCGCACCGCATAGACGGTGAGGACGAGGAAGCGGCTGTCGGCGTCGAGCAGCTTGCGGCAGTCGGCGATCAGGCCGGGCAGACCCTCTTCGAGCCGCCAGATCTCGCCTTCGGGCCCGCGCCCGAACTTGGGCGGATCGAGGATGATGCCGTGATAGCGCCGGCTGCGACGTACCTCACGCGCGGTGAATCTGGCGGCGTCGTCGACCAGCCAGCGGATCGGCCTGTCGGCCATGCCGGAGAGCGCGGCATTGGCCTTGCCGGCCTCGACCGATTTCTTCGAGGCGTCGACATGGGTGAGCCGCGCGCCCGCCGCGCTCATCGCGAGCGTGCCGACCCCGGTATAGCCGAACAGGTTCAGCGCCTCGCTCCCCTCCCCCAGACGCTCGCGCATCCAGGCCCATTGCGGCGCCATGTCGGGGAAGAAGGCGAGGTGGCGGAAGGGCGTGCACTGGGCGCGGAAGCGGACCTCCTCCCAGCGCAGCGCCCAGCCCTCGCCCGGCACCGGCCGGGCGAATTGCCAGCGCCCGCCCCCTTCCTCGTCCGATCCCGGGATGAATTCGCCGTCGGCGTCCCAAGCGGAGGCGGCGGGCGCCCACAGTGCCTGGGGCTCGGGGCGGATGAAGCGGTAAGGACCGTAGCGCTCGAGCTTGCGGCCGCCCCCCGAATCGACCAGGCCGTAATCGGCCCAGGGCTCGGCGACCAGGGTAGCGAGGGTCACGCGGCGCGGACCGCCGGGACGCCGATGGTCGCGCTCGCCCGCGCGCCGGCGAGGATCTTCGCGCCCGCCGCCCGGATCTGCTCGAGCGTCACCGCATCGAACGCGCGCACCACCTCCTCGGGCTCGACCAGGCGGCCGTGGACGGCGAGCTGACGCGCGACATAGCCGGCCTGGCCCCAGCTGCTCTCCAGCGACATCAGCAGGCCCGCCTTGGCCTGGGCGAGCGCGCGCTGATGCTCGCGCTCCGTGGCGGCCTCCGCGGCTTCGGCGAGCACCTCGGCGACGAGGGTCGAGGCGGCCGCGGCCTCGCGCCGCGCGGTGGCGGCATAGAGGTAGAAGAGCCCGCCGTCGCGATAGGAGGCGAGCGACGACCAGACCGAATAGGCAAGGCCCCTTTCCTCCCGCACCGCCTGGAACAGGCGCGAGGAGGCACCGTTGCCGACGATGTCCGAGAACAGCCGGGCGGCGTAAACGTCCCCATCGTGCAGACCCGGCGCCGCATAGGCGGCGGCGAGATGCGCCTGATCGGCGCGCACGCCGCCCGCGCGCGTCGTGCCGGCGAAATGCGGGGCTTCGGCGGGCTCGATCACGCCCTCGGGAAGGCCCGCGAAACGCGCCTCGGCATGGGCCACCAGCGCATCGTGATCGACCTTCCCGGCCGCGACCAGGGTGAGGCTGCCGGCGCGGTAGAGGTCCGTCCGCCAGGCGTGGAGATCGTCGAGCCCGATCGCCGCGATGCTGGCCTCGTCACCCAGGACCGGGCGGCCGAGCGGCTGATCCGGGTAGGCGGCCGCCCACAGATCGTCGAAGATGATGTCGGAGGGCGTGTCGCGCGCCTCGCCCAGCTCCTGAAGCACCACTTCCTTCTCGCGGGCGAGATCGGCGGGCTCGAAATGCGGGCGCAGCACCATGTCGGAGAGCAGTTCGATGCCGAGCGGAAGATGCTCAGCGAGGAGGGAGGCGGTGAAGTTGGTGCCGTCGCGGTCGGTGCAGGCGTTGAGGTCGCCGCCGACATCCTCGACCGCCTCGCTCAATTCGCGCGCCGAGCGCCCGCCCGCGCCCTTGAACACCATATGCTCGAACAGATGGGCGAGGCCGTTGACCCGCGCCGGCTCGTGGCGCGAGCCGGCATCGGCATAGAGGCCGACCGCGACGGTCTCGAAGCCCGGCATCGGCCGGCTCGCGACCTTGAGGCCGCTGTCCAGGGTCGTGAGCTTCATCATTCGAAAGATCGTTCCAGATTGCTAATGCCCGTCCGCCCGAACGGGTCAGGGCATGTCAGGCCGATTTAGGCGCTCAGGGCTCGGGCGGCAACGTGCCCCGGTTCCGGCGCCTCAGCGCCAGCACGTAGATGGTCAGCGCCGCCGCGGCGAAGAAGAACCATTGGAAGGCGTAGGACATGTGGTTGTTGGGGACGGCATCGATCGCCGGCGGCTGGCTCGGGACGAGCGGCGGCGGCGCGGTGGCGGCGGTGAGGACGATCGGCCCGTCCTCGCCGACCACGCTGAGCCGGCCGGCGACGAGGCCGTGCAGCGAGAGCCGGCGTGGGCCGTCGGGCCGCTCCGACCAGCCCAGGTTGATCCGGATGCGGCCGGCCGTCCCGCTCGCGCCGGGGCGGCAGGGGATGACGTAGACCTGCCCGACCCTGTCCCTGAGGTCTCGGCCGGCATGCACGTCCGCCTCGGCCTCGCGCGCCTCGCAGGTGACCAAAGCGCGGCGGAAGGAGAGGGGCGGCAATGCGGGGCGCCCGTCGAGCAGGGGATCGAGATCGACCGCCGGCATCGCGGCGGCGGCCGAATATTGGGCGAGCAGATCGTCCTTCCACTGCGCCCGCCCGAGCTGCCAGATGCCGAGCGCGATCATCACGGCCACGGCCGCGACGACGACCAGGGTCGCGAAGATCGGGACGCGCCTCATTCGGGATCCTTGATCCGGCCTTCGCGCGCGCGATGGCGATATTCCAGCGCGAGCAGCAGCCCCTTGCCGATACGAAGCAGGCCGATGGTGAGGAAGGCGGTCAGCGGCACCCAGAGCAGGACGTGCACCCACCAGGGCGGCGACGCCTTGAGCTGGACCAGGATGGCGAGCGCGACGACGATGCCGCCGACGATGAAGATCAGGAAGGCCGCCGGCCCGTCGCCGACGTTGAAGGCGGCGAAATCGAGCCCGCAGGCCCGGCAGCGCTGCGCGAAGCCGGCGAGGTTGGCGAACAAAGTGCGGTTGCCGCAGCGCGGACAGAGGCCGCGGAGCGCGGCCACCATAGGCGTCACCCCGGCGGAGGCCGGGGTCTCAGGACCAGACGTCATGGCGGTCTCCACGAGATCCCGGCCTGCGCCGGGATGACGTTGTCAGCCTAATGAACCGGCGCGCCCCAGCCGCCCCAGACGTAGACGCACAGGAACAGGAACAGCCAGACCACGTCGACGAAATGCCAGTACCAGGCGGCGGCCTCGAAGCCGAAATGCTGCTGCGGAGTGAAGTGCCCCTTGTAGGAGCGGACCAGGCAGACGGTGAGAAAGATCGTGCCGACGATGACGTGGAAGCCGTGGAAGCCCGTCGCCATGAAGAAGGCCGAGGTGTAGATATTGTCTTTGAAGCCGAACGGCGCGTGGCTGTACTCATAGGCCTGGATCGAGGTGAACAGCAGGCCGAGCGCGATCGTCAGCCAGAGGCCCTTGATCAGCCCATCGCGATGGCCGTTGATCAAAGCGTGGTGCGCCCAGGTCACGGTGCAGCCCGAGCAGAGCAGGATCAGGGTGTTGAGCAATGGGAAGCCGAACGGATCGAGCACGTGCATGCCGTGCGGCGGCCAGACGCCGCCCACCGATTCGGCCGCCGAAGGGAAGAGCGAGGCGTTGAACCAGGCCCAGAACCAGGCGACGAAGAACATCACCTCGGAGGCGATGAATAGGATCATGCCGTAGCGCAGGTGGAGCTGGACGATCGGGGTATGGTCGCCGCCATGGGCCTCGCGCACCACGTCGATCCACCAGCTGAACATGGTCGCGGCGATGCCGATCACGCCGGCGCCGATAATGTAGCCGCCATAAGGCAGGCTGTGCATCCAGCGCACCATGCCCGCGAAGAAGGTGAGCGCCGAGATCGCCCCGATCAGGGGCCAGATGCTCGGATTGACGATATGATATTGGTGGGTCTTCGCTCCGGCCATGTCCGCCTCAGTCCTTCTCGTGCTGCGCCGGCTCTATCGCCCGGCCGACGCCTGGTCCACAGGGTAAAAGGTGTATGACAAGGTGATCTCGCTGATGTTCCGCGTGTCGGGATCGTCGAGGATCGCCGGATCGACGTAGAAGACGACCGGCATCTGCACGTCCTGCCCGGGCGTCAGCCGCTGCTCGGTGAAGCAGAAGCACTGGATCTTGGTGAAATAGCGCGCCGCCTGGGCCGGCGTGACGTTGAACACTGCCTGGCCGGTGACGGCGCGGGCGGAAAGGTTGCGGGCCTCGAACAGGGCGATGTTGCGCGCGCCGATGGCGACGTTGCGGTGCGTGTCGACCGGGCGGAAGCGCCAGGGCAAGAAGGGCGAGGTGTTGGCGTCGAAGCGGATCGAGATCATGTGGCCGGTGGCGCCCGGCGCCCGGCCGCCCTCGGCCCGCAACGGCGTGCCGGCGAAGCCGGTCGCCTGGCAGAAGGCGCGGTAGAGCGGCACGGCGGCAAAGGCGAGGCCGGTCATCCCGCAGACCAGCAGGGTCATGAGCAAGGCGGTGCGCGCCGTGCGGGTCATGACGAATAGAGCCCCATCTTGGCGATGGTGATCGCGTAGACCAGGACCACGAACAGGCCGAGCAGGATGGCCATGAGAATGGCGCGGCTGCGCTGGCGGCGGCGGATCTCTTCCTCGCTCATCACAGCAGATGGTCCAGCACGAGCGCGCCGAAGATCGCGAACAGATAGAGGATCGAGAAGGCGAAGAGCTGCTTCTCGGGCTTCATGCCCGCAGGCTCGGCCGCCCTGTTGGCGAGGACGCGCAGCGCGAGCAGGAGGAAGACGAGGCTGAGCGCCGAGGCCGCCAGCCCGTAGAGCGGGCCGGCGAGGCCGAGCGGCCAGGGCGCGACCGCCGCGGTCGCCATCGGCAGGGTGTAGAGCAGGATCTGGACGCGGGTCGCCCGCGCGCCAGCGACGACCGGCAGCATCGGCACGCCCGCCGCGGCATAATCGGAGCGGACGAACAGCGACAGCGCCCAGAAATGCGGCGGCGTCCACAGGAAGATCAAAGCAAAGAGGATCAGCGGCAGGGCAGCGACGTCGCCGGTCACCGCGGCCCAGCCGATCAGGGGCGGGAAGGCGCCCGCCGCGCCGCCGATCACGATATTCTGCGGCGTCCGCCGCTTCAGCCACACCGTGTAGACGAGGACGTAGAACAGGATCGAGACGGCGAGGATCGCGGCCGCGAACCAGTTGGTCGCGACCCCCATCAGGATCACCGAGAAGAAGGAGAGGCCGACTCCGAAATGGAGCGCGGTCTGGCGGTCCATCCGTCCGGCCGGGAGCGGGCGACCGGCGGTCCGCTTCATCAGCGCGTCGAGATCGGCCTCGTACCACATGTTGAGCGCGGCGGCCGCGCCCGCGCCGAGCGCGATGCAGAGGATCGCGGTGAAGGCGAGCGCGAGGGGCAGGCCCCCCGGGGCGACGAGCAGCCCGCACAGCCCGGTGAAGACGACGAGCGTCATCACCCTCGGCTTGGTCAGCGCCAGCAGGTCCCGCCAGTCGGCGATGGGGACGGTCTGCTGATCGAGCGTCGTCGTCGTCGTCATAAGTCCCTTCCGTCACCCCGGCGGAAGCCGGGGTCTCGTGTCAGAGGGCTCCGCCCCACCGAGATCCCGGCCTTGGGCCCCATCAAAGTACTACTTTGCTGGGGGCCCTTCGCCGGGATGACGGCCTGAATTCTAGTCCACCTTGGGCAAAGTCTCGAACTGGTGGAAGGGCGGCGGGCTCGAGAGGGTCCATTCGAGCGTCGTCGCGCCCTCGCCCCACGGATTGTTCGGCGCCTTCTTGCCCGCGAAGAGCGACCAGAAGATGTTGATGAAGAAGAAGGCCATGCCCGCCGCCATCAGCGTGTAGCCGTAGATGCTGGCGATTCCGTTCCAATGGGCGAAGGCGTCGGCATAATCGGGCACGCGGCGCTGCATCCCCTCGGCGCCGAGGAAGTGCATCGGGAAGAACAGGATGTTCACGCCGACGAAGAACAGCCAGAAATGCACCTGCCCGAGCAGCTCGTTATACTGCTTCCCCCACATCTTCCCGAACCAGTAATACCAGCCCGCGAACAGCGAGAAGACCGCGCCCAGCGAGAGCACGTAGTGGAAGTGGGCGACGACGTAATAGGTGTCCTGGAACTGCACGTCGACCGCGGCATTGGCGAGCACCACGCCGGTCACGCCGCCCACGGTGAACATGAAGATGAAGCCGAGCGCCCAGAGCATCGGGGTCTCGAAGGTCAGGCTGCCGCCCCACATGGTCGCGATCCAGGAGAAGATCTTGATGCCGGTGGGCACCGCTATCACCATCGTCGCCGCGGTGAAGTACATCTTGGTGTTCACGTCCATGCCGACGGTAAACATGTGGTGCGCCCAGACGACGAAGCCGATCACGCCGATCGCGACCATCGCATAGGCCATGCCGAGATAGCCGAAGACCGGCTTGCGGCTGAAGGTCGCGATCACCTGGCTGATCATGCCGAAGCCCGGCAGGATCATGATGTAGACCTCGGGATGGCCGAAGAACCAGAACAGGTGCTGGTAGAGGATCGGATCGCCGCCGCCGGCCGCATCGAAGAAGTGGGTGCCGAAATTGCGGTCGGTCAGCAGCATGGTGATCGCGCCGGCGAGCACCGGCAGCGCCAGCAGCAGCAGGAAGGCGGTGACCAGGATCGACCAGACGAAGAGCGGCATCTTGTGCAGGGTCATGCCCGGCGCGCGCATGTTGAAGATGGTGGTGATGAAGTTGATCGCGCCGAGGATCGAGGATGCGCCCGCGAGGTGGAGCGCGAAGATCGCCATGTCGACCGCGGGCCCGACCGAGCCCGAGGTGGAGAGCGGCGCGTAGACCGTCCAGCCGACGCCGGCGCCGAGCCCCGATCCGCCCGAGACGAACTGGCTGCCGAGCAGGAGGATGAAGGCCGGCGGCAGCAGCCAGAAGGAGATGTTGTTCATCCTCGGGAAGGCCATGTCCGGGGCGCCGATCATGATCGGCACGAACCAGTTGCCGAAGCCGCCGATCATCGCCGGCATCACCATGAAGAAGACCATGATCAGGCCGTGGGCGCTGACCAGCACGTTCCAGAGATGGTGGGCTTCGTCCACGGTCGCGTCGGGCATGCCGAGCATGTGATGGAAGCTGCTCGCCCAGGCGCCGAGATATTGCAGGCCGGGTTGCGCCAGCTCGGCGCGCATCAGGCCGGAGATGACGCCGCCGATGATGCCCGCGGTGACCGCGAAGAGCAGGTAGAGCGTGCCGATATCCTTGTGGTTCGTCGACATGAACCAGCGGACGAAGAAGCCCGGCTTGTGATCGGCGTCGTGATGCGCGTCGTGGCCGTGGGCGGCCTCGAAATGGACGGCATTTGCGGTGGTGTCGGTCATATCTCTGTCTGCCGCCTTATTATCTGGTCGCGCCCTGATTCGTGGTGGCCGGCGCCTCGCGCGCCTGGACGACGTTCGAAGGCGCCGGTGTGGAGGCCGTGGCTTCGGTCGCGGCGACGGTCGCGGGCTGGCCGGCCTGGGCCGGGGCCGCCGCCGGAGCCGCGCCCGGCATGTGGCCGCCGCGCGAGGCGACCCAGCGGGCGAAGTCCTCGCGGCTGACCACCTCGACCGCGATCGGCATGTAGCCGTGGCGGGCGCCGCACAATTCGTAGCAGACGCCGTAATAGACGCCGGGCCGCGTCGCCTCGAACCAGGTCTCGTTGAGCCGGCCGGGGACCGCGTCCATCTTGATCCACAAGGCGGGCACGCCGAACGAATGGATCACGTCGGTGGCGGTGGTGATCACCTTCACCACCGCTCCGACCGGGACGACCATCCGATTGTCGACCGCGAGCTGGCGCGGCTCGCCGCGCGCGCGCGCCTGGTCGTCGGCGAGGATGTTGGAATCGAAGTTGATCCCCATGTCGGGATATTCGTAGGTCCAATACCATTGGTTGCCGGTCACCTTGACGGTGAGATCGGCCCGCGGCGGATCATATTGCGCGTGCAGGAGGTCGATCGAGGGCACCGCGATCGCCACCAGGATCAGCACCGGCACCGCGGTCCAGACGATCTCCAGCAAGGTATTGTGGGTGTTGCGGGTCGGCACCGGATTGGCGCCGCGACGGTAGCGGACGATCACGATCAGCAGCAGGGCCAGGACGAAGAGCGAGATGATCGTGATCAAAGGCATCAGGATCATGTCGTGGAACCAGAGGCCGCGCACGCCGATCGGGCTGACCGGCTGCTGCAGGCCGAACCGGTCCTCGGGCTGGCCGTAGCCGGCGCTCGGCGCGGCCGGCGCCGGGGCGGCCACCGCGGGCGCCGCGCCGTTCGCCGCCCGGTCCGAGGCCGCGGGCGCGGCGCTCGCTGCGGCCGGAGCCGGGGCGGGCGCGGGTGCGGCGAGGGAAGCGGCGGACGCCATCCCGAAGGCGGCGGCAATGGCGAACAGCTTCAGAAAGATCTTCATCTAGGCCCCTGTGGTCCGCCAAGGCGGGCGGCTGGATTCGGGCGCCGGGAGCGCCCCGCGCGGGCCTTATAGGCAGGGGTCTTGCGGGTCTCAAGCATGTTCGCCGCCTTGCAGAACGCTTGAAGCCATGGCTCCTGTTCCCTAGAGATTCGCCCCTGCATCAAGAGCGGGAAAGGCGATGAGAGAAGAGGAGGTCCTGGCCGAATTCCGCGCCGCCGGCGCCCTGCTCGAGGGGCATTTCATCCTCTCGTCGGGCCTGCACAGCTCCCGCTATCTGCAATGCGCGCGGGTGCTGATGGACCCGGCACGGGCCGCGCGCCTGGCCGGCGCGCTCGCCGCGACGATCCCCTCCGCGCTCAGCGCGCGGATCGGAATCGTCGTGTCGCCAGCCATGGGCGGGGTGATCATCGGCCACGAGATGGGCCGCGCTCTGGGCGTCGAGGCCGTGTTCGTCGAGCGGCCGCAGGGCGTCTTCGAGTTGCGCCGGGGCTTCCGCCTGGAGCCGGGACAGCGCGTGCTGCTGGTCGAGGACGTGGTCACCACCGGCCTCTCCTCGCGCGAGGCGATGAAGGCGGTCGAGCAGGCGGGCGGGGAGGTGATCGCGGCCGCGGCCCTGGTCGACCGCTCGGGCGGCACCGCCGATCTCGGCGTGCCCTTCTTCCCGCTCCTCCGCCTCGACGTGCCGACCTACGAAGCGGCCAACCTCCCCGACGACCTCGCCGCCCTCCCGGCCGAGAAGCCCGGAAGCCGGAAGGCGGCGTGACTCCTCACCTCCGCCTGGGCGTCAATATCGACCATGTCGCGACGATCCGGAACGCGCGCGGCGGGCCCCATCCCGATCCGGTCCGCGCCGCCTTCGCCGCCGCCGAGGCCGGCGCCGACGGGATCACCGCGCACCTGCGCGAGGACCGGCGCCACATCACCGACGCAGACATCGACGCTTTGATGGCGCGGCTCGACATCCCGCTGAACCTGGAAATGGCGGCAACCGAGGAGATGCTCGGCATCGCCCTCGCCCACCGGCCCCATGCCGCCTGCATCGTCCCCGAGAAGCGGGAGGAGCGGACCACCGAGGGCGGCCTCGACGCCGCCGGGCAGCACAACCATCTCGCTTATTTCGTCGACAGGCTCGGCGCGGCCAATATCCGCGTCAGCCTGTTCATCGAGCCCGACCCGGCCCAGATCGCGGCCGCGGCCCGGCTCGGGGCGCCCGTGGTCGAGTTCCACACCGGCCGCTACGCCCATGTCGAGGGCGAGGCGCGCGCCGCGGAGCTCGCCCGCATCGCCGAGGGCGCGGCACTGGCGGTGAAGAACGGGATCGAGCCCCATGCCGGCCACGGCCTCACCTTCGCCAACGTTCAGCCGGTCGCCGCCATCCCCCAGCTCGCCGAGCTCAACATCGGTCATTTCCTGATCGGCGAAGCGATCTTCACCGGCCTCGACGCCAGCGTGAAGCGGATGCGCGCGCTAATGGACGAGGCGCGGGGATGAGAAGAACAAGACCCTCATCCTACCCCCTCCCGCAAGCGGGAGAGGGGAAAAGAGGAGACAAGCGCCGGCGCGCTCCTTCTCCCGCTTGCGGGAGAAGGTTGGGATGAGGGTCTTCTTCTTGTGATCATCGGCCTCGGCTCCGACCTGTGCAACATCGAGCGGATCCAGAATTCGCTCGACCGGTTCGGCGAGCGCTTCATGGCGCGCGTCTTCACCGAGACCGAACGGGCCAAGGCCGAGCGGCGGCCGTTCACGCGGGCAGGCACCTATGCCAAGCGCTTCGCTGCGAAGGAGGCCTTTTCGAAGGCGGTGGGCACGGGCTTCAAGCGCGGCGTGTTCATGAAGGATATCGGCGTGGTCAACCTTCCCTCGGGCCAGCCGACGCTCGCCTTGACCGGCGGAGCGAAGCAGAGGCTTGACGCGCTTGTCCCGGCGGGCCACCGCGCCCACATCCATTTGACGATGACCGACGATCACCCCTTCGCGATGGCCGTCGTGATCATCGAGATCCTGCCCGAGGAGCGCCCATCTTGACCGACACCGACCGCAGCGCGGCCGAAGCCCCCGCCGAAGCGGACAGTCCCCTCGCGGCAGCGCAGAGCCCCCTCGCGGGAGCGGAGAGCGACATCGTCGCCCCGCCCGTCGCGCTCGAAGCCGACCCGCCGGCTACGAAGCCGCAGGGCACGGACTGGTGGGGGGAGATCAGGGCGATCTTCTGGCTGATCCTCGCCGTGCTCACCTTCCATTCGCTGATCGCCAAGCCCTTCTACATCCCGTCGGAATCGATGATGCCGGGGCTGCTGGTCGGCGACCGACTGGTGGTCACCAAATATCCCTACGGCTGGTCCTGGGTTAGCCCAAGCTTCCACGTCCTCCCGCCCATGTCCGGGCGCCTGTGGGGGGCGCTGCCCGAGCGCGGCGACGTCGTCATCGTCACCCCGCCCGGCGCAAATTCCGATTATATCAAGCGCGTCATCGGCCTGCCCGGCGACACCATCCAGGTGATCGGCGGCGTGGTCTGGCTGAACGGCCATCCGCTGCCCCGCCAGGAGCGGCCGCGCACGATGATCCCGATCGACGACAACACGCCCTGCCACCCCGACGCCTTCGGCGACTATCGGGTCACCGGGCCGGACGGCCGCGCCTATTGCAGCCTGCCGGTCTTCCGCGAGACCATCCCCACCGCGGGCGGGACGCGCTCCTACGACACGATCGACGTCGGCGACAGCCAGGGCGACAATTTCCCGCTCACCACGGTCCCGGACGGCCACGTCTTCCTGATGGGCGACAATCGCGACCATAGCGCCGACAGCCGCTTCTCGCTCGCCGACCAGGGCCTGGGCGGCCCCGTCCCCTGGGAGAATCTCGGCGGCCGCGCCGAGTTCATCACCTTCAGCCTGGACGGCAGCTCCTCCTACTGGAACCCGATCAGCTGGTTCACCGCGCTCCGCGGCGGCCGCGCCGGCACCTCGCTCCACGCCGAGCGGGGCCCGGCCCTCCCGCCGCCCCCTGCCGCGCCACCTCCGCTCCAGCGGCCGGCGCCGTGACTGACGCCCCGGCCCCGCCCCCCGCGACGGACGGCGCCGACGCGCCAGCGCCGGGGAAGCGCGGCTGGCTGCGGGAGATCAGGGGCCTGGTCTTCATCCTCGCCGGCATCTTCGCGGTCCACAGCGCGGTCGCCAAGCCCTTCTACATCCCGTCGGAATCGATGATGCCGGGGCTGCTGGTCGGGGATCACCTGGTCGTCGCCAAATATCCCTATGGCTGGTCGTGGGCGAGCCCGAGCTTCCGGGTCCTGCCGCACATGTCAGGGCGGGTCTGGGGCGCGATGCCCGAGCGCGGCGACGTCGTGATCGTGGTCCAGCCGACCACGGGCCATGACCTGATCAAGCGGGTGATCGGGCTGCCCGGCGATACGATCGAGGTGGCGGGCGGCATCGTCTATCTCAACGGCCGCCCGATCCCCCGCGAGGCGCGGCCGCCGGCGATGATCCCGATCGACGCCAATACAAGCTGCCGGTTCGACGCCTTCGGCGATTTCCGGACGACCGGCACGGACGGGCGGGCTTATTGCCGCCTGCCCCTGTTCCGCGAGACGTTGCCAAACGGCCGCTCGTACGACGTGATCGACCTCGGCCGTTCGAGCGGCGACGATTATCCGCGGATCACCGTCCCCGAGGGCCATGTCTTCCTGATGGGCGACAATCGCGACGACAGCGCCGACAGCCGCTTCCCGACCTCGGCGCTCGGCCTCGGCGGGCCGGTGCCGTGGGAGAATCTGGGCGGCCGGGCCGAGTTCATCAGCTACAGCCTCGACGGCAGCTCCTCCTACTGGAACCCGATCAGCTGGTTCACCGCGCTCCGCGGCGGCCGCGCCGGCACCTCGCTCCATGCCGAGCGGGGCCCGGCCCTCCCGCCGCCGCAGGCCCCCGCGCCGCCGCAATGAGCGATGACCGGTCTGAGCCTCATGTCGAACAGGCCGGGCCGGTCGAGCTGCGCGATCCCCTCGTCCGCCATGAGCTGAAGCGGGCGAGCGTCTGGATCGCCATGGTCCTCGCGGCCTTGGGCGTGATCGTCCTCGCCCAGCCCCTGTTGCTGATCTTCGCCGGCATCGTCTTCGCCTCGATGCTCGACGGCGGCACCCGCCTGCTCGGACGGGTGCTGCCGATCGGCCGCAACTGGCGGCTGCTCATCGTCACCCTGCTCGCGGTCGGCTTCGTCGTCTGGACGATCTACTTCACCGGCAGCGAGCTGACCGACCAGGCCGGGCGGCTGCGCGAGACCGTGATCCTGCAGGTTAACCGGATCCTGGCCTGGGCCGACGGCATGGGCCTGATCCAGGGCGGCGTCGACGTCCAGCAAATGGGCAGCCAGCTCATGGGGACCCTGGGCCGGCTCGGATCGGCGGTGAGCACGGCGCTCGGCGCGATCACCAGCCTGGTCATGATCCTCGTGATCGGTATCTTCATCGCGGTGGAGCCGCGCCTCTACCAGCGCGGCGTCGCCTGGATGCTGCCGCTCGACCATCGCGAGAGCTTCTACAGGACGGCGGAGCGGATGGGCTTCACCCTGCGCCGGCTGATGGCCGGGCGGCTGGTGGGCATGGCGGTCGAGGGCGTCGGAACCTGGTTCCTGCTCCTGATCGGCGGGGTGCCGATGGCGACCCTGCTCGGCATCCTCACCGGCCTGCTCGCCTTCCTGCCCAATATCGGCGCGATCATCTCCGGCGTGCTGATCGTCCTCGCCGGCTTTTCGCTGAGCTTCGACGCCGGGATCTGGGCGATCGCCGTCTATCTCATCGTGCAGACCGTCGACGGTTATCTGATCGTGCCCTACGTGGCGCGCAAGACGGTCGACCTCGCCCCGGCCCTGGTGCTCAGCGCCCAGCTCCTGTTCGGCGCCCTGTTCGGCATCGTCGGCCTCGCCCTGGCCGACCCGATGGTGGCGATGCTCAAGACCGCGCTCGAGCAGAAATCGATGGAAGACGAAGCCGAAGCCGCGGCTTAGCTCAGGCCGCCTCCGCAATGCGCTCTTTCCCCTTCTCCCGCTTGCGGGAGAGTTTGCGGGTCGGTCATGGCCCTCCATGACCTGAACAGCGCGGGGCGCTGTTCACCTGCGAACGGGGCCCGCCGCGAAGCGGTGGGAGGATGAGGGTCTTGTTCTTCTTTGCCGCGCGGATGCCGTAAACAGGAAGAAGACCCTCACCCTGCCCTCTCCCGCAAGCGGGAGAGGGGAAAAGGATCAGTGAATTCTCCCGATTAATGCCGGCGGCGGCTCGACGATCCGCTGGAGGACGAATTGCCGGCCGCGCCGGAGGCGCCGCTCTCGTCGCCCGCCGCGCTGTTGCCGGCTGCGCCGCCATGGCCGGCGGCTTCGAGCTGCTGCTGCATCTGCTGCATCTGCTGGGCCTGCTGCGCGGCGGCCATGCCGGGGGCGACCTCGCGGATGTGGATGTCGAACTCCAGGACGTCGTTGGGGCCGAACGGTGCGCCCTCGGGGACGTGGCCGTTATAGCCGAGCTGCGGCGGGATCCAGACGCGGTAGCGGCCGCCCTTCTTCATCAGCTGAAGCGCCTCGCCGAAGCCGGGGATCATGCCGGTCGTTCCGGTGACCAGAGGCTGACCGCGCGATTCGCTGCTGTCGAAGACCTGGCCGTTGGCGCGGCCGGTATAATCGAGCGCGACGAGATCGGCCGAGGTGATGGTCGGCCCCTCGCCCGCCGCCAGCACCTGGTAGCGAAGGCCGCTCCCGGTGGTGGCCACCTGCATCGAGTTGGTCCCGACCCAGGCCAGAGCCGTGCCCGCGAGGCAGACGAGGATCAGGCCGAGCCAGAGCTTGACCATGCTGCCTCTGGCGATCGGGCGAATCGGCACGGCGGTGACTTCGGACATGGACGATGACCCCAAAAGGAAACAGGCGGCCTCTCTAGAGCCGCCCGCACCTTTAGCCAAGCTCCCCGGCCTTCGCCGGGGCGACGTCGTCAGCGGACGCCGTCGCGCTCCGCGCGCTTGCGCTCGAGCTTGCGCGCGCGCCGGATCGCGGCGGCCCGCTCGCGGGCGCGCTTCTCCGATGGCTTCTCGTAATGACGGCGCAGCTTCATCTCGCGATAGACGCCCTCGCGCTGCAGCTTCTTCTTGAGCGCCCGCAGCGCCTGGTCGACATTGTTATCGCGAACGATGATTTGCATAAAAGCTCGTCACTCTTTCCGTTTGTTCAAAATCGCAGAAATGGATTCGCCGCGAGGCATGGCCCGCGGCGCAGGGGCGTGCCCCTAACAGAGCGCGCCCCTCAGCGCAAGGCTCAGCGTCCCGCCGCGCGCCTGCGGCCGTCGCCCATCGGCTTGACCCGCGAGGCGAAGCGGCCGGGGCCGCGATGGCCGCGCGCGGGCGCATAGCGGCGGTGGCCGCGCTCCTCCTCGCGGCGCTCCTCGCGCGTCGGCTCGGGTGCCGCGGTGCGGGTCGCCTTGATCCGGTTCGCCTCGGAGACGAAATTGGCCGGTAGCGGCACCATCTCGATCTGCTGGCGGGTCAGCCGCTCGATGCCCTTGAGATAGGCCCTTTCGTCCTCGGCGCAGTAGGAGATGGCGACGCCGGCGGCGCCGGCCCGCGCCGTCCGCCCGATGCGGTGGACATATTGCTCGGAGACGTTGGGCAGCTCGAAATTGATGACGTGGCTGACGCCCGTGACATCGATGCCGCGCGCCGCGATGTCGGTCGCGACCAGGATCTTGGCCTTGCCGCCCTTGAACTCGGCCAGGGCCCGCTCGCGCTGCGGCTGGCTCTTGTTGCCGTGGATGGCGTTGGCCGGGATGCCGCTCTGGGCGAGCAGTTTCACGACCCGGTCGGCGCCGTGCTTGGTGCGCGTGAAGATGAGGACGCGGTCCATCGAGCCGCGCTCGCCGAAGCCGGTGCGCAGCATCATGGTCAGCAAAGCCTGCTTCTCGCTCTGCTGGCAGAAGCTCACATATTGCTCGACCCGCTCGACCGTGGTCGCGGCGGGCGCGACCGAGACCTGGGCCGGATCGGTCAGATATTTGTCGGCCAGCTCCTTGATCGACTTCGGCATGGTCGCCGAGAAGAACAGGGTCTGGCGCCTGGCTGGCAGCAGGCGGACGATCTTCTTCAGCGCATGGATGAAGCCGAGATCGAGCATCTGGTCGGCCTCGTCCAGGACGAGGATCTCGACCTCATTGAGGTGCAGATAGCGCTGCTCGATCAGATCGATCAGCCGGCCCGGCGTGGCGACGAGGATGTCGACGCCGCGCGCCACGTCCTGCCGGTTCTTGCCGATCGAGGTGCCGCCGAACACGGTCGCCACCCGCATCTGCGAGAAATGGCTGTAGGCGCGGGCGCTCTCGGCGATCTGGCCGGCGAGCTCGCGGGTCGGGGCGAGGACGAGCATGCGGCAGGCGCGCGGGCCCGCCCGGCGGTTCGAGCGGACGAGCCGGTCGATCGAGGGCAGCATGAAGGCCGCGGTCTTGCCGGTGCCGGTCTGGGCGATGCCGAGCAGGTCGCGGCCGGTCAGTACCGTCGGGATGGCCTGCTGCTGGATGGGCGTCGCATGGCTGTATTCCTTGAGCGCGAGCGCCTGGAGGATGGGCTGCGACAGCCCGAGGGATTCAAATGACATGAAGGAAACTCACATATGTGCGGCGTCCGCGCAGCCGGAACGGCGCGCGGAAACGCGGCGGGTTTTTGGCAACCCGCGTGAAAAGGGAAACCTGGGAGAAATTACGAAGCGGAGCCGCGGCCTTCAGGCCTGTTCACGCTGCATGGCGCCTCGCTGGGCGGGCATATGGATGCTGCAGTGCAAAAAGTCAA